>TARA_R110000850_G_scaffold216097_2_pt1 | contig 25168 bp, 20 predicted proteins | sample TARA_R110000850 | Tara Oceans TARA_R110000850 (sample SAMEA4397586) | marine metagenome | biome: Polar Biome; feature: [SRF] surface water layer (ENVO:00010504); material: water (ENVO:00002006), including particulate matter (ENVO:01000060) such as... | depth 5 m | reverse complement strand
AATTATTGAAACATAAATTAAAGTTTCATCTGGAAAATTGTTTGTTGGGTTGAAAGTCAATACATTTCCAACATCAATCATGTTTGCAATATTATTTCCTACTATGTTTGTTCCGTAAGAAATAAAATATCCTGTAGCGTTTGAAACTGCATTCCAAGAGATATTGCTTGAAATTGAAATATTAGTTGCATTATTTAATGGAGAAGTTAAGGATGTACAAACTGGAATTACAACTTCAGTTTCAAAATATTCTAAATTACATCCAACTGAATTTCCTGCGGAATTGTAAGGTGTAATTACCACATAAATTGTAGTTTCATCTGGAAAATCAGTTGGTGGATTATAAGTTAATACATTTCCAACATCAACCATGTTTTCTATATTATTGGCTGCGTTGTTTGTTCCATACGAAATAAAATATCCTGTAGCATCTGCAACAGCATTCCAAGAAAAATTACTTGAAACAGACACATTTGACGCAGTGTTTATAGGTGAAATTAACGTTGTACAAAGTGGTAATGAAACATTTGAATAAGTTGTAAAACTTTCTTCTAAACAACCAGCAGCATTTCCTAAATTATTATATGGGATAATAGTTACATAAATCTGAACTCCTCCTGGTAAATCATTTATTGGGTTATAAGTTGTAACATTTCCAACATCTAGCATATTTACTATTTCCGTTCCTCCTGATGTAGTTCCAATTGAAATAAAATAACCTGTTGCATTTATCGAAGGAATCCATGTAATATTTGCATCTACAGGAACATCTGTTGCTGATAATGTTGGAAATGATAACGTTGTACAATCTGGTAAAACTGTAACAGCACTTGTAGTAAAACTCTCAGAAGTACAAACTAAAGTTGCACCTGTTTGAAAATAAGGAGTTATTGTCACATAAATTAAAGTGTTTGGTGGAAAATTTGTTCCTAAATTATATGTGGTGACATCACCAACATCGATATTATTTGCAATACTTGTTCCTCCTGGTGTTGTTCCAATACTCACAAAATATCCACATGCACCTGGATTTCCATTCCAAGAAATTCCACCATTAATTGGAACATTTGTTGCTCCATTGGCTGGTGAATTTAAAGTAACGCAAGAAGATGTATAATTAACATTTAAAGTGATGTCGTTTCTAACCAATAGTAAATTTTTACCAGATGTTCCTGGAGCATTTGCATTATCAAAAGGCACTAAATCACTTCTAATTTCACTATGGTAGACTCCAATATCGCAAGAATTTACATTGTTAATTACATAATTTGGAGAATCTGGAGCTCCTGGAATTTGAACTCCATCTTTAAACCAAACATAATGATTTTGTGCACCACTTACAACTGTAGTTAATGTTATAGCATCACCAGCATTTGCGTTTATAGTATCTATTGTGTTGACTTTTGCTTGAGGTGCGTACCAATAATTTGACATTACAGGACTAGTAAAAGTTGTAGGAACGTAAGTATTTGTCGCAACAACATAATCGTCATGTTGATTTTCAAAATGACCAAATTCAAAATTATTATTGTGAAAGTAAAAATTAAAACGTCTTGTCCAACGAACTGGTATTCCAGTACCTAAACTAAATAAAGAGTGAAAATCAGGCATGTTTCCTGATAATTGGTTAAAACTTACATTAAACGTATAGCCAATGATACCTTGATCATATCCTATATCATTTTGACGTACTGTAAAAAACTGATCTAATATTGAAGTACCAGTAAATAAATTATTATTAAGCAATAAGTTTCGAAGTGTTATATTTTGTAAAATATTTAAAGATTCAATTTGATTGAACGATGCATTTAGACTTACTAAGGAAGTATTTTGTGTTAAATCCAAACCCGTTGTGTTAAATAAATTGTAACTAATGTCAACAGAATTTAATAATATATTTGGAGTAATATCTAGATTAGGCAATAAATTATTATTAACAGTCAATGTTTCAAGTGCCGTATTTTGATTCAAATTTAATGTTGGCAAAAGATTTCTATTAGCATTCAAGTTTTCTAAAAGAATATTTTGTGTAAGATTTAAGTTGGTTAATTGATTGTTTGACACATTCATGTCTTCCAAAATAGTATTTTGAGTAACATCAATAACTGTCATATAGTTATTTGAAGTATTTAATTTTTTCAATAATAGATTTTGAGAAATATCAATATTTAAAGGAATATTAACACTTTTACTAGTAATAGATAAATCATCTAATTCAGAAGCGTTTGCAAAAGAAACGTTATCTATTAAATGACTCGAAATTCTTATTGTTTTTAAAGTTGTTGTAACAGGTAATGAGAGTGTTTGCGTATTTGTAGATTGCATTGATAGAAACTCAAGTGCTAATTGGGTTGAAAAATTAGCATTAACAATATTTCCACCTTGAAAAGAAGCAGATTGCAACGTATTTTGATTTGTAGGTAATACAACACTAATGGCAAACGAGTTATTAAAATTAGTACTTAAACTCAAATTTTCTAAGTTATCATAACCCGAAAAATCTACTGTAATATTGGCAAACATTAACAAATAAACATACTCTACCGTATTTGTAACTGGAAAAATTACATTTTGTAAAGAATAAAAAGCATATATATGAATATATTCTAATTGTATATTGTTTGACAAATCAATCAGCGTAATTGGCCCTGATGAACCAGAACCAGGTGCCCTCATGTCTAATTTCTTAAGATTAAGATTATTAGACAGGTCAATACTAGCTAATGCTAAGTTGTTATTAAAAACTAGTTCTTCTAAATTGACAAGTGTATTTGTTGGAATTGTAGCAAATTGATTACTTCCTAAATTTAAGGTCACCACATTTACAAATGCTTGCAATCCGGTTAAATCTGTAATAGTATTTCCCGTAAGAGTTAACGTAGTTACAGCTTGTGCATCTACATTTAAGATATTCCCATTTAATCCATTAGTATCATGCCCTAACGAAATTAATTGCTGTTCAAAATTTGCATCGGGAATTGCTGTTGTTTGCGCGTTTACAAAAACAGAAAATGTAATAAAAAAGTAAAATAAAATTTCTTTAAAACTCATATTGAATGTGTTATAATTCAAAAATAAAGAATTCAATTTTAAAATCAACTATTACTCGTTTAAAAGTGCTAAAATTCGTTGTTCTACGGGTTCAGTTTCCCAAATCTGTTCTATACTTTCCATAGTCAAAATTTCTTGCATGATTTCGTTTTGTCTATCACCAATAGCTAGAGCTTCAGCATAAGGTTGATGGCTAAAAGTAACACGACTATATAAAGGAGTCCATTTGTCTGGATGTTTTTCTGAAAACCACTTTTCAATTTTCTTTTGTAATAGGAAATTTGGATCAGCCGTTTTTGTACTCATTTCCATGAAATTTCTATAAGATAATTCGGCAATGGCATCAGCATTTGGTTTGCGCGAGTTTTCATATTCAGTAAAAATTGTTTGCCAATCATCACCGTATTTTTCCATCAATTCATTTAGAATTGTAATATCTTCAAAACCGGCATTCATTCCGTGACCATAAAAAGGAACAATTGCGTGACAAGCATCACCAATTAAAGCAACTTTATCATTATGTGTCCAAGGAAAACATTTCATAGTCACCAAATAACTCTTTGGGTTCTTAAAGAAATCTTTAACCAAATCTGGAATAACTTCTGTCGTTGAAGGGAAATATTTTGCAAAGAAATCAACTAATTTTTTCTCATCTTCTAATTGTGCAAATGAATTTTCTCCTTCAAAAGGCATAAACAATGTACAAGTGAAACTTCCGTCTAAATTTGGCAAAGCAATCAACATAAAATTTCCTCTTGGCCAAATGTGTAAAGAGTTTTTATCTAATTTATGTGTTCCATCTTCATTTGCTGGAATATTTAATTCTTTATAACCAATTTCAAGAAATTCTTGCGAATAATTGAACATGCTTTGACGTTGCATTCTATGTCGAACTCTAGAAAAAGCTCCATCAGAACCAAAAACCATGTCGTATTTATGTTCCGTCCATTCACCTCTTTCGTCTTCACCAATATGAAGAATAGCTTCAGATAAAGAAACGTCCCAAACTTTTTGTTCAAAGAAAAACTCAACACCTTCAACTTCGGCTAAGTCAATCATTTTTCGATTTAAAACACCACGAGAAAGAGAAAAAATAGCTTCACCATCTTTTCCGTATTTTTGATAATTTAGCGATTGATCCATATTATGAATTGCACGTTTATCCATTGGAATTCCAATTTTGCGAATATCATCAGCAATTCCGATATTTTCTAATGCTCTCCAACCACGATTTGACATGGCAAGATTAATACTTCTTCCAGAAAATTGAATATTTCTAATATCTGGACTTCTATCGTAAACATGAACAATATGACCTGCTTTTTTTAAATATATAGCTAATAATGAACCTACTAAACCTGCTCCAACTACTGCAATTTTTTTTGGTGTTTGCATTCTAACTTGTTTTGTTTGGTATTTCTACCTTAATATGTCCCCAATTTTCTCCTGTTTTAATTCTATGTAATTGCATTTCAGAAATTCCGAATTCTTTTGCAATTAAACGCAGTCTTGTTTTTCTATTTGGGTCTAAAATTCTTCGTTTTAACCGTATAACTTCTGTTGAAGTTAATTTTGCTCCATCACGTTTGATGTTGAATTCTCTAAATTTCTTCTTAGCTTCAATGACCGCTGGACTTTTCTTTCCGTGAGCTATCATTTCATCATAAGTTGCCCATTTTAAATTATTTAAATGGTTGTCTAATTTATTGTAATTTAAGTGCAAAACATGGGTTTGTTCTTCACTTGTTTTTGGAATAAATAATTCTGCAATTACTTTATGAATCGCATAATGGTGATAATTCATCACATTGTTTTCAAGTCTTTTATATCTCAAAAATTGAAATCCTTCTGTTATAGAGCCTTTTAAATCTCTACCGTTTTCAATTGTATCGGTAAAACTTCTAAATCCACCATAGTTTGACACTGCATATCTTGTTTCTCTTTGTCCAGCAATTTCAAATTCTTTCCATTCTTCACTAAACCTTTTGAAATTTTCCATTTTGATTTATTTTTGAAATATAATTTTCTCTCCTACATTCATTTTTTGTGACTTAGCTAAAGCACCACACATGTGAAACAACATTCTTGCTCCTACATTTCCATCCCAATCATCATCTCCTGGAGCAACTTCAACTAAATCAAATCCTATAATTTCTTTATTTGATTCTGCTAAACGACTTAATAAATAGGCTGCTTGTTCGTATGACATTCCACCTGGAACTGGAGTTCCTGTGTTTGGTGCATACAAACGACTCATTCCATCAATATCAAAAGAAATGCATACTTTTTGAGGTAAAGAATAAATTAAATGATCACATAAATGCTGCCAAGTATTACCTTCAAAAAGTTGTTTTTTGATATCTGTATCTGTGTGAACCAACACTCTTCCTTCTTGGTTTTTAACAACTTCAACTTCTTGTTCGCAGAAATCACGAATTCCGACTTGAACAATTTTTGAAATTTGAGGAATTTGCAAAGCATTATACATGATTGAAGCATGAGAATATGTAAATCCTTCATAAGCAATACGTAAATCCATATGTGCATCTAAATGTAGAATTCCGAACTTGTCGTGTTTTGTTGCTAATGCTTGATAATACCCTAAAGGAGTAGAATGATCACCTCCAAGAAGTGCTACTTTTTTTCCTTTTTCTAACCAATGTAACGTTTGTAATTTTACGGCTTCAACCATATCAGCACAAGCATAATTGATTTTCTCTAAATCTTGATTTAAGCTTGGGTTTTCTGCAATGCTCTCTCCTTCTTCTAAGGCTTTGATTATTGGTTGTGCTAAATCTTTATATTTCTTGGAATTAAAGGATAAATCTTTAGCTTCTTCATCTAAATATATTCCTAATTTCCATAATTCAGGAAACTCTTGGTGTAATAAATCAATTTGAAATGATGCGTCTAAAACAGCTTCTGGTCCTTCACTTGCTCCTGCTCCATAACTAACCGTTACTTCCCAAGGCACTGGAATTACAATAATTTCTGATTGTTCTGCTGAAAATGGTAATCCAAAAACGGTTGCATCTGCTAAACCTGGTTGGCTTGGATCGAAGGAGTTTATTATTTGTTGTTTGTCCATATTTTGGATATTGGATTTTCAGATATTAGATTTTCGGATAGTATACATAAATCTTGATATATCTTTATTTATTGAAATTTGTTATTTTGATTTATTTTGTAAATATTTCATGAAATTAATTATCATTTTTATGATTGACGAAAGTTCATTTGCTAATAATTCATAATCAGATTCTTTGATATAACCTAAATCCTTTGAAACAAATAATTGTGTCTCTATTTCATAACATGATCCTAGAGAATTTTCTAGAAAAATTAAAAAATGTTTGTCAGATGATTTTGCTGAACCTTCTGCAATATTTGATGGAATTGAAATAACAGCTCTTGTTAATTGACTAATTAATCCAAATCTTTCAGAATCTGGAAATATTGCTGTAATCTTATAAATTTTTGGGCAAAATTTCACACTTGCTTTCCAAATTTCTAATTCTTTATAATTGTGCATCTTTTTTTAATATATGTTGTCCGAAAATCTAATATCTGAACATCCAAAAATCTATTCTAAAATTCCTTTCTTCAACATTTGCCCAAATTCATACATGTCTTCATAAGAAGTGTATAATGGAACTGGTGCTAATCTAATAACATTTGGTTCTCTCCAGTCTGTGATAACTCCATTTTTCATTAAGTAATCGAATAGACTTCTACCTTCTCCATGAAGAAAAACGGATAATTGACAAGCTCTTTCTTCTGGATTTGATGGTGTTATAATTTCAAATGTTGAATCTACTTCTTTATCAATTTCGTGAAGAATATATTCTAAATAAGCTGTAATTAAGTTACGTTTTTTGATTAGTTTTTGCATTCCAATTTCTGCAAACATATCTACAGAAGCTAAATATGGTGCTAAAGATAGAATGGGTAAATTACTAATTTGCCATCCATCTGCACTTCTTGCTGGGTCGAAATTAGGTTCCATTAGAAAACGTCTTTCTTTGTTATGTCCCCACCAACCTGCAAATCTTGGTAAATCTGTATTGTTATGATGTGCTTCATGAACAAAATATCCTGAAGCATTTCCTGGTCCAGAATTCATATATTTATAACTACACCAAGCTGCGAAATCTACTTTCCACTCGTTTAGCTTTAATTCGATATTTCCTGCTGCGTGCGCTAAATCCCAACCTACATAAGCACCGTATTTGTGACCTGCTTCTGTTATGGTTTTTATATCAAATACTTGACCTGTGTAGTAATTTACTCCACCGATTAGTACTAAAGCTAACTCATCTCCTACTTCATCAATCTTAGCTAAGACATCTTCTAGACGAATGTTGTGTTCTCCTTCTCTTCTTTTAATTTCTACAATGGCATCTTCTGGTTTTAATCCATGAAAATGAACTTGACTTTGAAACATATATTGATCTGAAGGAAAGGCTTTTTCCTCACAAATGATTTTATATTTTTTTGGTGTTGGGTTGTAAAACGAAACCATTAACAAGTGAAGGTTTACAGTTAGCGTATTCATTACCCCAACTTCTGAAGGCTTTGCTCCTACAATTTCTGATAAAGGTTGGCAAAAACGTTCTTGATAATCCCACCAAGGTTTTTCTGCATAGAAATGTCCTTCTACTGCCAAATTTGCCCAATCGTTCATTACTTCATCAACGTATGATTTTGTTCTAACTGGCTGTAAACCTAATGAGTTACCTGTGAAATAAATTACTTGTTTTCCGTTTACTTTTGGAAAAATGAATTCGTTTCTATAGTTACTTAATTCGTCTTGTGCATCTAATTGTTGTGCAAATTCTCTCGTATTCTGAAAATCCATTGTGGTTATTGGTTTGAAGTGTAAAAATAGCGAAAAGTTTAGAGGTTTAAAAGTATAGCCGTTAAAAGTTTGATTTTGTGTAAGACAATGGCTAACTAGCCCTGATACAAGAATTGTTTGAGCTCTCCTTTTTTAGGAAGCGAGTTCTTGTAGCAGGAATAAGGTTTTTAAAATGCCCGAGCCATTCGCTACTGATAATCATCTACAGCAGTCCAAAAAAAAAATCTCACCATTGCTGATGAGATTCTATATTTTTTGGTTTCAATTTGAAAAGAATCTGAAACAAGTTCAGATTAAATAATCAACATTGCATCACCATAAGTGTAAAATTTATATTTTTCTTCAATAGCTTGTTTGTAAGCTTCTTTTAATAAATCGTGACCACAGAATGCTGCTGTTGTCATTAAAAGTGTTGATTTTGGTAAATGAAAATTTGTAATCATACAATTTGCAATTCCGAATTCGTAAGGTGGATAAATAAATTTGTTTGTCCAACCTGTGAAAGGATTTAAAGTTTGTTGCGATGAAACTGTACTTTCTATGGCACGCATAGATGTTGTACCTACAGAACAAATACGTTTTTTGTTGATTTTTGCATTATTTACAATATCACAAGCTTCTTGAGAAACGATGATTTCTTCTGAATCCATTTTGTGTTTTGACAAATCTTCCACTTCAACTGGATTGAATGTTCCTAGACCTACGTGTAATGTTACCTCAGCAAAATCTACTCCTTTGATTTCTAATCTTTTTAATAAGTGTCTAGAAAAGTGTAATCCTGCAGTTGGTGCAGCAACAGCTCCTTCGTGTTTAGCATAGATTGTTTGGTAACGCTCTGCATCTTCTGGAGTTACTTCTCTGTTTATGAATTTTGGGATTGGTGTTTCTCCAAGTTCAGTTAATTTACTTCTAAATTCTTCGTAAGAACCGTCGTATAAAAATCTTAATGTTCTACCTCTTGATGTTGTGTTATCAATTACCTCAGCAACTAATGAATCGTCATCTCCAAAATATAATTTGTTTCCGATACGAATTTTACGAGCTGGATCAACTAAAACATCCCAAAGACGTTGTTCTTCGTTTAATTCTCTTAATAAAAACACTTCGATTCTTGCTCCTGTTTTTTCTTTGTTACCGAATAAACGTGCTGGAAAAACTTTTGTATTGTTTAATACCATTACATCACCTTCGTCGAAATAGTCAATAACATCCTTAAACATTTTGTGTTCGATGGTTTTTTCTTTTCTATTGATAACCATTAAACGAGATTCATCTCTGTTTTCTGCTGGATATTCTGCTAATAATTCTTCTGGTAAAGTGAATCCGAAATGTGATAATTTCATATAAGAAAGTTATAAGTTATATGTTATAAGTTGGTTGCCCACACTTTTAACGAGTGCAAATATACGACTGCGGAATAGGCGTTGTCAAGTGTTTTGATGTTTATTTTTAAAAAATCAATGAAAACGGGAAGTCACAATGCTTTATATATCAGAAATATGGAACCCAATGCTTTTTAAATCCTCCCAAAAAGTGGGAAATGATTTTGAAACCACCTCAGCTTCATTAATAACTAATGTCGTTTTTAAAGCTAATGGTGCAAATGCCATTGCCATTCTGTGGTCTTGATAAGTATCTATACTTGATTCGATTATTAGATTTTTCGATTGCTCGATTGTTAACGAATCGTTTGTAACTGAAATAATTGCTCCTAATTTTGATAATTCAGTTTTTAGCGCTTCTAATCTGTCTGTTTCTTTGATTTTTAGAGTATGTAATCCTGTTAGATGACATGCAATTCCTAATCCGAAACATGTTACTGCAATGGTTTGAGCTATGTCAGGAGAAGATTTTAGGTTGTAGGTTGTAGGTTGTAGGTTGTGACTATTGATTTTTGAAATTGTAATTGATTTATTGCTATTGAAAACCGTTTCTACGCCAAAGTCTTTGTATATTTCTGCTAATGCTGAATCTCCTTGCAAGCTGTTTTGTTTGTAGCTTGAAAGTGTGATTTGTGTTCCAATTTCTGACAAGGCTACGATTGAATAGAAATACGAGGCTGAAGACCAATCTGATTCAATGGTGAATTGTGAATTGTGAATTGTGAATTGTGGGTTTACTTTGATGACATTATTTTTAAAACTGGTTTCAACACCAATTTCGTTTAGCAATGCTAATGTCATTTTTATGTAGGGAATGGATGTGATTTCTCCTTCCAAAGTTAATTCTAAACCGTTTTCTAATTTTGGTGCAATTAATAATAAAGCTGAAATGTATTGACTACTAACATCTGCTTTTAAGGACACTTTGTTTTTTGTTATTTTTTGACCTTTGATCCTTATTGGTGGAAAACCTTCATTTTCTTCATAAGTAATTTCGGCTCCAAGTTGTTTTAAAGCTTCTACTAGAATCTTTATTGGACGTTCTTTCATTCTTGAAGAACCTGTTAAAACGATTTCTTTATTTTCTTGAATAGCAAAAAAAGCTGTTAGAAATCGCATTGCTGTTCCTGCGTGATGAACGTCAATTAATTGTGAATTGTGAGTTGTGAGTTGTAAATTTCGCAATGCTTCTTCCATCACGTTTGAATCATCTGATTGAGAAATATTCTTTAATTCAATATTTGGATATAAAGCTTGTAACAATAACAATCTATTGGTTTCAGATTTTGAGCCTGTAACTTTTAATTGTGAATTGTTAGTTGTGAGTTGTGAATGTTGTAGTAAAATATTCATTTAGTTAGAAACAAATTTTAATCCTACTAAAGATAGAATTAATGTGGTTAAAAAAAATACACGCCAAAAAGTTGCTGGTTCTTTAAAAATAAATATTCCAACTAAAACGCTTCCTACAGCTCCAATTCCTGTCCAAACGGCATAAGCTGTTCCAATGGGTAACTCTTTAGTCACTTTTACTAATAATATCATGCTTATGGTTAGGCAAATTAAAAAACCAGCATACCAATAATAAGATATATTTCCTGAAGTTTCTTTTGCTTTTCCTAAGCAAGTTGCAAAACCTACTTCAAATAATCCGGCTATTATTAATAAAATCCAGTTCATGTTTTTTAATTGTGAATTATTAATTATTTTGTCATTGCGAGGTACGACTCAATCTTTTAAACTTTACGTAAATATCATGAGATTGCTTCGTTCCTCGCAATGACTAAGTCAACATCTTATTTCAACTTGTCGTTATTGTGATGTCTGTCGTGATCTCGATTTGTTTTCAAATCTAACTTTTTATCAAAAGCGGCTTGAAGGTCAATTCCGGTTTGATTGGCAAGACACAAAACTACAAAAACTACGTCAGCTAATTCTTCGCCGAGGTCTTTATTTTTATCGCTTTCTTTTTCGGATTGTTCTCCGTAACGTCGGGCAATAATTCGGGCTACTTCTCCTACTTCTTCTGTAAGTTGTGCCATATTTGTTAATTCGTTAAAATAACGAACTCCGTGTTCTTTTATCCAAGTATCAACTTCTTGTTGGGAATTTTTTAGGTTCATTTTTTATATTTTTTTTAAAATAATTTTTTCTGCTTGATTATCAATCATCATTTTATAAATCATTTTTAATGTTGCATAATTATTAGTAGGAATTATTGTTTTATTAATCTCAAAATTTGAATTAATTTGAATATTTCCATTAGAAGAAACTGCATTAAGAGAAAAAGTAACTAAACCATCTTCCATTCCAAATGAAACAGGTTTTGGAAGATACTCAACTTCATATCCTTCAGGCACTTTTAAAATAATATTATATGAATCCTTAAAAGGATAAGGATAATTTACAGGATATTTCCTTTTTTCTAATTTAAAAGGATTTTCCTCTAATTGGTAAAAAAGTAATGGTGATATATACATTTTATTACCAATTAGATCAACTGCATTGTTATGCTTAAATGTATAACTTTCAATTATTTCTTTTTCTAAATCTTTTTTATTTTTTACAGAATACTCTGAGACTTCGATACCGTTTATTTTCTTTTCTATACTTTCTAAATATGATTCTTCACTTAATTTTCCGTTTTTTTCTCTAAAAACAAAAGCATTATAATCATAATATATTCTTCTGATTTTCCCTGACAAATGTCCTTGATTATTAATTTCTGCCATTAATGTTGTTACTTCATTAGATACTACTTTTTTGTTTAAATCAATTTGTACAGAAAGACCTGCTCCTTCTTTTCTAATAAGTCTTCCAAACCAGTTTATAGTTTTTAATGGCAAAACATCTATTGTTGCATTCTTGTTTGTAGCGTCTAAAAGTATAAAATTTTCATTTTCTTCAACAGCTGCAATTACATAATTAAAAGCTGTTCTATTTGGAAAAATAGCAATTCCATTTGATTGTGTGCTTAACAAAACTGGATTGGCTTCAAAACCTGCATGCCTCAACATTGCAATTAACATAAGATTTATATCTGCTACATTTCCTATGTTCTCTTTATAGGCTTTTTTTACCCCTTTTTCTGTATAAATTCCATGTTTTTCATTCCAATTCATTTTTCTCTGAACATGACTAAAAATCTTATTTATTTTTTCTTTATCTGTTTTACAATCTTTAATAATTGCATCAACATCTTCTTCATAATAAGATTTTAATTTAAGTTCTCTACCAAATCTATCATCATCAAAAATTGATTTTGTTACTCCTTCCCAATTTAAGGCAACATTTCTAATTTCTTCTCTTGGATAACTTATAGAAGCAAGTTCATACTTTAGAATTGAAGTGTAATCTTTAATATTATTTACATATCGTTCTTCTTTTATAGCTGGCATATTCTGTTTACTGTAAATGTATTTTGAACTATAAAAATTATCTGTTAAAGCAATCTCTTCAATATTTACAGCTTCATAACCCGTTATCATTGTAGTATACCTAAAGGGTATTGGCATGAAAACAGTATATTCTACATTATCGGTTGGAATTTTATATTGAAAATAAAAATCATTTATATTATTGATAAAGGGAGAAACTATCTTATAAGAAAACTCAATTATAGAACCTTCCTTAACAGCAGGAAGTGTTATTTTTTTTATTTTCCAGTTATCATTTACTTCTTCATCAAACTTACCTTCAGAACTTAATTTTGTTTTTACAATTTCATTACCTTCTAAATTAAACGTATTCGTATCATAAAACGAAACACTTTCATTAGTTGTTCCTCCAACAAAATAAGCTACTTCTTGGTTTGCAAATTCTAAACCCTCTTTTTTATATATTTTGATTTTCATTTCAACCAAAGTACTTACTGACCACTCACCCATTCTATCTACTTGAAAGGTAGTTTCTCCTCTTTTGAAAAGAATAGCTGCTGTTGCAGATGAATCAATTGGGTGAACTTTTTGCATAAGTTCTTCTTTAGTAACATTTCCTAATTTTAATTTTTGAGCATAATTATATTGAAATGCTAAAAAAAATACTGTTGCTAATATTATTTGTTTCATGAATTATTTATTTATTTTTAATTTGTTTTTAAAACAACTTTAATGCTTTCATTTTTTGCTATTTGTTCTCTAAAAAGTCTATAACTTTCGTATTTATCTTTTGAGTAGTACCCTTCATTTATTACGATACTTCTTTTATATGATATTTCATTTTTACTGTTTGAAAGAAATTCAGAATTATATAATCCAAATTCAGAATTGACATTTATATTTGATGGCAACTCTTCTAAACTATAGTTTTCTGGAAATTTAATTGTAATAATATCTTCATAAGAATATCCTCTTTCTATTTCAAATGGAGTATTTCTATTTCTATACTTTTGAGGGATAAAACTAACCTGATTCATTAAATTGATTGGCAAAATAATAATATTTCCACTCTTCTTTATAAAATCTTTAGCTTCAAAAGAAATACTCTCCTTAAGTTCTATACTTTCTTTGTTGTTGACGATAGTAATATTTGAAAACACTTTATTATTAAAACTACTAAAATAATCTTTATACACTTTTAATAAATCTTCTTTAGATTTTGATTCTAAATTAAATTTAGCATCATATAAAATACCTTTAGAAATTATTTCAGTAGAACACTTAACATCATTATTTGTCAATATTTTTATTTCTGTGTTTGAATTCTGAGTATTTGAATTTTGATTAAATTTTTTAGTTTTAACTATTTCAGATTTTTCATTAGATACAATTAATACTTTTCTATCATCTGTAAAATCTCCTTGAAAACCAAAAGGATGAATTTGACTAGTACACTCTAACCATATAATTTCATTTTTATTTGGAATTCCTAATATAACATGATTTCCTTGCATTGACACAAAATCTTCTTCTAAGTTTCTTTTTTCATCACCACTATACACTATAGCGTAATAAGAAGGAACATCAAATGCTTTTAAAAGTGACCTTGTATAATTTGTTAATGCCTTACAATCTCCATATCCTAGTCTATCGACATCTTTAGCCAACATAGGTTTCCAACCACCAATTCCAAGTTGAATACTTACATACCTTGTTCTGTTTTGAACATAATTATAAATGATTTTTGCTTTTTTAATTGGATCTGTTTCTGTTCCAATAATTTTTTGAATTTTGGAAATGGACTCAACTGGTATTTCTTCGGTGTCTTTTAATAAGTTTGTATACATCCATTTTCCAAATGAATTCCAATCGCTACTGTTTCCTTTAACTCCTTCTAATTTAAATTCTTCTAAACCGATCAGAACATATGGCAAAAACTTTTGAAAAGATGGTGATAATTGTTCTTTTCTAATCGCTTTTACATTACTGATTGAATATTTTATTTTATTACCTTCAACTGACCTAACGATGTTTTTATCAAAATTAATTTCTTTGTATTTTAATTTTACATCGTTTGCATATTCGATTTTGAGTGTAGCATTTTGAATACTCAAAAAATAATCTTCTATTGGAAACCATGTTGGAATAAAAGCTGTGTTTGAAGTTGAAATTTCACTCTCATAAACCAAAGTAAAAGGATATTGAGTTGGCGTATAATCAAGATAAACCACTCTATTGTCTGTTATAACAGAACCTTCACTAATAGAGTTTTCTTTAAAATCTTTTCTTCTAATTTTTCTGATTTCTTGGCCAAAAGCATTATAAACTTCGGCTTCCATGTTTTTTATTGTAGATGAATTGTCGTAATATTCATTTGTATCTAAATGTTTTAAACCATATTCATTTAAGATCGTTATTACTCTTCGTTTTTTGATAATCATTCTATCGTAGGACGGAATTGATATATCAATTATGTTTTCTTTAATTATTGCATTTGCGTTTTCTTTTAAGCTGTCTGGGTAAACCGCTAAATAAGATTCTTTCTGAGAAAAAGATTTATTGAAAACAAACAGTATAAAAATAATAAATATTTGACCTTTCTTCATTTGAATAGATTATTCTCAAATATAAATAAAAACTTATAAATAAAAACCTATTCCTTATTTTTTGTATCAATAATTATAGTAACTGGTCCATCATTTATTAAAGCTACTTTCATATCTGCTCCAAATTGACCGGTTTGAACTTTTTTACCAATTTCATTTTCCATTTGAGAAACAAAATTTTCATATAATGGAATTGCAATTTCTGGTTTTGCCGCTTTTAAGTAAGACGGTCGATTACCTTTTTTTGTAGCTGCATGAAGGGTGAATTGACTAACCACAATAATTTCTCCGTTTATATCTTTTACGGATAAATTCATAACCTCATTTTCATCAGCAAAAATGCGAAGATTTGCAATTTTTGTAGTCAACCAATTGATGTCTTCTTGATTATCTGCGTCTTCAATTCCGATTAAAATTAATAAGCCTTGATTTATTTGGGCTACAATTTTGTTTTCTATTGTAACTGATGCTTCTGATACTCTTTGAATGACTGCTTTCATAATTTTTTAATTAGTAATTGCGAGGTACGAAGCAATCTTATGACGTTTTACGTGAGGTTGATGAGATTGCTTCGTACCTCGCAATGACAGAAATTGAGTTACTCGCTTTTTCTTGTTTTATCACTTTCTATTCTGTCTTCTCCATAGATGTCGTTTCTGTAGTTTTCTTCGTCTCCTTCTAACAATTGCAAATAGGATTTGTATCTAGACCAAGCAATTTCATCTTTGTCTAAAGCATCTTTAACAGCACATTTTGGTTCGTCTTTATGTAAACAATTGTTGAATTTACATTTGTCTTTTAAAGCAAAAAATTCTGGATAATAGTCTCCAATTTCTTGTTTATCCATATCTACAATTCCGAAACCACGAATTCCTGGTGTGTCTATTATTTGAGCTCCGAAAGCTAAATCAAACATTTCGGCAAAAGTTGTCGTATGTTTTCCTTGTGAATAGGATGCAGAAATTTGATTGGTTTTTAAATTTAATGAAGGTTCTAAAGTATTCACTAAAGTTGATTTTCCAACACCTGAATGTCCTGAAAACATTGAAACTTTACCTTTCATTAATGCTTTTAGTTCTTCAACTCCAGTTCCGTCTTGAGCAGAAACACGTAAACATTTATAACCTATATTAGTATAAATGTGTTGCATGTATAATTGTTCATCTAAAGTAGCTTCGTCAAACGTATCGATTTTATTAAAAACGATGACAGCTTCAATACCATAAGCTTCTGCAGTAACTAAAAATCGATCTATAAAACTAGTTGTAGTTGGTGGATTATTAATCGTTACCAATAAAATAACGATATCAATATTCGACGCAATAATATGCATTTGATGCGATAGATTAACCGATTTTCTAACAATATAGTTTTTACGATCATGAATATTGTGTATTGTTCCAATATTTGCTTCATCCACGTTATCCACATCAAAATCTACTACATCTCCAACCGCAATTGGGTTTGTACTTTTAATTCCTTGCATTCGGAATTTTCCTTTGATACGACATTCATAAAACTTATTTTCTTTAGTTTTTACGGTGTACCAACTTCCTGTAGATTTATAAACGATTCCTGTCATGTTTGCAAAGATATACAAACTAACTTTATTACATAAAAAAAAGGCTATTCTAAATTAGATAGCCTTTTAATAATTTTATTATTAACTTGAACTTTTAAATAAATTTATTGAATAATCACTCTTCCTAATTTATCGGCTTTCTTTCTTGAAGCATAAATTAAAAATTCGTTATCATTTTTTCTATAATAAACCCCTGGTCTAATTACTAATTCATTTTTAATAGCTTCTTCAGGATCAAACCTTGTGATATTTCCTTTATCATCAAATCTAAATAAAGTTGGCACAGCATTATTATAATTTCCTAAGCTTTTTATTTCTTCGATATCGGTAATTCCTTTATTTTTCTTGTTATCATTAAAAATAATATTCAATTGACCATCTTTATAAATAGGAATTGCACTTAAATATTCTGGTCCTTTACCCATTGTTGCTAATGGAATTGAAGCGCTCATTCCTACTGAGAAACTACCACTACTTGAACCACCTGAAAAACCAACAGACATTACACTAACTGCTGCTTCTTGATCTTTTGCCACTACATTACTCCAATCCAATGAACCGTCTGGCTTTAAACTAGTTACAATTATTTCATTTCTAATGAAGGTTATTGGCATAATTGCTAATGGTCCAATTCCTGATTTTTTCCCTACAATAACTAATTGATACTCAGACAACACAATTAATCCACCATCATTTTTTTCAATAATTGTATGAATATTATATAATGGCTTTACATCTTTACCCTTTTTAGCTCTTCTTTCTCCTAGTAATTTAACTTTTGTTGCATAATCAAACTCATTGAACTTAAGGTTTTCATTTACGTTTGTAGTCAAGTTAATAGTAGCATTATAAACTCCTTTTAATTCTTTATTTGCTTTTCCATTCTCTCTAACACTTGAATAAAAACCTACTAATTGTAAGGTTTTTTTATTCGTAGCCATCATTTTACAATTGATAATTTCTTTATCTTTAAAATTAATATCAATTACTTCTTTCTTATAAGCAGTGGCGTTTTTAAATGCAAAAACTTGAAATTTTTCAACTTTTTCTTTCTTTTTAGAATCTCTATAACTTTCATTAACTACTAAGAAAACGTCGTTAAAAACATTTACATCAAAATCTGACAAAATAAATTCATAGTCTTTTTTTGAATCATCGTAAGTAACTTTATCTATGTTTGAGAAAACAGCTTTTAAGTTGGAATCAAATAATTTAATTTCATATTTAAGTGCGTCTTCTTTATCAAAAATAGCAGTATGCATAATTAGAATACTGGTTTCATCTGGTGAAACTTTAAAATAGAAAGATCCTTTGTCTCTATTTTTTGCTACCTCAGATTCAAAAAGTGTAATCATGTTTTTTTTCAACTTTCCATCTTCACCTAGCTCTAAACCTACTAAAGTATATATCTTGTCTTTTTTGTGATAAACACTTCCAATAATATATGGTTTACCATTTAACAAAACTACTTCTTCAAATTCGATCTCTCTATCTTTTAACTCAGGTAAAACAATTAGCTTATTTGAAAGCATTTTCATTTCACCTGAACTAAAAGTTTTTATGTAATAATCATCCTTACCTTTTAAAGCTAAAGCATATACAATTCCGTTATTTTCACCAAAAAGCTTTACAATTTTAGCTTTATCATCTGGTAATTCAACACCATAAGTAATTTTGATATTTTCAATATCGTACTGTGCAAAAACATTTGTACTACAAACAATAAAGAGTACAAGAAAAAAATAGATTTTATTCATTTTTAATGATTTTTTTTGCAATAATAAGAAAAAAATATTAACAATTAATTATTTACAATCTTTTCTTGATGATTTATACTTTCTTGGTGAATAGCTTTGAACAAATGCATTACAAAATCATTACTTAATCCTTTTTCTTCTCCTTCTAAAATCATTTTTCCTAGAATTTCATTCCAACGTTTGTTTTGAAGAATTGCTACATTATTATCTTTTTTCAAGACACCAATTTTATCAGCCACTTTCATTCTGCTTCCTAAAACTTCTAGTATTTTAGCATCAAGTTCGTCAATTTGAGAACGTAAACCATTCATTTTACTCAAATATTCACTTCCATCAGCTGTTTCTTTTCTGACTTTTAAATCTTCGAAAATTTGCTTTAATGTTGTTGGCGTTACTTGTTGAGCTGCATCACTCCAAGCATTATCTGGATCAACGTGCGTTTCAATGATTAATCCGTCAAAATTCATATCTAAAGCTTGTTGCGAAACTTCTTGAATCATATCTCTTTTTCCTGTAATGTGCGAAGGATCACAAATTAAAGGTAAATCTGGAAAACGATTTTGCAAGTCAATTGGAATCTGCCATTCTGGAATATTTCTGTATTTCGTTTTTTCATACGTAGAAAAACCTCTGTGAATTACTCCCAATTTTTTGATGTTTGCTTTATATAATCGTTCTACACCACCAATCCACAAAGCTAAATCTGGATTAACTGGGTTCTTTACTAACACAATTTTATCTGTTCCTTCTAAAGCATCAGCAATTTCTTGAACTGCAAAAGGATTAACAGTTGTTCTTGCTCCAATCCATAAAACATCTATATCGTGTTCTAAAGCTAATTTTACGTGAGCTGCATTTGCTACTTCAGTTGCCATAAGCAATCCTGTTTCTGCTTTTGCTTTTTGCAGCCATTTTAACCCAATTGCTCCAACACCTTCAAATCCACCTGGACGTGTTCTTGGTTTCCATATTCCTGCTCTAAAAACACTTACATCAGAATCTTTTAATTCATGTGCAATTTTTAAAACTTGTTCTTCTGTTTCTGCACTACATGGACCAGCAATTACTAATGGATGATCTAATTTAAAATCATCTAACCATGTTCTCATTTCTTTTTTATTTTCCATTTTTAAGCTATTTTAATATTTCTTTAATTCTATTTGTATTTTGCATTTCGTTAAAAACCTCATCATATTTATCATTTTGAAGTAATTCTTTGAACTGCGTTAAATTTAAAATGTATTCGTCTAATGTTTCAATTATATTGTCTTTATTCTGTTTGAAAATTGGTGTCCACATGGCTGGAGAACTTTTGGCTAAACGAACAGTGCTTTCAAAACCACTTCCTGCCATGTCAAAAATATCTCTCTCGTTTTTTTCTTTTTCTATGACTGTTTTTCCTAACATAAACGAACTTATATGCGATAAATGCGAAACATAAGCAATGTGTTTATCATGTGATTTTGCATCCATATATCGAATCCTCATTCCTAATTTCTGAAACAAATCTAAAGCCAATTCTTGTTGTTTGTAAGCTGTTTTTTCTATTTCGCAAATGATATTAGTTTTTCCTAGAAACAACTCTTTTATTGCTGCTTTTGGTCCAGAAAATTCTGTTCCTGCAATTGGATGAGTTGCTAAAAAATTGCGCCTTCTTTGATGATTTACAACAACTTCACATATTGGAAACTTGGTTGAACCAACATCCAAAACCAACGTATTATCATTAATTTTATCTAAAATCTGAGGTAAAATTACTAAACCAACATCAACTGGCACTGAAACAATTACTAAATCTGCATTTTCTAAATCATCAAACGAGGCTTTCTCTTGAATTATATTTAATTCTATAGCTTCATCTAAATTGCTCTCATTTTTATCTATTCCGAAAAAAGTGGCTTCTTTAAAATGTGATTTTAAATCCAATGCTATTGAACCTCCTATTAAACCTGTTCCTATTATATATATATTCATAACATTTCAATTAAAATCTACTAATTGCTTCCTTTATTTTCTCTTCTGTAACACATAATGAAAAACGTATGTAACCATTTCCGTTGCTTCCAAAAATGGTTCCTGGTGTGATAAAAATGTGTTTATCTATTAATATTTTATCTATAAATTCTTCAGACGAATTAATATGACTTGGTAATTTTGCCCAAACGAATAATCCAACTGAATTTTTTGCAACTTCACATCCTAATTTTTCGGCTAATTCAATTACTAATTCTTTTCGCTTTTTGTATATTTTGTTTTGTGATTCAAACCATGATTTATCTAATTTTAAAGCTTCAATTGCTCCTTTTTGAATGCCGTAAAACATGCCGGAATCCATATTGCTTTTTACTTTTAGAATTGCATCAATAAATTTTGAATTTCCTAAAACCATTCCAACTCTCCATCCAGATAAATTATACGTTTTACTTAATGAATTTAATTCAATTGCTATGTCTTTTGCTCCTTCAACTTGTAAAATTGACATTGGATTTTCGTTCAACACAAAACTGTAAGGGTTATCATTTACAATTAGAATTTTATGCTTTTTTCCAAAGGCAATTAGTTTTTCAAATAATTCTAAAGAACCGTTAACTCCAGTTGGCATATGAGGATAACTCACCCACATAATCTTTACATTTGATAAATCTTGCTGTTCTAATTTATTGAAATCTGGTTGCCAATTCGTTTCATCAGTCAAATCATAATAAACAGGTTTTGCTTGAACTAATTCTGTCACAGCAGCATAAGTAGGATAACCTGGATTTGGAATTAAAACCTCATCACCTTCATTTAAAAAAGCCATAGAAATATGCATAATTCCTTCTTTCGAACCCATTAATGGTAGAATTTCTGAATTGAAATCTAGTTCAACATTATAGTGATTTTGATAAAAGTTTGCCATTTCTTTTCTCAATTCTGGTAATCCTTGATAACTTTGATATTCGTGTGCTTTTTCATCGTGCATAGCTTTTTGAATAGCTTCAATAACTAATGAAGATGGCAGTAAATCTGGACTTCCAATTCCCATATTGATAATTGGTTTTCCATCTGAAATAAGCTGACGAACTTCTTTTAATTTTTTGGAAAAATAGTATTCCTGAACTGAATTTAATCTTTTGGCAGTTGTTATCATAATTTTGCATTTTCGTATTCACCCAAAACTTTAAAATGTGTTGTCATTATTTCTAAAAGCTTTTTTCCTTTTTCATAATCTTTGTAATCATCAAATGTGATGTCAACAAAAAACGCATATTGAAAAGGAGTTTCTATTTTTGGTAAAGATTGAATCTTTGTTAAATTCAATTTACAATCACTCATTACATTTAAAACCGTTGCTAAACTTCCTCTTTTGTGTTCTAATTCAAATTTTAAAGATGCTTTGTTTATTCCAATTATATTTTTATCATGATTACTCCCAATAATTACAAAACGAGTTTGGTTGTCATTTATGGTTTGGATTTCAGCAGCTAAAATTTCTAAATCATATAATTCAGCAGCAGTTTTACTTGCAATTGCACCAATGTTTTTCAATTGATTATCGTGAATTCTTTTGGCTGTTTCAGCAGTATCTTTATCTTCAACTAATTTTATGTTTGGATGTTTTTTAAAAAATTCTTTACACTGTAAAATTGCCATTGGATGCGAATGTACTTCTGTAATATCATCCAAAAGTTGACCTTTAAGGCTCATAAAATTATGATGAACAGACAAATAATATTCACCTATAATCTTTAAATTATTATTATCAATTAATGCATAATTTGGAATTATTGAACCCGCTATTGAATTCTCTATTGCCATTACAGCATAATTTGAATTTTCATTTAATATACTTTCTACCAAACTATCAAAAGACATACATTCATCTACAGTGATTGCTGCATCAAAGTAGTTTAATGCTACTTGATGGTGGAATGAACCTTTTATGCCTTGAATTGCTATTGTATTTTTCATTAATATTCGTTTTATTCAAAAGATTCTGAAATAAATTCAGAATAAAAAAAAATCCCGATTTACATCGGGATTATATATTGTGAGTTTAATTTATTTTTAAAAAATTAGCATACCATATAACAATCCCTATCTGTTTTCCAGAAGAAATAAGAAAAATTGTTATAATAAAATGTATTGCTTGTCATTTATGTTTTTTATTCTGTTGGCTAAAGTAGAAAATAATTTCTATATAAAAACTTAATTTAATGAAAAAATCTACTTAAACGTTTTCGTATACTATTAAAAACTTAGTTTCTAATAAATTTAAAACTACTATTACTTCCTTCTACTGAATTTAATTTCACAAAATAAACTCCATTTTGGATAGTATTTAAATCTAATTCAATATTATTCCCTATAGTCTTAAAAGTTGAAATAACTTTACCTTCTATTGAATATAATTCTACTTGATTGATGTTAATTTCCTGAATAGAATTTATACTTAATGTTTTTGTTTCAGTATTATAAAAATGATTGATACTATTTTCATTCACTGAAACATTGGAAGTACTTAAAAAATCTGTAGATTTTACAATTGAACCTTGTGAACCACATAATAGCGCTTCTCCATTTGCAAAAACAGCAATACCATATAAAGTAGAAGAAGAAGTACTAGACGTATTTACTGGAGTAAAGCTTCCACCATCGTTAGAAGAATAATAAATGTTTTGGTCCGTTCCACCAGCATAAATTTTACTTCCTCTATAAATTAAACTATATAGATTTTCATATCCGGTTGAAAGAATTTGTGTCCAAGTTGTTCCTCCATTCGTAGTCATTAAAACTTCACCATCTTCACCACTCACTAGACCATTATTAGCATCTTTAAAGTTAATGCCAAAATAATAATAGGTATTAATCCCTGTTTTAATAGTTGTCCAAGTATTTCCTGCATCTGTAGATTTACTGATTTTTTGATCTCCACCAGTTGAGTACATAACATTTGCTGTAGCGTAAGTAACTGCTTGAGTTTGTAAATTAGTAGTACTCGTAATTGGTGTCCAAGTATCTCCAGAATCTGTAGTTCTATAAGCAATAACTTGGCTTGAATTTGTTACGGCAATTAAGAATCCATTATTGGCATCATAAAACTCTAAACAAGAATAATAATAAATATCTGTTTGCACAGTTATATTAGTCCAAGTAGTTCCTCCATCAGTGGTTTTTAGAAAAGTATTACCCTGACCAACGGCAAAACCTCTTGTGTCAGAAACAAATTTTATTTTTTTAAATCCTAGTGTTGTGGTTCCAGTTCCTGGATAAATAGTTTGCCATGTTTCTCCTGCATCTGTACTTTTAATAATTACGCCCGCGTTTCCCGTTGTGTATTGTGAACCCGCAGCATAAGCAATTAAATTTTGAGCTGGAGGAATTGTTACATCATATAAAATATAACTTGTTCCAGAAGGTTTTGGTGCAAAAGTTTGAGAAAAAAGCGACATTGAAGTCAAAAATAATGTAAAAACAAATGCAATAATAGTGTAGTTTTTTGTTTTCATAAGTTTGAATTTAGTTATAAAAATAATTTAGTTAATGTTTTGTTTTTAAGTAGTTTAAATAATTAATTTATCAATTGATTATAAAATTACTGTTTTTTTTAATCTTATTATTACATTTGCTATAAATATCACAATATGTCTATAGAAGTTAAAAATATAACTAAAAATTATGGTGCTCAAAAAGCATTAGACAATGTTTCGTTTTCTGTTAAAAATGGAGAAATCGTTGGTTTTTTAGGTCCAAATGGTGCTGGAAAATCGACGTTAATGAAAATTTTGACCACTTATATTTCTTCTGATGAAGGAAGTGCTTCTGTAAATGGAAATGATGTTGTGATTTCTCAAAAAGCGGTTCAAAAATCTGTTGGTTATTTGCCAGAACACAATCCTTTATATTTAGATTTATATGTTCGTGAATATTTGACTTTTAATGCTGATGTTTATAAAGTAGATAAATCTAGAATTGAAGAAGTAATTCAATTGACTGGTTTGACTCCTGAAGCGAATAAGAAAATCGGACAATTATCTAAAGGTTATAGACAACGTGTTGGTCTAGCAACGGCTTTATTACATAATCCTGATGTTTTAATTTTAGATGAACCTACAACTGGTTTAGATCCAAATCAATTGGTGGAAATTCGTGAATTGATTAAAAACATTGGAAAAGATAAAACGGTTTTTCTTTCTACACACATTATGCAAGAAGTTGAAGCGATTTGTGATAGAGTAATTATCATCAATAATGGAAAAATTGTTACCGATAAAAAACTAAATACTTTAGTAAAAGAACAACAAGAACAAACTATTGAAGTGGAATTTGACAAAGTAGTTGATGAAACTATTTTAAATACAATTCCGAATATAAAAACTACTAAAAACTCACACGATTTTATTTGGGAACTGACTTTCGAAACCGAAAGTGACATGAGACCAATCGTTTTTGATTTCGCTCACGATAATGGGTTGAAGATTTTACAATTGAATTTGAAGAACAAGAATTTAGAACAAATTTTTAGAGAACAGACGAAGAAATAGTGTTCAGAAATTTGTTTGTGGAAGTTTCAGA
>TARA_R110000850_G_scaffold32282_26_pt1 | contig 25194 bp, 20 predicted proteins | sample TARA_R110000850 | Tara Oceans TARA_R110000850 (sample SAMEA4397586) | marine metagenome | biome: Polar Biome; feature: [SRF] surface water layer (ENVO:00010504); material: water (ENVO:00002006), including particulate matter (ENVO:01000060) such as... | depth 5 m | reverse complement strand
GTTATTGTTTTGCCAGCCTCGAAGAAGCCCTGCCTTATGCAGAATCGATTCCCGGTCCCTCCACCGACAGACTGCAGGAAATCTGTCGGGAACTGAACCACTCCGTCGTCGTCGGGATGCTGGAACAGGCAGAGCAGGGTGTGTATAACGCGGCTGTTCTGATTACACCGGAAGGTGTCCTGGGCAGCTATCGAAAAATTCATTTGCCCTACCTGGGAGTCGATCGCTTTGCGACCCCTGGCGACCGCGATTTTGCAGTTTACTCACATCCCGAAGCAAACATTGGTCTCAATATCTGTTATGACAGTGCGTTTCCCGAATCATCGCGTATCATGACGATCGAGGGAGCCGATCTGATCGTCCTGCCGACCAACTGGCCCACCGGCGCGAATCATGTCGCCGAGCATGCCATCAATACACGATCGATGGAAAATGGTATCTACTACTGTGCCATTAACCGCATCGGGGCAGAACGTGGTTTTGAGTTTATCGGCAAGAGTCGCATTACGGGTACGGCAGGAGAAACGATTGCCACATCCACAGGTACGGACCCGGAAATTCTCTATGCGATTATAGATCCGGCCCTGGCCCGCAATAAGCGGGTCGACCGTGTCCCCGATAAACATGTGATTCATCGCCTGGCCGATCGACGTCCCGAATTGTACGGCAAAATTACAGAGCCGCATGGACTCCAGCCCCCCAATCGGGACTGAATCACACCCCGCTAGCAGGTTGCCGCCTGGCAGCAGCTGATTGCCTGCGGATTGATTGCCTTGAATTCATCCTGTGCACGGGACGGCTTGGCACGAACTGTGCTCTTAAATCCGCTTCCGACCGTTACCGGCGACAGGCTCTCGATTACCGAACTTTACTCCCGAAACGACTTTCCTTTCGTGGAAAATGTATCTGTTCGCAATCGTTTTGTCCTGTGATGTATCAGAACCTTTACAATGCTTTTGTCTTTCTGATGGTTTCTCCGCTCCAGGTTGAGATGAAACTTTACACATGAAATCCAGACTGTATCAAAATCTGATCGCTGCATTGCTCCTGACCATTGCTACGGGAGCCTGTTTTTTGCCACTGGTAAGTCAGCCAGCCGACGTGCTGGTCGGACCTCAGAGTCAGGGCTATAACGACACGACCAGTCAGTTCATTGCCTTTAAAAGCTATCAGAAAATCTGTTGGGAACAGTTCCAGCAACTTCCTTACTGGAATCCGTACTCACTTCTGGGCATGCCCTGGCTGGGAACGCCGCAGTCGTCCCTGTTCTATCCTGGTAACTGGCTGTTCTTTTTTACGAATGCCGTGAATACCATCAGCTGGTCGCTGGTGCTGCACCACTGGTGGGCCGGCCTGGGTGCCTTTCTACTGGGTCGAAAATATAAACTGAGTTTTTTCAGCGCGCTCCTGTCCGGGATCGTCTTTCTTGCCGCCCCCTATTTTCTGGCAAAAACAGGCGAAGGGCATTTCACATCAGTCACACAAATTTCCTGGTTCCCCTGGATCTTATATGGCTATGAACTCCTGCGGGAAGGCAGCAGAAAAGCGGTCCCACTCCTGGCAATTTTCATCTCACTCTCCTTCTTCTGTGGCCATGTTCAGGAACTGTACTACCTGCTGTTGTTTCTCAGCCTCTCCCTGACCATCGAATGCCTGGTGGATTTCATGCTGCAGAAACGCCAGACCAGCACAAAAGGCCAGGAAAAAATCACTTCTGACAGCCCCGTCACAATGAGTACGCCCGGTACAAGATTCAAAGGCTGGATATTAGTCAGCCTCTTTGTGGCCGGACTGGTCGCCATCGACCTGATCCCCGTTTTCATCTATACGAAGCAGGCGGTTCGCGCCAGCGGGATTGACATGGCTGCCTTGTACCAGGGAAGCTTGAATCGATACAGCCTCCTGCAACTGATCGATCCGTTTGTGTGGGGCCACCCCGATCATTACCAGGGTCCTGGACATTTTTACTGGGAAGCCCTCTGTTCGTTTGGCTGTCTGCCACTGTTGCTGGCTTTGCTGGGAACGGGGGTGTTCTTCCGAAATCGGAATGTTATTCGGCTCACGCTGATCGGCCTGGCTGCCTTGCTGCTCGCCTTTGGTCCCCATCTCCCTTTCTATACACTGTGTTATAATCTGATCCCGGGATTCTCCATGTTTCGACTTCCCGTGCGTCTGCTCTGGCTCTGCTCACTGGCAGTCGCCATGCTGGCCGGATTTGGATGTGAATCCCTCTTTCGACTCTCGCAGAGTCAGCACAGGAAGCTCTTGAGACTCATCATCGGCATTGGCTTGACCGCGGTCCTGCTGCTGATGGGTTATCAGCTCTTCCAGTCCCAAGGCGAAATCACGTTCAACATGGGAACTAAACAGACATTCCGAATTCAACTCGCCTGGTTCTTTGCAGCAATCACGACAGTGTTCATCACACTCTTCCTGGCCAGTTTTTCCCGCAAATCAGCGATCGCGGGTACACTGCTTCTCAGCCTGATCTGCACCTGGGAACTCAGTACCCATGCGCATCAAATCCTGCGGACTGTTCCTCAAAACTCATTCCGGGGAGAAACAAAACTGATTACGTTTCTCAAGGCAAACCTGGGCGAACATCGTGTGCTCGTAAACCAGAAACTACTCAGCGACCGCGAAGCCTGGCAACATCAAATCATGAAAATCCAGGGGTACGATCCGGTGCCGCTCACACGGCTCGGACTGCTGGCCGCGGCTGCGTTCCCGCAACCGGATGCCGCTGCGATGATGGCCGGATTCAAATCACCCGATCTCTTAACGGCAAGAAAGCCACTGCTGGATCTGATGAGCATCAAATATGTCATTCTGCAGACAGACCAGAAGCAGGAAATCGAGGGCTGGAAAACCATCGACCAGGGTACCATTCCTGAGGAGTTTCATCTGCAAAATTCGACACACGAACAGCTACCTTACCTGATACTGGAAAACCTGAATCCGCTCCCCAGGGCATACCTGACAGGAGAGATAAAACTTTTCAACGCCAATCAACCAGGTCAGAAAATCGTAGCGGCACTTTCAGAAGTTCAGCCACGCAATGAAGTCTTATTACAGCAGGATGTCCTGCCTCGTGGAAAACGCCAGGCTTTTTCCGTAGCAACGATCAGTCATGCAACTCCCAGTCAGTTGACAATCGAAGCCAGCCTGACTTCTCCCGGATACCTGGTGCTGTCTGATATCTACTATCCCGGCTGGACCGCACGAACAGGCAGCCAGGATCTGCCCGTTCTGTCGGCAGATTACTCGTTGAGAGCAATCCCGCTTCCCGCAGGCAAACATCAGATTGAACTGTCTTACATCCCTCCCGGTTTTCAAATCGGACGGATCATTTCGATCACGGCACTAGTACTTTTACTGATCCAACTGCTCGGTGCGTTTCGCAAACCTCACAGCAAACAGCCAGTTTCAACTGTGGCTGCCCCCTGATAATAATCTTTTAATTGTCAGGCGTAGATACAGAATCTCTTTTTTCCTGCTTTGATTTCTGACGTAGTGCAAATGCCTGTACCTGCTCCTCGGTCGGGATAAACCCTCTGCCGAAAATATCTCCCAGGGGACGATTGACCTGATGAACCAGGTAGCGTCCTGCCCGAAAGACAACAGGCTGAGACCAGGGATACGCGCCTTTCAAGCTGACAGGATAGGCGGGAGGCGTCAACTGGTCTGAATTCTGTGATATTGCGAGCGCCGTTTTCCTGTCAAAACCACTCTCCAGCAGATCAGTGACAATCATTTTCTGCGGGCTGGTTTTGACCGACTCCAGAATTTCTTCGCGATGGCTGGGGCAAAATATCAGGGTGGAATCAAAAAATACAAATCGGGTTGCCGGAGCAATAGAAAGCTCCGGATACAGGTAAATCAGAGTCGTGTTGTAACAATGCAGCTCGTGATCTTTCAAATTTTGAGCTGCTAAAAAATCACGCACAGCGGCCAGATCTTCCCAGTCAACCTGAACCATCAAGGCCAGCTTTGCTTTGAGCTGTAAATCACTGGAATGGAAGACACAGGTCTGCCAGAGCCGAATTCGATCAGGCTTGAAATTGGGAAATGTGAGAACGACCATGCTGACAAACAGAACCATCCCTGTTTTCCAGACCAGATTCAGGGGCTTTATTTGCACTCGCCTGGCCAGGTAAGAACCAGTCAGCACAATTGCCAGCAGATGAGAAGGGGGGTGCACATAATCAAATAAATGCTGAAAAGCATAAGACTGGAAGAGCCACCCCAGGTACATTAACGATAACAGAAGCGAGTCACGTTGCCCTGTCTGCATTGTTGAACGACGCTGTTTCCACTGTTTCCCGCACTGCCAGACTGTTGCTAAAGCTAATGGAACCGCAATCAGTTGCAGCAGAAACCAGGGATAAAACCGGTACAGAAACTGAGCAAATCGCATCGTATTCCAGCCGGTTTTTCGTGACTCAACATACTCCGGATTCCATTCAGTAAATGTTTCGTAGAACCAGGGCCAGGCGCCGGTCTGCCACAACCAGATAATTCCGACTGCTCCCAGAACTAATCCTCCCAGCAATAAACCAGATAAATCCATCAGCAGCTTGCGCGGCTGTCTCATTAAGAACCATGAGCCGAACCAGACGCACAGAGCGGGTACCGCCACAAATGGTTTAATCCAGAAAGCCGTTGCCCAGCACAACCCCTCCAGAAATGCCCATCCCCAGACAGAAGGCTGTGCGATCTCAGAGACAGCCTGTTGACTTTCCAGAATACGATCCACCTGCTTCCGTCTTAACCAGAGTGCAGTCAAAGCCGGCAAGAGAATGAGTGTATCCCGCTGGAAGTGGCACCATTCCGAAAGCGAAAAATAGAACGCAAACAGTGTGATTCCGATCCAGAGCATCACAGAGACCGAGTTCTGATTCCGGCGATCCCAGCACATCAGCAGTAACACACTGCCACTGAAGATTATCAGGTCAACAATACGCAGGGCATCGGAACTCATTCCGATCAGCGGACGGATCAACATGTGTAACCAGATAATACCTGGCATGTTCGTCTCGAATATGTCTTTATATAAGGTCCCGCCCTTAAGTGCTGTCTCAGCCTGCAGATCGTAAAACACAACATCGGTCGCAAGAGGCATCCTTATAAACAATGGTACACACAACACCAACAAGGCTACAAAGACCAACGCAGACACCCACGTAAAGACTGTGATCTGCTTGTCTGACTGATCCCCCATCATATACACTCCACATTCTTACACTAAATCGATGCATTCTGACCTGCCCAGAAGCAACACTATAGACAGCATAAGTAATACAGGTAAAATAAATATGTTAAAAGTAAGGCTTTTTCTCTGATTTCATGGGGAATTCTGAGGAGTTGTCCCGGTTGCACTGATATCCTGAGTGTTTCAGCATGACGCACCTTGCCTAACCCTGATTTTCTGCTGATTTACCCCCTCGACTTCTAATATCAAATTGAGACAAAGTGGATCCGGGACATCTATCAGAGTTAATCGAACTGGAAGAAACCTATTGGTGGCATGTCGCGAAACGCAAGCTGGTAATTGACATTCTGAGCAGGGAATACCCGGCTCCTGGTATTTTAATCGAAGGTGGAATCGGCGCCGCCCGAAATATTCTTGAGTTCAGTCAAATGGGATATGAAGTAGCTGGGTTTGATCTGATGCAGGAGTCCGTCGATTATGGCCGTGGGCGTGGATTAAAGAATCTCTCCGTCCATGAACTGAGTCAACCCTGGCCGGTGGCTCCGTCTTCTGCCAAAGTCATAGTATTACTCGATATGATGGAACATATGAAAGATCCCGTTCAATTACTGAAAAATGCAGCAGAAGCACTTTCGGATGAGGGCGGCATCATCATTACCGTCCCCGCCTATCCACTTCTGTTCTCAAATTGGGATCAAAAGCTGGGCCACCACTGCCGTTATACGAAAAAACTCTTTCGTCAAAATGCTGAGCAGGCTGGACTCAAGGTAAAATGGCTGACCCACTGGAATTCGTTTACACTGCCCGCTGCCATTCTCAGCAGGGGAGCCGACCGGATACTCAACCGAAACCCGGATGAGACACCTCGCTTCACACGGGTTCCTCGTTACGTAAATCGTCTGCTGCTGACCTGTGCCGGGGTGGAACGCAAGTTAATCCATTTAACAGGAGTCCCATTTGGTCTTTCACTGGTAGGGGTATTGGTCAAATGAATCACTCAATTCCTGCAGCTGACTTCACCGAAAGAAAAGCAATCAACGAGATTCTCATCTCGGTGGTTTTACCTGTTTTTAACGAGCAGAATGTGTTGCCCCAATTGTTGCAGTCTGTGGAAGAATCCCTCCAGCAGATTGACTGCTGTTATGAGATTATCTTTGTCAACGATGGCTCCGCAGATCAAAGTGGCGCAATTCTGAATGATCTGGCAGAACTCAACTCCCGGATCAAGGTCCTGCACTTTGCTAAAAATTTCGGACATCAGGCCGCCGTACAGGCTGGTTTATTACATTCGACCGGTGATGCAATCATCATTATGGATTCGGATATGCAGGATAGCCCGTCGGCCATAATTGACTTTGTGGAAGCCTGGCAGGCCGGGTTTGATGTCGTCTATGCCATTCGCACGGAACGCAAAGAAAATCTCGTAAAACGCTGGGCATTCCATGCGTTTCATAAAACATTGAATCTGATCGCGAATACCCACATCCCCAGGGATGCCGGAAATTTCGGATTGATCGACCGTAAGGTCGCAATCCAGATTGCAAAACTGAACGATCGTGATCGCTATTTTCCAGGCTTACGTTCCTGGGTCGGGTTTCGGCAGACCGGTGTGACCGTGGAACGACTGGCCCGCTATGATAACACGCCACGTGTATCGTTCCTCCATCTTTGTCGGTTGGCTAAAACGGCGATCTTTTCGTTCTCGTTCCTGCCATTGACCATTTTTTACCTCATCGCAGCGCTCTCCGCTGTAGTGTGTACGCTGGTAGTCAGTTTTGTTCTTTACCATAAGCTGTTTACCGGGCTGGCAATTCCTGGCTGGGCTTCAGTCACCATTACTGCATCATTTTTTGGTGCACTCAATGCACTGGGGATTGGTATTCTGGGTGAATACGTCACGCGTATTTACGACCAGGTCAGAGCCCGTCCCATGTTTATCGTCAACACGAAAACCAATTTTGATTTTCCGGACACCGAAGTGCCGCTCTTTTCGAGCAACAAAGAGGATGCAGCAGGCGCCAGTCAGGATCAGGAACTTTCACAGCAGTCCTGAAATCGTCTCACACAACTATTATTGTGTGGTATGTCTGACGATGCTTCCGGAATCCTGGAACCGGGAAACCGGTTTTTCATTTGCCTGCTGGTTCCGTCCCACGCCTGTGCTCTGTGTTGTATGCAGCAGGCGCGGCCTGAAGACAACCATCAACAGCATAGGCAGATACCAGAGCAGATAAACGCTTCCCTGCTGCGGATACCACAACAGGGTGGCAATAATAATCGCCGTTGTGTGCGACATGAGATGGCCTAAATTTTTTCTGCGGGGCCAGATGGTCAGACAGATGATCAGCAGCAGAAAGACCACAAATACAGGGATGCGATAGGCAGAATCATACGCACTCCAGAAGCCTGGAATCTGCTGCCCCCCCTGAAACTTGATCACGGACCAGTCGATAGAACCTATCGTCTGCTGGGTAAATGAGAGCCGATCAACTGAAGTCAAAATCAGGCTTCCCACCAGCACGATTCCAACCACACTTCCTGAAAGCACAAATCGCTTCAGACCATTCTTCCAGTAGTAGCTGGCCCACAATGGTAAGAGAAAGACCGGAAAAAACATCGCTCCACAGGCCAGGCCCATGAAAATACCGGACAAGACCGGTTGCTTATATGTCACAAACGCCCAGACCAGCAGTGCCGCCGGTAAAACATGGTTCGCTTTACTCACATCATAGGCGGTACAAGGCAGCAGGAGATACAACAGTGCCATCGCCAGCCCCACCTGGGTATCCGCAAAATGTACCTTTCCCATGATGATCAGTCCCACGATGACAAAGGCATGGGCCAGGATCGACATGATCCGTGCTGCCAGCGTGGAATGATCCAGAGAAGAAGGGCTGGTACTCGTCACAGGACTGGATCCCTGGACAACCGCATTTGAAAGAGGCACAACTGGCGCAGCCAGCAGTCGGGCCGTGGGGCCAGCCTCGGGAGGTGTTTTTTGTTGCGCGGCACTCACATCCTGCATGCTGAGCAGTCTGTCTGCCTGCTGGACAGTCTGGATCGTTTCGGGCGCAGGAATTTCCGTAAACACGCGCACGATGAAAAAGGCAAAGATCGAGATACAGAGAAACGCCATCCCAAAACTGTTGAGATTCTGCTCGCCCCGGGGACGCCTCTGAAAGAAACAGTCGACACACATGCGAATGACGAACAGCCCCGTCCCTGCGAACAGCCAGATATTTCCCAGTACCGGTCGGTCACTTAAAAATAACAGCCCCGGTGAGATGGAAAGCAACAGCACCAGGTCCAGATTGCGCAGCGAAAGAATCCGGTCAAATCGGAAAAAGACCGCTAGAGAGAGCAACAGGGAAAGATAAAACCATGTTGCCTCACTTACGTAATAATCAGGTAAGATATGGTTCATACAAGAATACCGCCAGTGATGAGAATATATCACCAGTCGAATCATTGAGTCCGAGTTTCAAACAGGTCCCCTTGTTATCACTCAAACTTAGTACCAGCACGCATTCCGAATTCATTTCTGAAGACTCAGTCAAACTGCTGGATCGAAAATATCAGCGTCTATTGTTCACACATTTTTCATTTTAACCAGCCGATAATTGGATTTTTCTCAAGATCGTTCGGATTTCACTCGTAGAACACCTTACTCGTACACATCCTGTACAGTAAGCCAAGCAGTAAAGATCACATCCATTTCCCTCTCCCGGACCCAGACTACCTTTGACAAGTTAGTAAGAGACCATAAATTCTGCTTCGACGCATAAATATTCTTTGAAATATGATTCTAATCTGACATCATATTAAGGCACACATCTCCGTTTTATTCATCACACCATGGAGGATGAGCATGCCGATTCTGAAAAACCGATGGTGGTACACATTCGCATCAATCTGGTTTCTGCTTGCAGCAAGTCTGCCGGCAGCCGAACAGGCAGGTCCGAAACCGGAGATCTCGCATTCAGCCGCTGCCCGTCTCAAAAAACTGCCCTCACAAAAAGGGATCTGTGTGGTACTCGGCTTGCCGGCAGAAAAGCAGGGCACTGTCTTGATCGAACTGATTCGCAATTCAGAGTTCCAGATTTTTTTTCAGTCGGATTCTGCTACAGACGTAACCCAGGTCAGACACCTGGCTGAAAAAAACGGGTTTCTTGGCAATCGAATCTTTGCAGAACACGGCCCGATCCAGTCGCTGGCGCTGGCCAGTAATCTGGCTGATGTCATCTTGGTCGAAAAAACGGCAGAACAGCAGGTATCACAAACCGAACTTCTACGCGTGTTACGTCCACAGGCAATCGCTTACCGCGCTGATTCAGAATTGAAAAAACCTGTTCCCTCCGGGAATGACGACTGGAACCATCCTTACCATCGCCCGGATAACAATCCCCAGTCGACCGATCAGAATGCGCGCGCTCCCTACCGAACCCAGTTCCTGGCAGATCCGAAGTTCTCTCCCATGCCGGAAGTTTCCGTCGCTGCGGGAGGCAAAGTCTTCAAGGCGTTTGGACACATTGCTCACAAGGAAAACCAGAACGCGATCCTGAATACGCTGATGTGCATCAACGCCTTTAACGGAACCATCCTCTGGAAACGTCCGCTGCCGGAAGGTTTCATGATTCACCGCAATACGATGATCGGCACTGACGACGCCTTGTACATGGCTGACAATGAGTCCTGTAAAATCATTGACAGTGAAACCGGTGAAATTCGTGACGAAATCAAAATTGGTAAAGAGCTGGCGGATGGCCCTGTCTGGAAATGGATGGGCATGCAGGACGGAGTTCTTTATGCCCTGATCGGCAACGAAGAAGTCAAGGTCGATACGCAAAAATCAGCCCGACGGGGGCTGGGACACTGGCCCTGGGGCATGTGGAAAGGGCACGACTATTCCGATCCGAAGCAGGCCTTTGGGTTCGGTCGCACTTTCGTCGCAATCAACCTGGCAGACCAAAAAATCCTCTGGAATTACCAGGAAAAAGATTACATCGACAGCCGAGGCGTCTGCATGAAAAACAATCGCCTCTTTTATTACTGCCCGGACAAATTTCTGGGATGTCTCAACACGAAAACCGGGAAACAACTCTGGAAAAACAGTGATGAAAAATTACTGGCGTCCATCGGTTCCAATCAGAAAGCCCAGCATTATGTCACCGGTTATGCGACCACGACCTACCTGAAGTGCAGCGACGACTATCTGTTCTTTGCAGGACCACAGCGTCTGCATCTCGTTTCGGCATCCGCCGCGGATGGCTACATGCTGTGGGAAAAAGAGCACGGGAACCTGCAACTGGTGCTGCGTAGTGACGGCATCTATGCAGCGGGCCCCAAAGAAACCGGGATGAAACTGGATTACGCCACGGGTAAAAAGCTGGCGTCTTTGCCCACACGTCGTGCCTGCACGCGTGCTACCGGCAGCATCGACAGTATTTTCTTTCGCACACGCGGCGGCACCGTCCGGCTGGAAACTGCCTCCGATACCGCGCAACATATCGCTCCCATGCGGCCTCCCTGTCAGGACGGCGTCATCGTCTCCAACGGCCTGCTTTACTGGGGCCCCTGGATGTGCGGTTGTGAACTGTCCCTTTACGGACACATCTGCCTGGGACCCGAGAAAAATTCAGCAGCTGCCACACAAAATATTCCACCGCGTCGAACAGTTTATACAAATCAGCTCGATGCCGTAGAATCTCTGGCGGATCATTCCGCAGCCTGGCCTGCCTATCGCGGTGACCAGCATCAGTCATCGACAACCCAAATCCCGGTTCCAAAGCAAACCCACCCTGCCTGGTCAACACAGGTCACAAAATCAGCGCTGCTGACGGCTCCTGTGATCGCAGGGAACATGATCTTCCTCGCTGACCGAAGTGGTGTCATCTACGCGTATGACAGGGAGGGAAAACTACTCTGGAAACAATACACGGGCGGCGCGATTTTTTATCCTCCCACAGTCAGCAAAGACCGCCTGTATGCAGGTTCTGCCGACGGTCGTGTTTACGCATTTGCCGCAAAGACAGGACAGCCCCTCTGGTCATTTCGCGTTGCACCTGAACATCGCTGGATCCCCGTGTATGGAAAACTGATCTCCACCTGGCCCGTCGCCGGGGGTGTTGTCGTTCATGACGATACGCTCTATGCCGCTGCTGGAATTGCTCATTTTGATGGCACACACCTGGTTGCCCTGGATCCCATCACGGGAGAACTCAAGCAGGAAAACAATACTTCCGGCGTCTTGTCGCCCACCGTCAACAGCGGCATCAGTCTGCAGGGCAGTCTGTTTATCGATGAAGGCGAACTCCGCTTTCTGGCCGGAGGCGTGTATGAAATTGCCCGCTATGACCTGCAGACGTTAAAATGCCTGAATACGCCCCGCACGGAAGTGCAGTCTCAGTTCAGAACCGCTTTCTATCCCTACTACCCGGAGTACGGAAAATATCTCTCGATTGAACATACCCTGGCAGACCGCCGGGAACTGGTGCACGATGCCAGTTATGAGGGAAGCGTGTTTACCAACCTGACATTGAAAGAAGCGTTGCCTCCCGGCGCTCCCCAGGAGAAAAAAGAGGTTGCCCGCTGGCTGAGTATGCGGGCCCGACGCACAGGAGAAAGCTTCAAACGCAAAAATATCTGGGAAGATCAGCAGCAGCGCCGCTTTACCAGCTTCATTGTTTCTCCCGAAGTAATACTGACCGCCGGCCATCCTGATGAACAATCGGAGGCTCCCTTCCTGACAGCCATCGATATCGAACAGGGAACCGATCTCTGGTCGCATGCCTTGCCCGCCCAGGCGGTGAAGGGGGGAACGGCAATCAATGTCGATGGCAGCATCATCGTTTCTCTGGAAAACGGCCAACTCCTCTGCTTTCAGGCAGATTAAAAACGGAATTGCTACAATCGGGCAGCGTGACTTTCCGTCGGGTGGAAAATCCGTTAGTTTAGCCTGAAACACAGGTTAATCGGCACACGCGCTTATCATTACGCAATCATGGTACTGCGAAGCGTTCCCGCAAACCCGCTCAAAACTGTATCGACTCATTCTCAGAAATCAGATTGTCATGACTGCGACCGTAAAACTATATCTGCCCCAACGAATTCTGGAGCCCTTGAACTACCCGAACGGCGATTCTTCAGTCAGTCTGGGTACACTCGAACAAATTTCACCCGCTTCACTGACGCGGACAGAACTGGTTTCCCTCTTTGAAAGTTCAACCGACGAGTATGTCGGTTTTGTCGATGCCCCTCAACTGACCCAGGCAGACCTGGACCAGTTGTTGGCCCTCGATCCAGGTCAGCTGCAGGCAGGAGTCTGTCTGCTCCCATTCTCTGCTTCCGAGCCACTGATACAGACATATCAGACACTGCCTCCGCAGGCGGCAGCATTAGCGATGAACCCACTTCCTCATGCCGGCATCCTGATTCGAAAAACAGACTTTCTCAGCCTCAATCATCTGCCGGACTCTCTGGATCCACTCTGGCAGACGTTGATCCTGCTGGCTAAACAGAAAGTCCCGTTTCAATTGATCGAAACTGAAACCCCTCTTACTGTGGAAAGTAATCATCCCGGTTCTCTCCCGGAATTAGCGCCTTCTCTACCAGGCCCTGACAGAAAATGGCTGCTGGACCTGTTACGGGGATATAATCCTCAGCAGGATCTTCCTTCGATTACATCGTCAGCGGATGCAACCGCGCTCAAAGCCGGCTTGCTCTGTCTGCATGACTATCTGGACGAAAGCCACGAATACTCACAGTCCGTCCAAAGCCAGGGCAGGCACGGCGCAGGCGATTACTGGCATCACATCATGCACCGCCGCGAACCCGATTACTCCAATGCCAAATACTGGAGCAGGGCAGTCGGCTACCATCCGTTACATGACGAACTGCCGACAGCGGTAGAGCCTCTGTTTGAACAGTATGCAGGCCTCTCTCACGTCGCCTCCTGGAAGCCAAAATTAGTCCAAAACAAACGCTGGCTTTTAAATGCTTTTGTTGACTGCTGCCAAGAGTGTGAAAACAGCCAAGATCCGGAACTGAATACCTTTGCCCGTCAGGTCCAGTGGCTGGAAATGCTGCTGTTACTGCAGAAAACATCTCATGACGCGATAAGTAGTTAAGTCAAATCGCGTTTTTTCGGTTTCTGCCCGGTTGAGATGCCGAAACAAACCACTTTTACAGGCACCGATGCCAGGCAGAATCGGAATTCACCCGATTTGGGACGTTAAATTCTGTTGACAGCCGCGTTTGCGAGGTTATGATTTAATTACTTACCGCTCAATCCTCCTGCGACTCCTGCGGGCAAACCGAGTGGATATCCATCCATGGGATCTCCTCCGAGAACTGTTTTCGCAGGTGCCATCATACAGGAATGATAACCTACCGACTGGTCTTTTCCTTTACACCAGCTGAGCATACCTGGCAGTGCATACCTGATTGAAACATCCCATTTACGCTGGTGTTCATTTTCGGTGAAGTCTTCTTCTGTTACCATTTCACCGAACGAACCTGATTACTCCATTGTAATGTAATCGTCTACTCGACTGATTCATAGAAGTTAACGGGACTCACAGTATGTTTGGCTTTCCAGGCTGGATTGAAATCACCATCATTTTAGTAATTATTCTGCTTCTGTTTGGTAAGCGTTTACCTGGAGTGATGAATTCACTTGGTAGAAGTATCGTCGAATTCAAGAAGGGCTCTCAGGAAGGAGCCGATGACGAAGGGGATTCATCCCGTATTCAGTCGCAAGACTCAAAACAGGACAACCCGCCAAACTGATCGATCACCCGGATTTTATCGTTTTACTCTCAACCACAAGATCCCAGGATCAGGGGGAACCAACTGATGTTTCCCCCTCAATACCTTAGTCATAAAAAGAGGTAAGAAAATGTTTCAGACAATCACACACATCACACCTGTTCCCGCTTTTCTGGGAATGCCCGGCGGTTATGAAATGATCATCGTCGGCATCATTGCTCTGCTGCTGTTTGGTAAGCGTTTACCGGAAGTTGCACGCAGCCTGGGCAAAGGCATTGTCGAATTCAAAAAGGGCGTCAGTGGCATCGAAGACGAAGTGAACCAGGCATCCTATTCACATTCACAGCCTGAAACACCACGTCCCACACCATCGGAACGATCTGATGAATTCACGGCTCCCAAGTTTGAAGTTCCCAGCTCTGAACCCAAGTCGGAAGAAAAATCGGAACAGGCCTGAGCTGCCTGGCGGCTGTAAGTCTGATTGAACAGGCTTAATAGGGAGACGCCTTACTCAGCACTTCCACATCAACGATTCTCCCGGAAGGCTTGGTCAAATCCAGGATAATCGGCTGGGATGTGACTTCCTGTGAAACATTGCCGGCGGCATCCCGGGCAATCACCTGAAGGTAAAATTTCGAAGGATTGCCTGGTCGAACAGACCAGGTAAACCGCCCCTGATCCTCCTGCCAGTCAACGATGGGCTCCCAGGGGCCCCCTGGTTGCGTCGAGAAATTGATGGCAATCGATTTCTCTGCAGGGTTCTGATCACTCATGGCCCACGAGATCGTCACCTTATTCGCTTCTCCACCCAGTCCCTGTACCACCGGATTCAATTTTAGAGCAGGTGCCGTCCGGTCCACTACGATGACCACATCGGGCTTCTCACCAGACTTGGGTAATGCATCTGCCAGACCGACACCACTTCGCACGCGCAGTGAGAATCCATAAATCCCATCGTGGGGCACTTCGACATGGAAGGGGCTCTTTTTATCCGGGTCTTCGCCGTATTTATACCACTTCTGGCCATTGTCCTCTGTGATATAGAGCTCAACGGCGCCAATCCCCGAGGGCCCGACTTCGTCGACCTCGAATCCAATCTGGAATTGCGTCCCATTCAACACCTGCTTGCGTTCTGCAGCCCAGTTTTGTGTGGGTGTCTGAGGATAGCGGTTTTTAGCGTAATTCGGACGCTTCTCCGGATCATCGGTAACAAAATGATTCTTGACCTGCCCCTGACCGGGTTGCACTCCCGGGGCGACCTGGTCAAATCGTTTTTGCTGGGGAAAAACACTGGGAAGCTGACGGTTTGCCAGAGGTGTCTGTGAGTCCAGACTATGTGGTTGCGTGGGTTGAGTTGTCGCATTCTCGCCGGAATAAGGCGCCAGTGTTGCCGGCTCGGATTGTGTCAGACTGTTATCAGGCATCGTTCCCTGAGCGATAGGCTGATTAAAATCGGGAAGATCCTGTTTGGGTTTGGGAATCGTAGTGCGACTGGCGGCGGCAACGACCCGAATCTGTTTCTGACTGCTGCCGGTATTATCAGCCCTGTCTTTGATCACGCCCCGCACAGAGACCACACCACCTTGTGAAATTGACCAGGTTGTCTGGCCTTTACCGTGGGGCGCTACAATCACACGCTGCCAGTTCTGGCTGCCATTCTGGGCGTATTCCAGAACCAGTTTGGTCGGATCCAGGTTCTGATCTTCGGCATTCCAGATCAATTGAACTTTGCCCGGGGAGATCTGTCGCAGATCCAGATCCAGCTGCGGAGGCGTTGTGTCAATCACAACCCGTAAACCGGGTTCGAAGACACGCCCGGAAGGATGGAGCTGATTTTGGGCATCCAGCGTCCGAACAGAGAACCAGTATTCCCCATCCTGAGTTGCTTTAAAGGGAAATTTACGAGTTGAAGGTGGCACCGACTGCTGATGATTCCAGGTCACTCCCCGGTCAGTCGAGACATACAGTCTGATTTCCCGTGCACCCAGTCGATCAATTTCTGCCTGATCATAATGGTAGGGGATCCGAAACTGGGTTTTACTGGTAAATACGGGAGACGAAGGGGCAGCTGCCGAAGCGGAATTCGATTGAAATCCCCCAAACAAGCAACTGACTACCAGTAATGTAAATAGTCTCATGCCAATGCACCTCCCTGCCTGAAGAACACTTTCTCTCGTGATCCCGGCCTGGAGTCCCTCCTGAGATGGTGTGAATTTTACTAACAGTCAATTCACCGGGTACAAAGCATGTATCTCGATCCCTGACAGCATCTCTCGACGAACGTAGTGTATGTCAAACTGAATGAGACGCAACACCAGGAAATACGCGCACTGGTAAACCGAAGATTGACTATCTAGCCATATCGTCAATTCAGTTCGTATGACTTGAGACGATCTTTCGGGTTAAAGCAGAAGCGCAACAGGAGAAAACGTGAGGAATTCTTCCTGTTGTGAAGAGAAATCCCCCGGCAAAAGAGGTGGTAATCACCCTTTGCGCAGTTCTTTAATCTTACCCATATACTCAGCGGTCAACTTCTGAATGCCATCCAGATCACCCGCTTCAACCATTTGTGAAGTGACCAGTGAGCTGCCCAGTCCCACAGCACAGGCACCGGCTTTGAGATAAGCAGGCAGGGTTTCCAGATCGACGCCTCCGGTGGGCATCAGTGGTATCTGGGGCAGAGGACCATGCAGTGCTTTCAGATAGGCGGGTCCTCCCACAAAAGCAGGAAAGACTTTAATAATATCTGCGCCTGCTTCCCAAGCCGTTAAGACTTCCGTCGGCGTGAAGGCCCCCGTCATAATCAGTTTGTCATACCGGTTGCATAAATCGATGACATCGGTATTCACGGTGGGAGTCACAATGAATTCCGCACCGGCAAGAATTGCTGCCCGGGCTGATTCCGTATCAAGCACGGTTCCCGCTCCCAGCAGGATCTTATCGCCCAACTCCCGTTTGGTCTGTGCCAGAATGTCGAGCACACCAGGCACGGTAAACGTAACTTCGATTACATCCAGTCCGCCGGCATAAATTGCTTTGGAGACATCAACCAGTAATTCTCCCGAGGAGGCACGAATAATAGCGACCGCACCACGATCTAAAACCTGCGTTAAATCTGCATGACGACTCATCTGCTGTTTACCTTAATTATTGTAACGGTTTGGAGGGATTCTTGATCAGCCCTGAAATGAAAACTGCTCGGCAAATTCCAGAATCCAAAGGTCCATCAGGTCCTCAAAAGACTGCATATCAGCTTCGGCGATAAACTGATAATGAGAACGATTATAAATTTCTTTGTTCCGAATCGTGGCTTTGGCAACCAGTTCAAGGATATGCGTTTCTGTGAAAGGGCGAACGATCATTTCCAGGCGGCTGTAAAGCGTCCGTGCCTGTTTGCCGGAATTCAGGCTGACATCGTCACGCGTAATTTTCGAACCCCAGCCTTCTTCCCCCATCAGGGTATTGAACTGAAATCCGGGAAAATGATCGGCCAGTTTTTTCAGGCAGCTGTCGATATGATCCGTCAGTTCCAGGCGGTATTTTAAATGAAGATTCCGAAACTCTTCCTCAGTCATCTTTTTACCGACTTCCTGCCGTATCTCTTCATCTTTGGCGGCGCGCCCTTTATTGATGGCATGCTGAAGGCGTTTCTCAAAGTCCATTCAAAATCCTCAAATTCTATCGATCTGTATTAAAATGTATTAAAAACATCAGCCTGACCTGTTGTCAGTCAAACCGGGAATTGTAATTGATGTCTGATTTGAAAGTCGATCATAAAATTGAACCGTTCAGGATGCAATGCAAGCGGTCTGCAGACCTCACAGGCAATTTTCCCTCTGGTTCCAATTCGAAATCGCAACTGTCAGAATTCCTGAACCATGCTATTCTCCCATGCCAGGTAAAATCAGTCAAATCACAAGTCACATTATACTTACGGTAAGTTCGACAATGTAATTTTTACGATTCAACCTGCATTCCTCGCCGACGGGCAGAATTTGGAGCTGAACTTCTACAAAGACTGGGAAGACCTGATGATTTTATCAGCCCCCGATTCAACGACACAATTGACGCTGGAAAAGCAGGCTTTTTTACCAAGAACAGCGAATCTGCCAGTAGACACTCCTGTTTCCCAGTAATCCTATTTCTGTTTCTTATCGTAAACTGACCATTTTTGGCGCGTGAAATGCTTATTCTCGCATATACTGATACTGACCTGAGACTCGAGAAGACTTGCCTCGTTCTGACTTGTCCCTAATAATAACGACAGTCCGTTCGTTAAAGCATCGAGTCCATCGCCGCAGACCATTGATCATGCGTCGTACTTTTCAGTCAGTATTCTAGGGAAGGCAGGAAGACTTTACTCTCTGCCTGAATTACAGTGATTTTCATTTTTTTAACTTTGGGAAATCAGGCGGATAAACAAAAGCTGTTCAAGGAACTGCTGGGGGACCGTCTCGTGGAATGGATCCTGGCAGTCTTCATTGTCAGTTTTTTGATTTGGTTGATCGTATGGATCGTAGGGCGTTTTCGGGAAAATGAGGATCGTCATGTGGATGCCCGTGAATTACTTATGCAATTCGCAGAAATGCAGCGAGAAGGTGACCTTACCGACGACGAATTCCGATCCATCAAAAAGCGACTCGTTGCACCAGCCAAACCCGGCCTGGAAAAGGACGCCGTTGATGCAAATTCTGATCAGGCTGAAATTAACAATCAGTCGGATCAGCAATAACTGTCAGCGGTTCCTCTTAATGCAAATAGAATTAGATCACTTTTTTTATCCGATAACGGCCTCTTAGAAATCGATATCGATTCTTATCAGGAATCCATTTCAAAATTTATTTTACCTATCGAGTGATTTGCACGGAGGCAGAATCAAAACTCACTGGACGTTGATCGCCATTATTTAGTTGACACCGTTGAAGGGAAGCTATGCCCACCGGACGAGATATCACCTCTGGAAAACGTAATTCTTCTGGGAAGAAAAACGCGAACTGTTCTTTTTGCAGAAAAAGCTATCGTGAAGTGGGGCCCCTGGTAGAGGGACCCGATAACGCGTATATCTGTGGCGAATGTATTGAAGTTTGCCAATCCATTCTGGAACAGGAACACCGCCGCAGAGGCACCACCAAAAAACTGTTCAAGAATGTTCCCACACCAAGGGAAATTGTAACACACCTCAACGACTATGTGATTGGCCAGGAACGAGCCAAGAAAGTCATGGCGGTTGCTGTTCACAATCACTACAAACGACTGATGCACTCTGAAGAAGAGGGCTCGGACGTTGAACTGGATAAATCCAACATACTGCTGATTGGTCCTACCGGATCTGGTAAGACCCTGCTGGCCAAAAGTCTGGCCCGCTACCTGCAGGTCCCCTTTGCCATTGGGGATGCCACCACGCTAACCGAAGCCGGTTATGTGGGCGAAGATGTTGAGAACCTGTTACTCAAGCTGTTACATGCCGCCGATTTCGATGTCGAAGCTGCCCAGCGTGGTATTTTATTCATCGACGAAATAGACAAGATCGGCAAAACCAGCCAGAACGTCTCCATCACCCGGGATGTTTCCGGCGAAGGCGTTCAGCAGGCGTTGCTGAAAATGCTGGAAGGGACCGTTGCCAATGTGCCTCCGCAAGGTGGTCGCAAACATCCCGAACAGCAGTATATTCAGCTCGACACCAGTAACATCCTCTTTATCTGTGGCGGTACCTTTGTGGGACTGGAAGATATTGTCGGGAAACGACTGGGGCGAAAAACAATCGGTTTCGGACAGAATAACCAGCAGAAGAAAGTACAGGAACGGTCTAAAAATGACCTGCTGGCACAGGCATCCGTGGATGACGTGCTGGAATTCGGTCTGATTCCGGAACTCCTGGGACGTCTGCCCGTACTCTCTTCTCTCTCCCAGCTCGGCGAGGGAGACCTTGTACGTGTTCTGACCGAACCCAAGAATTCTCTGGTCAGGCAGTTCCAGAAATTCTTCGAAATGGAAAAGGCCGAACTGGAATTCACTGACGGTGCACTGCACGAAATCGCACGTATTGCTCAAAAGAAAAATACGGGAGCACGTGGCTTACGCAGTGTTATTGAACAGGCCATGTTCGATATCATGTACGAACTTCCCGAACAGGAAGCCGGCAAGAAATATGTGGTCACTCCGGAAATCATCCAGGGTACTGAACAACTTTTCCCCAGTGATGACTCTGCAGCCGCATAGACTTGCGTCAGCAGGGGGCCTATAATAGATCCAACGATCAACTAATTTCCCGCCGAAGCCTTACTTCGGCGGGTTTTCTTACGTGTGGTAGAGTCATGAAAATTCGTTTGAGTGTTCAAAGTTCGTCCCCTAAAACTAAAACCATGACGCTCACAAAAACGACTTTGATCGGAAGAGCTGCTGACTGCGATATCAAGCTGAAATCCGATCTGGTCAGCCGGCACCACTGCAAAATATTCCTGACCGGTTCTGTAGCCCTGGTCCATGATCTGGGCAGTTCCAATGGTACCTTCATTGATGGTCAGAAACTGACTCCGAAACGGGACACCAAGCTGATTCCCGGCTGCCTGCTGTCGATTGCCGACGTCAATTTTCAGGTCGACTACGATCCGCAAGTCTTTGTCGACGTCGGCTCGACAATCAACCTCAAATCACTGGAGGGGATCTTACCGGAAAATACTCTGACAGCAGTTTCTGATGATGTACGGTCACTGGACATTCCATTGCCGGAGCATCAAAAAAAATCGAGCGAAACGGCAACCATTGATGAGTACGTACCAGATCAGAGTTCTTCAGAAAATAAAAAGACCATTCAATTTCCAGAAATTGAACTAACGGATAAAATGGATCAAAACTGAACTCCATCAATCCGTTTCTGAAAGACTCATTCATGTCCGATAACGACGTACAAGAGTTGTTAAAACTCAGCAAGCAACTTCTGGATTCCATCGACCATAAAGACTGGAACACCTACACCAGTCTCTGCGATGAAGAGCTGACCGCCTTTGAACCGGAAGCCAGGGGGCACCTGATTTCAGGGATGGATTTCCATCGCTTTTATTTTGACATGAATCCCACGGGCAGGCCGCGCCAGTCGACCATCAGTTCGCCCATGGTCTCAATCATGGGCGAAGTTGCCCTCATTACTTATGTCCGCATTGTCCAGGCAATCGATGAACATGGCCACGATTCCAGTGCTGCCTGCGAAGAAACCCGCATCTGGCAGAAACAGGATGGGGAATGGCAACACGTCCATTTTCATCGCTCCACAATCTGAAAATACCCGGTAACCAATTATGACAAAACCAGCATCCCAGGTACTCATTCTCTGTTCGGACATCATGTTTTCGAGCCAGATTACCGGGGCCGCCCGACAGTTGGAATACACATTCTGTACCGTGCTCAGCACGCGTCAGGCCCTGGCGCAACTGGATGACACCATTCGCCAGGTTCTGCTGGTGGATCTCAACCAGCCCTCATTAAACTGGGAACAGCTGAAATCAATCCACCAGGAGCATCCCGCTCTCATCAGTGTCGCGTTTGGACCGCACGTGGATGTCGAAAAACTCGAAGCTGCCCGGGAAGCAGGCTGCTCAGAAGTCATGCCGCGGAGCAGATTCTCTGCACAACTTCCTCAGATCCTGGAGTCTGCGCTCGCTGAGGAATTGTAAAAGGATTCAGACCGAATCATATCTAACCAGAGCGTCTCTCGATCAATAATACTCGGTCCAAATAGACCTGGAGACGTTACAGTAAAACGGGACACAGTCTAGCCCAGATCGAATTTCTGCAACAGTCCCCGGTAAGCGGCTTCGCCCTGTTCATGATCGACAACGGCACTGATGCGGGTTTCGCTGGTGTTAATCATTTGAATGTTGATGCCCGCTTCCGCGAGCGCGCTGAACATGGACTGCCCCACACCCGTATGGCTGCGTAAACCAATCCCGACGACAGATAACTTGGCAATTTCAGCCTCGTGACTCAGTTCGGCATCGCCCCATTCTTTCAACAGCGGGCTCACCAGTTCCAGGCTTTTTTCCAGGGAAGTCCGCGGAACTGTAAATGACAGATGTGCCTGCTCGTCTTCTCCCATGTTCTGTACGATCATATCGACCGAAACGCCCCCCTCGGCAACGACCGAGAACAACCGCGAACAGATTCCCGGATTGTCAGGCAGATTTCTGACCGTAACGCGGGACTGGTTTTGATCCAGCAGCACTTCACTGACCACGATGTCTTCCATGTGAGACAGCTGATTAATAATGTCCTGCTCAAGCGTCGTCAAAACCTGGGCAGACTCACCTGTCTGCAAACCATCTGACAGCTTTTCATTGGTTGCAAACGAATAACTGGAAAGCTGATTCAACTCGAATCCGTTATGAATTACCTGGACCGCCTTTTCACACTGATCGCGGTTCACAAGCACGGTCAGCTTAATTTCACTCGTCGTAATCATGCCCACATTGATACCGGCTTCAGCCAGAATGGTAAACATGCGGCTGGCCACTCCGTAATGGTTCCGCATTCCGCAGCCCACGATGGAAACCTTGGATAGATTTGTGCCATGTTGGATTTTCCCGGCTCCGATTGCCTCGATGGCTTCAGTAGCAGCCGTCAATGTTTCTGCCAGATCGGACTGGGGAACTGTAAAGGAAACACGTGCCAGCCCGGCAGTTCCCACGTCCTGTACGATCATGTCCAGGCAGATCTTACGCTCGGCCATCCGGGTGAAGATACTCCCCATGATCCCCGGTTCGTCAGGGATATCGGTCAGACTCACGCGCACTTCATCCCGTACGAATGCCACCCCGGTCACCACGGGGGCACCTTCCAGCGGTTGAACCGCAATCAGGGTTCCTTCTCCATCAGAAAAAGAAGGGCGTACTTTTAGAGGGACCTTATATTTTTTCGCGAACTCAATCGACCGGGAATGCATGACGCCCGCGCCCAGGCTGGCCAGTTCCAGCATTTCATCGTACGAGATGCTGTCGATTTTATGTGCTTCCGTAACAATACGGGGATCGGTGGTAAATACACCTTCCACATCCGTATAAATTTCACACATGTCCGCATCCAGCACGGCAGCCAGGGCAGTCGCCGTCGTATCACTGCCACCACGCCCCAGTGTTGTGATATTCCAGTCTTTATCCCGCCCCTGGAATCCAGCGGCGATCACAATTTTTCCTTCATTCAGAGCAGCACGCATCCGCTCGGTAGAGATTGAAATAATCCGGGCTTTGGTGTGGGAAGAATCGGTCACGACCCCGATCTGCGACCCTGTCAGGCTGATCGCTTCGACTCCCAGCTTATGCAATGCCATTGCCATCAGAGCCACTGATTCCTGCTCGCCTGTCGACAGCAGCATGTCCATCTCGCGCGGAGTAGGGTGGTCCGTTATTTCTGCAGCCAGCCTGACCAGTTCGTCTGTTTTTTTACCGCGCGCACTGACGACCATCACAACCTGGTGCCCCGCCTGCTGCATTTCGGTTGCCCGACGGGCCGCTGCCAGAATCTTACTGGTATCTGCTACACTCGTTCCACCAAACTTCTGGACAATGAGCGACACTTTCTCTCTCCGTTTCTCTGCAAATAAATGAACAAACTACTGATTACACTGACCGGCGGTCGTGTTTAGAACGCATCACATTTAACCAGAGCACCTCCCGGTCTAATAGACCCGGTTCAGATGATCCTGGAGACGCTACAGTAAAACTGGACACAGTCTAGTCGACTCGACTCCATCTAATGAATGGAATTCTGTTTTGTCTGTGAATCAGGAATGGGAAAAGGTAACAAATCGACTCTGATTCGTGAATCATCAGACTTTGAGGTTTCGTTAAAACCAGAAAAAGCAGCCGGAAAAAAGGAACATCCCCCTCATCTGCACTGTGAAATTGACTCTGGACGGAACCGAACAGTGTTCCCCTGAACACATTGCGGTCAATTCAACCAGAGATCAAAGACACCACTTCTTCAGCAACCCGACTTGCTGCTGCAGGTAAAGCCAGGGGTCGCATGTTTTCCGCCATTTGCATTCGTCGCCCTTCATCGAACAGCAACTTCAAAACTGTATCCTGCAGCCGACCTGCCGTTAGTTCAGAATCAGAAGACTGTTCGACAATCGCAGCGGCCCCGTGCTGTTCAAAATAGCGGGCATTCAGTAACTGATGCTCATTCACCGACCCCGGATAGGGAATCAGAATTGTGGGGCAGCCGGCACAGGCCAGCTCGGCGAGAGTTGTCGCCCCTGAGCGGGAAATGACGAGATTAGCGCGTGCGTACCAGTCCGACAACTCATCGAAGAAGGGCTGAACCGTCACTTTCAGACGGGGAATCGCATCCACCAGTCTTTCATAAGCTTTTTCGACACGGTGAAAATCTTTTTCCCCCGCCTGATGCACGAGCCGAATAGTTTCCGGTAGCTGATCCTGAGACCGTTTCAGCATATCGATCACAGCAGAATTCACCGAGACAGCTCCCTGGCTGCCTCCCAACACCAGGATCACAAATTCGCCATCTTTACCGCGAGATGTAATCTCCGGCGCTGATTCAGCCAGCCGCCTGATTTCCGTCCGCACAGGATTGCCAGTCACCACGACGCGCGGCTTCTGGCTCGTCTCAATCTGGGAACGGTTCCAGATCGTATCGGGAAAGGAACTGCAGATCACATCAGCCCGTCCCAGAAGAAAGTGATTCGCTTTACCACAGACAATATTCTGTTCCAGCAGCATGATGGGCAGCTTTAAACGGGAAGCTTCCAGAATGACGGGCACACTCGCCATGCCTCCCAGGCCGATCACCAGTGCAGGCTTAGTCGCTCTTAAAAAGGAACGTCCCTTCCAATAAGCCTGGAAATGATTCACGAAAAAACGGAAGGGGTTTCGGAACGCCGTATTCAATGGAGAGACAGGCAGATCGATATGCTCATATCCGGTCCGCGCAATGATCTGTTGTTCGACTGACCGGTTGGTCCCCACAAAACTGATCCGGCAGTTTCCCCGTGAAACCAGTTCCGCCGCGACAGCCAGACCGGGAAGTAAATGGCCACCAGTGCCACCACCTGCAAAAACGATCGATTTGCCATCAAGAATCGAAGGGGACATATTAGAATGGAACTACCTGACAAGAGTGATGGGATCAAACTGATACATGCTTTACCAGCATAGAAACATCTCTCCTCAAATCCCAGCTAAGACTTCTCTTCTGACTCGAGATCT
>TARA_R110000850_G_scaffold70053_2_pt1 | contig 25428 bp, 18 predicted proteins | sample TARA_R110000850 | Tara Oceans TARA_R110000850 (sample SAMEA4397586) | marine metagenome | biome: Polar Biome; feature: [SRF] surface water layer (ENVO:00010504); material: water (ENVO:00002006), including particulate matter (ENVO:01000060) such as... | depth 5 m | reverse complement strand
CCAGTGGCGTATTGCCTGCGCCCGCACCCATGCCGCCACAAGCGCAATCAATGCGCTCTGCGCCTGCCGCCACCGCTGCAACAGAATTGGCAACGCCCATCGCGAGGTTGTGGTGGCCGTGAAAACCGATCTCCGTCTCTGGTTTCAGAGCATCACGCAGCGCAGCAACTCTTGCGCGCACATCATCGGGCAGCATGTAGCCGGCAGAATCAGTGGTGTAGATGCAATTGGCGCCGTAGCTTTCCATCAGCAGTGCCTGCTCGACAATCTTTGCCGGATCAGCCATGTGCGACATCATCAGGAAGCCCACGGTATCCAGCCCCATCTTGCGGCCCAGCGCGATGTGCTGCTCCGAGACATCGGCTTCGGTGCAATGCGTTGCCACGCGAATAGACGCAATGCCGCAGTCGGCCGCCATGCGCAATTCATCCACGGTTCCGATGCCCGGCAGCAACAATGCAGAAACCTTGGCGTTCTTCATCAGCGGCACGACTGCGCGCAGATAGTCTTCGTCTGAGGCCGCAGCAAAACCGTAGTTCACGGACGCGCCGCCCAGACCATCGCCATGCGTGACTTCAATCAGAGGTACGCCGGCTTCATCAAGACCAGTGGCAATGGTCTTCATCTGCTCGATGCTGATCTGATGGCGCTTCGGGTGCATGCCATCCCTAAGAGACATGTCATGTACCTTGACCTTCTTGCCCTTCACCAGCTCGGCTTCGCTCTTGATGACATGACTCATGACACAGCCTCCTGTGAATTGGCGGCTTTCTTGCCACCCTGACCTGACAGCATTTCACTGGCAAACATTTCTGCGGTGCGCGCAGCCGCCGCGGTCATGATGTCCAGATTGCCTGCGTACTTGGGCAGGTAATCCCCCAGACCCTCCACCTCCAACAAGATGGTGACGCGCTTGCCATCAAAGATGGGGCCGTTCTTGAGTCTGTAACCTGGCACGTACTTTTGAACTTCCGCGATCATGCGATGCACGGATTCAGTAATCGCAGGGCGATTGGGCTCGTCCACCGTCAGGCAATGCACCGTATCGCGCATCATCAGCGGCGGCTCAGCTGGGTTGATGATGATGATGGCCTTGCCGCGTTTCGCGCCGCCAATCTTCTCGACGCCGCGCGCGGTGGTGCGGGTGAACTCATCAATGTTCTTTCGCGTACCAGGCCCGACAGATTTGGATGAGACGGTGGCAATGATCTCGCCATACTCAACGGCCTGCACCTGCGATACCGCTGCCACCATGGGGATGGTCGCCTGCCCGCCACACGTCACCATGTTGACATTGCTCGCGCCGAGCCCCATCTGCTCCTTGAGGTTCACCGGCGGCACGCAGTACGGGCCGATGGCGGCCGGAGTCAGGTCAACCATCATCACGCCCAGGGCCTGCAGCGCGGCGTCGTTGTCAGCGTGAACATAGGCAGATGTGGAATCGAAGGCGATGCGGATATCGTCTTCCTTCACATGCGGCACCAGGCCGGCAACGCCCTTGTCAGTAGTCTTCAGGCCCATGTCGCGGGCGCGAGCCAGACCTTCCGATGTGGGGTCAATACCCACCATCCAGACCGGCTCCAGCACATCGCTCCGCTTGAGCTTGTAAAGAAGATCCGTCCCGATGTTGCCGGGTCCGATCAGGGCACATTTGATTTTGCTCATCTGCCTTCCGTCGTTTTTGCTCAGGCCAGCAAACGCCAGCCGGGGACTGCAAGGTACAACAACATTCCGGCGCAAGCAACATTCAAGCTGTACAGCTTGTAACTTGCGAATCCACGATGGGGCACAGGGCACAGCCCTAGCGTCAGACCATGTCTGCTGATGAGCCGATAGAATCCGCCCATGGAGCCTTTCAGTGACACCTCAATTGCCAGCGAAGATGTTCTGCAACAGTCCTCGCTGCTTCTGGTGGACGATGAACCAACGGCCCTAAAGGCGCTCCAGCTTGTGCTCGGTCATTACTCCGACATCCGCACGGCTGCCGACGGACAGCAGGCGCTGGCACTGATCGAGCAGCGTTTGCCTGACCTGGTTCTGCTCGACGATGAAATGCCCGGCATGAGCGGCATGAATTTGTGCAAGCACATCAAGTCAACGCCCGATCTTGCGCACATTCCCATCATCTTTGTAACGGCGAACTCCAGCAACGAGCTGGAAGCCGCAGCCCTGGAAGCCGGCGCCGCAGATTTTCTGGGCAAGCCGATATCGCCGATCCAGGTGCGCGCACGCGTTCTGGCGCAATTGCGCCTGCGCCACACGCTCGACTCCGCTCGCGATCTCGGCACCCGTCTGGAACAGGCGCTGGCGGCGGGCGATCTGGGCGCGTGGGAATGGCAGATCGAGAATGATCAGATGCGCTGGCACCGATCGATGCAGTCGGTGCATCAACGCGAGCCTGCCCAGATCCAGTCGCTGCGCGACCACATGACCGGGCTGGATGACGAGAATCAAGCCGTTCTCCAGCAAGCCCTGGATGGCATTCGCAGCAGCTTGCAGCCGGCGGCGATCGAGTACGCAATCAAGTCGGGCGAAGACCTGCGCATGATTCGCAGCCGCATGACCGCTGTGCTCGACGAGAGCGACGCAATTGAGCGTATCAGCGGTATCGACGAAGACGTGACGGCGTTGAGCCGTTCCGTTGCCCTGTTGCACGGCGCCAATCGACAGCTCGAACAATTTGCCTATTTCGCTTCACATGACCTCAAGGCACCGGGCCGTCAGATGGCCTCGTTTGCAAAGCTGGCACAAAGCCAGCTGGAGACGGGGCGCATGGAGGCCCTGTCACGCACGCTGGACCAGATCCAGTCAGCGGGCGGGCGTCTTCAGGATCAAATCAATTCCTTCCGCGATCTTTCCAGACATCGCCTGGCAGAAGCCGGCGAGTGGCGATACGAATCCATGTCGGAGTTGGTGAAACCGATTCTTGACGTTCTGGAACCCGAAATTGCACAGGGAGAGATTCAGATCAAGCTGCAAGCCATGTCGCGCCTGTATGTCCCGGTCAATCTGGTCAGTCACGTGTGGCGCAACCTGATCAGCAACGCGGTCCGCCACCAACAGGCGGAACACGCGGCGATCTGGATTGGTGAGCGCCGGGGTGGCAACGGCACGGCTTTTTTCGTTGAAGACGCTGGCGACCCGTCAAAGCCGTTTCGTTCGCCACTGGATGCGCCGCGCCGCCGACGTCACCCTGGCCGCACGGATATCGGAAAAGGCGTCGGCCTGACCATCTGCAGACGCGTCTTGCGCGTACTTGAAGGCGATTTGTGGTGCGAGCCGGGCGATCATGGCGGCATTCGCATGCTCTTCAACCTGCCGCGTATCCACGCCTTGTCGAAGCAGCCCCCGCAGCCGCTCAAGCAGTGACCTGGAGGAGGGGCTGCGGAAACGGGCGATTTTTCAGGGAACCGGCGCCGCCACCGTGCCCTGCACGTAATCAATGCCGGTTTCGCGCAGTGACTGCATCAGCTCATGCGTTTCCACGCCCACGGCAATGGTGCGAATACCCGATCGCCGGCACACGTGGCTCAATGCTTCGAGCACCGCCTGGTCCAGTGGCGGTGGCCGTCCGAAACTCAGATCCTGCGGACGCATGTTGATCTTGACGTAATCCAGATCGAGCGAGCGGATGGCGGAGAAAGAGTTCATCTGAGAACCAAACTGATCCATGGCCAGAAGAAATCCGGCTTTGCGCGCACGCGCGGCGAACGCAGCCAGGATTTCCATATCCTGGGTCGCCGCGGCCTCTGGAATCTCCAGACAGATACGGCCAGGCGCGACACCGGTTCTTGCCGACTGCTCCATCAGATGTGTAAGGGCCTCATCGTCACGCACGGATTCGGCAAACAAGTTGAGCCCATACACGTGATGGGGCTTGTCGTCCGTCGCAATCTGCTGCAGAGAATGCGTGATCGACAGTGCATCCAGAGACCGGGCGAGCTGATGCCGCCGCGCAGCCAGCACAAAGCCATCAGGGCGATGCGTGGTGCCATCGTGGGCCTGCAAACGCATCAGGAGCTCGGTGTACTGTGGCAGGGATTTGCCGCCAATCACCAGTGCGTGCTGCTGGACGATCACACACTTGTCCGCTTCCATCGATTTTCGCACCACATCAAGCGCGGCAGTCTCAGAGTCCAAGCCACTCGCATCAAGGTCGCTGAGTTCCACCCGTCCCCGACCATTTCGCTTGGCCACGTAGCAGGCGGCGTCAGCGGCATCGAGCAATTTGGACAGGGCCGGCGAATCCGTCCCCATCATGACCAGCCCCGCCGAAGCGCCAACACTCAATGACTGGCCCGACCAGTCCAGCCGAATCTCTGCAATTGCCTGAATCAGGCCATCCACAATCTGCAGCGCCCGTTGCGGACCACAGTTGGGCAAGAGCACCGCAAATTCATCGCCACCGACCCGCGCCAACGTGTCAGATTCACGCAATTTCTCCCGGCCCACCTGCGCCACTTTGCGCAACAAGGCGTCTCCGGCTGCGTGACCGGCAGTGTCGTTGACGGGCTTGAATCGATCCAGATCTATGGCGACCAGCGCGCAGCGTGCATTGCCGGCCTGCGCCTCCTTGAGTGCCAGCTCAGCACGCCGGTCAAACTCGTCACGATTTGGCAAACCGGTCAAAGGGTCATGCGCTGCTCGATAACTCAGCTCCCGGGCCAGCAGGCGGGTATCAGTTACGTCGCGGAAAACCAGCACCGCACCAATCGGGGCACCGTCATGATCGAGAATCGGAGCTGCAGAATGATTGATGGGAATGCGCTTGCCGTCGCTGCGCAGCAGGTAAAGGTCAAGACTGGAATCCTGGACGGGCTCCAGCTCACGCAAGCAGCGCTCAACCACATTTGGAACATGGGCCAGCTTCTCTCCGCGCACGACGTTGTAGATGCTGAACAGCGATTTACCTTGCGCTTCGTCAGCCCCGATGCCACACAGATCCAGAGCGGGCGGATTCATGGACTCAATGCGCCCTTCAACATCCGTGGTGATTACACCATCGCTGATGGATCGCAGCGTGATCTCAACCCGCTCGCGTTGCTCATCAAGGCTGCGAAAAGCCTCTTCCCGCTTCTGGCGCGACTCCGCGTCACGCTCCGCAACCGAGACCACGTCAGCCACGGCGCGCAAGAGGTTGGTGTCGTACTCACTCCATTCCCGGTGAATCGGCGACGCCAAGCGTATGACCCCGGTCAGTTCCAGGCCATTGGAAACCGCCGCATCCAGATAGGACCACGCTTCGGGACTACCAGCAGACATACCAGAAGACTGATCGCCGGGACCTTGATGCATTACCAACTCCAGATTGCGCAATCTGCGCAGAATCGGATTGGATAACTTCAATGGTCCTTTTCCGGATATTTTTTCAACGCCTTCTCCCGCAGATACTCTCATGCGCGGAATCAGACCAACGGCGGGCGTCCATTTCAGGTACATCACCTCCAGATCATCAAACAGGACCGACAGATCGCCGAGCACGGAACCCAGCAGATCCGAGATGGACTCGGCATCAAGCGCACGCCGTGAGACAGCGTGCAGAAACCGCAGCTGCGAGTGTTCCGCTGTCAGGCGCTCCTGCTGGCGCTTGATGGAGTGGATGTCATGAAGTTGGACGACCAATCCGCCGCCACTCCCGACGCCGCCCACCCGTGCGATGCTGACCGACATCCATCGATCCGAACCGTCCTGTCGATGAATCAGGGCGTTACAGGTCGCGGTACCATCGCCAGAAGCTGACAAGGCCGAGCGCACATGGCCGCGAAAGTCGCCAAGGCTTTCCTCTGCGAAGAGGGAATCGAGATCGCGATCAATCAATTTTTCCCGCGAAATTCCCGTAATTTCTGCCGCCGCCGGATTGCACTCCGTAATGCGCCCTTCCAGGTTGGTCATGATGGCGCCCGAACGCGAGGACTCCAGCATGATCCGGTGCAAGTCCTCCTGCGCCTGTTGCTTGTCTCGAATCTGCACCTGTTCGGTAATGTCAGCAAATGAAATCACCGCGCCAGTGCCCTGCCGCTCTCCGTTGTTGCGATACGGAACAATTTTCAGATGCAGGTGGCGCCCGTCTTCCGTTGTGACGGTTCGCGCACGCTGCTGATGGTCGCTGATGACGGCCAGCACCTCGGACGAGATTCCCTTGTGCGGAATGGTCCAGTGCAAAGACCCAATTGGCATCCCGAGGCGAACGCTGTCCAGTTCAGCCACCATGGCGATGGACTGATTGAACTGGGTAATCGCCAGCGCCTCATCTACAGCGATGATGACCAGATCCAGCGCTTCCTTGATGTTGATCAGGTCCGCGCGGGAGCTTTGCAACTCTTCCGACTTGTTGGCGACCTCCTCGTTGACGGTCAGCAACTCTTCGTTGGTGGACTGCAACTCCTCGTTGGAGGTCTGCATCTCTTCATTGGTGGACTGCAGTTCCTCATTGGAGGACTGCAGCTCTTCGTTGACGGTCTGCAGTTCTTCATTGCTGGTCTCAACTTCCTCAACCAGGGTCTGCAGATGCTCGCGCGTACTGGCTAGCTCTGATTCAAGTTCGCGGATCAGGTTGATCGACTCATGATCCGTACCGTCTTCCCCCTCAACACTCAGGACCCGCGATTCAAACGCCAGCAAAACCACGACCTTGCTTTCCTGCACATCGGGATGCGCGGCCAGAGTGACCCGCCGCAACTGGCCGTTGACATCCATGGTGTAGCTGCCACCGCGGATGCTGATGCGCTCCTTGCGGCAGCGATGCAGCAAGGCACGCATTTCCACGTTGAGCGGCGCCATGACCAGTTGCTGCGCGGTCCAGGTTGTTGCACCGCGCGGCAGGTTCACGAACGGCGACAAGTCACCAACAAAATGAATGATGCGGTCATCATCATCGATGATGATGGCCGGCGGAGAATAATGCTCGGCGACAATATCGCGAGTGCGCTCGAGGACCGCCCGGCGATTCGAAGGCTCTCGCCGAGCCACAGACTTGGGCGGGGCATCAGCGCTCGATTCGGCAAGCGCCTCTTCCTGCACCTTGCGCGAATGGCTGAACTGGTAAACCACCGGATGCGACTTTCGTCCATACAACCGCGCCTTGGAATCCAGAATCTCGAACAGGTCTTTTTGAATCTCGATGGTTTCGGAAGCGCCCAGAAACAGGACGCCATCAGGCTTGAGCGCGTAGTGAAATGCGGCGATGACATGTTTCTGCGTCGGCGCTTCAAAATAGATCAGCAAGTTCCTGCAGCTGAGAAGGTCGAGCTTCGAAAACGGCGGATCTTCGACCGTATTCTGCGTGGCAAAAATCATGAACTGGCGAATGGCCTTGCTGACCTCGGCAACACCATCGGTAATGTCGAAGTAGCGCTGGCGAAGGGGCTCCGGCACCAGCTTCAGTCGCTCTTCCGAATAAAGCCCGGCCCGTGCCATGGCCACGGAATCAGGATTGATATCGCTGACAAACATCAGAAATGACGCTTGTCGATTCTGTAGGCGGAACGCCTCCATCAGCAGGATACCGATGCTGTAGGCCTCTTCGCCTGAGGCGCATCCGGGCACCCAAATCCGCAGCATCTCGCCAACTTCGAGTCGCTCCACCTTTTCCTCGATAATGCCCTTGAGCTTCTTGAAATGCTCGGGATCACGAAAGAACGAGGTCACCCGAACACTCAGGTCGCCCGCCAGCCGCGTCGCCTCATCGGCATCGCCGGTCAGGAAATCCAGATACTGCTGCATGTCAGAGCAGCCCGCGAGCTGCATGCGGCGACGGATGCGGCGCAACACTGTGGTCATCTTGTAATGGTCCAGATTCAAACCGGTGCGCTTGCGCACGAGCAGCTTGATTTGCTTGACCAGAGATTCCGGAACCGCCTTGATCAGTGACTTGGCCTCCACTGGATCACTGGCTTCCCGGGCGATGCGCAACAGGGCGTCACCCATGTCAGCCGGCGACAGAATCAGATCGTACTGCCGCGACTCGATGACCGATCTCGGCATGGCATCAAACTGGGCTGAACCGGGTTCCTGCACCAGGACAATTCCGCCTGCGGCACGGATCGCCTCGGTACCATTGGTGCCATCAGCTCCGGTGCCAGAGAGCACGACGGCAACAGCACGATCACCAAACTCGCTGGCCAGAGAACTGAACAGATGATCAATGCTCGGACGAGGGCCGCGCGAACGCACGCCATCGACACGCAAAGGTTTGAACCGCCCATTCTCAACCGTCATATCGCTGTTGGGCGGAACGACCAAGACCGTATTGGCCGTCGGTGCCATTGCCCTGTTCAGGTATTTGACTTTCAACGGGGTCCTGCGCGAAAGAAGTTCAGCCAGCAGACTCTCGTGCGTGGGCGTCACGTGCTGCGCGACCACCACGCAGAGCTTCGCATCAGCGTCGAGGCTGCCGATCAGCTCCTTCAGGGGCTGCAAGCCACCCGCTGACGAGCCAACGCCGACGATCATGGTCGGTTCTTCCCCGCGCTTTTTGGGAACAGCATCAGCCCCGGCAGTCCTTCTTTTTTCAGAAACTTGGGGCCGAACTGATTTCTTGCGCGGTGTGTCAGTCATGAGCGCTCAATGGGACTGTTACAAAGTGAAGTGTCTGTCAGGTTGTCATTGCACGACCGACCGGCGACTCTATTCTAAGTATGATTGTGCCCAAGTGCTGGCCCGCAACGAAATCCGGGTTTGGTGGCACGCCTTTCAAGTGAGTGGAAATGAAATCCGGAAAAGCCTCTGACCAGCCCAAAGCCTTGCCTTCGTCGAGCAAGAAAGCGGGCAAGGCTCCCATCAAGAGCGCAGCGAAGAAGACGATTGCAAAGCCTGCTGCAAAGTCGGCGACAAGGCGCATCAGAGTTGCAGCCCCCAAGCCGGGCAACAGACCGGGAATTGCGGACCCTTCCAAACTGGTGATCGTAGGCATCGGCGCATCAGCCGGCGGCCTCGAAGCCTTGAAGGAAATGATGTCCGGACTGGCCCATACTGGCTCGCTGACTTATGTGGTGGCGCAACATCTGTCACCCTCGCATTCGAGCCTGTTGCGGGATCTGCTGCGGCCAAGCACGGAACTGGCGGTGCGCGATGTCACCGACAAACTGGTACCACTGCCGGACACCATCTACATCACGCCGCCCAACCACGATGTGGAATACATCAATGGTGCCTTGCGCCTGCTCAAGCCCAAGGCGACTGTCGGCCCCAAGCCTTCGGTCGATCACTTTTTCACCTCTCTGGCAGAAAATTACGGCGAAAACACAGTCGGCATCATCTTGTCCGGCACTGGCAGCGATGGCGCTCTGGGCATCAGGGCCATCAAGGCTGCAGGCGGCGTCGCCCTGATTCAGGACCCGCAAACAGCAAAGTACGATGGTATGCCGCGAGCGGCCATACAGACAGGCTCAGCCGACATGGTGCTGCCCGCGCAAAAGGTCGGCGATGTGCTGCTGGGCCTGATCGCATTGCCGGCATCCATGCGTCTGCCCCTGCATGAAGAGGAGATTGTTGGCGCTCAGGCCAAGATCAATGCTCATGTGAAGCGTCATACCGGTTTTGATCTCGGCCACTACAAGTCAGCCACGGTCAATCGGCGATTGTCGCGGCGCATGGCCCTGCACAAGCTCTCGTCGCTGGATAACTACGCGGAGATGGTGCGCATCAATCGGGAAGAGGCCCAACAGCTGGCCAAGGACGTGCTGATCTCGGTCACTTCATTCTTCCGTGATCCGCAAGCTTTTGAACTGTTGCGCATCCAGCTCGAGAAGATGGTCGATGAGACGGGTCGCGATAGCGTGATTCGTATCTGGGTACCGGCCTGTGCCACCGGCGAAGAAGCGTACGGCATCGCCATGCTGATCTCGGAGATTGTGCGAGAAAAAGGGCTTCGTACCGACTTTCTGGTTTTTGCCACCGACTTGGACACCGATGCGCTGGCATTTGCCCGCAACGGCAACTATCCGGACACGGCGGTGGAATCCCTGCCAAAGCCGATGCGCGAACGATACTTTGAGCACACCGGTCGCACCTATCAGGTCAAGAAGTCGCTGCGCCAGAACATGGTGTTCGCCGTTCAGAATGTCATTGAGGACCCGCCGTTTTCGCGCGTCGATCTCATCAGCTGTCGCAATCTGCTGATTTATTTCAATCGCGATGTGCAGCGCCGCGTGCTTGAGATTTTTCATTACGCACTGCGCACCAATGGCCGACTCTTCCTGGGCAAATCGGAATCCATTGAGCTGCACAAGGAACTGTTTGCAGATCTGGACAAGAAGGCACGCATCTATATTCGCCGGGAAACGCCTGGCCCTTCGTACGCCGTGCCACTGCGTTCGAGACGCGGCGACGGGCAGATGGAAGAGCCTGCGCGACGCGGCGGCCCGGAGTTTCCCAACACCAATTACAAGCTGCTGACAGCGATTGCCGAACGCTATTGCCCGCCAGCGGTTGTCATCAATGAAGCTGACGAGGCGCTGCACTTTCTTGGCGAATTGCGGCCTTTCCTGCGCTTCCCTCGCGGCTCCGCGGACCTCAAGGTTTTTGATCTGGTCCCGGATGAAATGCGCGGCGAGATTCGCGCCCTGGTTCACCGCTGCAGACGCGAAAGGCAGCCCCAGACCGGCACTGTCATTGCAGTCACCATGGACAATGAAAGCCGCAGCTTCGTCCCGGTGGTCAACGCCTTGCAGCTGGATAAACAACTGCTGCTGTCACTGTCATTCGAGCCCGCCGAGAAACCGCTGCACTCTGCCAGCGAGCGCGGGACCGAAGAACATCGTGACAACGTCATCATCGAGGAACTGGAAAAAGAACTGGCCTCGACCCGTCAGCATTTGCAGACCGTGGTTGAAGAGCTGGAAACCTCCAACGAAGAACTGATGTCGCAAAGTGAGGAACTGCAGTCCGCCAATGAAGAACTGCAGTCAACCAACGAAGAGCTGCAGACCTCCAACGAGGAACTACAATCAACCAACGAAGAGCTGCTGACCGTCAATGACGAAATGCAGTCCAAGTCCTACGAGCTTTCGCAGCTCGCCAGCGACTTGCAGAGCATGAAGGAGAGCCTGGATTTCCCGATGCTGGTGACCGACCAGCGCATGCACCTAAAGCATTTCAATCGCTCTGCCGACCAGACCCTGCCCAAGGAAGGCCTGCAGATCGATCTGTCTCTGGCCAGCATTGACTGGCACGTGGACATGGTGGGCCTGCTGCCTACCATCAAGAATGTGATTCGCCTGGGCAAACCCAATGAGGTCAGCATCAATGATGATCAGGGGCGCACATTTAATGTGCGTGCCATGCCCACGCTGACCGCTGACGGAGAATCACACGGCGCAGTGGTGACGTTCATCGATGTCTCCACCCGGGCGGCGGCGGAAACCGTGCTCCGCGACCGCGAAGCCATGTACCGCCTGAACTTCGAGATGAGCGCAGTGGGCATGGGCGTACTCAAACGCAACCTGCAGTTCATCAAGGCAAACGCAGCGCTGTGCAAGACGCTGGGCATCACGGAGAAGGAACTGCTGAGCAAGACCCTCACCGAAGTCATTCACGACCCCAAGAGCCGGGAGTGGCGCACGATGCTGGATGAAATTGTTCACGCGGAGCGCACCAGCATGAGTCACGAGTTGATGATCAGCGCCCTGAATGACAAATCGTCCAAGACTCGGGCCCTGTTGGTCGCATCACTGTCCAAGGGCACGACGGCGTCAACGCCGGTTCAGATCAACATTCAACTGATACCTCTGAAAGACTGAATCAGCAGGATTCAAGGTCTGATTCGCTGAACAACACCCCGCCAGGCACTAGGCTCAGTGACAAGCGTGCACGCAGCACGCTGGCATGGTGGCCACTTAATATGGGCATGACGCCGATACAGGCTACAAACTGCATGTCCTGCAACGGGTTTTGCTTCAGTGCGTCGTGGACCGCGAACAAGGTCTTTCTGCGCAACTCTCGCTTGACGGTGTGAAAGCGCAAATGGGGCACCATGCACTGGGTCATCGTGGATTTGGGCAGATGCGCCACTTCGTAGTCACTGTAGCTGCCGGTGCGGGCCAGACTGATGCAGTCTGGGCGCAAGTCTGTTCCGTACACCAGAAAATCGGGCGCCTTGTCACGTTGCTTTGAGGCGGCCTCCAGAGCAAAGACCATGGCGTAGGTTTCCTCCCCCGTTGCACAGCCCATGCTCCAGGCACGAAACGGCTGCGCGCCCTCATATTTCTGATAACAGGCAAGCAAAGCCTCGATCATCTGACGACGTTCAGGATTCTGCGAATCAAAGCTGCCAGCGGGCTTCAGGATGTATCGCAGCAATGCATCGGATTCGGCCGGGTGCTCTGCCACCTGCTCGGCATAGTCCATCACTGAGTCTGCGCCAAGCAATGCGGCGCGGCGGCGCAGCGCCTGCCCCAGAACAAGCGGATCGAAGCGATCCAGGCCGATGCCGAGAAGCGGCTCGGCAAATGCGCAGACGGCGTTGAATTCCGCAGCCCGCACCTGTGCCCCGTTACTCAGCAGGGACTTGCAAATCATCGGAAGGCGAGCGCCAAGTGTGGCGGCGGTTGCGACCAGATCGACACAAGAGCTTCTCAATGCCGCTTCGGGCATGCCGGCGGATTGGGCTTCGCGCAGGGTCTGAACCAGGATCACGCCTCCGCGCCGAGACAGCGCCCTGACCCCGCGTTCGCCGTCACGTCCCAGGCCGGAGAGAATGATCCCGATGGCCGGATACCGCCCCGGGTCATTGGCCAGACTCTCAAGCAAGGTATCCACTGAGGGAAACGGCACAATTCTCTGCTCGGGCAAATTGAGCCGCAGTTGCCCCCGCGCGTAACGCACATCGAATCCGGGCGGCGTCACGTAAACCACCCCTGCCTGCACAAACTCCCCATCGTCGATGGTCTTGACCTTCATCGCACTCGAGCGCTGGAAAATCTGCACCAGACTGCTGTCTCGCGAGGCAGACAAATGCTGGGCCACCACGATGGCAAACAACGGCGCCGCTCCGATGGCCGCAATCAGCTCACCTACGGGAACAATGCCGCCAGCCGACGAGCCGATGGCAACCACTGGCACGTCGGCAGGTTCAGATTGAGCCGATGCCATCACTTGCGCTCAGGGTCGACCTTATTCCCGTCGGATAGGGCAAATTCCATGATCTGGATACGGCCTGCATTTGCAGCTTGCTCGCGTTCGGCTTCTCGCAGGAAACTCAGAGCGGCGTCCTGGCTGATGTCTGACAGTGCGCCTCGAATACAGGCCAGCCCGACAGGCTCGCGCATCTTGTGATTCGCAGTATCAACCGCCATTTCCGAAACAGCGTCGAGCAGTGCTTCACGCAACCCAGTCATCAGGTCTTCGGATTCGTCGCTATGATCCACTGGGGTGGCCGTCACAAAGCATTCGGCAGCGGCTACGCCGACGCGCCCTCTGTGAAGGCTTGCGAACTCCACCAGTTGCCTGGCGATCTTCACACGCCAGTGCAGCACTTCCGCCTCTTCAATTTTCTGTGCACCCTCGAGCAGCCCGGGAATTCGGATCATCGCCAGCAACCACTGGGAGTCCGCATCTTCAGCCACGTCAGTCAGTGCGGAGAGCTGCAACATCATGGCTTTGGCTGTAGGCAGCTGGGTTTGCGGGTCCAATACGGTGTACTGCATCAGGTCCGCCTGAAGTCGCTGTTGCTCACCGATATCACGCGCAATGCCGATCACGTACTGCCGCTGCGCCTTGAAGATCTGCCGCGCATTAATCTCCACCTGCCGCCCCAGGTAGCTGCCTGCCCATATGGCAGTCTCAAATCTTGCAGGTGATGCACGAGCCAGAAGGCCGCGCAAGGCCGTCCAGCTGGCATAGCCGGCCTTGAACAGATTGGACACAGACACCGGGTAGTCGTCATCGAAACTTTCTGCACCACGGCCCAGGGCGCGCCGTGTGGCAGCGTTGGCATGAACGATGGCTTCGCTCTCGCAATCAACAATAAACAGCAGATCTTCGGTGGTGTCGATCAGCTCTGCCATCAACGACAGCTTTTCCTGCTTGCGTCTCAAACTGACTGCCATTTGCAGCTTGCTGACGGCGCCCACAACTGCTTCATGCAGCAGGGAGGGCGTCATCTTTGCCTTGGGCAGATAGTCATTGGCACCGCGCTTGAGCGCCTCAACCGAGGTCAGCTCATCGCCGCTGCCCGTCATCATGACGATCGCCAGATCCGGCCATTGCTCGCGCAACTGCCCGACAAAATCCATCCCCAGGCCATCTGGCAATACGTTGTCGATCAGCACGCACAGGGTTTCCGCACCGATCAGGACTTGCGCCTCATCCAGCGTGCCTGCCTCGCGCATTCGCATGCCCACCGCATCGCCGTGCAACAGGATCTCTCGCAGCAACAATCGATCCGCCGGATCATCGTCGATAACAACCAGCTCGGCCGGGTCCTGCATGATGAAACGATTAGGATCTTGCAGGTTCATCGGCTTCAAAGCTGGAATGATGCATCAGGCCTCTATTGGCATACCGGACAAGGGACCCGCTTTCGGCCACATCGAACAGGCGCCGCGCAGTGGCATTCAGATTACCTGACACTCAGATCAAGTGTCACCGCTGCCGAGTCTAACGTAGGATCGTGTTGACCCACGTACCACATAAATCACAAAGGCGTCGCTCAGCGTCCTGAAATGAAGGCAAAAGCGCTATCCAACGTGTCTGCCGTAAGCGACGAAACGTCGCGAGCGAAGAATTTACGAGCCGTAGAACGCGCGGCCCTGAAGGCGCTCGGCCCGATTCGGGTGTTGCTGGTTGAGGATTCTCCGCCAGAGATGGTCAAGCTTTGCCTGAAAGTTGAAGCCGTGTCGCTTCCCAATCTGACCATTTTGCAGGCCGTCAGCTTGCGGGACGCGCTAATGGTGATGGATAGCGAATCGATTGATCTGTGCATTTGCGACTTTGAGCTCAATGGAGGAAACGCGGCCGATTTATTCCAGGCGTCTCGCAACAGAAATTTCTCTTTCCCCTTCGTCGCCATCACCGGGAACGCAACGGAAAGCGAGCTCGCTACCCGCTTGCTCAGTATTGGTTTCGACGACGTCGTGCTCAAATCGGACCTTCCCAACGCCAATCTTCTGCGGGTGATTCGCAACGCGCTCTTGCGCGCCCGGCATGTGCAGGCGCTGGTGGACAAAGCGATGTTCGATGAACTGACACAGGTCTTGAATCGTCGCGGCATTCTCATGCGAATGCGCGTGGAAAAAGAGCGCTCCCGCCGCCTGCGCCTGCCAATCTCGCTGATTTTTGTCGATGTGGACAAATTCAAGCAGCTCAACGATGTGCATGGACACCACATCGGAGACCAGGCATTGCGCCAACTCGGGAGCGTCATTCGTCACACAGTGCAGCCTTCCGACATCGTCGGCCGCATGGGCGGCGACGAGTTCGTGATTATCAGCCCCGGCGCCTCTGCAGTCATTGTCAAGATTTTGACCTCGAGAGTGGAGCAGGCGGTGCGCAACAATCCCATCGAAGTTGAGGGAAGGATCGTGAGCCTGTCGGTCAGCCTGGGCGGGACCACACATCTGCCCTCCGACCCCGAACTGGAAATCGAGGATCTTCTGGCGCTGGCGGACGCCCAGATGTATCAACACAAACGCACCGGACAAAGAGATGCTCAGCAGGAGCGACGCGCGCGCCGAAAAGCGGCATCCTGAGCACTTCGCTGATGTTTGCTTCCACTCTGATTGAACCCAAAAAATGACAACTGCCCTTCAAGTTCAGGTCCGCCTGGCCGCTCGTGGCCTGGCGCGAGCCAATCTCGTACACGCCTACGGACATTGCAGCGCAAGGATCGACAAGGATCATTTCCTGGTCTGCGCCGCCCGCCCCATGGGCACCATTTCACCGAGGGAGGACGGCGTCGTGGTACCGGTGTCTGGCCCCTTGCCGGAAGGCGTGCTCGGCGAAGTACGCATCCATCAGGCAATTTATGCGCGGCGAGCGGAAATCGGCGCCGTATGCCGGATCATGCCGCCTCAGATCGGCCTGCTGTCGGTCCTGCGACGGACTCCGCGACCCCGTCACGGCTTTGGTGCTTACTTTGCGCCTGGCCCGCAACTCTGGGCTGATCCGCGCCTGCTGCGAGATGACGAAGCCGCGGGCAAGCTTGCGGACCGTCTGGGTAATGGCAAGGCCGTGGTCATGCGCGCCAATGGCGCGGTCGTGGTCGGCGAAGATCTTGTCGAAGCCGTTGCGCTGTCCTGGTTTCTTGAAGAGGCTGCGCGCGTCGAAGTTGGCTTGATGCAGATGGGTGAGGACGGCGATCACACGCTGCTCAACGCCGATGAAACCACGGCTCGTCAAGTCACGGCCGGTCGCGTGTACGAACGCATGTGGGAGTACCTGACCCATGCAGACCCCGAAGCGCCAGCCTGATTGCGCCGACGTCCGCTGGCGCAAGATCCGAGCGATCAGCCACTTAGCTTAACTTTTCTTTTGGCGGCCTTTGATTCGTTGGCTGCGCGCCACTTCGACAAAGCCATTGAGCAGCGGCGAGCTGTCATCGCGCCGGCGGATGATGCTCAAGTCCACATTGGCACGATCGGCGGGCCGCAGCCCGACGTGAACAATGCCGGTCACGTTGAGATTGCATCCAGAATCGGTCACCAGACTCACCCCGAGACCGCTAGCGACCAGTGCCGTGGCGGTGAGCACATCGTCCACTTCCTGAATATTGGAAGTGGCGATACCGCGCTGATGAAACAGCTGCATGAGGTAGTCAATGAAGCCGGGACGCGGCGACCTCGGATAGAGAATCAGTGATTCCTTGGCAATCTCGGCGAGCGCGAGATTCTTCTTCTTTGCCAACGCGTGGCCGGTGGGCAGCACGACATTCATCTGCTCGGTCTGAATAACTTCCCAGACCAGATCAGGCTCTTCGCCAAAGAAACGGTTGAAGCCCACATCGATGCGACGCTCGCGCAGGGCCCTGATCTGTGCAGCACGGTCGAGACTATGCAAGGCCACCTCGACATCCGGGTTCTGTTGCCGGAATTTGCGCACGATCTGCGGGATCACGCCCAGAATCGCCGAGCCAAACACGCCGACATCCAACCTGCCAACCCGGCCCTGGCCGGCGAGCTTGACCCGCGCCGCCGCTTGCTCGGCCAGCGCCAGAAGATTGCGCGCCTCGACGTAGAAAAGCTTGCCCGCCGCGGTGGGCTCCGCACCGCCCGGCCCCCGCTCTAGCAGCTGCACACCGAGCGTGGACTCCAACAATTGCAGTTGCCGGGTCAGTGGTGGCTGTGACAAGTGCAGCTTGAGTGCTGCCGCACGAAAGCTGCCTTGCTCGACGACGGCAACAAAGTAACTCAAACGGCGCAACTCCATGAAACCGATACTCACAACGCTCTTCTCCGGACAGCGATGCTTTATTTGTATCACGAGTGCCACGTAAAGGTATTTGACGCAATCACCCCTGAATCCTAGATTGAGCCTCGATGTACAGGGCGCGGCGCCACGATGCGCAGCACATTGTCATGCGAGGAGAAAAAATGCCCATCATTCAGGTCAACATGCTCGAAGGGCGCAGCGCCGAACAAAAGCGCGGCATGGTCGCGGCGGTGACAGAGGCGATTGTGAACTCGCTGGGTGTTGCGCCGGAGTCAGTCCGGATCATGATTCACGAACTGCACCCGGAACACTTTGCGGTGGCTGGGAAAAGCGTTGCGCAACAACCGCTGGCATCAAGGGCCAAACGGGGCAATGGCGCGCACGCAGCGGCGAGCCAGGATCTGCAGCCGCAATAAAACAAAGATGAGCGTTGGAGGAGATATGACTCAGGACAGCAGCCTGCCGCCAGGCTTCCAGGATCTGGAAAGTTTTGTCGCGTACTGGTCGCTCGAGACCAATGACGAACGCCGCCGTGCGCGTTCAACGGCTGAGATGCAAGACATCCAGCAGTTCTATGACGCAATCGTCGCGCGCGCCGAAGATGCGATTGCGCATTGCGACACATTTGGATTGGACGCCATGCCACCAGAGACCGAACGCCTTTTCAAACTTCTACTGGCCATGAATCACGCGGCCATCGCAGTGGAGATGCATGGCCAGCCCAGGGCCCTGGAATCCGTCTGGCCAAGCGCCGTGCGCATTTCACAGGGACCGATGCCGTTCGGCGGCAGCATCTGACAGGAGACCACATCGATGAGTGCAGTTCTGGATAATCCGGCGCCTCCGCGCCATGTTGTCACCGAAGAATGTTTTACCAAGACCGCAGGACTCGGGACCGGCCCGGTCTCTGCCGAGCCCTACCGTTCACCTGAATACTTTGAGCTTGAACGCGAGCGCGTTTTCAAGCGTGCGTGGCTCTGCGTGGGACGGGTAGAACAACTCCCGGAAGAAAATTGCTACTTCGTCAAGAAGCTGGATATCTGCAAGGCCTCGGTGCTGGTCACACGAGGCAAGGCTGGCAAGATTCGTGCATTTCATAATGTGTGCAGTCATCGCAACAATCTGGTGATGAACACACCCTGTGGCAAGGCCGAGCGCCTGGTGTGCAGCTATCACAACTGGACCTACCGACCTGATGGCGAACTGATTGGTGTACCCGACCAGAAACATTTTTTTGACCTGGACAAGAAAGCCTGCGGCCTGACCCCCATTGCCTGCGACGTCTGGGAAGGCTTCATCTTTATCAATTTCCAGAAGAAGCCCGAAGTGTCCTTGAAGGAGTTTCTGGGTCCGTTTGGCACCACTTATGAAGGCGTGCCGTACTTCAACCTCGACCAGACCATCGTGATCGAGGCTGATTTCAAAGCCAACTGGAAACTAATTTGCGACGCTTTTGCAGAGCCCTACCATGTGCCTGCCTTGCACCCGGCAACACTGGCGCCTGGCTTTGCCCACCCTGAGTTCAATCGCTTCGCGCGCCCCCTGAGCGCGCGGGTGCATGGCATGCACCGACATTTCTCGGCTTACGGGAACCCCGAGTATGTGCCGTCAGAAAAATCCAAAGTCGAACGCATGGTCTACGTGCAGAAGACCGGCAACGTGCTTGGCGGCGACTCCGCAGAGGCCGCAGCGGCACTGGCGGCACATCCGGCGATCAACCCAACTAAGGAGCCCAGCTGGTCGGCCGATGTGACCTGGATTTTTCCGAACTTCAACATAGATTACTCAACCGGCGGCTTCTGGACCCATGAGTTCTGGCCGGTCGCTTACAACCGCACCAAGTGGACGCTGAAGATTTTTATTCCGGCGAGCACCTCCGTGCGTCATCGTCTGCAACTGGAACACTATGCATGCAGATGGTCAGAGGTCGTACTTGAAGACGTCACCAACTGTGAACGCATTCAGGAGGGCCTCGAGTCAGGGGCCAAGGACCACATGATCCTGCAGGATGCAGAGATGCTGATTCGTCACAATCTTCACGTGCTCGACAAGTGGGTGAAGGCCGATAGCGTCAAGGAAGCGATGAGCTGAATGCCCTGCATTCTGACTGCGCGCCGAAGCTAAGGCGTGGCTGAAATTTTTAATTCTTAACGAGAGGGAGACACCGGCATGAGCAGTCGCCGCGAAGTATTGAAAGGGCTGGCCTTGGGCTCTGCCGCCGCTGTTGGGGCAGGCCTGCCTGCCGTCAGCGCCGCGCAGGGCAAGAAGAAGATCAAGTGGGAAATGCAGGCCGACATCGTGATCGTGGGCTCTGGCATTGCCGGCACGGCTGCTGCTCTAGGTGCGGCCAGCAAGGGTGCATCGGTCATCATGCTGGAAAAAATGCCGTTCAAAGGTGGCACCACTGCAAAGTCCGGCGGCGTATTCTGGATTCCCAACAATCCCTGGCTTCAGTCCGAAGGCATCAAGGATGAACGCAAGGACGCCATGCGTTACATGGTGCGCCTGGCGCATCCGCAACGTTATGTCGCCTCCGATGAACATCTGGGCATTAGCAAAAACGAGTTTGACCTGATTGCCTCTTTCTACGACAACGGCAGCCGTGTGGTGGCCAACCTGCTGGAAACCACGGGCCTCAAGCTGATGCCCTGGTATACCTGGGAGGAGAAAGCCTATCCGGATTATTTTGCAGACCTGAAAGAAAACACCGTCAAGCGAGGCCGCTCGCTGGTGCCGGATCTGTCCGAGCATGCGGATCGTGTGATCTGGCCCAAGGGCGGTGGCAGTGGCGAATCCCTGCTGTGGCAGTTGCAGGCAAAGTTTGATCAGTTGCCGATTCAAATTCTGCTGGATCATCAGGTTTTGGATCTGCTGCGTGATGACAGCGACAGAATCATCGGGGTGTCGGTGGATCGCGGCGATGCCGAGCCCATCAATGTTGGCGCCGCCAAGGCGGTGATCTTCTGCACCGGCGGTTTCACGCACAACCCCAAGCTGGCACGCGAATTTTTGAAAGGACACATCTGGGGTGGCTGCGCAGCGCCGGGCAGCACTGGCGATTTCATTCCCATTGCACAGCGTGCGGGCGCCGCACTCGGCAACATGAACAATGCCTGGTGGGGTCAGATTCCAGTAGAGGTGGCCTTGAAAACACGCAGCGTCGCGGTGGACGTGTGGTCATCGCCTGGCGACAGCATGATTCAGGTCAATCGTTATGGACAACGTTTCGCCAACGAGAAGATTCAGTACAACGAGCGCACGCAGGCTCACTTTGTCTGGGACCCGGTGAAAGGCGAGTACCCCAACTTGCTCAGCTTCATGATCTGGGACGCCCGCACCGCTGAACTCTACGCCGGCTACGATCCCATTCCTGCAGCAGACGCCAAATTGGATCAGATCATCGAAGGTGCGACCCTGGCAGAGCTGGAAGCCAACATCCGCGCTCGACTGAAGTCCATCGCCACGCACGTCGGCGACGTAGACCTGGACAAGGACTTCGGGGCAAGCCTCAAGCAAACCATCGCTCGTTTCAACAAGATGGCCGTCTTCGGAAAAGATGACGATTTCTCGCGCGGCCAGGCTTCGATTGAAGTGGCGTTCCAGTTCATGAACGCGCCCGTTGCACCCAACCCCTACCCCAACATGGCACTGCATCCGATTGCAGACAAAGGCCCGTTCTACGCTGTCATTCTCGGCGCCGGAACACTGGATACCAAGGGCGGCGCAGTGGTTAACGCAAATGGACAGGTACTGGATTCACAGGGACAGAAGATTCCGAATCTCTATGCCGCGGGCAACTGTGTCGCACATCCTGCAGCTCAGGCCTACTGGGCAGGCGGCGGCACCATTGGCCCTGCCATGACCTTTGGTTACATGGCAGGAGAAGCGGCAGCAGACGAGGCATCGGAACCACTGTGAGAAATTTCTACTTCGCATTGGCGGCCCTGCTTGTGGCCGCTACAACGCCAGCATCCATGGCGGAGGACACCGCTGTCAGTTTCAAGGACGACATTCAACCTTTGCTCAATGCGCAGTGCGTTTTCTGCCACGTTACCGGCGCAGAAAACGGCGGCCTCAATGTAGGCCGCAGACAGAGTCACGCTGCGCTGTTGGCACCCAGCACGGTATCCGAACTGCCCAGAGTCACGCCGGGCGATCCTGAGAAGAGCTACCTGATTCACAAGTTGCGCGGCACCCAGCTCAAGGTGGGCGGCAGCGGCAGTCGCATGCCCATGACCGATCCGCCGCGTCCGATGGACGCCGCACAACTGGAATTGTTTGAGCGTTGGATTGCGCAGGGCGCGAAGAACAATTGACCCCGGATTTCACGCTCTAAGGTTTGGCTGAACCGTTCTGCGCAGCCGTCAGACGGAAAGTCTCAGCCACTTTCTTGAGCGTGAATTCATTTCCCGAGGTATAGCTCTTGTAGGTGAACTCATCCTCCGTGAGATTCACGATGCTGTAGGCATCGTAGAGACCGTAGTCAGTTGTATCAGCAGCTTGAGTCCCTTCCGGGCCGACGAAGGCACGAACCGCCGTGAAATAGATGGGCTTGCGCACACCCCAGATCCCTGCCTCGGCCCATTCCTCGTTGCTGCCGTCGGGGTTGGTAATCAGAAAGTGGATCAGATAGCTGCCGTCTGCAGCACGTTTGACGTGCCAGCGCTGCAAGACGCCATCGTCATGCGTCTTTTCGCCGTACCAGTCTCCCAACAGTAGCGCCCTGGCTTGAGCTGTTTCTTCCTTTGGTACGGCAAAACCTGCGGTGCCCGACCGCTCGCTCAGGCTCAGTGTGCAAGCTGACGTCAGGACGCAAACAAAAATCAGGAACAGTCTGTTCATCCTTGAACCCTCTCGTGTGAAAAAAGTGTGGGCGCTGTGACGACAAAGGGCGCTCAGACAAAGGCGATGGCCCAGCCTGACAAATCAAAGGAGGAGTCGGCAAGCAAATCCTGATGAGTCGAATCGAAAGGTTTTTCTCTACTACACTTCTGGATGCCCAATTCAAATTCCATCGCACCCCGCTGACATGAACCAAGATAATGAAAAGCCTGCTGCACCGGACGGTTTCGTCGAGCACTATTTTGGAGGTCAGTTCAATTCTTATTTCGGCCCGGTATTTCGCCATGAGCGTGAACCCCGCCTGAGGTTCAGGGTTGGCCTGCAACATCTGAACCCGGCCAAGACCCTGCATGGCGGCGCCTTGGCAACCTTTGCCGACATGATGGTGGCAGCACATTACCCAGGCGCGGGCAGTGCTGAAATGCACTGCCCGACAATCAACATGAGTATTGATTACGTGGCCACTGCCAAGCTCGGACAATGGGTCGAAGCGCAGGTCACGCTGGTCAGGAAAACCTCACGGATGATTTTCCTGAGCGGACTAATCCAGGCCGATGGCGAGACCATCGCACGGGCCAGCGGGATTCACCGGATTTACGCCTGATGCTGCATCTGGCAAAGCCGAAGAGACCTTTGCCAGACGCAGCCGTGCTTGCCGCTCAGGCCTTGCCGGCCGCCTCCCGGTTAAGCTCGCGATACATGAAGTAGGCGGTGCCATTGAGGTAGATTCCCCAGATGATCATTGGCATGTAGAAGCCGAAAAGCCCGTTATAGGCAAATGGGCCGCTCTTGAAAAACGCCGGCCCCATGGCAGTGACTTCGGCGAATGCACCAGCGAACGTGAACCATGTGAACCAGCGCGGCACCATAGGTGTTTCGCGTTCATCCATCAGCTCGGCCACGCCGGCCGCAATCATCTCCAAGGCCAGATAACACCAGCCCAACAGGAATGCGAACCACGCCCAGTCATTCCAGCTCTGGATGACATCGGCACCGGTTTCGGGCCGGTAGGCGGTCACGATCCATGCGCAGGCATTCAGGAAGATGATCAGTGAGATGAAAATGCCAGCGACCGAAACCGTGATTGACCACAGTGGCCATCGCCCCTCCTGCTTGGAGAGCATGATTCCGAACTGCACGGAAGATGGCACCAGAAAAATACAGGCGAAGTAGAGAATGGAACAGCCGATGATGGTCGGCCAGCGATTGGTTTCGGTGTACCACTCCTTGGTGGCGTCAATGCCCAGATCAGCCGGGAATGGCGCATAAAAGCCGCCGATACCCAACCAGCCAACAATCACCAGTAAGCTGAAAATCCAGGCACAACGCACGCCTGCTTTCTGCGAACGGATACTCGAACGCTTCTCCAGTTCCATCTCCCCTCTCCTGTTTCTTATCAGCATTTCGCAGGGCAGATCATGGTCTGCGCTGCATTTATCGCTACACCTGAAATCTCAGACCCATTGCTTTAGAACACCATGACCGGCTTGATCGCTTCACCGGATTCGGAAGCCTTGGCGGCTTCGTTGATCTGGTCGAAAGCGAATGTCTTGATCAACTTGTCGAACGGGAACTTGCCGGCTTTGTAGTATTCCAACATCTGCGGAATGAAGACCTGCGGATCAGCGTCGCCTTCGGTGATGCACTTTACGCCGACACCGCGCACCAGCATGCTCATCATGTTGGCCGGCAGCGTTGCTTCCGGCGGCGGAACCGCAATGAGTCCCAGCATGCCATTGGGCAGCATGGTCTCAACGGCGATGGCAATGACATCCGGAATGCCGGTGGTATCGAGCGCATAATTCACGCCGCCACCGCTGAGTTCCTTGATTTTCTCGAGGACGTTCTCGGTCTGTTTGGGATTGATGACATGCGTAGCGCCCAGCTCCAGTGCCAGCTTGCCGCGTTCGGCATTGGGCTCGACCACGATCACCGTTCCTGCATCCACCGCACGGGCACCCAGCAAGCCGGCAAGACCTACCGCGCCGCCGCCAAAGATGGCCAGCGTTTCGCCCTTCTTCAGGCCCAGGGAGAGAATGGCTGCGCCAGCGCCGGTCTGGATACCGCAACCCAGGGGACCGAGCAGTTCCAGCGGCAAGCTCTTGTCAACGACAACCGTATTCTTCTCGTGCGCGATAGCAACGGTGCCGAATGAAGATTGTCCAAAAAAGTTACCCGACACCTGCTCGCCTTTCTGGCTCAGCGGGCTGCTACCGTCAGCCGGGCGCACGCCGGAAAAATTGTTGGCGAAGAAGTTGTAGCAATAGGCTGGCTGCTCCTTGCTGCAGCTCGGGCAATCCGAACAGGAATTGAAACTCAGCACAACGTGGTCGCCCACCTTGATGTTCTTGACCGCACTGCCGACTGACTCGACCACGCCGGAACCTTCGTGTCCAAGCACGATGGGCATCGGAACCGGAAACCCGTCGCGAGCCACCAGATCGGTGTGGCACATTCCAACAGCGACCATACGGACACGCACCTCGTGTTCACGCGGCGCGGCAACTTCGATCTCTTCAATGCTGAAGGGACCACCGACCTGTCGAATCAAAGCGGCCTTGGCACTGATGGATTCACTTGCTGTGCTCATCTTGTTCTGCTCCTCGTTGTTTCTGGTTTGTATTGAAGACAAATCTGGCGACACCGGAATAATCAGCTTTGTGATCTGCCCTGCAAGACAACAAGGGCTATAGTTCACGCGTCGGGCGGGGCTGCAGCACAGCCGCCAGCGACGTTTTGTAAGATGATCGTATGGTATCCTACTATATTCAACAAGCACCCCGAGCCGAGCCTTCACCAGACGCCGGGCAAAACTGAAATTTCGGAGGGGATATGGGGTTTCTCAAGTCGCTGTTTGGTCCCAAGGAAGCAAAGTTCGTAGAAGTCGCACCATTCGGCGCCCGTTATGAGGTGCCATCGGGCGAAACCATGCTCGAGGCCGCGCTGAAGAACGATGTTCCGTTTCCGCACAACTGCACCGTCGGGACCTGCGGCTCCTGCAAGTGCAAGCTCAAATCCGGCCGGGTCAGCGCCCTGACGGATTTCGGTTACACCCTTTCCCAGCAGGAAATTGCAGCAGGCTTCATCCTCGCCTGTCAGGCCATCCCCAAGGATCCGCTGACCCAGGTGGAGGTCGAAGGCAGCTCTAGCGATGTCCCGGCGGCTGAGCAGTTCACCGGCAAGTTGGTCAATACTGAGGAACTGACCCACGACATCCTCAAG
>TARA_R110000850_G_scaffold42657_1_pt1 | contig 25431 bp, 24 predicted proteins | sample TARA_R110000850 | Tara Oceans TARA_R110000850 (sample SAMEA4397586) | marine metagenome | biome: Polar Biome; feature: [SRF] surface water layer (ENVO:00010504); material: water (ENVO:00002006), including particulate matter (ENVO:01000060) such as... | depth 5 m | reverse complement strand
TGTCTGAAGGGTTTCTCGGTACGCAGGGGTGGCAAATGTGTGCTGCGCGGTGTCGATCTTTCCATAGAGGCCGGCGAAGTTGTAGGGCTGATCGGGCCAAACGGGGCAGGTAAAACCACGTTAATGCGCGCAGCGCTCGGCTTGATTCCTTCGGAAGGCTACAGTTCGCTGGCGGCCCTGCCGGCGCGGGAACGGGGCCGCAACGCCGCGTGGATGCCACAAGCAAGAGAGATCGCATGGCCGGTTCGCGTGGAAACGCTGATCCGGCTGGGGCGTACCCCCTATCTTGGGGCGGGGCAAAAACTGACCGATGCGGACCACCGCGCCGTCGACAGGGCGATCGGGCGGATGGACCTTGGCGACTATCGGCAACGTGTCGCAACACAGTTGTCGGGGGGGGAACAGGCCCGCGTACTGATTGCCCGCAGCCTGGCGCAGGAAGCTCCGTTGCTGATGGCCGATGAACCCACCGCCGGGTTGGATCCGGCCCACCAGATTGCCACGATGCAAAGCTTTGCTGCTTTGGCGACCGAGGGCAAGTCGGTTCTGGTATCGCTGCACGATCTTGGAATGGCAGCCCGTCACTGTACCCGTCTGGTGATCCTGGGCCAAGGCGGCATCGCGGCTGACGGACCCGCGCGTGCAGTCCTGACTCCCGATTTGATCAAGGCCGCCTTTGGGATCAGCGCCCATCTTGAAGACACGCCAAACGGCATAATCTTTCAACCGTTGGAGGTTTTGCAATGACCCCGCAAATGCTTGAGTTCCTGAATACGGGCGGGCCCGCCTTATGGGCAATTGCCGTCTTGTCCATATTGGTCATGGCGATCGTTCTTTGGAAGCTTTGGCGTCTGTCGCTGATGGGTGCCTGGTCGGCCGGGCAGGCGGAGAAGATGCTCGCGGCACGTGATTTCACCAACCCTAAAGGGCTGCGTTCGCGTTTCGCAGCCGAGGTCGCCACGGCGCGTCGCCTTCCAGAGGCGCTTGCCCGCGAAGAAGTGACGCGCCTGGCCCAGCGACACCTTGCGCAGATGCGCGGGGGTTTGCGCCCGCTGGAGCTGATCGTGACCATAGCCCCGCTGATCGGGCTTCTGGGCACTGTTCTGGGGATGATCGAAGCCTTCCAGGCGCTTGAAACCACCGGCGGTCAAGCCGACCCGTCAGTGCTGGCGGGCGGCATATGGGAGGCGCTCCTGACCACAGCCGCGGGCATGGCGGTCGCGATCCCTGCCGCCGTCGCGCTGAGCTGGTTCGAGGCCATTGCCGAGCGTGTGCAGCGCGATCTGGAGGATATCGCCACACGGATGTTCATTCAGCACGATGCAGCGGCCTGATGTTTGTCTTTGCCCCGCCACGGCGCAGCCGCAGACCCAGCCTTACCCCGATGATCGATGTAGTATTCCTGCTGCTGGTGTTCTTCATGCTTGCGTCGCAATTTGGCCAGGATGCAGCAGTGCGCCTGTCGGGCGCAGGTGCGGGTGATGGCTATGCCGGGCCGCCGCGCCTGGTTGATATTTCCGCGGACACCCTGGCGCTGAACGGCAGATCGGTTGCGTTGTCCGGCTTGGCCGAAGCACTGACGCCGTTGACGACCACGCGGGAAGATACGGTTGTGCTGCGCGCCGCGGACGGTGCGTCGGTCCAGCGTTTGCTTGACGTGGCGCAGGTCCTGGAACGCGCCGGTTTTGCCAGGCTGGTGGTGGTGGAGTAACCCGATGCGATTTTCCATGCCCCCCCGACGATCCGCATCCGAATCCGTGGTCCCGATGATCAATGTGGTATTTCTGCTGCTGATCTTCTTCATGATGTCGGCCACGATCATGCCTGCTCCGCCATTTGATGTAAGTTTGCCTGAAACGGACGCCCAAATCGCCGTCGCGGGCGAAATGGACATCTATGTTTCCGCAAGCGGAGAGGTCTCGTTCCAGGGCGCGTTGAACGATGCCGCTTGGGCAGTGCTGGCCGCTCAACCTGCCGTCAACACCGTGACCCTGCGGGCTGACGCTGACCTTTCGGCGCAAAAACTGGCACGGGTGGTGTCCAGGTTGGCGCGGATCGGCCATACACAGATCGAAATAGCGATACGCGTGCCATGAAAAATGTCGTCGAGTTTCTTGCTTTTCTGGGGGCCGCCACCGCTTTGCATCTCTCTGTGGGGTATTGGGGGGCGGGTACCGACATGCCAGCCGGAGAGGCAGGCGATGCAACAGTGACGCTGACTGCGGCCTCCGCTTCGGTGCAGATGATGGTCGCGCAGTGGGACCGCCCGCCGGATCTGGTGCAGCGGGTGGTTGTTCCTGCACCTGGTGGCGATGATACGTCCGCGCCGTCGTTTACCCACGATGACACCTACCTACCCAATCCCCGCGCCGCTTTGCCGGTCTTGGAGCATCCCGCGCCGTCCTTGCCCCAGATTGACCACAGCGTACCACCCCCCCCGCAGCCCGAGCTGGCCAAGACCCGGCCGCGCTTGCGGCCTTTGCAGACGACCCCTCCGGCCAGCCAAGCGCAGCCGAGGATCGCCCCCAAAACCGCTCCACCCAAAACCACGGCGCCCAAAACCGCGGCACACAAATCTTCGCAAGGTGCCAAACCTCAAAAAGCTGCCGGAGCCGGTGCCGGAGCGTCCAAGGAAAGATCCAGCACCGGCTCGGCTTCCCGGAAAAAACAAACCAGCAGCCCCAAACTGATGGCACAGTGGGGGGGCAAAATCCGCAGCAGTATCGAACGGCGCAAACGCTATCCCGCAGGGACGCGCGCCAGGGGAACGGTCACATTGTCCATCGCGGTTCATAATAGCGGCGCGGTGGCGGGGATCGCGGTGCAGCGTTCGTCCGGCGTGGCCCAAATCGATCGCGCCGCCGTTGCCGCGGTCAAGGCAGCCCGGCTTCCCGCTGCCCCCGCGGGGGTGACCGCAGGGCGGTATAACTTCACTCTCCCCATGAAATTCGCGCCGTAACTGTTCGCCAGAACCCAGTTTCTAGGGGGTGCGTTCGACGGCTATCAGGCCAAGCGCCCTGGCTGTGTCCAGCGCCAGTACGGGGCTGTCAGGCCCGCCCAAACCTATCTGGTAACGCCGCATGGCTTGACGTGTCGGGTCATCCAACGCCCCGGTTATGTCGCCATCATACGCCTCGCGCGCTTCCAGGGCGCGTTGCAGGGTCGAAATGAAGTCTGGCGTCCATTGATCGGGGCAGGGTGTCTCAAACCAGTTATCCTGCCTTGGCCTCACGATTTCCTGGAGCGTTTCTGTTTTGTAAACAGGCAAGGTCTGTATTTCGCCGGTCGCGCTGATCTGCGCCGGCTTGACCTGTCGCTGTTTGGTCACGGTCTCGATCACGGCGGGCGATATCGTGCGGCCCCAGCAGGTGCCGGGTGGTGCGCCTGCCGGGCCCTGACTGGTCGCCTCGCGCACCCCCGGCTCGTCAGCCTGCACGGGTTCTTGAGGTTGGGCACAGCTCGACAGCGCGACCATGCTGATGATCAGCGCTGGCGCGGTGATTAGTCTTGCGTTTGATAAGAACTGCACGCCCCTGCCTTTGAAGGTCTGATAATTCCCCCCAAGCTAACGGCTTTTAAAAGCGATGCCTAGATCATTGACGGTCCGTGCAGGTGTTTTGCGACGTCCGGTGCGGACCATGGTCAAAAGGGACTGGCGAAGCCCTGGCGGGCTGGGTACACAGGGTCAAATTCTTTTGATCGGAAAGGGCACGTCATGGCCAAAATAACCTATATAGAACACAATGGCACAGAACATGTTGTCGATGTCGCCAATGGCCTGACTGTCATGGAAGGCGCGCGCGACAATAACATACCGGGCATCGAAGCCGATTGCGGCGGGGCCTGTGCATGCTCGACCTGTCACGTATACATCGACCCCGACTGGGTCGAGAAAGTCCCCGCAAAAGACGACATGGAAGAGGATATGCTCGATTTCGCCTACGAGCCCGATCCCGAGCGTTCACGTCTGACCTGCCAGATCAAAGTCACCGACGCGCTGGACGGTTTGCGCGTACAGATGCCGGAAAAGCAGATATAATGCTTAGCCTGGCGCGGCTTGCGGCCGCCGCATCCTTGGCCGTTTCTGTATGGCCAAACGCAAGCGCGGCCGAAACCATCATCAGCGCACGCTACACGGATCCGACCACCCGCTATGATCATGGTATTCTCGGTGATGCCGTGGAATGGGGCGCTCTCGAGGTGACGCTCGATAACGCGACCACGCGCCGTTTCGTCCTACCCGAAACCCTGGTGTACGAAGATACGTCACCCCGACTTGCAGACCTCGACCAGGACGGCTCTCCCGAAGTCATCGTGGTGGAAACCAGCCTGACACGCGGGGCGCGTCTGGCAATCTATGGACCATCAGGACGGCTCGCCCGGACCGAACACATCGGCCGGAAAAATCGATGGCTGGCACCGATCGGGGCGGCCGACTTCACCGGCGATGGACGCCTCGAAGTCGCGATGGTCGTAACCCCGCACCTTGCGGGGCGCGTCGAATTGCTTGCCTATAACGGTACCGAGCTTGAAACAATTGCCACGACAAGCGGCTTTACCAATCACCGGATCGGGGACCGGCTAATCGCCGGCGGTATCCGCGATTGCGGCGACGGCTCGCAAATCCTTCTGGCTCAAATGCCTTGGCGTGACACAGGCGACAGCCCGATGGTGGCTCTCGGACTGCAAGACCGTATGCTTGTGCCGGTCCCTTTCTCGGTTCCGTTCACGGATGACAACGTGACCAAAGCACAAGCCTGTACTCTTGCCCCTGAATGACCGCGTACAGACCCTGCCGCAAGCGGGTTTAACTTCCAAATGGTCAAAAATCCTGGGGGTCCGGGGGCCAGCCCCCGGTAACCGCCTCTAAGACAACGCGCGCCAGCCGATATCGCGTCGGTAAAAGCCGCCGGGCCAATCAATTGCCTCGACCAGACGATACGCTTTGGCTTGTGCGTCGGCCAAACTGTCGCCCCGTACCGTGACATTCAACACTCGACCGCCCGCCGAAACGATCTGGCCGTCCTGTTCCGCGGTTCCGGCATGAAAGACCATGTGGCTGCTGTCTTCCGGCAGGCGGTCCAGGCCCGTGATCGGGCTGCCTTTCTCATAGGCTCCCGGATAGCCTCGTGCCGCCATCACCACGGTCACCGCATGATCCTCGGCCCAATTCACCCGCATTTCCCCCAGACGCGATTCGGCCGCTGCGTGTAAAAGATCGAACGCCTGCGCACCCAGGCGCATCATCAGAACCTGGCATTCCGGGTCACCGAACCGCGCGTTGTATTCAACCAGTCGCGGCGCACCGTCCTTGATCATGAGCCCCGCATAGAGAACCCCTTGATACGGGGTGCCGCGTTTTGCCATTTCGGCCATGGTCGGGCGAATGATCTCGTCCAGCGCGCGCTCGGCGATCGCATCGGTCAGGACCGGGGCGGGGGAATACGCGCCCATCCCCCCTGTATTCGGTCCGGTGTCGCCGTCACCGACCCGCTTGTGGTCCTGGGCCGTGCCGATAGGCAACACGGTCGCACCGTCGCACAACACAAAAAACGAAGCTTCCTCGCCCTCCATGAATTCCTCGATCACCACCTCAGCCCCCGCTTGGCCAAAAGTGCCGTCGAACATGGTATCCACCGCTGCTGCGGCTTCGGCGTCGGTCTGCGCGATGATCACGCCTTTGCCCGCCGCAAGCCCGTCGGCCTTGATGACAATCGGTGCAGGGTGCTGCGCCAGATAGGCGTGCGCCGAAGCGGCATCGTTGAAATGGCCGTACGCTGCGGTCGGAGCTTTGGCCGCAGCGCAGATTTCCTTGGTAAATGCTTTTGACGCCTCAAGTGCAGCTGCTGCTTTGGACGGGCCAAACACAAGAATACCTGCGGCGCGCAAATCGTCGGCGACGCCGGCGGCCAGTGGCGCTTCTGGTCCGATGATTACAAAGTCGATGTTGTTTTCGTCAACGAATCCAACAACCTCTGGCCCGTCGTTGATATCCAGAGACGCGCAGTCTGCGATAGCGGCAATCCCGGCATTGCCCGGTGCCACGATAAGCTTGTCACATTTGGGGTTCTGCAATACTGCCCAAGCGAGACTGTGCTCGCGCCCGCCACTGCCCAGAATTAGGATGTTCATGGTCGCACTCCCTTGGCCTTGAATGCTATGCGTTCTAAGCTGGGACCAACAAAGAAACAAGGACACCCGGATGGATCTGATCGACGACCCCCGACAGGGCCAGAACAGCCCTGAATTCACAGTGACCGAGCTTTCGGGGGCGATCAAACGCGTAATTGAAGGGGAATTTTCCCACGTCAGGATTCGGGGCGAAGTCGGGCGCGTCAGCCGACCTCGGTCCGGGCACATATATCTTGACCTCAAGGATGACAGTTCCGTCATCTCAGGGGTGATCTGGAAAGGGGTGTCTGCACGGCTCGAAACCCAACCGGAAGAAGGGATGGAGGTGATCGCGACCGGACGCGTGACCACTTTTGGCGGCCAGTCAAAATACCAGATCGTGATCGAAGACATCAAACCAGCCGGTATGGGTGCCTTGATGGCGCTACTGGAAAAACGCAAGGCTGCGCTGGCGGCTGAAGGCTTGTTCAAGCCTGAACGCAAGCGGCCGCTTCCGTACTTGCCGGATGTGATCGGCGTCGTGACCTCACCTTCGGGGGCGGTCATCCGCGATATCCTGCATCGGTTGCGCGACCGGTTTCCGCGCAAGGTGTTGATCTGGCCCGTGGCCGTACAGGGCGCGAAATGTGCCCCCGAGGTCGCGCGTGCCATCCAGGGTTTCAATGCACTCAGCCCGGGCGGCGCGCTTCCCAGGCCCGACCTGCTTATCGTGGCGCGGGGCGGCGGATCTGTCGAAGACCTTTGGGGTTTCAACGAGGAAATCGTCGCCCGCGCCGCTGCGGCATCCGACATTCCGCTGATTTCGGCTGTCGGGCATGAAACCGATACCACGTTGATCGATTACGTGTCGGACCGGCGGGCCCCGACACCCACCGCGGCCGCAGAGCTGGCCGTGCCGGTGCGGCATGAACTGGTTGCCTGGCTGGACGGGCAAGAGGCCCGCATGACCCACGCGCTGAGCCAGGGGCTGATCCGCCGTGACCAGCGGTTGCGTGACATGGGCCGGGCTTTGCCGCGCCCCGACACGTTGCTTGATGGGCCCCGGCAAAAGCTGGACATGCTTGGCGCTCGGTTGGGGCCTGCCCTGACTGCCGGAGTGCAAAAGCGCAATGTGCGATTGGCGAACATGTCGGGGGCCTTGCGTCCCGGTACGCTGCGCCGTGCCCTGCAATCTGAACAACGCAGGTTTTTGGCGCTCGTCGGGCGTTTTCGTCCCGATGCCTTGGGGCTAGATCAAAGGCGCAAGCTGGAAGCCGCGACAGTGCGCTTTCGCCCCGATGTGCTGCTGCAGGATCACAAGCGTAAGCTGGATGCCTTGACGGTGCGGTTTCGACCGGAAGCACTGGTGCAGGACCAAATGCGCAAAACCCAGTTATTTCAGGTTCTTGCGCGCCGTCTTTCAGAGGCGGGTCAACGCCAGACCCAAGGGTGGCGCAAACAGATTGCCGGGCTGGAGCGACTGCATGAAACGCTCAGTTACAAATCGACGCTCGCACGGGGCTATGCCGTTGTACGGGGTGACGGCGATGTGGTGACAACGAAAAAGGCGGCTCAGGATGCCGCGTCACTTGAGATTGAATTCGCCGATGGAAGAATGCAGGTGGGCGGCAAACCCTCGCCACGCAAAGCCTCTGGCAACCCGCCCGAGCAGGGGACGCTTTTCTAACCGCGGCGAATCAACACTAACCGCGGAGAATTTTCGACAATAGCTTTAGACGCCGACTTTGGGGCCGAGACAGGTAAACTCTTTGTCGCTGTCCTGCGCTTCGTAAAGCTCTGTTGTGTCCAGATTGTTCTCGAACTTAGCGATCAACCCGCGTGCGCTTGCCGAGAAGCTCCAGCATTGCGGGGCGGGGGTGTCGTCATAGGTAAAACAGATCAATCCGTTGTCTTCGTACCATGATCCCTGTTTACACTCGCCATCCAGAAAAGACCATTCGACGCGTCGATTTTCCAGATAGCGTTCGGCCCCGTAGGTCTGACCGCTTTGAGCGTAAAACAACGTTTTGCCACGCGTGTAGTTGTCAAATTCTTCAGCGGTCATGACAGATTGGGCCGCAAGTGGCGCGGCAAGCAGCAATGTAAGCGAAAGGACGGCCAAGTGCTTCATGATACCAGCCTGCCAGAAAGCAGGGCGCTGATCCAGTGCAGATCAACCTGTGTCAGTGCTAGGATTGCCAACGTGCGACCCGCCGGTCCATGACCCGCCGCCAGACCGGGGGGACCAACGCCAAAACCGCCATCACCGGCAGCGACCGTGGCAAGATCGGCATGGTTGCCGGTTCAATCCGAAGCGAGGGAAAGGCCCGGGCCGGGTGCATATGGTGGTCTGAATGGCGCGGCGCGTTAAGCATCATCGCCGACGAATACCATGCAGGGGCGTTCCAACTGTGTCGGGCACCGATCGGTTCCGGCCGACCGTCCGGGCGAACGTCGCGCCGAAGACCGTAATGCTGAACGTAGTCGGACAACAGCAACTGCATTTGTGCATAAAACGCTAGTGCCAGCAGCACCAGAATACCTTCCCACCCGGCAATCAGCCCGGCTGCGGCCAGTGTCGCTGCGGAACCTGTGAGGTAATAGACATACGGGTGGGGCAGGTGCGACGGTTCTGCACGGCGGGCTCTTTGTTGCGTATCGGCACGTAGCCCGGCAAGAAACTCACCGCGCCAAGCGCGCGCCGCATAGCTGTAAAACCCTTCGCCCAATGGTGCCGAATTCGGGTCCGCATCTGTAGCGGCATGAACGTGATGGACGCGTAAGTGCGCCGACACATGATGGCCATACAACAGCGAACTGTACACTGCCGCCCCCAGCCGCCGCGGCCAACGCGATGCCGTATGTATAAGTTCGTGCGCGTTGGAGTTCGAAATCTGACCGAAGTACAAGCCAAGTCCTATGAAAACCACGACCTTGCCTGCGGTTGTCAAGGTATCGTCTGCCCCCAGTGCCCAGATGCCCAAGGGTAACAAGCCAAAGTGCACTGCTGCCAACGTCAGGTTCAATCCACGCCCCGTCGTGCCTGCGTCGGGCAGGCCGTGTGGGATACGGTCAACAACGAACACCAGTGCAGTGATCGACACCAAAGCCAAAAGGGGCCATGGCCCGCCAAACACGAAAGCCAGTGTCAAAAGAACCGCTGGCGTCAGGCTGGCCAAGGCATACCAGATCATCGAGACTTCTCCGTTATGAGATAGAAGTTTCTTATAGGTTAAATGTGGTCCGCAAAAGGGTGCAGGCGGTGATAGCCACCGCGTAAAGGGTAAGGAAAACGTCGTTTTCCGCCTGCGCGGCGGGACGCGATTTTGATAGCGTGTCCGCAACGGGATTGCGAAGGGGCCGACAGATGGCATTGGATGATAACGATACTTCGGGCAGCGACCGTCCCCAAGCGGGCGTCTGGAAATCAGGCAAGGGCCGGGGGCGTGTTCATACCAAGGGGCGTCAACTGCAAGATCGCGCTTGGGAACAGGTCCGCGCGTTGCTGGGAGACAAGCCGCGGCGCGCCGATTTGCTGATAGAACATCTGCACCTGATCCAGGATGAATACGGCCATCTTTCGGCGGCACATCTGCGCGCACTCGCAGAAGAGATGCGGATGAGCATGGCCGAGGTATACGAGGTCGCGACGTTCTATGCGCATTTCGATGTGGTCAAGGAAGGCGAAGCGCCGCCTCCGGCCCTGACTATCCGCGTCTGCGATTCCCTTTCGTGCGAACTGGCTGGTGCGCAGGCGTTGAAAGCCGCGCTGGAAGATGGCTTGGACGCATCGAAGGTGCGTGTGGTGCGGGCACCGTGCATGGGGCGCTGCGACACGGCCCCCGCGCTTGAAATCGGGCACAATTTCGTCGACCACGCGACACCTGAAAAGGTTCACAAGGTGATCGCGGCGGGCGACACCCATGTGCACCTTCCCGATTATGAAACTTTCGCCGATTACGCAGGACAGGGCGGGTATGAAACCCTGACAGAGCTGCGAAAAAATGGCGATTGGCAAGCGGTGCAGCAAAATCTGCTGGATGCGGGATTGCGTGGCCTTGGCGGGGCGGGTTTCCCTTCTGGCAAGAAATGGGGTTTCGTGCGCGCCAATCCCGGACCACGTTATCTGGCGGTCAATGGCGACGAAGGCGAACCGGGCACGTTCAAGGATCGCTGTTACCTTGAACGCGACCCGCACATGTTTCTTGAGGGAATGCTGATCGCCGCATGGGCTATCGAGGCCGAAAAAATATTTTTATATATGCGCGATGAATACCCCCAGATTTTGGCGGTGCTGCGTCGGGAAATCGCGGAATTGGAAGCATCGGGGATTGTCGCGCCGGGTTATATCGACCTGCGGCGCGGGGCCGGGGCCTATATTTGTGGTGAAGAATCCGCGATGATCGAAAGTATCGAGGGCAAACGCGGGATGCCGCGCCACCGGCCCCCTTATGTGGCGCAGGTCGGGGTATTTGGTCGCCCGACGCTGGTGCACAACGTCGAGACCTTGCATTGGGTGACACGGGTATGTCGCGAGGGCCCGCAGGTACTGAACGGTACCGAGCGAAACGGCCGCAAAGGATTGCGTAGCTATTCGGTTTCGGGGCGTGTCGCTAAACCCGGTATGTATGTGTTGCCCGCCGGATCTACGATCACAGATGTGATTGATGCGGCCGGTGGTATGGCCGACGGCGAGGTGTTCAAAGCCTATCAGCCGGGGGGGCCTTCGTCAGGCTTGCTACCGGCGTCGATGTCGGACGTCGTTCTGGATTTTGATACGTTGCAGCCGCATGGATCGTTTATCGGGTCGGCGGCTGTGGTGATCTTGTCCGAGCAAGACAGCGCCAAGGCTGCCGCGTTGAATATGCTGCGCTTTTTTGAAGACGAAAGCTGCGGCCAATGTACGCCGTGCCGGGTGGGCTGTGAGAAGGCCGTGAAGCTGATGCAGGCTGATAAATGGGACCAACCTTTACTGGAAGAGCTTTCAACCGTGATGGTCGACGCGTCAATCTGTGGGCTGGGGCAGGCTGCCCCGAACCCGATCCGGCTGGTGATGAAACATTTCCCGGACGAGGTATAATACCTAATGACACTGCCACGCCTTACCAACCCACGGTTTCAGACCGAACAGGGGTTCCGGGTAACCGTTCAGGTCCCAGAACTCCACTCGCAAAAGATCATTGATGCAGTGCTGGCCGTCGCGAATCTAAAGTACGGGGATTATGACCGCGTCACGTTCAGCACCGATTCAGGATCGCAGCAGTTCAGGTCCCTTGGTAGTGGTCGCAATGCGGCGACCGACGACGTGATGGCTGTCCCTTGCGTTGAGGTGTCGTTCTTTCTGCCAGATGATGAGGCCGATACCATCAAGGTTCTCACACAGGTATACGCGGCGCATCCTTATGAAGAACCAGTAGTTTTCGTTGCTCCGTGCCTCCGTTGCCTACATGTGCGGGGAACAGACGAAGACAACCCCAACAGGTTCTGGAACAGCGACCCCGAGGACTGGGTGCCGCACGAACATCGCTAGTTGATTCGCTTGTTGCCTGTCGACCCTAGTTCTTGACCACCAAACAGGCACATCCCGACGCGCGCATCTTGTCGCAAAGGCCTTGCGCAGCCGATTGGGTGTCAGATCCGTATTGGGCAAAATAAAACCCCTTGCGGCGTGCAACGCGGTTTTTCTTGAACACCATATCCAGTTTTCTTCCCTTCAATGGCCCGCGGCAGCTTGCGGTCTGCGCTGTGGCTTTGGTTTTGGCTTGAGCCGTACTGTTGCCGAATGAAACCTGGACACCCCACGGTTTCAAGACAGGTTTCGGTGGCGTGACTTTAAGGGGGGATATACGTCTGTTGCGGGCCATTTCATAACACGCGGGCAAGAAGGGTTTGGTTTTCGAGAGCCGAAAGTCCGGGTTTTTCGGGGCCGCGTCGCGCCACTGCTCCGCGGTTAGCCCGGTGATGATCGGCACATATTCGATCGTTTCCGATGCCAGCCCCGCACCGCCCAGAAAACCTTCGGCTCGGCGTTCCCCGCCGTTGTAACCGATCGCGGCCAAGCCTTCGTTCCCGTATTTCTTTGCCATTTCAGCCAGGTATTGCGCCGAATGTTCCAGCGCATCTGCGGGGTTGTATGGATCTTTCAGACCCCGCAACGCAGCGGTGGATGGTATGAACTGTGCTATACCACGCGCGTTCGCATGGCTCAGCGCATTTTGATCAAAACGGCTTTCCTGCCAGATGAGCCGCGCAAAGAAGTCGCGATTCAAGCCATGTCTATCCGCAAAAATCTGGATCGCGTTACAAGTGTCATAGACGAAGTATTCGGGCCTGATGCAATGAGACTGACCCCATTTGGTGCCGGAGCAAAATCGGTGGTCCGGCTCTGCCTGAACCATCTGGCCTAGCCAAATAAAGGGAATGAGAAACAAAAAACGCATTTAATCTTGGTGCGCGAGCCTGGGCACGCTGTCAATCGCAGATGCGACCCTTCCATCCTGCCCATCGAGCCTATAGATCATGGCAAACGCCTGAGTATTCGGAGAGCACGGTTGGCCTTTTTCAAAAAGCTGAAAACCAAATTATTCAAGTCGTCGTCCAAGATCGACGAAGGGCTGGAGGCGATTGTCGATGATGGGGGCGTGGTTGATGGGCCCGGTGGTGCCGACGACGCCCCTGTCGATCAGGTGATGGCCGCACCGGGTGTCGCTGTCGAGACTCTGCCCGAGGCCGTTGATGACGAGCCGGCACCGATTCCAGCCGACGAAAGCGACGATCCGGAACCGGTACCTTTGTCCAGTGCGGGCGTCCCGCCCGAGAGCGAGGCCGCGGTTGCGCCTTCGGCAAAAGCGGGTCTTGTGGATCGCCTCATGGGACGCAAGGTCTCTGCTCCGGTAGTGCGGCGGGTTCTAGATGATGAGATGCTGGAGCAATTGGAAGAACTGTTGATCTCCACCGACATGGGCGTGGATACCGCCTTGCGGGTTACGGCCAACATGGCCGAAGGCCGATTTGGAAAACGGTTGTCGGTAGATGAGATCAAACGCTTGATGGCGACCGAGGTGGCGCGGATCATGGAGCCGATCGCAAAGCCACTGCCGCTATATGCCAAGAAGCCTCAGGTAGTGCTGGTTGTAGGTGTCAATGGATCAGGGAAAACGACGACCATCGGCAAGCTTGCCAGCCAGTTCAAAGCCGCAGGTAAAAACGTGGTGATTGCTGCTGGTGATACATTTCGCGCGGCAGCCGTGGAACAGCTTCAGGTTTGGGGGGATCGCGCGGGCGTTCCCGTGATGACTGCATCGCAGGGGTCCGATCCCGCGAGCCTGGCGTTCGAAGCAATGGGCAAGGCCGAACGGGACGGTGCGGATCTGCTGTTGATCGACACCGCCGGACGGCTGCAAAATCGCGGTGATCTGATGGAGGAGTTGGCAAAAATCGTTCGGGTTATTCGCAAGAAAGACCCCGACGCGCCGCACAACACACTTTTGGTGCTGGATGCGACGACCGGCCAGAACGCGTTGAGCCAGGTCAAGGTGTTTCAAGAGATATCCCAGGTATCGGGTCTGGTCATGACCAAGCTTGACGGAACGGCCAAAGGGGGTGTCCTTGTGGCATTGGCGGATAAGTTTGGTCTGCCCATTCATGCGATCGGCGTGGGAGAGCAGATTGACGACCTGCAGCCCTTTGATCCACAGGACTTTGCCGATGCGCTTATGGGACTTGACCCACGGTGATCCGCGTTAGAGGGACCGCCCGGTGAACGACTGGATTTTGCAGGTCGAAGGGACGGCCGCCGGACATCAAGCTGCATTGTGGTTGGCGTTGGCGGCGGCGTTTCTGCATGCCGTATTCGGTGCGTTGCAAAAGGGCCGCCATGACCCGTGGTTGACCCGAGGGGCGATCGATTTCTCGTATTTCGCGATGGCGGCACCGTTTGCGCTGTTTGTCGTGCCGTGGCCTGAGCCGCATATGTGGGTGATCTTTGCAGGGGCCTGGGCGATCCATATCGTCTACAAGCTGTTGCAGGCGTGGGCGTATACCAAAGGGGCCTATACGGTTGTCTATCCTGTCGTGCGCGGTACCGGCCCATTGTTCACGGTGATCGGCGCGTATCTGATCTTTGGCGAAAGCTTTACCGGGATCCAATGGCTGGGTGTCGGCGTGTTGATCGCGGGTATCTTCGGGCTGGCCTTGTACAACATGGTGTATCTGGTTTCGGAACGCGATACCCTGAATGCGGCGCTTGGACTGGCATTTTTAACCGGCCTTTTCGTGGCGCTGTACACGACCTTCGATGCATATGGTATTCGTGCGACAGGTGATCCGTTCACCTTTCTTGCCTGGTTTTTCATGATTGACGGGCTGGTGATGCCGTTTATTGCCGCGCGGCGCTGGGCACTGATGGCCCATCGACCGGCGTTGGGCCCTTTGATGGCACGCGGGGTGGTCGGCGGGATTGTGGCGTTTTTCAGCTTTGGTTCGATCATGCTGGCCACGCGGCTTGACAAGGTGGGGGAAGCCGCGGTGTTACGCGAAACCTCGACCGTATTTGCGGCGCTTATCGGTTGGCTGGTGCTGAAGGAAACGGTGGGGCCGCGTCGCATTGCCCTGATGACTTTGATTGCTGCCGGCGCTGTAATCGTCGAAATGGGTGGCTAACAGGAGATGAAGATGAGCACGACACGCAAGATCAATCCTATCCTGAAGTCGGCGCTGGAATACGGGCCGGTTGTGATATTCTTCATCGCATACCTTCGGTTCAAGGATGATGTTTTCACGATTTGGGGCACGCAATACAATGGGTTCATCGTGGTGACCGCAGCGTTTGTCCCGTTGTTGATCGCGTCTACCGGTGTGCTGTGGGCCCTGACGGGAAAAATCAGCCGGATGCAGGTGGCTACGGTCCTTCTGGTAACTGTTTTTGGTGGGCTGTCCGTTTGGCTTAACGACGAACGTTTTTTCAAGATGAAGCCAACTGCGATATACCTGCTGTTCGGTACGCTTTTGGCCATCGGCCTTGTGCGCGGTCAATCCTATCTGAAATATGTCATGGAAGAGATGATGCCGCTGAAAGAGGAAGGGTGGATGATCCTGACCAAGCGGCTGATGTTTTGCTTTTTCGGTCTGGCCGTGGCGAATGAACTGATCTGGCGGTTCGCGAGTACGGAGACCTGGGTTTACTTCAAGACCTTTGGTCTGACGGCGGTCGTGTTTGCGTTCTTCATGAGTCAGGGTAAGCTGTTTCAGACCTACAGCCTGGACAAGGACGAGGTCGATGCCGATGCACGTTGACGCCCCGGGGGCCAGCCCCCGCCGGCACTTGCGTGCCGGCCCCCCCGGGATATTGCTCCATTTGGAAAATATGCCTAGCGTTTGAACAAGGTGTCGTGCGTTTCTTTCTGTTTTGAAATGTCGCCGCGCTTGTCAGCATACAGGGCACGCCCGGCCTGAACCCCGGGGCGGGCGGTCATGATATCGAGCCAGCGGGCCATATGGGGCTTGTCGTCAAGGGTCTGTTGCTGTCCTTCCCAAAGCGACGCCCACCCCCAGATCGAAAAGTCGGCGATGGATACCGAGGCACCTGCGACATATTCATTCAGTGCCAGTTGACGATCCAGCACGCCGTACAATCTGGCGGTTTCGGCACGGTAGCGATCCTTGGCATAGGGCAGATCGTTGGGCGGGTCCATCTGGGGGGCATATTTCAGGAAGTGATGCGCCTGGCCCGCCATTGGCCCCAGTCCGCCCATCTGCCACATCAGCCACTGGTCAATCGCGATCCGGTCACGTTCAGTCGCGCCGTAGAACCGACCGGTTTTGCGCGCAAGATACTGCAATATGGCACCGGATTCGAAAATCGAGATTGGCGCATTGTCGGGACCCTCAGGGTCAATGATCGCCGGCATGCGGTTATTGGGGGAAATCTTGAGAAATTCCGGAGCGAACTGGTCCCCCGCGCCGATGTCGATCAGGCGGGTCCGGTAAGGCAGGCCCATTTCCTCGAGGGCGATGGAGACTTTCCAGCCGTTGGGGGTGGGCCAGTAGTAGAGATCAATAGGGTTGGGCGCGGCCATGCAGGGTCCTTTGGGTTTTGTTCGGTTTCATAGAGGCGGGTTTTGCACCGGGCTGCAAGAAAAAGCGTTCTGAAACAGAGTTGCCGGAAGATATCCAGCGCTGGTGCGCGGCCCGCTGTTGACGATCGGTTGAACGAGGCGTAGCAGATAGCGCGTGGTGATTTGTTACCGGATTGCGGGCCACGGGCGGGGTAACCTGTCGAATACCGCTAAAAGGTCAGGATGAAAGCCCCCTTTCGCTTGGCCGCGTCAGGGGTTTTTTTATGCCGGCCTGGATAGCAGGCCAGGAAGGATATGAGGATGAACAGCCAATGGAAGCCACGTACCAAAGCGGTACATAGCGGGACCCGGCGCAGCCAGTACAACGAAGTTTCCGAAGCGGTTTTTCTGACGCAGGGCTTCGTTTATGAAAGTGCCGAACAGGCGGAAGCACGGTTCCAGTCGCTGGGCGACGACGAATTCATCTATGCCCGATATGGCAACCCGACCGTGCGCATGTTCGAAGACCGCATTTCCGCCTTGCTGGGCTATGAGGATTGTTTTGCCTGCACATCGGGGATGGCGGCCGTAAGCGGTGCCCTGACTGCGCTGCTGAAAGCCGGGGATCACGTCGTCGCGGCACGGGCCTTGTTTGGGTCGTGCCTGTATGTGCTCGAAGATATCCTGGCCCGGTTCGGTGTCGAGATCACCTTGGTCGACGGAACCGATAACGCGGCCTGGGACGCTGCGCTGCGTTCCGACACCCGGTTGGTGTTTTTCGAGAGTATTTCCAACCCGACGCTGGAAGTCGTCGACATGTGCCATGTTGTCAAAGCCGCACATGCGGTCGGAGCACTGGTGGTCGTGGATGATGCGATGGCGACGCCGGTGTATTCCTATGCCCAAAAATGCGGAGCTGATATTGCCATCATATCGACAACGAAACACGTGGACGGGCAGGGGCGGCTGTTGGGTGGCGCGATCTGCGGGTCCAGGGAGTTGGTTCGAGGTCCGATCGAAACCTATATGAAACACACAGGCGGCGCGATGAACCCGTTCACTGCCTGGACCCACCTAAAAGCGCTTGAGACCATCGACTTGCGTGTGCGGGCACAATCGGACGCGGCGCTGGAAATCGCACACGCACTGAGCGACCATCCCAAGTTGAGCGCTGTGCGGTATCCTTCCCATCCCGGTCATCCACAGCACGAACTTGCGATGTCGCACAGCACATCAGCCGGTACAGTACTGGCGCTTGAGGTCAAAGGCGGCAAAGCTGCGTGTTTCAAGTTTCTGAACGCGTTGGAAATCATCACCATTTCCAACAACTTCGCCGATGCAAAGTCGATAGCGACCCATCCTGCGACCACGACGCATCAACGGTTGCCGCAAGAACAAAAGGATGTCCTGGGCATCTCGGAGGGGCTTGTCCGGCTCTCTGTCGGTCTCGAAGATGTAAGCGATATCATCGCGGACCTTCGGCAAGCGTTGGATATGGCGGGCTGAATTCCTGAGGGTTTACTGGGGTGCGCCACGGTTTTTTGAACTGATGGTTGGTAAAACCCGCGAAAAGCCCTTATATTCGGGGCAGATTGCTAGGGGCCTGCCATGAACGTTATTGCACCTTTGAACGTTACTCCAGATCGGGACGCTGCTGTTGCCGCGCTTGATACGCTCAAGGCGTGGGCCGCAAAGGCCAGTGCAGGAGAGGTCGATGCGCTGGACCCGGCGCTGGCACGGCTTTTGCAGAACGCCGAAGGGTATCCGAGCTTTAGCAGGGTATACCCTGATGGCTTTGCCGTGGGTGATAACTACAAAGCGACCCTACCCGATTTGCAAAATGGTCCCTCCAGCCTGATCCGGGGGGCCAAGCAACAAATCCAGCATGTGGGTATCTCGAACTTTCGCTTGCCGGTGCGGTTTCATACCCGTGATGGCGGAGATTTGACGCTTGAAACCTCGGTTACCGGGTCGGTCAGCCTTGAAGCCGACAAAAAAGGTATCAACATGTCGCGCATTATGCGCAGTTTCTATGAATATGCCGAAGAAACCTTCAGTTTCGAGGTCATGGAAGCGGCGCTGGACGACTACAAAACCGATCTGGAAAGCTGTGGTGCACGTATCCAGATGCGGTTTTCCTTTCCGATGAAAATCCAGAGCCTGCGGTCGGGACTGTCAGGCTATCAGTATTATGACATTGCGCTTGAACTGGTCGAAACCGGGGGCGCGCGCAAGAAGATCATGCATCTGGATTACGTCTATTCGTCCACTTGCCCATGCTCGTTGGAGTTGTCAGAGCATGCGCGCGCGACACGGGGGCAGTTGGCCACGCCCCATTCCCAACGTTCGGTCGCGCGGATTTCAGTGGATGTGAATTTCGACGAAGGTGTGTTGTGGTTCGAAGACCTGATAGAAGCCGCGCGCCGGGCGGTCCCTACTGAAACGCAGGTCATGGTCAAACGTGAGGACGAGCAGGCTTTTGCGGAGTTAAATGCAGCCAATCCGATATTCGTCGAGGACGCCGCCCGTTTGTTCTGCGAACAGTTGCAAGCTGATCCACGTATCGGTGATTTCAGGGTCATCGCCAGCCATCAGGAAAGCCTGCACAGCCATGATGCGATCAGCATTCTGACCCAAGGCACGACTTTTGCCGCGCAAAGTATCGACCCCAAGCTGTTCAATACGCTGGTTCACGTTGGCTGATCCTTGACACTGGCGCACCGTCACGCCAACGCTGCGCAGATGTTGGATATGCGACCCGTTGGATATGTGATCGGCCTGTTGGTTGCGGTGCTTGGCATCGCGATGATTGTGCCGATGTTGGTGGACATCGCGGAAGGTCGCGGTCACTGGCCGGTTTTTGTTGAATCGGGACTGATAACGATGCTGGGTGGCAGTATGATTGCCTTGTCCTGTGCCAATGGCGTCAGGCAGGGGCTTACCATTCAGCAGACGTTTTTGCTGACGTCGGGTGTCTGGCTCATGCTGCCATTGTTCGGTGCCTTGCCCTTCATGCTGGGGGCGACCGAAGCGCGGTTCGTCGATGCGGTGTTCGAGGCCATGTCGGGGATGACCACGACAGGCTCTACCGTGTTTACGGGCCTTGATGATCTTCCCAAGGGGTTATTGCTATGGCGCGGCATTCTGCAATGGCTCGGCGGGATCGGCATCATCGTCGTGGCAATGGTGTTTCTGCCCGAATTGCGCGTAGGCGGGATGCAGATCTTCAAATCCGAAGCCTTTGATACATTTGGAAAGATCTTGCCTCGGGCGGGGCAGATCGCCAGTCAAATATCGGTCATTTACGTTTGGCTGACCTTTGCCTGTGCACTGACATACCTTGCGTTGGGGATGAATGTCTTCGACGCGACCGTCCATGCGCTGACGACGGTCTCGACCGGGGGGTTTTCAAATTACGATGCGTCATTCGGCACATTCTCGGGTAATGCCGAATATGCCGCATCGATCTTCATGGTGCTCGCGGCACTGCCTTTTGTGCGCTATGTTCAATTGCTTAACGGCAATGCGCTGGCACTGCACAGGGACCCGCAGGTGCGCGGCTTTCTGATGACCATCACCGTCCTGGTGTTGATTGTATTCTTCTCAATTCGCACGGTGTTTCCACAGCATTGGGAACAGTCGCTGCGCGAAGCGCTGTTCAACATTACCTCTATCATCTCGGGTACCGGATTTGCATCGGTTGACTATATGGCGTGGGGGCCGTTTCCAGTGGCGTTGTTCTTCTTTACCGGGTTGATCGGCGGGTGTGCGGGATCGACGGCGTGCTCAATAAAGATCTTTCGCTACCAGCTCCTGTTTGCCTCGATTCGTGCGCAGTTGCGGCGGATCCGGTCACCCAACGGTATATTCACCCCGCGCTACGATGGCCGCGCCATCAGCGGCGATGTCATGATTTCGGTCATGTCGTTCTTCATGTTTTTTACGCTGACCCTGGGGCTGGTTGCTGTGGCGCTCAGCATGACCGGGCTGGATTTTGTCACCTCAGTTTCCGGCGCAGGGGCGGCTTTGGGCAATATCGGACCCGGCTTGGGTGAAATTATCGGCCCAGCCGGGAATTTCAGTACGTTGAACGACACCGCCAAGTGGATATTGACCGCAGCGATGTTGATCGGCCGATTGGAATTGATGGCGGTTTACGTCATTCTTACCTTTAAGTTCTGGAGAGCATGATGAGTGACACGCAAACCCGCCCGTTGGGTGCCCAGATATCGCACATGCTGAAATCGCGCGGCGTCGAGGTGATATTCGGCATTCCCGGGGTTCACAACCAAGAGATGTACCGGGGCATCGAAGAAGCCGGTCTGACCCATGTACTGGCGCGACACGAACAGGGCGCGGGATTTATGGCGGATGGTTATGCGCGGGCGACCGGAAAACCCGGTGTGGCCTATGTCATCACCGGGCCGGGCTTGTGCAACACCATGACGCCGATGGGGCAGGCCTATAGCGATTCCGTTCCTTTGCTGGTGCTGTCCTCGTGCCTTGATGAAACCGCTTTGCGCAAAGGGCAGCTTCACCAGATGAAAGACCAACGCGCCGCCGCCGACACCGTGTGCGATTGGTCCGAGGTCGCGCAGACACCGCAGGCGGCGTATGGGCTGATTGACCGCGCCCTGACAGAATTCGCCACCCGCCGCGCGCGTTCCAAGCATCTATCGATTCCAATCGCTGTGCTGGAAGCCGGTGCGGTGGCGGCCAGGCCGTTGTCGGTTACGGCAAAACGGCCCACCGCCAGAGCTGAGGATATCGTACTGCTTTCGGCACAGTTGCGCGCAGCCAAGCGGCCATTGTTCATCTTTGGCGGGGGCGCGGCGCACACGGAGAACGCGACGGCGTTGATGGCCCGGTGGCAGGCTGCCAGCATGACCACATATGCCGGGCGTGGCATCGTCGCCGGCGATGCGCCCCTGCATTTCGGGTCTTGCCTGGCGCGGCCGTCAAGCGTCGATGTGATAGCGCGAGCCGACCTTGTGATCGCGATCGGCACCGAACTTGCCGAGGTCGACCTCTGGCGCAGCGAACTCGGTCATAGCGCCGCAATGGTACGCGTCGACATCGACCCCGTGGTGCTGGCGGACCAACAAGCGGCGCAAACCTGCATTCTGGCAGACGCAGCAAGCGTTATGGACGCACTTGACCAAGCCATTCCGGAATCGTTGCAGACCCAGTGGTCCGCACCGCAAACGACAACGTGGCGTACGCGCTGGCGCGCCGAGGTCGACGCGGAGCGTCCGGGGATGTTGGCGGTCATCGATGCGGTTCAAGCGGCTTTGCCCAAGGATACGATGATCTATTCGGACATGACCCAGTTCGCCTACGCCGCAAAAGAGGTGTGGGACATGGACCGTCCCGGCCACTGGCATCATCCTTACGGATTCGGAACGTTGGGGTATGCCACACCTGCGGCAATCGGCGGTGCCATCGGCAGGCCTGGGTTGCCGACTGTGGCCATTATCGGAGACTACGGGTTTCACTACACTCTTCAAGAACTGGGCGTTGCGGTGGAACTGGGTCTGCCGCTGCCGATTATCCTGTGGGACAATGGCAAGCTAGGCGAAATCGAAGACAGCATGACCCGCGCACAGATTGCCCCTAATGCCGTGGTTGCCCATAATCCCGATTTTTGCAAATTGGCCGAAGCATTCGGCGCGTTGGCCACGGCCCCAGATCGTCTTGCCGACCTTCCCGACGTGCTGGCCGAAGCATTCAACGCCGACCGGCCAACCCTGATTTATCTGACACCGCAAACTGCCCGCTAGGTTCCGTGGAATGGCAGGGGGGACCGACGCTTTAGGCAGGCATCGGTCCCAAAACGGGTTTCTTATTCCCAGCAGCTGACCAGTACGGTCATGTCCTTGGCGTTTTCACGAAGGTCCTGTGGCTTGATCGATGCCGAGCCGGCCTCGGTTACTGTTGTCACGGTGATGCCGGCTTTTTGGGCGATATCCGCGATCAGCTTTGCTTCGGCCGCGAACTTCACTTCTTCGGGCAGTTGCTGCGCGTCATCGCGGCGGGGGAGCAGCATCCCCAACACCTGGCCCTTGGCATCAAACACCGGCCCTCCCGCGTCGCCTTTTTGCGAAGCAACAGAGAGCCGCGCTATGTTTTCCTCACCGTTCAGGCCGCGCACATCCTCTAGCGAGCCGAAAGTGATGGTCGCGGAGCCCAGAACGCCTTCGTAAGGGAAACCCGCAACGGCAATCTCCGATTGCAGACGGGGCGGCACGGTGTTGAACGTGGCCACCTTGATCGGCGCAAGCGGCGTACGCGGCTTAAGCAGGGAAACGCCGCTGTTTGCGTCGTCGATAACCACATCCAATTCGGTGTCGTCATCCAAAGTGAGGCGGCTGCAATTCTGAACCGCTTGAGATGTCGTCGCGACCGTCCCCCGCGCGTCGATGAAAAAACCTGACCGTGCGATTTTCGGCAACCGAACTTGCAGGCCCGACACCAGATCCACCGCTTGATCATCACCACCGCCAGCGGTGGAATTCAGAACGCCAGGCAGCCGGGTAAAGCTTTGCGTCATCTCGGTGATGACCCGGCGACGCCTGTCTTCGTCACCTGCTGGCCAGATGAGCGTAAAGCCTTTGATCTCGCCATTTTGCAAGGAGACCTGGGTCTGGCTGATGATACGTCCGTTTTCGCCGATCAGCTCAAAGCTGTCGGACTTGCGTTCGCGCGGGCCTTGTTCGGGCACGATCTCCAGCGTCTGCATGATGTCATACAGGCCATATAGCGTGTCTTTGTCGCCGGATTGGCTGATGAGCAAAACCCGTGCCTGACTGTCACCGATGCTGTTGTAATGGGCGAAAGGTGGTTCGTACTTGTCAAAACCCACCATCGCCGTTGGCAAGATCATTTCGATACCGGCCTGCGTATCCCGTACAGGTTTCAGTCCGATACCTTCGAGAACGGCATTGTATTCCCCTAGCAGCGCCGCCCGCTGCAAAGTGGTCAAGACGCCTGTTACTTCGTAACCGTTTGCCTCTTGCCACTGCGCCATTGATCCGCGTGTTCCGCGGCCGAAGGCACCGTCAATTGCACTGTTGTAAAACCCAGCCCACTCCAACGCAATCTGAAGCTGTTCGCGCTGTTCGCGGTCCAGGTCTCTTTCGCTGCGACGAGCCTCGTCCAGGGTTTCATCGACAGGGGCAGCGGGAAGAACCGGCGCTTGGGGTACTGTCGCGGCTTCTGAATCGGCGGCCTGGTCTGCGGGTGGCAAAGCGGTTTGGGTGATAGACGTGTCGGCCTGTGTCTGGGTGTCGGCGTTCGGATCAATTGGTTCGATGGTCGGAATGTTCAGTACATTTGCGCCCACTGGCCAGAACTGCTGACGAAACTTTTGCGACACCTGAATGAAACTGTCGCGCGGCACCAGACCTTCGCGCCGGTAGCTTCGCAGCAACAGCTCTGCGTCGCGGCGCAAATATGGCCCGACGGCGATTCCGTACCATCCGCCCCCTAACGCGAATCCGTTCACATCCTCCAGGCTGTCACTATAGGCGCGGGCCCTTTCGGTTGCGCTCGACAGGTTTGGTTGCGCTTCGATCTGGATCCAGACCACTTCGTCGGCAGACTGGGCGCCAACGATGGCAGGAAGAAGGAAAAGGGCGGCAAACAATGCCAAAAACAGTCGCGTCATAGGAATAGGTGCTTTCAAGGGATTAGAGTTGCAGCAGATAAGCAGGAAAAGAGATTAAATGCCATGCCTGACACGCGGCAATTCATCACAAAGCTGCCAATTGACCCTCCGGCGGCAGCGCCGTAGGAAAGACCCGCAGCAGCAAAGGCAATTACTCATGTCCGATCCGGTTCAGCGCCCCCGTTCCTTTCAGGAAATCATCCTCGCCCTCCAATCATATTGGGCGCGTCAGGGCTGTGCGATCTTGCAACCCTATGACATGGAAGTTGGGGCAGGGACCTTCCACCCGGCAACGACATTGCGGGCACTTGGCACGAACCCCTGGGCGGCGGCCTATGTGCAGCCATCGCGGCGTCCGACCGACGGGCGGTATGGCGAAAATCCCAATCGGCTACAGCATTACTATCAGTATCAGGTGCTGATAAAGCCCAGCCCTCCGAATTTGCAAGACCTGTACCTTGGGTCGCTGGAAGCCATCGGCATCGACATGGCTTTGCATGACATCCGCTTTGTCGAAGACGACTGGGAAAGCCCGACCCTGGGGGCCTGGGGCCTGGGCTGGGAAGTGTGGTGCGACGGCATGGAGGTCAGCCAGTTCACCTATTTCCAGCAAGTCGGCGGGCACGACTGCCACCCGGTTTCGGGCGAACTGACCTATGGGTTGGAACGGCTTGCGATGTATGTGCTGGGTGTCGATCACGTGATGGATATGCCGTTCAATGATCCCGACGCGCCTATCGCGCTGAGCTATGGCGATGTATTCAAGCAAACCGAAGAAGAATATGCCCGGTGGAATTTCGATGTGGCCAACACTGATGTGCTGCTGGATCATTTCGTCGAAGCCGAAAATGAATGCAAATCCATCCTGTCTCAGGATGCGCATGACCCCAAGACCGGCAAACGCATCATCATGGCACACCCGGCTTACGACCAGTGTATAAAGGCCAGCCATATCTTCAACCTGCTTGATGCACGCGGCGTCATCTCGGTTACCGAACGTCAGGCGTATATCGGACGGGTGCGAACACTCGCCAAGGCCTGTGCCGACGCCTTCGTTGACACCCGCGCGGGCGGTCGGAAGGAAGACGCGGCATGAGCGGTAAACTTGTAGGAATTGTCATTTTGGTTATTGCAGCTATCGCGGGCATCGCGATCTATTATTTGCAGGTTTTCGGTTTTTACCACGAAGTTTTGGCCCCCCAGCACGGCGTCGAGCTGGTTTCGTTGTCTACAAATGAACCTGAACCGATCCTGACCGAGAACTTTCGCGGCATTGATGCCGATAGTTCGCCCATCCGGTATCGCGCATGCTTTGATACAAGCCTGAGCCTTGCGATGCTGTCTGAAACCTATGTCGTCAGCGACGATATCGTGCCGCGCAATGCACCCGGCTGGTTCGACTGTTTCGATGCCGCTGCAATCGGCGCAGAGCTTGAGGCAGGCACCGCGCTTACGTTTCTCAGCAAGAAAAACGTGCACTTTGGCGTTGACCGGATTGTGGCGATCACCTCGGACGGGCGCGGCTATGTTTGGCACGAACTGAACGACTGTGGTGACAAGTCCTATGACGGAACGGTGGTGGGCGAGGCATGCCCAGAA
>TARA_R110000850_G_scaffold197488_1_pt1 | contig 25490 bp, 46 predicted proteins | sample TARA_R110000850 | Tara Oceans TARA_R110000850 (sample SAMEA4397586) | marine metagenome | biome: Polar Biome; feature: [SRF] surface water layer (ENVO:00010504); material: water (ENVO:00002006), including particulate matter (ENVO:01000060) such as... | depth 5 m | reverse complement strand
TTTTAGTAATCGAATAGCAGAAGGCTCGTTCCCACTGCCTCCTACTTTCGACACCGACTTGCCTTACACCCCTGTAAGGACTTTTTCACTATATGCACCACTCACGCAGGTAGCTCTCATAATAATAAGTACGTTATGAACCGCAAGCCTCACAATCCTCGTCATCTATATCGCAAGTCTTTGGCTGCTCTTTATCTTCTAAATCACCTAACCAAGAATCAAACGAATCTCCTTCAGACTCTTTAGCTTCTTCAGCCAACTTCTTTATCTCTTTTTCGTCTCTATCTTTCATCATTTGGTTTATTCCCTTCATAATTCCTCTTCCAACTATATCTTTAGTTACTAACTTCTTGCAACCAGGACACTTAAAGTTCTTCTTAGTTTTATAGTATTTCCTATTGCAACACGAGGTTAAGGTTATGTCGTCATCCTTGATTAAAACCTTCTCAAACTCCTCTCTGTCAAATCCTTTAATCTTCTCCATTTTCTAAATTTTCAAGTTCAAATCTTAGGTGGTGTATAGCTTTTTCTATACATTCTTTTGCTGAGTCATGCTTCTTATAGGCCCTTAATATGTATGTTGTTGCAGTTCCTAAATTATAAGTTAAATCAAAGTTATCAACAACTTTCCTTGCTTGGTAACCGTTTTTTCCTTTATAATACTCAGGGACTAAACCGTCATTCTCTTCTATTTTAGAACCCCCCATAAACGTACACTCTTTACTACATTTCTCGTTGCAATCACAAATTCTTTTGTATTCGTAAGGTTGTTTATCTTTATAGTCCATGGTTGTGTATTTTAATTTCATCCCCAAAATTGAGGTTTTTGTTTAACAATTGAATTTTTTGCATAGCCAAATTCATGCTCTTATGTATAGCTTGTTGGCTTCTAATTCTTTGGGCAAGGCTTTCTACGTACCTACCAAGCTCTTCAAGGCTGTCCGTTACATAATACCCCTTACTATTACAACAGAGCCCAACTATTAAGTGCTCTATCCTTATGTGGTGTATTATCTTTCTAAGTCTTGGTTCACTTATTTTGTAGTCGGATGCTTTAAGTTTTTCGCAAATAGCTTTATTTGTTATCGAATTAGCCTTCCCAACCTTTCCTTTTAACCCTCTTACCACTAAGGGTAGTAGGGTTTCTATCTCATACTCAGTAAGCTCGTATGTGATTTCTTCAAACAGGGTTATCATTTCTCTTCAATCATTTTAAAGACTGGTTGTGAACCTCTTGGTTGAGTTAAGATTTCAAGGTTATATGTTTCGTCATATACAACCCCAACAACTTTTGTCTCTCCTGACTTCTCAATTTCATCTACGGTCTCTTTAAGGTCGGACCTAATAAATATCCCACCGTTAGCGTTTCCCGTTACATCAAGGTCAACAAATATCCTGATGTTTTCTTTTTGTTCTGTTTCTTTTTCCATCTTAAATCTTTTTACAATTATACGAATATTAACTTACAATTCCAACTGCTTAGAGTCATCTAAGTATGGCAGATTGTCGGGGTGCTCTGAACACTCATTGTACCTACCATTCTGTAAGTTATACTTAAACACAGCCTCACCGATTTCTCCTATATGCCTAAACTTAACCTTCTGAACATAAACGTGCGTACACTCTGTTTCAAAGTTTCTATAAACAGTAATCCCGTTATCCACCTGATTATAAAAGTTGGCAGAACCAGCAATGTCATAAAGGGTTGGAATATCGTATAATCCATTATCCTTTTTCTGCATTTTCCTTGGGTGTGCTACTAAGAATATGTGAATATCATACTTCTGTTTAAATATAGTTAGCTTAGTTAGAAACTCGTTTATATACTGAGTCTCACTCTTAGTACCTATAGGTGCGTGTATCTTATTGTACGGGTCGATTATCAAGCCTTTAATCCCATATCGCTTTATAAGGCTTGCCGCAGAATCAAGTATTGCATCAATGGTAAATATATCACCATCGGGTCTAATCCAATTAAACCTACTTGAAATAAAGTTCTTAGCGTGGTTCAATTCGGTCTTATCCATTCTATCGTAATTGCTCTCCTTTCTAAAGGTTTTTCCAATAAACTTTTCAGCAAGTACAGAAAAATGCAATTGTAATGGATAGTGTTCGGGGGAAAACACTCCAAATCTCCACCCACTTTGAGCAGCAAGCCTCATACACATGTGTTCAAGCCAGTTACTCTTACCATGAGTAGGGACTCCCGTTACAACGGTAAGCTGAGAAGTTGAGAAAGAAAACAAGTTATCAAAAACTGGATGACCCGTTGTTTCTCCCCTCGATAAACCTGTGCTATATAACTCGTCTATATCTAAATCAAAACTATCCACTCCCAAAACACCCTCTAACGGGTACGCTTTAGCCCTTTTTATAACGTCTAAGACACCTTTAGCTCCTGATGATACAAGTACATCGTTAGCGTCTTTGCAGTCCTTAAAATCGACCCTATAACAAATATCTCTACCTATCCTTCTTGATAGTTCTTCGGCAAGCTTTCTTCCTGGCCCATCATTATCGGTTGCAATGTAGACTCTCTCTAAGTCATCAGGGAAATCTTTAAGATATTTTAACTCTAAGTTTGACGCTCCGTTGGGTACTGATACGCAATTTTTAAATCCAGCCTCATAAAAAGATAGTTTATCTATTTCTCCCTCAACAATAATAGCCTCCTTACAATCCTTTAAGTCATCAAGTCCGTAAAGCACTCTTTCTGCGTCTTTTACGAGCTTAAAATTCTTGTCTCCATCTCTATACTTCACGTTAATTAACTCACTATTCTTGTAGTAGTTAAATTGGATTGTATTTCTCTCAGAGCCAACTTGGGGCATATACTCTAAGCCCTCCCCAACCTTATTGCTTAGAAGGGTTTTCTCGCCAATACCTCTTTCTTTGAAGTATTTAATCATGCCATCACTGTACTTTGATACGACTGGCTTGAGTCTTGGTTTAATGTAGCTTATTTCCTTCATAAAATCATATTTCTTTAATCCTCCAGTCCATCCGCAGTTATGACAATTCCAAACGCCAGTATCAATATTAACAGATAAGCAAGGGTCTGACTTCTTTTTTCTGTCTTGAGAACACTTAGGACACTTTGTTTTAACCTGCCCTGAGGTTCTTTTAACTATTATTCCGTTATCGCTAAATGTCATAAAATCATTCCTTTTAGTTTTCCTGTGGTAATACCTCCTTGTGCTGCCAACTCAATCTCATCATTAAAACATTCTTGATTCAACCAAGTTAGGGCATGTTTCCTATACTTTTTATCAGGGCTTGACTTGACGTACAAGGGAACGGACGATAAACATTTCTTACAATCTGCCAAGGTTAATTTTAGGAACTTCTCTTTAGCAGGCTTTTTAGATACAGGTTTATCGTATATATTCCAAAATAATTCAAAGATTTCCTCCTTCTCTTTATTATCTTTATTATTAGTTGTACTACTAACTGTATTATTATGTTTTAAGCTTTGTTGTATAGGGTCTTTAACTTTTGTTAAAGAGGTCTTTAATATACGTTTGTTACCCTCTGATTGTAATATTGTTGAGGTTACATATCCCTTCTTAATTAGGCTTCCGATGACAAGAGAGACCCTTGTAGCAGATAGTCCGAAGAACTTACCAAAGTAATTATTATTGGCATAACACCCTCTCTCATTGTTCAGGGAATCTATCTCAACGAGAAACACCTTCTCTTGTAACGTAAGTTCAGGAGACTCCCAAACCTCAGCGGGAATCCAAATCCCTTTAAATTTTCTTTTCATGTTGTTTTGTTTTGTGTTTTGTAGATAGAGGGGGAATCGAACCCCCCCAATAAACCATTCTATCTTTCCGTATTAAAACGGTAAATCGCTCTCGGCCTCTGCTTTAACTGGGGCAGCATTTGGCTTACCCACCTTATTCGGGTCAGGCTTCCAAGTATCAACTTTAACGTAGTGTGTTATACCAGTGTCAGAAGGTTCTTTTCTTTTACTAATAATCAAGTTAACCCAACCGTTGTCTGCCAACTCTTTTATTTGTGAAGCAAAATCTTCAACCTTAATACTCATCTTTAATTGAGAGCCTCCGTTATCAAATGTTTTCTCTTTGATAATAACTCCGTTCACGTACTTACTTTCTTCCATCTTAATGGTTTTTAATTAATAAATATTTACTTCTTTCCTTCAACTTCTCAATTAAAGATTGTAATGACTTAACTTGTAAATCAATTTCTTTCTGTTCGTTTGATTGTTCTTGACTCCAAAGCGACTCAGTAATAGTGGTATATAATTCTCTATAATCCTTGTAGTAGTGATAGTTGTCCTTAAATGTTTTTCCGTAAAAAACAATAGTAGAGTGGTTTCTTTCGATAATCTTAGCAGTATCAGTGCTTGTCAATCCTATTTCTCGATATAAAATATACCCTAAAATATTCCTCGTCATTGCAACATACTTATTTCTATTCTTAGCGAGTATGTCTTTCTTCTTTAGACCAGTAACCGCTTCTATAGTTTTAAATAGCATTTCTGCTTTATAAATTTTAGCTGAATCTTTATTCGCAATATCTTCCATACATTATTCCTTTTGCTTTGTGGTGTGCTCTGTTTAAATCTCCCGTACTCGTGTTTTCTTTTAGATACTCCAAAGACTTTAATACCCTTTCTTTTGGGTTTAGTACGTCTGAGAACTCAGCCTGGTAATTGTCAATAACATCGGTTATATTCATACCTAATCCGTCTTGAAAGTACAACCCAAGGGTCTTGGTCGTAAGAGTGTAAGCGTGAACTCTCTCCCCAAGAAATCCGAGGGCATCAAACTTACCATCTTTATGATAAAAAACAGGCTTTGTTGACCAAAACTTTAAAGGAATCTTACTAAAAAAATTAATATACTCGTCAACACTAATGTAGTTCACGCCTCTATCGTTTATAAGCTTCCTAATCATCGTGTTTAAAGTGGTCCTAATCTCACGACCACTACTTGCATTGTTTAATTTTTTTGTAAAATTGCTCTCTGCAATCTCTTGGGTTGTCGTTTTCTTCAAGGTCTTTGATGATGTCGTGAGCTTCTCCATAGGTTGATTGTTCAATGTTAATGTGTTCATAATTTACGTTTGCTGAAGAGGTTATCATAAGTTGGTCAAACCTCATCATTTGAAAGGATGAGCTTTCGTCTTTAAAATGCTCATCCATCCAATCGCTATTTTCTTTTGAAGTCATCGCTTTCATCTTCACCGAATATACCCATCTCATAAAAACCAGCCAACTTCAATACAGCCCTTGACATCGCCCTTTTCTCTGCCATTTCCATAACATACCAAGTGTTACAATTACCGTCCTTAAAACCAGCTCCTTTTAAAGCAGAACCAAAGGTCTCTATGGTCTTGGTGGCATCAATGTTTGAGGCGGTAGCTTTAACCACTGAGAAATTAGGTTGGCACTCTATAACCTCATAAGAAATGTTTATCCTTGTTTTGGCCTGAATTTTGTCTATTCCAGCCCTGGTGATGATGGTATAGTGCTGATGTTTATAAACATCCTCTTTAACCAAACCGTTGTCGGTAAATAATCTTCTTAGAGTTTCTGTTCTACTTTCTGTTTTCATCTTGTGCTTCGCTTAATAGGTTAATAGTTTCTTTTGTAGACTCCTCTTCTTCACTTAGTAAGAGGATGTTGTGGTAATAAGCTTTAAGAGTTTCGTTGTCGTAACATTCTTGCTCTCTTTGCTCAATAAGCTTCTCTTTCATTCGTCCCATAGTTTTGATGTTTTGATTAATTACTATGCAAATATTGCACAAAAATAATTAACCACCAAATTTTTATGGGTATTTTTTAGTTTATTCCATTTAGTTCCTATCCTATTCCATAAACTTCCTAACATTTGCGTGAATTATTAATAGTATTGCATACTGACAATAAAAACAGATATATGAACTGGTACAATATAAAAAACTTATCTACAGACACTACCGAGGTAGTAATCTACGATGAGATAGGCCAATGGGGTGTAGACTCAAAGGCGTTCATTGATGAAATAAAAGAAATTTCCACAGAGAATGTTCTATTAAGAATAAACTCCCCTGGCGGTTCTGTTATAGATGGTCTATCTATACATGATGCTATTAAGCGTATGCCTCAGAAAGTAACCGCCCAAATTGAAGGTCTTGCAGCCTCTATTGCTACTATCATAGCTTTAGGAGCTAACGAGATTACTATGAGTCAGAATAGCTTGTTTATGATTCATAATGTATGGGGTGGAGAGACAGGAGGTGCAAAGGATATGAGAAAGGCTGCTGACCTAATGGAAAAGATGGGAGACAGGCTTGTAAGTATTTATGTAAGTAAAACAGGTAAAGACGAATCTGAGGTCCGTAATTGGATGGATGAGGAAACTTGGTTTACGGCAGACGAAGCTCTTGAGGCTGGTTTTATCGACTCAGTTGAGAAACCTATAGCTTTAGCAGCTAAATTTGATATTGAAAAGTTTAACTACAAAAATACAGGCTTGGTAGTTGATATGTTTAAGTCTAACAAAAAATCATTAAAAATGGAAAATCAAATTGATGAGTTAAAGAACTTTATCTCTGATTTATTCAACAAGAAAAACAAAGTTGATAAAGAAGAGTTCGTAAATGTTCTTGAAAACACAGAAGTTGCAGCAAAGATTAACGAATTAGAGGTGGCTATAAACGCTTCTGATGAGAACTTAACAGAGCTGTCTGCTTCTTTAGAAGAAAAAGAGTCTAACATTATTGCTTTAATGGATGAAGTAAAGAATTTAGAATCTAAATTAGCGAAGCACGAAGGTACTTCAAGTAATGTTGTTCCTGAGAAAGACCCATCTCCAGTAAAATCTGAAGGTAAGGCTACTCAGTGGGATAACTTAACAACAATGTTCAACTAAGAATCAAAAAAAACAATTATGGCAAATATTATTAGTACCTCATTATCGTGGAATCAAGAGGATGCTGCAAAGTATTTTTTACAACCACTTTTTATATCAAACAACGATTTAGACTTCTTTGATGTAATGACTAACATTTCAGGTGCGAACATCGTACTTGATAAGTATAGTGCAATGAAAGACGTAACCAATGCGTTAAACACTGGAAGCTTCTCTGCTGATGCGGAACAGTCTGCTAACACTAATATCACCTTATCGTTAACTCGTTTAGAGGTAGAGCATGCACAACAAGCTCACGCTTTATTTAATCATATCAAGTCGACATTAATGAGACAAGGTATTGAAAGAAATAATCTTGATGGAACTTTATTAATGCAAATGATTTCTGAGCTACTTATGGGTGGTATCAAGAGAGATTTCTCTACTATCTTATGGTTCGGTGATGCTACTTTAGGTGCTGGAACTCAACGTTTGGCTAACGGTATTTGGGATGCTGCTGACGGTATTGATGCTGCTCAACAAGTAGCTTATACTGGAACTGTCTTAACTGACCTTGCAGCTTTAATGACTGCTCGTACTAACGAATTAGCTGGTTCTGACCAAGTTATGTTTGTTTCTCGTTCTTTTGCTGACAAGTACAGAAGTGAGTTACAAGCTACTGTTGTAGGTGCTGCTTACTCTGACCTACAAAACGGTATTGAAAACCTTTCTTACAACGGAATCCCTATGCGTGTTATGATGGACTTTGATGTGAATATAGCAGCTTATGGTGCTACATTGCCAGCAAACGGACCAACTGGAACTACTAAAACTGAGTGTGCATTCTTAGTAGCTCGTGATGCTATTGCTGTAGGTACTGACTGGGACGTTCAAAACGTGGACATGTGGTATGATGTTAACTCTAAGGAAAACCGTTTCAGAATGAACTACTCATTCGGATGTGCGTTGAAAGATAATAGCTTAGTTGCTACAATCACTTACTAATTAAGAACTTTTAAAAAAAACAATTATGGCTTTAATTAACGGACATGGAGTAATTTGTTGTGATAGAAACCGAAGAGGTGGATTGAAACGAATATTCCTAATGGATAAGGACGCTTTGGGCGTTGTAGCACACGCTTCAGCAACCAATATGTACACTTCATTTATGACAACAGCTCTTTATGAGTTTCAATTTGACAGAGCTACGGGCGGCTTTGACGCTGCTGGTTCTCGTGAGAATGGTAGTACAGTTGTAAGCGTGCAACTTAACTTCTACATACCTAAAGTAACACCTAAAGTGAATAAGACTTTAGATATGTTGGCAGGTTCTTGTGGTTTGATTGCGGTTGTTGAGACTTATGCGGATGACTGTGGTACTCCAGCTTTAGGGGCAGTTCCAGCTGTTCCAGCGGCAACATATCACTTTGTATTGGGTTACGATGAAATCTTTCAAGGAAACGCATATTTAGACTTTGTTTCAGGCGAAGAGACTACTGGTGTAGCCTTACAAGACGCAAACGGAGCTCAAGTTGCTTTAGGCGGAGAAGCTGCTATGTACCCTATCGGATTATTGGTAGGTACTGGTGGAGTTATGTTTACTCAAACCACTGCTGGAGTAGAGTTTGCTTGGGAAATAAAAGCACACGCATAAACTTACTCTTTTATTATAATAAAAATGGGGGGGTGCTTGACATTCCCCCAATTTTTAATTATATTTGCAATGTAAAAAAATAAATTATGGCTTACAAATTAAATGAAGAATGGTTTGAGACCAACACTGAAGGTGTTATAACTCTACCGCAGCTTGGTTTAAAGTTTAACCTTTCAATTAAGAGTGATAGAAAGAGATTGTCTAAAAACAAGGCAGCCTTAGAAACACTTTATAAATATAAATCACCATTTGTTGTTTGTGATAAAAAAGGGTGTAAAGCACATAAAGAGTGCACTAAAAAGAAAAAGGTAAATGGAATCAAAGAAGCCTCAAGTAAAGAAGAAGGGCAGGTATCAACAACCACCAGCGAAGAAAAATAAACTACTTGCTTACGGGTTTTCAAAAGACCTTGCACAAGAAGTTCCTGAAGAAGTTAAAAGACTTGATAGGGTTAAGAGTAGCTGGATTCCTTTTGGTGATGATAATTTATTCCCACAACATTTAAGTGAGCTGTCAAGGGCAGCCGCTACACATAGAGCTATTCTAAATACAAAGACAACTTTCACCATGGGTGAGGGTTTTCATTCGTTAGACGAGAATCTTGACGAATACCTTAAAGACGTTAACGCAGACGGAGAAAGTCTTGATGATGTTATTAGAAAGGTTGTTGATGATTACTGGACTATGGGTAATGCCTATCTCGAAATAGTTATTGGCGAAGGTTACGTTAACCTATATCACCATGATGCTACGACTGGTAGAGTTTCCAAAGAAGGAAACAAAATATTATTTCACCCTGACTGGTCTGATGTCAATAGAAGTGAAGATAAAATAAAGTCCCTTGAATTATACCCAAACTTTAGAAAGGGTAAGAAAAATATCAAGCGTTCTGTAATACACTTCTCTGACTACGAAAGCACATACTATTACTATGGATTGCCTGATTATGTGGCAGCCTTAGACCATATAAAAATATCTGCTCAAATAGGTAAGTATAACCTTACCAGGTTTAAGAACGGTTTCATGCCGTCTGCAATTATTGAATTAGGTGCGGACATGTCAGAAGAGGAAGCTCAAATCTTCATTGACGAAGCAAGAGAGAAACTTACTGGAGAAAACAATAACTCTAAAATTTTATTCATCGCTAAAAACGGTGAAGAGGCTGCCTCTAATGTTCAAATCATAAGCGATACCGCTGATGGTTCTTTCATGGAGTTACAAACAATCACTAACGATAATATAATTTCTGCCCACAGGTGGAATCCAGCATTGTCAGGAATACAGGTTGCAGGTTCTTTAGGGAACAATCAACAAATCCTAACGATATACGATATTATTATGAGTACGGTTGTTAGAGAGCCACAACAAATGGTTTTAAGAGAGCTTAAAAAGCTGTTAAAAAGACATGGAGGTTTTAGTGTTTCTGACCTACATATAGTAAACAAGCCACCAGTTACAATGCTTGGAGCTATAAATCCTACAGATTACATTTCGGTTCAAGAGGGAAGGAGAATATTTCACCTACCTGAACTTACTGAGGAGGAATTAGGTAATTTATTAATAGAGAAAAACAAAATTAAAGATGGCCCTGATAACACCAAAGCAAGTAGTTAGTATAGCATTTACAAACAAAAACACCGACCATTATTTGGTTAAACCTGCTTTTGTGGAAATTGCCGAACTTAACTTTATTCAACCATTAATAGGTAGGGTTTTGTATGAGAATATATCTGAGTCTGTTATTAATAGCGAGACCTGGACTTGGGATAACATAAATTGTGAAACTATTATTAACTCTAACGAGGTTAGCATAACAAGTCCTAATACTCAGCCAATAAAGGTTAATGATTTTTTAAGCTCAAGCTCTCTGTCTCTTTACGAGAACTCTGCTGGAGCAGACTCAGCTAATAGGGGTTTAAATAAAATTATATCAGTTTCGGTTAATGCTTCGGGTAATGTTTATAGGCTTAAAATTTCAGGAGTTGCAACAGAAACAAATACCTCAGCTAAAATAACATTTAGGAGGCCTAACGAGGTCCTTAATACGGACTATATAATAAACTACTTAGCTTTCTGTGTAAAGTTTGAGATGATGCCTGACATGAGCTATAACACAACCTCTCAAGGTGTTGTGGAGAATGTAGCTGAATTTACAATGCCAGTAGACTCTAAGAAGTTAAACTTCCTTAGGAATGAAACATTTAAAAAGTCGGACACATACTCAAGAAGGATGACCAGGTTTTTAATAAACAACTCAAAAGCGTACCCTGACTATGTTGATGAATTAGCTGGAGGGGTAAGTAAACTTAACGGAATAATTCTATATTAATATGGCAACTAACTTTCATTCAGACTTACCTAACGACCAAATACATAGCCCAAAAGATTTTAGCACTTCTAATAATTCAAGTGTTTTAACGAAGGGTGATAGTGGTCTTTTAGACTGGAATACGTCTCCATACGGAACAGAGTGTGTGATAACCTGTGGCGGAGATGTCGCTGGGGGGTTGCACAATAAAGCTTTTTATGTTTACGCTGATGGCGGTGTTAATAGTAAGGCTGAGTGTCATTTTGGGGTTACTGGAGATACAACTCCATTTATCCCAACTGCTGGGTATTTTCAAATCACAATACCTATTTCGGCAAATGACGATGCAATAGCTGTTGCCTTTGAAATACACGATGAATTTGGTAAGCAGGGTGGTGTTTTTGGTGCTTTAACCACAAGTTTAGATGGGCAGGGTAAGTTTACTATTAGTGGTATGACTAATGGGCCTGACACTTTAGATAAAGATACTGGATTTGGGTTTAGAAACACTCAAACATTTACAGGTGTAACTGTTTTAACTTCTACAAGTGGAGTTTTAAGTTGGGAAACCGCTGGAACTGGTGGAGGTGGTGCTGTTTCATCTGTGTCTGCTGGTATTTCGGCTACTTCTTCAGGAAGTGCAATAACGATAAGTCCTATAACGGGTACTGTTTCGGTAAGGTCAAATGCTTATAACGGAACTTCAAACGTAGGGCACGTGCCTGCTGGGGGTGATGCCACAACATACCTTAGAGGTGATGGTACTTGGGATAGCCCTGCTGTTACAGGAACGACATATCAAGAAGGTAACGGGATAGGTATAGATACAAGCACCACCCCTGACACAATAGCTGTTGATAGTTCTGTAATTAGAAATGTTGGAAATCAAAATATTGCGGGTAGTAAAACCTTCACAGGGGCTTGTTTTGGTTCTGCCCCAGGAACTTCAGATGCCTCAAATAGACTCATCACCTCTCAATGGGTTAACAACCAAAACTACGGCACAGGAACAGTTACAAGCGTTACTGTGGGAGGCGGTCTTACTGGTGGAACTATAACAGGAGTTGGAACTATTAACTTAGATTCTACGGTGTTGAGAACAACTGGAAATCAAACTATTGCGGGTGATAAAGATTTTACAGGAAACTTAACCGCTATTACTCAGGCCGCTGCCACTAATGATGCAAAGGTTGCTACTACGGAATTTGTAACCTCTGCGGTTGCTACCGCTGGTGTAGGTACTGCTGTTACCGCTGTTACCGCAAATAAGCCTGCAAACTCTTCAGGAGGGCTTACTCCAGTTATTTCTATTGACAAGTCTGATAGTGGTGCTGATGGATATTTGTCATCAACGGACTTTAATACGTTTAATGGAAAGCAAGACACTATGTCCCTTACAACTACAGGAACATACGGAAATGCAACACTTGTAGGTAGCTCGCTAAATATACCAACTATACCATCTTTAGGCCCGCCCAAATTCTCACAATCTTATAGCGGCTGGATAGATGTAAGTGCCAGTGGATTATATATAAAGCAAATAAACTCAAGCACCCCCTTCAAACACACGCAAGACATATCTGCTAACTTTCGTGCAAGAGACGCAACGAAGGCGGCTGATTATATTTGTGTTATAGGAGATAAGTTTATGGGCTTAAAGGGTACTATTGCGGGGACTCGTGGCGAGAGTTTAACGGTTAGTGTATTTCTTCACAAGGTTGTGTGCGGTACAGCTCCCGCTTCCAACAAAACACTATTGGGGTCTCAAACCTTAGCACTGGATAGGGATGACACACCTCAATGTTACGATATATCCCCCTCTATCCAAGCCCTTCTTACTGGAGACTGCATAACTGTCGCCTTAGACTATTCAGGTAGCGGTACTGTTGAGGCATTTTATACACACACTCTTTATATAGACCACGCATAAGGTTTTTTTAAACAACTCATTATAAAAAAATGGCAACCGCTGCTCAAGAAATAGCACTAATGCAACAAAGGATGGACTCATTTGAGGACAAGCTCGACTCAATGGATGGTAAGCTTGACAAGTTAACTTTAAGCCTATTAGACCCTGACAACGGGTTTGTGTCTCGTGTAAACAAGAATACAGATTTCAGAGAAACTAAACTTATGAAGTACGACATTTTAATAAACGAGTTTCAAGACATGAAGAGATGGAAATTAAATGTTACAAGAGCACTTTGGATTATTTTTACCGCTGGCTTTGGCCTTCTTCTAAAAACATTCCTTGTATGAAACTAAAGGTACTAAGATTTAGCTCTAAAGAGGATTCTACATCGAGTCTACTTTTTGAAGAAACCGATTTAGGTTGCAACTTCTTATGTTACAGCCTTGAGGACGAGAGAAGAGCCCTAAAGGTCCAGGGAGAAACAAGAATACCTGCTGGAATTTATGATGTTGAACTAAGAAAAGAAGGCGGATTCCATGGGAGATACCTCAAGAAATATGCTAACATGCACATTGGTATGCTTCATGTTGTTAATGTCCCTAATTTTGAGTACATACTTATACACACAGGGAATACTGATGAACATACCGCTGGCTGCCTCATCGTTGGGGACTCACAGGAAAACAATGGCATTATTAAAGATGGCTTTGTGGGTAAAAGTGTTAATGCCTATAAAAGAATTTATCCTCGAATTTCAAAAGCTATTGAATCGGGGAAGAAAGTAACCATAGAATACGTTAACTTAGACTACTGATTATGAACATTTTAGCGAAGATATTTAGCGGTGGGGCGAACAAACTTATTGATTCTGTTGGCAGCATTATAGATGAGGTACACACATCAAAAGAGGAGAAGCAGGAAATGAAGCTTAAAATTCAGGAGATGATTACCTCTCACGAAGCTAAAATACAAAAAGAAGTAACCAGTAGGTGGGAAGCAGATATGCAGGGAAACTGGCTGTCTAAGTCCGTAAGGCCCTTGTCTTTAATCTTCTTGCTCTTAGTTCTTACGATATTTACTTTAATGGACTTCGGTTTTGTTGAATTAAATATAAAAGATTCCTGGATTGACCTTTGGCAAATGCTTGCTATCACTGCTTTTGGTGCTTATTTCGGTGGACGCTCTTACGAAAAGATTAAAAAATAGTTGTGGGGTTTAAAAATATTTAGTATTTTTGACAAAACACAACGATAATGAAGCAGTATAGGCCACGCTTATCAAGGGCGGAAAACGAAATGTTACAATCTCACAGAAGCTCTAACAATGTAGGGGTTATTGGAGATACCCACGAACCCTTTTGCCACCCAGGATATAGAGACTTCTGTTATGAGGTCTTTTCTCGTTTTGGGGTTTCAGAGATAATTCATATAGGAGATGAGGTTGACAATGCAGCCCTATCTTACCACGAGAAAATGGCAGAGATGCCTAATGCTGAGAATGAGGCTGAAAAGGCTCAGAAGGCTATGGAGCTGTGGTATAAAACTTTCCCCGATGTTAAGGTGTGTGTGGGAAACCACTCCGCTTTACCATTTAGAAAGGCTACAACTGCTGGTATTCCAAATAGATTTATGAAAACCTACGAAGAGATATGGCAAGCCCCCGAAGGGTGGAAGTGGGATTTATCTTGGGAGATAGATAATGTTTTGTATGAGCATGGAACTGGTAGTAGTGGTATTTCAGGAGTAAGAAATAGAGCCCAGGCCAATAGACAGTCAACTGTCGTAGGCCACTCACACTCTTTTGGAGGGGTTTCTTACATGGCTTCCAGGAATGACATAATATTTGGCTTAAATGTTGGATGCGGAATTGACGTTGAACACATGGCATTTAGTTACGGTAAAAACTTCCCCAAAAAACCAACTCTCGGATGCGGAGTGGTTATAGATGAGGGTCGTACAGGTATATTTGTTCCAATGAACTTGGACAAAAAGAAATCATATATATTTTAATCTTGCCACGTTAAAAGTCCTGAAGAAAATACTTTAATAGTATTCCAAAAACTTCTTGATTATATGAAAATTAATTCGTTAATTGTTGGCTAACAATTTAGGTTGTTTTATGTTTTGTGTTTTATGTTTTGTGTTTTAATAATTCCTAAAGGGGGACTTCGGTCCTCTTTTTTGTGCCTAATAAAATTTAACTTAAACTTAATATCAAACTAACTGGAATTGAATTATCGTTAAGTATATTTACTTATGAATAAATTTACAAAACTTGTGTATGCCTTATTAATGGTAGTGGTTTATACCATTGCTTTAATATCATAAGGTGTAACCGACAAAAAGTCCTGGAGAAATCGCTTTAAGCGTACACTCATACGCACCCCTTCCTATATTACCTCGAAATTCCTTATTTAGAATCATTCTAAACTGCTGAAATATAGTTAGTTGCGTTTGGTTATTACATTTTTTTGTGCAATATTTGTATTGAAATTAATGCTAACCAAAACATACAGAAATTATGAATTACGATAATTGGAAATTAAGTAGCCCACCTGAGGGTGGAGGAATGGTAAGCTCTTGTTGTGGGGGAAAATATGAAGAAGAAGTAGGTACTTGTACGGCTTGTGGCTCTTTTGATATAGGAGAGCAATGCGTAGGCACTGAAGGCTTAACCCTTTGTGAAGATTGTGGAGAGGTAGAGGGTGGATATGACTATATAGATATATGTAACGATTGCGATAGCCCTTGTAGTATTGTTGAAGCTTCTGAGTATAAGCAGAATCAAAAGGATGATTATAACGAAATGAGAAACGAAGATTAGTAACCTATATAGTTAAAATTATGAGCAAGTTAGAAAAAACATTTAAGAAGGTGCGTTATGTTGGGTGGGAGAGGTCTACAACCCCAAACATAGAGCGTGAAAAGAAAACAATGGAATATAGTGTTGGTTGGGATAAAGAGGGCGAAAGTGGATGGTTTGAAATTTACGATACAGAAAGTGGTGGAGAGGATTACTATGCAGAGGGATGCCTTGAGTTTACAGGAATAACATTAGATGGATATGATGGGGTGTTTTCCTTGTGTGAAGAGGTTGTTAATTGCCTTAATGAATGGGGTGCTGATGTAAGACAAATGAAGATAGATTTAGAACTATAAACAACCAAGTATATGGAAGCATTAACAGAGAAATTACTAAAGAACCTGCTTATTGAGTTGGAAAAAGAAGTAAGGGTTTTTGAAGAGATAGAAACTAAATTCAGGGATGACTTATTTTATATGGATTATTCCTATACGGCTTATGTATTTAAGCTTAACGCTTCTGCTCAAATAAAAGAAGCCTTATTTAGAATGGATATAAACAAAGAAGAGCTGAGTAAATAACTCCTAATTAATTTTGCAGTCTAAATAATTGTGGCAATATTTGTATTGAACTTAAAACACAAACAAAATGGAATTTATTACAAGAATAGTTAGCGAAGATATTACTGAGTATGGCATTGAATCGGTAGTTCCTGATATAAAATCAATGAATTACGATGTTGAAGCCATTGCTCAGGTTTCTTGGAGCTTCCATACCGAAACAAAGGATTGGGGTGTTAAAGATATTAGTGTTGTAACTGAACACATAGCCATTGAGATTCAGGTAAATATTTGGGGGGATGACCAAAAGGGTGATTCTGTTGAGTTTGTTAATATCAATACCGAAGATGGGGATTGGAAGATAGAGGATAGTATATACGAAATAAAATTAGGGGATGTAATAATTCCTCAGGATATTGAGATTGACTTTAATTCTAAAACAATACAAATAAACTTTTAATTATGGAAAAGACTATAAGACAAAGACTTAATTTAAGCGTAGTTAAGTTCGCTTTTAAGAAGAAGAACGGAGAAGTAAGGTATGCAACAGGAACAACCAACATACCCCTCTTAAACGAGTTGTTTGACCTTAAAATTGAGGAGAAAGAACAGGTAGAGCAAAAGAGTAATGGAACAACCCCTTATTTTGATTTAGGTAAAATGGGTTGGAGATGTTTTAAAAACGATACTATCATTGAGATTATTAACGATTAAAAGTAAAGGATTATGGAAAGTAATAAGCTGATAGCTGAATTTATGGGCATTGAGTCATATAAATCCAAAAAATACACAATGTTTGTGTATGAGGAAAACAATCACAGAACAGATGTAGATTTACATTATCACACCTCTTGGGATTGGCTTATGCCTGTGGTGGAGAAGATAGAATCTTGTAATGCTTCTGTTACTATTAATGGGGTGTATAGTGAATTTACTAAAAAGGTAGGACATCAGGTTACGATAAGAATTGAATCCGTAGAAATGAATGAAGGGGGTAAAAGTGCTTGGGTTTTAGAAGATAAATATAAACACCACTCAAATGTTAGGGATAACAGAATAGATGCCGTTTACGAATCAGTTATTCACTTTATTAAAAACCAAAACAACTAAGATTATGGAAAGTAACAGATTAATAGAAGGTTTTATGGGAGTAGAGATTAGTTTCGACTTACAATACCACACCTCTTGGGATTGGTTAATGCCAGTAATTAGGGAAATACTTGTATCAATAGAAGTAGATAACTTAAATTACGACACCGAAGAGCTAAAATCTAATACACTTGACTGCGATATAGATGGAGCGTATAAAGAGGTGGTAGAATTTATTAAAAGTCAAAAAGAAAAATCGCTCTCATACGATGATACAAGGGATATTTCTATAAGGTGTATTCAGAAGCTTATTGAGTTGGGACACCTTCACGATGATTATGATACGCACTTTGAGATACAAGACGCTATTCAAGATGAAATCAATGATAAGCTTGGATTAGATATAGATGATAGATTCGAGTTAACCATTACATACAACTAAAATTATGGAAGTAGTAAGCAAAACATACATAGATAATAGCCGTTTTATAGAGTTTATAGATGAAATGGCTACGCAGATAACAGAAATGAATTTTGGAGCTGAAACCTATAAAGAAACAATAATGCTTGAAGGGACTAACAAACAATACACTCAAATGATGTTTTCAGAGGAGGCTAATGATTTCTATATGGAAATATACGATGATTATGAGGCGATGGCTAACAATATTATGGGAGTGTATAGCTCTAACGAATTACCACAATAATCCTGAGGGCAAAAAAGTCCTGAGTAACTATCTTTATACATTAACCCTTAAAATTACTATATGGTTTGGATTATAGCCGTTCTTGTATTGATATTCGCCTTGATTGGTGTATATTCAGATATAAATTCATAAAACAAAGAGTATAAATAAATATTGGAATAAAAAAGAAAGTAACACCTAAAATATTTGGTAGTGTAGTTTTTTTAGTCTACTATTGCAATCTATTATTAACAAAACAAAATTATTATGTGGGAAACTATCTACTTCAAAACAGAATATGAGGCTAAAAGCTTTATAACTAAGTACAATAATAAGTTTCAGATGGAACTTATATTTGTTCAGGATGGCTATGGTGTTGAGTACAAAAAACTAAAACAATTATAAGATGAAAACAATTTTCGATTACGACAAAAGTAAAAATAAGCCCTTTGATTTGTACCTATATATTAAGTCAAATCTATACGACAAGGAAATATCAATAAATAGAGGGGGTAAAGTAAGTACCTTTGAGTGGAATTATATACCCCAATCATCAGGGGGGTACAAACAAAATGAAGCCTACCAAAGAGTCTGTATAGATAAAATGGTAGAAATGATTATTAAAACTAAAAACCAATAGGTATGGATGCTTATATAAACAACCAATTAGAGCAAATAAAAATAGATGGGTACAAATTTGCTCAGGATGAGTCAGATTATTATAGGGTAGCTATTAAATTTTGGGACTATGAGGATAATAAGACTAATGAGCTATCTATTACCAACAAAGAGTTTAGTCAAATAAAAGAAATTTTATTAAAGAAAAGTAGTTAAAAATTTGGTAGTTACAAATATCCTTGCAATATTTGTATAGAACAAAAAACTAAGACTATGAATGCAACTCAATTACATCAGCACATTATAAACGAAAATTGTATTTCTGATACCTTCGTTAATGTAGAAAACGAAAAACACGATATTAATATTTGGTTCAGTAGAGCTACATCTAAATGGGTGTTGGAGCTTGATGGGGGGGTTATTGCGAACTCAAACCTTGCTATTCATTTAGTGAACAAATTAGTAAGTATGAACTTAATTTAAGCCTAAGACTATGAATAACTTTACTAATAAACAAACTCAAACAATGTACCTTGATTGGTTCAATAATTATCTAAGTACAGAAAAATTTGCTGAACACTATAATTTAAGTATGGTAGAGGTGGAAAATATATTGGATAGGGGTAGGAAATTAAACTACCTTGAAGCCCTGAGTAATGAGGTTAATTATTTAAACAAACAAAACTAAGAAATTATGGAAATTTTAAGAGAAAAGTATACGAGTAGAGGTGGTGGAATTGAAATTAGTTTAGATGAATATGGATATGAGGGCGAAAAAATGACTGCATATCAAAACTATTTAGGTGGTGGTATGGTAGGTGGAATAGGTACAGATTGCACCATTAAAGATTGGAAGGGGCATCATAAATTAACTATGGTAGCCAATCAACTTATAATTCTTTTCAGTAAGAATATGAGTTATGATGAAAAAGATATTAAAGATTTCAATAGCCTACCCCTATCAGGATATTGATTTTTGTTTGTTTGTGTTTAAAGCTAAGTTATTAATTTAACTTAGCTTTTTTTATGCAAAAAAATTCCTAAAGACAAAAAAGTCCTGAGGATTTCCCTTTAGGGAGAATATGGTTTTTTCCTACACATCGAAGAAATTATATATGTAAGAACCTGACTATGTAGAATGATTCTAAATTATAAAATAATACAAATTAAATTAGTTCAATCTATTTTTTTTCTTATTCGTGCGTTCCTTATTGTTTAACTATTGTTATTGTTTTTTTATTTGCTACAATACCTCAAAAAATAATTCATATAAAAAAATTCAAAAGAAAGTATTATAACTATTTAGAATCATTATGAATAAGCAAAAAAATTTTGCAGTTTATACTATTAGTCTATCTTTGAGGTATAAACCAAGGCAGTAACGCCATATATTAAACTTTAAACCACTGACTATGAGCAACTTAACTAATTTCAACTACAAAAGAGGGATTAATACCTATACTATACAAGGTACAGAGTACAACGAAAAAGTGTTAAATGTATACCTAAACAATAAATTTGTTTGCTATATAGCGAAGTGCGAAGTTAATTTAGATTATACAGCGTATAAAGATATTGATACAGAGCAAATTTGTGGAGGGTTGACCCTAAAAGAGTGCAAAGAAAGTTTAAATAGAATACTACTAACTAATAAGAAAGTAGAAATTAAAAACACCTCGATAAATTTAACTACAAGCGAAAAGAAAGAGATATTATCTCAGTTAATTATAAACAGAGTAAAAAACAATAAGTGCATACTTAGATTTATTGGCTCAGACTTAAACAGCTTTAATTATGCCGAAATCGTGGCTTTAATGCTTGTAAGTAGAAGTAATATAAGTAGACCTATTCTTGAGCTACTAAGCCAGAATAACCCTTTTAGCAAAGAAGTAAGAACAATTCAATATTCATAAAAACAAACACTAACTAAAAATAAACACTATGCACAATTTAACAGCTAAACACTTAAAAAACTATACAGAGCAAACGTTAAACGGGGACTCTTTACTTTCTGACTATTCTATAAAACATACAAAGAATAGTATCTTTAATGAGTACATCATTACAACAGAGGTAAGGGGCTTGCTGGAAGCTAATGTATGGCTAAATATAGTTAGTATAGAATGCCTAAACAATAACGAGGAAACACTTATAGACCCATCTGTAGAAGCGTTATTTGAGCAAATTTTCAGCCTTAACTATACGGACACTAAAATAACTAAATTTAACTAAAAACAAACACTATGAAATTTTACCCTGATGCACTTAAAAATAAATTTGTACCATATAGTCAAAGGTGCGAAAATGAGTTAATAGAAATCAAAGAATGGCTACGCAACAACAAACGTTTACAAGGGACTCAAGAATTTAACGAAAAAATAGAAAGGGCTGAGTCCTTACACGAAATTGTATACGACCTATAAACCAAACAATAACAAACCAAAACCAAAACCAAAACAATATGAAAGCTTTACTCAATGTATTTATTGCCTCGATTTTATTAGTACTTACTTTACTTACTTTAATGCTCTTTGGCACTACCGGAAACTTAGAATTTCTATTTTTAACTCCGTTCACTTTGTGGGCATTCGCTTTACATTTAAAAGAAAAAACAAACTAAAAAAACAAGTTATGCAAAACAAGATAGAACAGACAAACAAGGTAACTATTTACTTTGCCGTTGAAAACGATAGCCAGTTATTACAAATAAAACAAACTACCTGCAGTATTTTTGAGGGCTACACATTAACCAAAACTTTTGGGGGGTGGGTTAACACTCAAAACAACGAATTATTAGAGGAGACAAGCTACAAACTTGAAATTTTCACAAACAAAGAAAGCATTAATGTAGACAACCTTTGCGAACACATTTGCAAAATAGCTAAACAATGCGAAGTTTATAGTACAACGGAAAAAATTACATTAACCAAAACAATAAACTACTAAAGCCATGACTAAATTTATAGAACAAACAAGGTACAAGCTTAATTTGTCATTCGATATGCACAATGTATATAGCTATAAAACAAAGGTTGCAAAGATAGACCATCATCACAAAACAATACTTGTAAAAGAGTATTTTAGCCGTACAACTACAAAACATATAAATTATGTGTCTACCTTGTTAAATTATAAGGTTACAAGGCTATAAGCCCACAAACAAACAAACAACAACAAACTAAAAATAACGATATGTACAACGATACAAGCAAGCAAACAATAGCACAGATTCTAATTAATAAGAACGATTTAAAACGATTTATGAATACTTTATTCACTGAAGTATACGAGAGTAATGGCAATCTAATTGCACCCCTTATAAACGATAAAACAAAAGTACAGAGCATTAAGAGTCTTAAACAATACTTAAACCAAAATTTTCTATTGTACAGCTTATCAATTATTTTTGTGGGTGGAATAAGTCAGGAGTACAAAACAGCAATACAGATAAGCCTATTAAAGTGATAAGCAAGTAAACAAGTAAACCAACAAAGGGGACTATTTTTAGTCCTCTTTTTTTATGCTCAAATTTTAGCAAATCAAAAAAAGTGCGTTTACTGGACAGCGTTAAAATAAAAATATAAGACTAATAAAGCAAAAGTATACAAGGCGAAAAAAGAAAGATATACAAGCAATAAAAAAAAAGATCGAAATAAATACAAGCAATAAAGCAATGATATAAGCAATAATAAAAGCAATAATATAAGATTAAAGAATGGGCAAAATATAAGTATAAAAATACAGGGGGTGTATACTTGCAAAATCTACACATTATTGTACACTTGACAAGCCAAACAAGGCTATTTTAAGCCCATTGTAGGTACGCTCTCAAATCTGGAAAGGTAGAAGGTCTCATTTACGTAATAGGGTGTTAAAACGCTGGGGGTCTGATATTCACACTACATTTGGCCAATGAGGTTATTATGCACTTTATGTACAATATTACCTTGCTTCCTAAGGGATTTTATCGTATCATTGTTAAATAATTTTTATGCACAAAGATAATGGATGAGACAGAGAGTTTAAAGAGTGAGATTATTGCTACTGGAACTGGTGGTATTAAGACGAGGTTTGAGGGTAAGGCTACTAAGTTAGAGTCCCATAAGCGGACTTCTGAGGTTGTTCGGCTTATTCTTCAAGGGGTGAGATACACAGATATAATTGAGTATTGTGATAAGAGCTGGGGAATAAAGAAAAGGCAAGCTTCTATTTATTACAAGAAGGCTTTAGAATACTTCAAGGAGCAGTTTGATGAGGAGAAGCAATATGAGGTTGATAAGCACACTATGATGCTTTACGACCTTTATACGAAGGGTTATCGAAGTGGAGATTTAAACATCTGTAGGTTGTTACTTCAAGATATAGCGAAGATGAAGGGGATGTCAATTGATAGAGTTGATTTGACCAGTGGAGGAGATTCGTTTGTATTTAATTACACAAAACCTGAAGATGAGATATAGTAATCCCGAACCAATTAGTTTTACAGTTTGTTTTGACGAAAAGCAAAACAACTATACATTTATTAATCATTATAAGAACACCTGAAAAACAAAGTAGTTCTCAAATATAATAAAATTAACTTTAACAATCAAGAAACTTTAAGAACAAATGCCAACATTTCAAGTACAACTTTACTACCAGGTAGCTATCATGGACACCTCGGCTACAACGCCTAAAGACCCGACTGTCGATAACCCAAAAATTTTAATGCTCGTTGAATTTAGGGGCAAGAAATTCGAGGTTGGAAAGTTCTCTCTTGGCGAACTTAGATTGCTTACAGGAACTTCTACAGCTTACAATACTGTATTAGCTCAAACCACAACTCCTATAACTGGAGACGTTGGGCATCCGTTAGTTCCCGACAACACCTTCAACAATGAGCAGTTCGTTACCTTTGCAGGATTGTTCCCGAACTCAATGCTTACTCCAATTTTTTCTCAAATGCACAAACCATAATTATGAAAGACTATACTGATATTTTAAAGACTCCTATTTCACTGGACGCAACAATTGCCGCTGTAATTGTAACAATTTGGGCTGCCCCAGTAATCTTGGCATTCCTTTTTATACGAATCTGCATAATAAATCCGTTGCAGTCCTTGTTTGGCGATAAGCAGATATGAAGATAGATTTTACGCCAACAATAAAACAACACGAAGCCTGGGAGTATCTTCACGATAGAGAGTCCTCTGAGATTCTCTTTGGGGGAAGTGCTGGTGGAGGTAAATCATATTTTGGTGCTGCCTGGTTATTATACTGTTGTTTGAGATACCCTGGGACGAGATGGTTGATGGGTAGAGCTGTTTTGAAAACTTTAAAGGAAACCACTTTAAATTCTTTCTTTAGCGTTTGTTCTGATTGGTCTATAAAGAAAGGGGAGACTTATAAATTTAATGCTCAGTCAAATGTTATTGAGTTTGTAAATGGAAGTCAGATTCTTTTAAAAGATTTGTATCAATATCCAGCCGACCCTAATTTTGATTCACTCGGTTCTCTTGAGATTTCGGGAGCATTTATTGACGAGGTTAATCAATGTACTGAAAAAGCGAAAAATGTCGTTGCTTCAAGGATTCGTTACAAATTAAAAGAGCACGACCTTCGGCCAAAAATTCTAATGTCATGCAATCCCGCTAAAAACTGGGTTTACGATTTTTACAAGCAATGGAGAGACAACAATCTTCCAACGCACCAAAAGTTCGTTAAAGCGATGCTAAAGGACAATCCTCACATTTCGGAGTATTATGAAGAGCAACTAAGAAAACTCGACCCAGCGTCAAGAGAGAGGCTTCTACATGGTAACTGGGAGTATGATGAGGCTAAGAATAAACTATTCGACTATGAGTCTTTATTAAACTGCTTTAAAAATAGCGTTCCTGGTTCTGACGAACCGTTCTTGTCTTGCGATGTTGCCCTTATGGGAAGTGATAAAATGGTTATCACACGATGGGTTGGTATGACGGTTGAAGAGATTATAACCAAAGACAAGAGTTCCGCTAATAGTATTGAGGAATTAATAAAGAATTTGGCTCAACTACACAACATTCCAAGAAAAAACATTGTAATTGATTCTGATGGTGTTGGGCAGTATCTTTCTCACTACATGAAAGGTGTTGTAGCCTTTATTAACAACTCCAGGGCTGTTAAGGGTGAAAACTATAAAAATTTGAAAAGTCAGTGCTATTACAAGCTTGCTGAACAAATAAACGCTGGTAATATTCAGATAAAGTGTAAGGATATTGATATTCGCAACAAAATCATCGAAGAATTAGATGTTGTTAGGCGAAAAGACATGGATTTAGACGGGAAGCTGGCTATTTTATCAAAAAAAGAAGTAAAGGCCGCTATTGGTCGTTCACCCGATTACGCTGATAGCCTTATGATGAGGATGCGGTTTCTGTTTGGTGGAGGAAATAAGATATTGGCTTGGGGTTAAAATGTTCTAAACATTAACCCATAAAATGTAAATTTTTACTTATCATTGCACTATGATTAACCAAAGGTATATACTCTGTTTAAATTCAGCTCACGAATCCATTGTTTTGGACTTTTTCCACGACATTCAGGAAATAATTGACAATGCGACAGAAAAGGACGATGATTACCATTCTTTTCTAAGCGTTTTGACAACTATTATACTAAGGCACAACGAAAGAGGTGAAGTAGCTTATAAAGACACTATTTTTAGAAACAACTGGCTTTACGACCTTCCTTCTATGATTTATTGGGCAGCCCTTGGGTATATAAGCGTTCTAAAGAACACGAACGAGGATATTATACTTATTACGGCAAGATTATCTGCAAGGTTGGATGAGGTTAACTTAAATATAGACAGAATGATTTTAAGCGAAGGCGATTCTGACGAAAACGAAACTGGATTAGCATAATGAAAACAATCACAATAAACGAAAAAGATATAGATGTCCCAACGGCTTGGAACAATATAACCTTTAACAAATTTAATAAGTTCTCTGTGTTAATTAACTCTCAAAGAACCGAGG
>TARA_R110000850_G_scaffold1038_15_pt1 | contig 25606 bp, 22 predicted proteins | sample TARA_R110000850 | Tara Oceans TARA_R110000850 (sample SAMEA4397586) | marine metagenome | biome: Polar Biome; feature: [SRF] surface water layer (ENVO:00010504); material: water (ENVO:00002006), including particulate matter (ENVO:01000060) such as... | depth 5 m | reverse complement strand
CTTGTGCTTCAGCCGCCGAAAGGCGCTGGCGTGAATGATCCGGTCACGGTCCCGCTGAAAGCATGACCGAAATGTACTTTCCTCCTCTGGTCGCAACCGTCCCCGGGTCGCAGCCGGATCAGAGGCAAAAGGTGCGCGCATATACGGTGGTCCTTGTAGCCTGTCCTGCGACTTTCTATATTGTACCCAAGACCAGATGGAAACCGATAGCACCGGAGCCTGATTATGAACCTGCCCCCCAAAGTTACGTCCCGGGCTTTCGACCGGTTGGCCGAAATCGGTGCAGCGGCCGACGGCAAGGCCCTGCGCATCGCGGTAGAAGGCGGAGGCTGCTCAGGGTTTCAATACGACATCGCGCTTGACGCCCCGAAAGAAGACGACCTTGTCCTCGAAGGCTGCGGTCAGCGGGTCGTGGTCGACAGCATTTCTTTACCGTTTCTGGCCAATGCGACAATCGACTTCTCCGAAGAACTCATCGGCGCACGGTTCATCATCGAAAACCCCAACGCCACAAGCGCTTGCGGTTGCGGCACATCTTTCTCGATGTAAGCCCACACGCGTTTCCCGATGCAAGCCCACACGCGTTTCTCGATGCAAGCCCACACGCGTTTCTCGATGCAAGCCCACACGTGTTTCTCGATGTAAGCCCACACGCGTTTTCATTTTGCCCCGCAAACTCCCGCCGGAGGCTGGCCTCATTGATAAATGAGGCCATTTCCGTTGTCTGCAGCGCGCGAAAACCCTTCAAAGAATGCGTCGAACCGATAGGTCGATCGCTCCGCCGCTTCCAGGATCGCTTGCCCGTCCTCGGGCATCGTCGCAATCAGGCGCGCCCGCATCTTCCCCCAATCGGCGGACCTGCCCCGACCATAATCAAACAAAGCCTGTGACAGCCCGCGCAGCGCGCCGTTTCCGGCCGCAGGCGCGTGTATAGCGACCTTGCCGGCTGGTATCGCCCTTTCAAATGCCTTGCGTCCGGTCATCTGCGCCAACCAGCCGGACACCAGATAGGTGTGATACCCATCCGCGCTGCCCGCCATGCCGATATGCCCCATGCGACAGTCGTTGTGGGCCTGGCACACGAAGCTTTCCCAGACCTTGTCCGGGACCTCGCCGGCCAGACGCTTTGCCGCACAAATTTCCCCCAGCAAATCGGCATCCTGGTCCAGGAAGGCCAGAAGTCCTGCATTGTCCAGACTGATATGCGCGGCATCGCTCAGACGGGGGTCTTGCTGGCCATAGTCGGCCAGGTAAAACACGATATGTGCCAATTCATACGCGGCTTTCTTGTTCGGAAGGGCAAATGTCATCGACCTTGAAATGAAGTTCTCAAGCCGGTCCTGCAACGACGGGTCGCGCCGCACACAGATGCGGCGCGCCAACAGGCGTTCAGCTTCGGCGCGTTGCAGATCCGAAAGCTCGGCCCGAGCAAACTGGTGCCGGTCAACCCAGTGGCATAATATCGCCCCCTGGTCGCCCCTTAGGCCCAGATCCTCAAGATCAAGACAGAGCGAAAGGAAAAATCTGTAATACTGCGGAAAGAATGAAATTTTCGCCGCTAAATCCTGATAAATCTCCTCATAGGGGGCTATAGCGTCCCGAGGTTTATCCGCGTCCATGTTTGCCAATATACCCAGCCACTCGGCGTTCTCCTTCAACCAGAATACATCATCCTTGGCGCGGCGCCCGTGGGCAAACAGGGTGCTCAGACTGGCAAAATCTATTGCCTGATCCTGCCTGCGTGACTTCAGATCAATAACATTCGTCATGGGCTCCCTTTCAACTGGCCCCCTGTGCCCGAAGGCGCAGGGTAAGCTTTTTGGGCATCGTGTCAGTCATTTACCGGACAATGCCCGCCCTTCACCCTATACGGTGGACAAGGTCACCGGCTGCGAGCCCGTGGTGAAAAGCTCGGTCCCGCCACCCGATGCCATCGACGTGTTGCACGCAATCGAACCGGTGGTAAAAAGCTCCGTGTTTTCGCCGCCATGCAGCGCATCAAGTGTCTTTTGATCGGTCGAAACCGAGGTATCTTCCAGATATGCAAGCTTGTTCATTTCTTATCCTTCGCAGTTGGGGTTGCAGTCGCGATGACAATTTTAAATTGCGTCTACATCAATGTTTGCCCGTTAAAATTGCTCACTCAACGTGATGATGAATACAATTTTAGACAGATAAACTTATCCACATTGAGGTCGCCGAATACGGAGCTGATCGGCAACGTTGGCTGTTGTTGTACACAGGTCAGAAAAAGTTTTTTCCACACACGCGCTGATTGCGCCATCAGCTAACCCACTGGATTTGGTTAAAAAGGAATCACCGACTCCCACCGCTCCGGGACGAATCTGCTGCGTTGCCCTTGCCCCAAACATCACTTTGCGCGATAGCTGCGGTGCAATCAGGGGGCTGCCATGAAAATCGCTACGTTCAACATCAACGGTATCAAGGCCCGTATCGCCGCGCTGCCCGAATGGCTGGACGAAGCACAGCCCGACGTCGCCATCCTGCAAGAAATCAAGTCCGTCGACGAAGGCTTCCCTCGGGAATTGTTCGAGGATCGCGGCTATAATGTTGAAACCCACGGGCAGAAATCATTCAATGGCGTCGCGATCCTGTCAAAGCTCCCGCTCGAGGATGTGGTGCGCGGCCTGGATGGGGATGAAACCGATGAACAGGCCCGATATATCGAGGCCACCGTCGTGGGTGACAAGGCGTCGGTCCGCTTGTGTGGATTGTACCTGCCCAATGGCAACCCGGCACCGGGGCCAAAGTTCGACTATAAATTAGCCTGGATTAAGCGTCTGGAACAGCGCGCACGTGCCTTGTTAGCAGACGAAACGCCGTTCCTGATGACCGGAGATTTCAACATCATCCCACAAGCAGAGGATGCCGCGTCGCCTGCGGCGTGGCGTGACGATGCCCTGTTCCGGTTTGAAACGCGCGAAGCGTGGCGCAGATTGCTTGCGCTTGGCCTGACCGACGCATTTCGGGCGCGCACCCAAGGCCCCGGACATTACAGCTTCTGGGATTATCAAGCCGGTGCCTGGAATCGCAACAACGGCATCAGGATCGACCATTTTCTGCTAAGCCCTGCGGTTGCGGACATGCTAAAAGACTGTCAGATCGACAAGGAAATTCGGGCGCGGGAAAAACCGTCGGATCATGTGCCGGTCTGGGTCGACTTGGATTTCTAGAACCCCCGACACACCCGTCCCGGAACCGTTGCTCAGGCTTGAAGCTCGGCGTCCCAGTACAGGAAATCCATCCAGCTTTCGTGCAGATGGTTGGGCGGGAACCTGCGCCCCATGTTGCGTAGTTCTTCCGCTTGGGGTTGGCGGGGTGGTTTGCGCAGATGAAACCCGGTGTGATGCAGCGCCTTCGAGCCCTTCTTGAGGTTGCACGGGCTGCACGCGGCGACCACGTTTTGCCAGCTTGTGACACCGCCCGCCGCACGCGGTACCACGTGATCAAAGGTCAGATCGCCGCGTGCCCCGCAGTATTGGCAGCGAAATTCGTCGCGCAGAAATAAATTAAAGCGCGTGAAGGCCACGCGCTTTTGAGGTTTGACATAATCTTTGAGAACAACGACCGACGGGATTTTGATCTGCATCGACGGGCTGTGAACGTAGTCATCGTATTCGGCCACGATATCAACCCGGTCAAGCCATTTGGCCTTGATCGCTTCCTGCCAGGGCCAAAGCGACAGCGGATAATAGGACAATGGCCTGTAATCCGCATTCAGCACCAGGGCCGGTCTGTGTTTCAGCCCAGCCGGGCTTCGGGTGAATTCGGTTCTAAAATCGCCGTCCATCGTATTGATAAGCCCCTTGCCGTTCCGCGTCCGGTCCGGCAGGACAGCCCCACCGATGGGACTGACTATATCTCGTGGTTTGCGTCTGACAAGCCGCAAATGGATACAAGATGTCGCAGTACTGGGGACCGGGACATAACGCGGTGGTGAGGTAACACCTCACCCGTTTGAGGTACCCGCCTCGGGGGCGCAAACTTGCCCCCAATCGCCCTGTACGATGTCGTTACAAACTTAGTTTATCGCGCATGAACGCTAGTGCAACGCTTAGCCCGTCGGGCGCGATACCGTGGCCGGTACCCTTCATAATATGAGCAAAAACGTCGGTCCATCCGGCTTCCTGCAAAGCTTCGGCAGCTTCGGGCAGTGATTGCGGCGGTACCACGTCATCCACATCACCGTGAACCAGCAACACCGGAGGCCGCGAGATAGCATCGTCCTTCAGGCTTTCGGGTGATAACAGCCGCCCCGAAAACGCGACGATGCCCGCCACCGCATCTTCGCGACGCGGTGCCACATGCAGCGCCATCATCGTGCCTTGGGAAAAACCGAACAGGACAACCTGTTCGGGCAACAGATCCTCATCGACCATAAGGGCATCAAGAAACGCGTTCAGGTCCTGCGTGGCTTGCACCATCCCGCGTTCGGCTTCCTCTTCCGATGAATTATCGATCCACGGGATCGGAAACCACTGGAATCCCATCGGGGCACCGGCGCACGCTTCGGGGGCATCGGGTGCCACAAACAGCGTGTCAGGCAGGTGCTCTCCCAACGGGTCGGCCAACCCCAGCAGGTCTGCGCCGTTGGCACCATACCCATGCAAGAAGACCACCGCCGACCGCGTTTCACCCGACACTGGTTCCCGGCGCTCTGCGTTTAAAATTCGTGTCATGATATGCCTTCCCGTTGTTTTGCAATCCGGTAGTACGAAAACAATGTGCGGGCTGCAACCGATCGCCAAGGCGACCAGCTCTCAGCCATCGCCGCCAACTGCTTCGGCTTGGGTCGCTCTGGCAGATCAAACAGGATTCGTGATGCCTCCTGCAAGGCCAAATCGCCCTCGGCGAAAACGTCGGCGCGACCCAGTGAGAACATCGCGTAAATCTGTGCTGTCCATAACCCCACGCCCGGTACGGCCGTCAGCGTCTTGATCACATCTGCATTCGGGGCGTGGCGCAGGGCGGCATAGTCGATCCGTGCGTCTGCAAGAGCCAAGGCGTAGCGGATTTTCTGGCGGCTCAGACCGGCGCTGCGCAACCCCTCCTCGCCCGCAGCCGTGATCGCCGCTTCGTCGGTCAGACCTGCCGCGTCCATCTTGGTGCGCATCGCATTGGCCGATGCCACCGATACCTGTTGGCCGATAATCGCCCCGATCAATGCGTCAAATCCGTCGTTGCGCAGGCGCAGTGGCAGCGGCCCGGTGGCTTCAAGGGCCGCGGCAAACTGCGTGGACCGCGCCGCCAGCCACGCCGCCCCCTCAGCGACGTCAGCATCACAGGTGATGATACGCCCGGTGGTCATAGGGCATTGAGCCATGCCACTGCGGCCCGCGCGGTGGCAAGCTGCCGTGCCCCTTCCGGCGGTGGAGGGCGATCAATCACGATTGCCCGCACTCCCAGTTCCAGCGCTGCATCCAGCTTGGGCCGGCTTGGTTCACCGCCTACGTTGCGGCACACCAATGTATCAACGTCGAGCCGACTGAACAATGCCGCCTCCTGTGCCCGGGTGTACGGGGGACCCCCATAAACGGCTTCGGCGAACCCGGGCAGCGGGTTGCGGGTACCGGCGCGCGCCTGACGCAGGAACAGCTTGCGCCCCGTAAAGGGTGCATATTCGTCGATGGTCCCGCGCCCGGTGGCTGCGAACACCCGCGCCCCGATGGGGATCATGGCTGCGGCCTGTGCAACCGAAACGGCGCGTTCGGCAGGCGGCTTGATTGTCCAGGCGGGTCGCAGCAAACGTGCATAGGGCAGACCTGACCACCGCGCCGCATCCTCGGCGATGAGCGAGACATCCGCATCAAAACCGTGCCCGGCATCGCAGATCGCCGTAATACCGTTGTCAGCAAGATAGCGCTGCATCTGCGCAGAACCGTCGGGGGTCCAAATCTGCGAAGGGACGCTCAGGGGGCCAAAGCTGCGCTCGACCCGGCGCAAGATCGCCTGCGCGGATAGGTTGGAACCTGACAGCGCAGAGGCAACATCATGCGCCTCGGCGCTGCCGGCAATCAGAAGAATTCTTGGCTTGCGTGTCATGGCGCGATGATCGTTTAGCTGTCTTGCGGGCGCAAGGGGCTTGCAGCGCCTCAAGCCGCGGTCTACGCATTCGCAATGACAGCGATTGATGATACCCGCGCCAAGCGAAACGTCACCGTTCTGGTGACCGCACAGGCATTTCTTGGCAGCCAAATGCCGATGTACTTTGTCATCGGAGGATTGGCAGGCCAACAGCTTTCTCCCAATGCCTGCCTTGCAACCTTGCCTATTTCGATGATCGTGTTCGGGTCAATGACCACCGCGCCGTGGTTGTCCACGGTGATGCAGCGGCTTGGGCGGCGCTCGGGGTTTGTCACCGGTGCTGCCGGGGGTATGACGGGGGCCGCGATCTGCGCCTATGCATTGACCGTCCAAAGCTTTGGGTTCTTTCTGCTGGGAAGCTATCTTTTGGGCATCTATATGTCTTCACAAGGTTTCTTCCGTTTCGCGGCAACCGATACGGCGTCGGATGAATTCAGACCCAAGGCCATTTCGTATGTTATGGCAGGAGGGCTGATCTCGGCGATCATCGGCCCGCAACTCGTGGGCATGTTGACCGGGGTCAATGGGGCCGCCACGGTGATGCGGTTCTTTCCGGTTTACGTGGCGGCGATCGTATTGAATGCAATCGGCATGGCACTGTTCGCCTTTCTCGACATTCCCAAGCCACCTGTTCCCAGCGTTGATGCGCCCAAGGGCCGCACACGCACGCAGCTATTGACCACCCCGCGCATCGCTGTCGCGGTGATCTGCGGCATGGTGTCCTATGCGCTGATGAACCTGGTGATGACGTCGACGCCCCTGGCCGTCGTCGGTTCTGGATTTGACATTGTCGACGCCTCGCACGTGGTGACAGGTCACGTACTGGCGATGTATGCGCCATCCTTTTTTACCGGCCATCTCATTGCGCGGTTCGGCGTTGAAAAGATCGTCGGTCTCGGCCTCGCCATTCTAGCGTTGGCAGGAGTGGTCGCGCTTCAGGGTGTCGACCTGAACAACTTCTATATCGCGCTGATCCTGCTTGGCGTAGGCTGGAATTTCGGTTTTATCGGTGCAACGTCGATGCTGGCTGGAGCGCATGCCCCGCACGAGCGTGGCCGCATGCAGGGCCTGAACGATCTGCTGGTGTTTGGCGGCGTCACCTTTGCATCGCTGGCTAGCGGTGGGCTCATGAACTGTTCAGGCGGCGATCCAATCCAGGGCTGGTCCGCCGTTAACATGGCGATGATACCATTTCTGGTGTTGGCCGGCGGGGCACTGCTCTGGCTCATGTTTCGCCGCCCCACACCCTCTCACGCGTGACCGCGTCCTACCAGCGGCCGGAAACCGCCCGCCATGACAGCACAAAGCGGTCCAGCGGCGGCAACTGTGCCTCTCTTACGCGCGCGGGTCGCGCGATCGCAGCCCGTAAAACTCTGGCGCTGGCCGCGACGGAGTACATTGCAGGTCTTGCGGCTTTGGAAACCTTGCCACGACTGCGACGGGCGCGATCCAACCGTTTCAGCGCCCGATCGGCCAACCTTGCGACACCCGCTTCGGTACCGTCAAGCAAGGGAACCCGCCCAAGCTCCACCAACCGCGGTATCGCAAGCAGCCAGGCGGCCACGCCTGCGCCATAAGCCGCATCGCGTACCGTAGGTTCATCCGCTTGGCCCAAACGCCGGGCTGCAACCCACATCAGGTTCCCGGCGGTCTGGTCTATATACGCGTCGAAATGTGCGTCATCTTCAAACGGATCACGGTAAATATCCCAGCGTCGCGCAGCAACCAACCCATCAAGCAACCCCGCATCGTCAGCGGTGATCGCCGCAGCAAGCGGAGTGGCGACCTCGTGGCGGCGTACCGTTTCGCCGTTGGCTATTTCCTCGCAGACATCGCGCCACCACTGCAAACGCATTTCAGCGATCATCGCTTCCTGCGTGACCCAGGGGGCACGTGCCACTTCTATGTTGAACGCATAAAGCGGAAACAACACGCGCCGCGCATTCAACGGGGCCGCCATGGTGGCACGGAATCGCAAAGAGTCCGCCCGCTCAACGAGCCCAGCACAGGCAACCAGATCGGCGTCAAATTCCATCAAATCAACTCTCTATCCGTTGCTGTCGCGGATCAGTTTCCAGCGGATCGCATCCAGCAGTGCCTCGAACGAGGCATCCACTATGTTCGCCGACACGCCCACCGTCGACCAGCGTCGGCCCTGCCCGTCCTCGCTGTCGATGATGACACGGGTCACCGCCTCGGTCCCGCCTTGGGTGATGCGGACCTTGAAATCCACCAGATGCATGTCCTCCAGTAGCGCCGAATATTGCCCGAGATCCTTGACCAGCGCTTTGGAAAGCGCATTCACCGGACCGCGGTCACAGCCTTCGGCATCCATGCTCTCACTGACCGACAGACGCTTTTCACCATCTACTTTCACGACGACAACGGCTTCCGAGAGGCTCACCATCTGGTTGTACTTGTTCTTGCGCCGTTCAACAGTGACGCGGTAGCGCTTTACCTCGAACAAGGCGGGCATCTGCCCCAGAACCTTGCGCGCCAGCAGCTCAAAGCTCGCCTGGGCGGTATCATAGGCATAGCCCTCGGCCTCGCGGGATTTGACCTCATCCAGAATCCGCGCCAACGCCGGGTCGCCTTTGGTAATCTTCAGCCCTGCACTTTCCAGACGTCGCCGCAGGTTTGACTGGCCAGCCTGGTTCGACATCGGAATGATGCGCGCATTGCCCACCAGTGACGGCTCGATATGCTCATAGGTCGATGGATCCTTGAGGATCGCACTGGCGTGCAGCCCCGCTTTATGCGCAAAAGCCGACGACCCGACAAAGGCCGCCTGCTTCATCGGGACACGGTTGAGAATTTCATCCAGCGACCGGCTGATCTGCGTGAGGTTGACCAACCCGTCCGGCGTGACCCCGGTCTTGAAACAGCTGGCATAGGGTTCTTTCAGCAGCAAAATCGGTATCAGCGTCGTCAGATTGGCATTTCCGCAGCGCTCGCCCAGACCATTCAGGGTGCCCTGGATCTGCCGCGCGCCGGCGTCAATGGCGGCCAGCGAACAGGCGACCGCGTTTTCGGTGTCATTATGCGTATGAATGCCCAGATGCGCGCCGGGGATTCCCGCCGCGATAACCTCTGCGGTGATGCGCCCGACCTCGGCAGGCATGGTGCCTCCGTTGGTGTCGCATAGCACGATCCAGCGCGCGCCCGCGTCATGAGCCGCCTGGATCGCGCTCAAGGCGTAATCAGGATTGGCGCGGTAGCCATCAAAGAAATGCTCCGCATCAAAAAGCGCCTCGCGCCCTTGCGCAACAACGTGCCTGACAGACCGCGCGATATTGTCGGTGTTCTCGTCCAGCGTGATCCCCAGGGCCGCCGACACGTGGAAATCATGGGTCTTGCCGACAAGGCACACGGCCTTCGTGCCCGCATTCATCACCGCGGCAAGCACATCGTCGTTTTCAGCCGAAATACCGTTGCGTTTGGTCATGCCAAACGCGGTCATGGTGGCACGCGTCGCAGGTGCTGTCTCAAAAAACGCGGAATCCGTCGGATTCGCCCCCGGCCAACCGCCTTCGATATAATCAACGCCAAGCGTGTCGAGCGCATTGGCGATGCTGATCTTCTCGGTGGTCGAAAACTGCACCCCTTGGGTCTGCTGCCCGTCACGCAAGGTGGTGTCGTAGATATAGAGGCGCTCTTCAGTCACGTCCTACCCCCAACTTCATTTTGCCCAATAAACTCCGGGGAGCGTGAGGGGCTGGCCCCTCACTCCGGCAATCGCGCACTTGCGCCGCCCCCGCCTGAGCCCACGTCATTTCAGCGCCTCAAGCTTCGCGGGATCAAAGTCAGCAACAAGCTCCCAGCCCGATGTGCCATCCTTCCGGTCTGTGACCCTGATGCCGGCCCCCAAAAGCCCGTCGCGGATGCGATCTGCTTCGGAAAAATTTCTTTCGCTCTTGGCCTTGGCGCGCGCACCAATCAAGTCGTTCACGGTATTTGCAACCATCACGTTAATCGGCTCGGTCATTGCCGGAATGCTGCTTTTTCGAAAATACTCAAAATCAGCAGCTGGTAGGCCAAGATATCGTGCCGAAGCAACGAATTGCTCCATGTTTCCGTCCTTGAACAGCCGGTGCAACACTGAAATCGCCCCCGGCGTATTCAGGTCTTCCGCAAGACAATCCATCACGTCGTTGTCGATATGCTTGCGATCGAATTCGCTGGCAGCAGTGTCACTGACAATCGATATCCGGTCGGGGTTATTCCATTCGCGCAGCGTCTTTTCGGCCTCGTCGCGCTTCTTGTCGGTCCAGTCCATCGGCTTGCGGTAATGGGTGCTGAGCATCACGAAACGGATCACCTCGCCCGGTACACCCTGATCCAACAAGTCGCGCACGGTGAAAAAGTTGCCGAGCGATTTGGACATCTTCTTGCCCTCGACCTGCAACATTTCGTTGTGCATCCACACATTGGCAAATTCGCTTTCAGGGTGTGCACAGCAGCTTTGGGCGATCTCATTCTCGTGATGCGGGAACATCAGGTCATTGCCGCCGCCGTGGATGTCGAAATGCGCGCCCAGCAACTCGTACGCCATGGCCGAGCATTCGATGTGCCAACCCGGACGACCCCGCCCCCACGGACTGTCCCATCCGGGCGTATCAGCGTCTGACGGTTTCCACAGAACGAAATCCATCGGGTTGCGTTTGTAGGGGGCGACTTCGACCCGAGCGCCAGCAATCATATCGTCAATCGACCGGCCAGACAGCGCACCGTATTTCTTGTAGCTTTCGACGGCGAACAGCACGTGGCCTTCGGCGGCATAGGCATGACCCTTGGCAATCAGCCCTTCGATCATCGAGACCATCTGGGGAATATACGCGGTGGCACGCGGCATGTGGTCCGGCTCGAGAGCACCGACAGCGGCCATGTCCTCCAGAAACCACTGCGTTGTCTCAGCCGTGATCTGGCCGATCGACCGCCCGCTTTCCGCGGCGCGCGCGTTGATCTTGTCATCCACATCGGTGAAGTTGCGCACATAGGTGACGTGATCGTTGCCATAGACATGGCGCAGCAGCCGGTTGAGCACGTCAAAAACGATGACGGGGCGCGCGTTGCCTAGATGGGCGCGGTCATAGACTGTCGGTCCGCAGACATACATCCGCACGTTCTTGTCATCGATGGGCGTGAAAACCTCGCGCTGGCGGGTTTTGGTGTTGTGCAGCTTGATCGTGGTCATGTGGCGCGTCCTTACGCAAGGATGGCGCGGGCATGGCACAGAAATCTTGGGAAGAAAACGTTGTGAACAGGCCCGCCGGAAGGTCTTAGCAGGAAATACAGCAAATAATGAGTGTGTTCGTGTTCATACTGCTTGCGTAGCCCGAGCATGGCCCGAGGGTCAAGCCTGATTGACAAATCACCCTTGCTCTGCGCCCCTGCGTCCTTCATCTGGAATAACGGAGGCAGGCCATGCAACTTTCATCACGCATAACAGATCTACTTGGTGGCGGTTCTGACGGCTGGGGTGTGTTTTTAAAGGCCCGCCGCATGATCGGTGACGGCGTATCGGTTACCGAACTGACCATCGGCGAACACGACATCCGTACCGCCGCCCCGATCTTGCAGGAAATGCACCGTGCGGCAATTGCCGGCCATACCGGCTATGCCGCCGTGCCCGGTACCGACAGCCTGCGCGACGCGGTGGCGGCACGTGTCCGTGAACGCACCGGCGTTTCCACGACGCGCGACAATGTGCTGATCACCCCCGGCGGGCAGGCTGCCTTGTTCGCGGCGCATGTGGCTGCGTGCGACCCAGGTGACACCGCGCTTTATATCGACCCCTACTATGCCACGTATCCCGGCACGATCCGGGGTGTCAGCGCGGTCCCACAGCGCGTTCCCGCCCGCGCCGAGGACGCGTTTCAACCCCGGCCCGAAACCATCGCCGCCGTGGCTGCCGGGGCTAAATCGCTGCTGATCAATTCGCCCAACAACCCGACCGGCGTCGTCTATTCCCGTGCCACCTTGGAAGGTATCGCGCGGGTATGCATCGACCACGATCTTTGGTTGATTTCGGATGAAGTATACGACACGCAAGTCTGGACCGGCGAGCACGTGTCGCCACGGGCCCTGCCTGATATGGCGCATCGTACGCTTGTCGTGGGATCCATGTCCAAGAGCCATGCAATGACCGGGTCTCGCTGTGGCTGGATCGTCGGCCCGGTCGAGGCAATTGAACACCTCACCAACCTGGCCACGCACACCACTTACGGCGTGCCGGGCTATATTCAGGACGCGGCTCTGTTCGCCCTGTCGCAAGGCCCCGAATTCGAAGCGGAAATAGCCGCCCCGTTCGCGCGCCGCCGCCAGCTCGCCCGAGGGATCCTTGCCGGTCAGAACGCTGTTTCGCTCGTCCCCGCGGATGGTGCAATGTATCTGATGCTCGATATCCGCAGCACCGGCATGACGGGCGAAGAATTTGCCAATGCGCTGTTGGATCAACACCATATCGCGGTCATGCCGGGCGAAAGCTTTGGTGACGCCGCTGCGGGTCACATCCGTGTGGCGATGACGATCGAAGACGGCGAATTCGGCAACGCTGTCAGCACATTATGCAAATTTGCTGAAGAGCTCGCCGCATAGGAAAAGGCCAGGTGCTAACAGCTCCTGGCCTTGGCCCTTTCGGGTGCATCACACTGTCCGATCACGTGACAACGTATCATCATGTGACTGTCTGGCTCGGAAATGTCGTTGAAGACATCCCCGAGCTTGCAATGCTACATGCGCTTTAGAAGCGGTAGGAGCCACGCAGGTTGAACGTTGTCACGTCAAGATCTGCACCGGCAGTGTTGTTGATGTCGGTGAACTTGTTTTCCAACAGTTCGGCACCCACGGTGTAACGGTCGGTGACTTTGTATGCCATACCGATACCATAGAACGCGCCATCTTCGTTGCCAAAGGATGTGTCGGCACGAGCATAACCACCGGTTGCGTATACCAGTGTGTTACCAAGATCATAGCCAGCTTTCAGTTTGGCACGTGACATGGAATCAAGCTGAGCAACACCGTTGTTCAGGTCCATGTTGGTCTTGTCATAATCAAGTTCGCCACCCAGCACGAAGCGACCGAAGTCATAGTCGTAACCGGCGTGGAAACCATACGAACCGTTGTTACCGTCCAGGGCACCCGGACCGTCCGCATCGGAATAGCCCAACTGCAAACCAGTGTAGAAACCGGTCCAGTCACTACCCAAATCTGGCGCAGGCATTGGGGCCATCATTACAGGCTCAACCACTGGCTCGGCAAGGCTGCCGGCATAAGCGCCGCCAGCAAATGCGGTGGAGGCCAGAACTGCGGCGGAGGCGAATTTCATAGTGCGTTTCATTATCATAACTCCTCGATAAAAACGTATCCGAGCGGGCGTTTCCCACTTCATCGACACAACGCTGCACCTAGGATCTGGTTGCGATTTAGCCCAATCACAGATTGGTGATCGGAATATTGTTGCCGATTTGCGTCACCGCTTTTTGGGTGTCGATAGCGTCAAAGGCAATCATGGCAGGTCGTTAAAGGCTTTTACGTCGCAAACAGGATAGAAGCGCCGAATTTATTTTCGCAGCATTGGAACCATCAAGGAGGGTGCCGTATGGAAACAAAGCGTTGCATAGCTATCTGCGTTGCCCGAACCATCGGCGCAGAACGAGGTCGCGCAGCACGGGGTGCACCTCTCCAAGGGACTGGAATGTAGCTTTTCAACCTTCCCAACCTTGGATCTATCCCATGACCATTCTTACTCCTCATCGCTCAGGTGGTCGCGCCGCCCGCCGTGCTGCGCGTGCCGCCCCATTAGCCGATCACCTGCGCCCGGTGCGCCCGGGACAGTCTGGCGGCACTTACACTCCGTTGACCCAGGCCGGCATGGACCGGATCCATCAAGCCGCGCTCGATGCGCTGGAGCAGATCGGGCTTGCCGACGCACCGCCATCCGGCATCGCCCATATGACGCGCGCAGGTGCCATCCTTGGTGATGACGGCCGGGTGCGATTCCCCCGGGCGCTGATCGAAGACGCCATTGCCAAGGCCAACCGGTCTGTCACCCTGCATGCACGTGACCCCAGACATGACCTGCACCTTAGCGGCACCAAGGTTCATTACGGTACCGCCGGTGCAGCTGTGCATCTGGTTGATGTGGACGGACGAACCTATCGGGAATGCGGGGTGCAGGATCTTCATGACGCCGCGCGGATCTGCGACCAGCTCGACAATCTGCACTTTGTTCAGCGCCCCATGGTGTGCCGCGATATTCCCGATAACCTCGAGATGGACCTGAACACGATCTATGCCTGCTGTGCCGGTACCACCAAACACGTCGGTGTTTCTTTTACGGAACCCTCTTTCGTGCCGCATGGCCTCGAGATGCTGCATATGATCGCCGGCGGCGAGGACAAATGGCGTGAACGACCTTTTGTGTCGAACTCGAACTGTTTTGTTGTACCGCCGATGAAATTCGCCACAGAAAGCTGCCTGGTGATGGAGGCATTGATCGAAGGCGGCATGCCGATCCTGTTGCTTTCGGCTGGTCAGGCCGGTGCGACCGCCCCTGCCCCCATCGCCGGTGCGATCGTTCAAGCCGTCGCCGAATGTCTTGCCGGGCTGGTTTATGTCAACGCGATCAAACCCGGTCACCCCGCGATCTTTGGTACCTGGCCCTTTGTCAGCGACCTGCGCACCGGTGCCATGTCAGGGGGATCTGGCGAACAGGCCCTGCTGACGGCCGGTTGTGCCCAGATGCACCACTACTACGATCTGCCCGGCGGGGCGGCGGCGGGAATCGCGGACGCCAAACTGCCGGACATGCAGGCAGGATGGGAACAGGCGATGTCGAATGTCATGGCCGGCATGTCGGGCTTGAACATGGTCTACGAGGCAGCGGGCATGCACGCGTCGTTGTTGGGGTTTTGTCTCGAATCGCTGATTTTGGGCGATGATCTGATCGGACAGGCGTTGCGCTGCGTACGCGGCATCGAAGTCACCGAGGACAGCGTCAGCCTGGAAGTGATGCGAGCGACGTGCATCGGCGGTCCGGGTCACTATCTGGGATCGGACCAGACGCTGAACCTGATGCAGACCGAATACATCTATCCCGCGCTCGGTGATCGCACCTCGCCCAAGGAATGGGCCGAACTGGGCAAGCCCGACCTGATTGCAAAGGCAAAGGCCCGCAAGGAACAGATCTTGTCAGAGCGGTCAGCAGCGAGGTTCGACCCGCAGACAGACCAGATGATCCGTGATCGGTTCAACATTCATCTGCCTGCATAAAACAATGCACCACCCTGTGGCCTTCATCTGTTGATGTGCTAAATTCCCGGCCACAGGGGTCATGACCCCAAGCATGACGCAAGGGTTGCCAGTGATCTCGTTTATTACCACCCACATCGAAGTCGTAGGTCTTATCTTTCTGACTTTGTTCGTGGCCTTCATTCTTTTGCAGCAGCGCCGCAGCCCACAATCTACTGTCGCATGGATATTGTTTCTTATCATGCTGCCGTATGTTGCGGCCCCATTGTTTCTGGGTCTCGGGTTTCGCAAGCAGGGAAACCGGTATGAGCCGGTATTGTTCACCACGAAAGAAGAGCCGCCCACACCCGTTCACGCGCTTGATGCGACCTTTCAGCACTTCATGATGCCCCCTGCTCTCGAGGCTCAAAGGCTAACTTTGCTTGACACGCCGCAACTGGCGTTTCAGGCGGCCCTGGACACGATCGACAGTGCGGAACACAGCATTGATGTGCTTTTCTATATCATCGCGAATGACGGTACCGCCAAACATTTCGTCCAAGCGTTGACCGACAAGGCCAGAAAAGGCGTTCATGTCCGATTGCTCATGGACCGTCTGGGGACGCTGCGAGGTCCACACGAGGCATTGAAGGCACTGAAGGCCGCAGGCGGAGAGGTTTTGTTTTTCTCGCCGATCCTGCAATTGCCGGGCACAGGCCATCTGAACCTGCGCAACCATCGTAAGATGATCATCGCCGATAATGCGCGGGCTTTCTCCGGCGGTATGAATGTCGCGGACCACTACATGACCCATACGCCAAAACCGGGGCATTGGGTGGACCTCGCGTTCACCCTCGAAGGGCTTTCGGTGCAGTCCTTTTGCGATGTGTTCCGGTCCGATTGGGAAGTCGCCTCGGGCACGCCGACGCCACAGGTTGTCACCCCAGCCCCCAAGACAGGCGGAAACGCTACGGTGCAGCTTGTTCCTTCCGGGCCCGACATTGCCGAAGACCCGCTGCATGACGGACTGATCCGCGCCATCCACCTGGCGGAATCGCGCATCTGGATCGCGACCCCCTATTTCGTCCCGACCGAGGCATTGGCCAATGCCCTGCGTATCGCATCACGCCGTGGTGTGGATGTTCGGATAATCGTGCCTCAGAAATCCAATCAGCGGATCGCCGATTTCGCGCGCGGGGGGTTTTTGCGTGACGTTCAGGAAGCCGGGGCAGAGATTCACTTTTTCAAACCGTCGATGATCCACGCCAAGGCCGCGTTGATCGACGATGTCGGCATCGTCGGCACCGCCAACTTTGACGTGCGCAGCATGCTTCTCAACTTTGAGGTGATGCTGTTCCTTTATGACGCACCGAGCGTGACGACGCTGACGGAATGGTTTCTGGAGCGGCAAGGCGATTGCCACAACGTCGTACGCAACGTCACCTTGATCAGACGCTTGGCCGAAGGCGTCTTTCGCATCGGAGCACCAGTCTTGTGACCCAGCCACCGCTTCGCATCGCCAGCTATAACATGCGCAAGGCCAAGGGGACGGACCGGCAACGCGACCCCTATCGCACCATGCGTATCGTGCGTGAACTGGCCGCCGATATTGTCGTGTTGCAAGAGGCCGATATGCGACTGGGGGCCCGTCCTTCCGCATTGCCGGTGGATGCACTAACGGCTGAGACCGGGTTGGTCGCCGTCCCTGTTCCCAGTCCGGTTAGCATAGGTTGGCACGGTAACGCTGTGCTGCTGAACCCAAAGGCAGAGATCGTGGAAGTTCAACACCTGGACCTGCCAGGCGCAGAGCCGCGCGGTGCCATGGTCGTTGATGTCGACATCACCGGGACGCCCTTGCGTATCATCGCAACCCATCTGGGCCTGATGCGCCGGTCCCGCCGTGCCCAGCTTTCGGCACTTATTGCCCACCTCGACGAACGATCGACCCGCCCGACCCTGATCGCCGGGGACATGAACGAATGGTCTTTGAATGTTGGGCTCGGACGGCTGGCGCATCACTTTACGATCCACGCTCCGGGTAAGAGCTTTCACGCCCGCCTGCCCCTTGCCGCGTTGGACCGGATCGCGATAGACGATGCGCTAAAGCTGGTGGGCGGCGGCGTCTTCGATACACCCGAAGCGCAACGGGCCTCGGATCACCTTCCGATATGGCTGGATTTCCAACACGCGTCAGACTGAGTTCTTGTGCCGCCGCACGACACTGCCGGGGCGCCCAGGCAAGCTAAGCGTCGCATCAGACCGTGGGCCACGTGCGATAACTTTGCCATTGGCGATAACGCACAGACGGTTGGCCCGCAGGCGCAGCGCTTCGATGGGGTCACCGGCGTCCAGCACCACCAGCGACGCCTTCGCCCCTACGTGAAGACCATAGTCGTGCAGCCCCATCGTGCGCGCATTGGCGTTGGTGACCATGTCGAAACATGTACGCATTTCATCCGGGCTGGTCATTTGCGCCACGTGCAGCCCCATGAACGCCACGTCGAGCATGTCAGCCGTACCCAATGAATACCACGGGTCAAGAACGCAGTCCTGCCCCCAGCCGACGTTGATCCCCATCGCCAGCATTTCCTTGACCCTCGTCAACCCGCGGCGCTTGGGGAATGTATCGTGACGCCCCTGTAAAACGATGTTGATCAGGGGGTTTGGAACAACGTTGATCTGTGCTTCGGCAATCAACGGCAACAGCTTGGACACGTAATAATTATCCATCGAATGCATGGATGTCAGGTGTGACCCCGTAACCCGACCGTGCAGCCCCAGGCGCGAGGTTTCAGCCGCCAGAGTTTCAATGTGGCGCGACAAAGGGTCATCGCTTTCGTCGCAATGCATATCAACCATAAGGCCACGGGCTTCGGCGATTTCGCACAGTTCGCGCACCGATGCCGCACCGTCAGCCATTGTGCGCTCAAAATGCGGGATACCGCCCACGACGTCGACGCCCATATCCAACGCACGGATGGTATTGTCGCGCGCGGTCGGATCACGATAGAATCCGTCTTGCGGAAACGCCACCAACTGCAAGTCGATATAATCGCTTACCTGCTCGCGAACGTGTAGCAGCGCCTCGACCCCCAAAAGCCGGTCATCGCAGGTGTCGACATGCGACCGTATCGCCAACAGCCCCATGGATGCCGCCCAATCGCAATAATCCAGCGCTCTTGCGACGACCTCATCCTGGGTCATCACCTGTTTCAGTTCGCCCCACAGGCCGATCCCTTCCAGCAACGTACCCGATGCGTTGATACGGGGCGTGCCATAGGACAGGGTAGCATCCATGTGAAAATGCGGATCGACAAACGGCGGGCTGACCAGATCACCGCCGGCATCAATGACTTCAGCGGCCTCAGCATCGCCGAGCGCGTCAATAGCGCGGATCTTGCCGCCAGACATGCCAATATCGGCCACGCGCCCGTCGGGTAGCGTCCCCCCCTTGACGATCAGGTCAAACATCAGCGCTCTCCTTTGTTGAACGGTATCATCAGGGCCGCAGGAACCTGTGCGCGGCGCGACACAAGAATCAAAGCGACAATCGACAGAATATACGGTGTCATCAGAAATATCTGATATGGGATATCGGCACCAAGGCTGGTTTGCTGGACCCGGATCTGCAACGCATCGAAACCGGCAAACAACACCGCGCCGAGCAGCGCCTTGCCGGGTTTCCACGACCCGAATACCACCAACGCAATCGCCACCCAACCCCGGCCATTCACCATTTCGAAAAAGAAACTGTCAAACGCCGACATGGTTAAAAATGCGCCCCCCATCGCCATGAAGCCGCTGCCGACAATCACCGCGCCCATGCGGATGCCCGTAACAGAAAGCCCCTGCGCGGCCACCGCCGCGGGGCTTTCGCCGGCGGCGCGCACCGCCAGCCCCAACGGGGTGCGGTACAGCATGATGCCGGTCGCCGCGACCAATGCAAACGCCAGATAGGTAAACGGGGTCTGCGAGAACAAGGCCTGTCCCAGCACCGGAATGTCGGACAGGATCGGGATCTCGTAGGCTTGGAACGCGGCGATCTTGGGCGGGCTGGTTACCTGCGGCAACGCAAGCCGATACGCAAAATAGGTCGATGATGTCGCAAGCAGGGTCACACCCAGGCCCACCACGTGCTGCGATAGCCCGAACGGCACCGTCAAGGCGGCATGCAGCAACCCAAACAGCATCCCCACCACCATCGCCACCGCGACGCCCATCCATAGCCCGGTACCGGAATACACCGCCATCCAACCCGCGAATGCGCCCGCCACCATGATCCCTTCGATGCCGAGGTTCAAAACCCCGGCGCGTTCGCAGATTAATTCGCCCATGGTTGCGAGGATAAGCGGTGTGGCTATGCGGATGACCGCCGCCCAAAAGCTGGCGGAAATGAGGATATCGACGATTTCCATTATTCTCTCCGCACCCGAAATCGCGTCAGCATGATTGCAAGCACCATCAGCAACAGCGCCGTTGCCAGCATCATGTCAGCAAGGTAGGTCGGCACCGCGGCGGCGCGGCTCATGCTGTCGGCTCCTACGAAGATACCGGCCACGAACATCGCGGTAACGATCACCCCCAAGGGATTTAGCAGCGCCAGCATCGCGACGATAATGCCGGTGTAGCCAAACCCCGGAGACAGATCGAGCGTCAGACTGCCCTTCAGCCCCGCCACTTCGCTGAACCCCGCCAGGGCCGCAAGTCCACCCGATAGCAAGGCCGTCTTGACCAGAACCCTGTTCACCGGGATGCCCGCGAAAGCCGCCGCCGCGCGGTTCAGCCCCACGGCGCGCATTTCATAGCCTAAAGTGCTGCGCGTCTGGATCACCCACACCGCCACGGCACAAAGGATCGCCAAGCCGAACCCCCAATGCAGTCTCAGTCCTTCAAACATCCGCGGCAAGCGCGCGTCCGCAATCAACCGCGCCGACTTGGGCCACCCCATTCCCATCGGGTCTTTTAACGGCCCCTCAAGCAACATCGAGATGAACAGTAAGAAAATGAAATTTAGCAACAAAGTGGTCACGACTTCGTCTACACCGAAACGGGTTTTCAAGATTGCAGGGACCAGCAGAACCAGCGCCCCGGCCAGAACAGCACCGAGCGCCAGCGTCGGGATCAATGCGAAACCGGGCCAGGGTAAGGCACCCGTCCCCAATACAACAGTCACAAGCGCACCCGCATATAATTGTGCCTCGGCCCCGATATTCCAAAACCGGGCACGAAACGCGACCGCAACAGCGAGGCCGGTGAAAATCAGTGGCGTTGCCCTGTTCAGCGTTTCCAGCAGGGCGAACTTCGTTCCGAAGGCCCCTTTGATGATCAAACCCAGCACCGCAAAAGGATCTGCGCCCGCGATCATTGCAAGTAACGAAGCAATCACCACGGTTGCCGCAATGGCCAGTGCCGGCGGGACGACGCTGCGCGCAAACGAAGGGTTGGCGATCGGTTCAAGACGCATGTGTCACCTGTTCGTCAAACCCTTGCCCTGCCATCCAGCCGCCCAGTTCGGATGGCGATTTGGTACCGCGAAGAAACTCCGGCGATAAGCGCCCCCCTGAAATGACATGAATGACATCTGACAGCCGCATGATTTCGTCCAAATCTTCGGATATCAGCAACACCGCCGCGCCACGATCGCGTGCAGCCAGAAGTTGGCTATGCACATAATTCACCGCTCCGATATCAAGACCACGCACCGGCTGATTGGCAAGGACGATATCAGGTGCCGCTTCAAGCACGCGACCGAGTATCAGCTTTTGCATGTTGCCGCCGGAAAGCAGCCTGATACGGGTGTCTGGACCCGGACAACGAACATCGTATTTATCAATTATATCAACGGCAAAGGCGCGGGCTTTCTTCCAGTACATCCACCCAGATTTGCTGAAGTCATCCGAGTTGTAGCATTCGAGAATAGCATTTTCAGTGAGACTGAAATCCGCGATTGTACCGGTCTTGTGCCGATCTTCGGGAATGCGGGCGATGCCCTTGTTGACCGCATCGCGGGCAGACCAGTTTTTCACGGGGTCCCCATGGTGTTCAATCGTCCCTTCGGCAGGTGTGCACAGACCTGCCACCAGATCAGCCAGTGCAGCCTGCCCATTGCCCGACACACCGGCCAGCCCCACAATCTGCCCCGCTTTCAGGTTCAGCGAAACCCGTTTGAGACCAGGTATGCTTCCTATGTTTGGGGTGCTGACATTTTTTATTGAAAACAGGTCTCTACCAGGTGTAGCGACGGCGATATCGGGGGCGACCGCACCGGTTCCCATCATCAAGGTTGCCAGCGCTTCCTTATCGGTGTCGGCTGTATCAACCTCGGCGACCAGCTTGCCGTGGCGCAACACGGATACGCGGTCTGAGATAGCCATGACCTCGTGTAGTTTGTGCGAAATGAAAACAATCGATAAACCATTCGCAATTGCAAGCCGGAGCGTTGCAAACAGATCGTCAGTCTCTTGCGGCGTCAGCACCGCTGTCGGTTCGTCCAAGATCAAAATCTTGACGTCGCGGTACAACGCCTTGAGGATCTCAACGCGTTGACGCTCTCCGACCGTCAGGTTGGCGACGCGGGCTTCAAGGTCCACTTTAAGATTAAAATCGTCTGATATCTTTTTGATTTTTTTAGTTATTTCAGAGTTTTTCATGCTAAGCGCGAACAACGGCTGCGCCCCGAGAGAGATGTTTTCCTTAACCGTCATGTTATCGGCAAGAGTGAAATGCTGATGTACCATTCCCACACCCGCATCCAGCGCAGCGCGCGAATTCCCCGGAGGCAGGACACGTCCGAAAACCTCTACCGTTCCGCTGTCCGCCGTGTACTGGCCGAACAGGATATTCATCAAGGTGGTCTTGCCCGCGCCGTTTTCACCCAGCAGGGCGACGACCTCACCACGACGCAAAGACAAGCTGATTGCATCGTTTGCAATCAGCTTGCCAAAGCGCTTGGTAATGGCATCGAGACGAAGAACAACGTCCGCTGTGTCTCGCATCGGGTTAGGACGATGCAGGTTCAGCGTCGTTGATCTCGACCGTGTAATCACCTGACATGATCTCGGCCTCGCGTTTTTTGACCAGATCCATCGCTTCGGCCGGAATCTTTCCGTCAAAGGTACCCAGCGGGGCCAGTACATTGCCCCCTTCATTCATGAACGAATAGACGCCGTAGTCAGCAGCTTTGAAAGTACCCGCTTTTACTTCGGCAATTGCCTTGTCCAGGGTAGGTTCAAAATTCCAGATCGCCGACGCCACGACGGTTTCGGGATATTCGCTTTGCGTGTCGATGACGTTACCGATCGCCAGCACCCCTTTTTCCTTGGCGGCATCAGACACACCAAACCGTTCAGCATAAAGCATGTCAGCGCCGTTTTCGACCATCGCGAACGCCGTTTCCTTGGCTTTCGGCGGATCGAACCAAGAGCCGATGAAGCTGACCTGGAACTTGATGTCAGGGTTCATCTCTTTCGCCCCCGCCATGAACGCATTCATCAACCGGTTCACCTCGGGGATAGGAAAGCCGCCGACCATGCCGATATTGCCGGTCTTGCTCATCGATCCGGCGATAATGCCAGACAGGTACGATGCGTCCTGAATGTAGTTGTCAAACACGGCAAAATTCGGCAACGCGGCGTCTTCTTTAAAGCTCGACCCCATGAGGAAAGCCACCTCAGGATACTCCGCAGCGACTTCGCGTGCTTCTGCTTCCGCACCAAAAACTTCGCCCACAATCAGCTTGTTACCCGCTTCCGCATATTCCCGCAGCACGCGGGCGTAGTCGGTGTTACTGACGTTTTCAGAATAGACGTAAGCAATGTCGCCGCGCTCCTGGGCTGTCATCGCTGCCTTGTGAATCCGGCTGACCCACTGCTGTTCTACCGGCACGGTATAAACCCCAGCAACCTTGATTGGTTCAGCGGCCAGTACGGCGGAACCGAACGCAGTCGCAAGCAGCGCTGTAGTGGCAGTTGTCGCCAGAAAGCGGCGTCTGTTGATAGAACCTTGAAGAATTTTCATGTTTTTCGACCCCCTTATTGATTGTTATTGACCATAACGTGCTTTGATTTACCGCAACGGGTCAAGCTGTCTTTTACCAAATGGTCAAGATACAGGACTCTTGACGCTCAACTGGCAGTGCCGCTTGGAATAGCGCATAAGTTTTAATCACACCGGGGTTTATTCCTATGTCCCTGATAAATCAACACTAAGACAGGCATTTTGCCCATGATTGCCCCCGACACCGGTCGCTGATGTGGCTCTTCTGGAACAGCCCCCAGAGGGTGGCGTATCCCCCAGCATCGCGCAAAAAAAAGGAGAGCCGAGGCTCTCCCTTGAGGTTTCACTATTCAGGCCAGATATTGTTATCTGCTCGATATTGTCGTCGCCTGCGGCCAAAATAGCGTCAAAGGGCGAGCGCACCCGCCCCGTGTAAGGTGCCCGACCCGAAAGCCGGGCGTGTTGTCAGCTACAACCCGAAGTCCCGCCACAGGTGTTGCACTTCATGCATGTACCGTTGCGCACCAGCGTGTAGTTACCACATTCCCCGCACGCTTCGCCCTCATAGCCCTGCATCTTGGCCTTGGTACGGGCATCAATGCCGACTGATCCACTGGACACCGCGGTAGACGACCCGATCGCCGCCGCGACCGCTTGCGATGCCATCTGAGGGGCGATTTTCTCGAGGGTGGCGAGGTTGCTGTCGCCCTGCCCGCCCTGAAGCAACACCAGCTCTTGCGGCATGCGATTGCGCAAGTAACCCGTCGAGCTGATCTGCTTCAACACTTCCAGCGAACGGGTGGCAGCAGTTTCGGAGATCTCTGCGACGTTACGGACGCCGTCTTCTTCACCACGGCCAATGCTGTCGAACGATGCGCCTTCGGGCTGCACATGCGCCAGATCGGTGCGGTCAAGATAGGACACGGCCAGTTCGCGGAAGATATAGTCAAGGATGGACGTTGCATTCTTGATACTGTCGTTGCCCTGCACCATGCCAGCCGGTTCAAACTTGGTGAAGGTGAACGCGTCGACGAATTCCTCGAGCGGCACGCCGTATTGCAGGCCCACGGACACCGCGATGGCAAAGTTGTTCATCATCGCCCGGAAGCCCGCGCCTTCCTTGTGCATGTCGATGAAAATCTCACCCAGCTTGCCTTCTTCGTATTCGCCGGTACGCAGATAGACCTTGTGGCCGCCAACGATCGCCTTTTGGGTATAGCCCTTGCGGCGCTGAGGCATCTTTTCGCGGTGCGATTTGACGATCTCTTTGACGATGACCTTCTCGACGATCTTTTCAGCCAGAACCACGGCCTTGTCGTGGATGCTGCCCTGTTCAAGAGTTTCAGCTGCTTCATCGTCATCTTCAACCAAAGCAGAGGCCAAAGGCTGCGACAATTTCGATCCGTCGCGGTACAAAGCGTTGGCTTTGACACCTAATGACCACGAAAGTTCATAGGCCTTCTGGCAGTCTTCGATCGTCGCGTCATTCGGCATGTTGATCGTCTTGGAGATAGCCCCCGAGATGAACGACTGTGCGGCGGCCATCATGTAGATGTGGCTGTTCACCGACAGATACCGCTTACCTTTTTTACCGCACGGGTTGGCGCAGTCAAAGATGCTGTAGTGCTCTTGCTTGAGGTGCGGCGCGCCTTCCAGCGTCATCGTGCCACAAACGTGGTCGTTTGCCGCGTTGATGTCCTTCTTGGAAAAGCCCAGCGACTTCAACAGGTCGAACGTGGGGTCGTTAAGCTTGTCAGCCGGGATACCCAACACCTGAGTGCAGAATTCCTCGCCGAGGGTCCATTGGTTGAAGACGAACCGGATATCGAACGCTTGCGCCAGTGCAGCGTCGACTTTTGCCAATTCATTGGCACCAAAGCCGTGGCCGACCAATGTGGTATGGTTGATGCCCGGTGCATTGCCGATAGACCCGTGTCCAACCGCATAGGCGACGATCTCTTCGATCTGAGCCGAGCCATACCCAAGCTTTTCCAAAGCGGCGGGAACGGATTGGTTTATGATCTTGAAGTATCCGCCACCGGCAAGCTTCTTGAACTTCACCAGCGCAAAATCAGGCTCGATTCCCGTGGTGTCACAATCCATGACCAGCCCGATGGTACCGGTCGGCGCGATAACCGAAACCTGTGCGTTGCGATAGCCGTGCAGTTCACCAAGGCGCAAAGCTTCGTCCCACGTGGTCGTTGCGACCTTGATCAGATCGCCCTGTGGACAACTGGCGTGATCCAGAGGAACAGGCTTTACCGCCAGGGCTTCA
>TARA_R110000850_G_scaffold91742_26_pt1 | contig 25614 bp, 17 predicted proteins | sample TARA_R110000850 | Tara Oceans TARA_R110000850 (sample SAMEA4397586) | marine metagenome | biome: Polar Biome; feature: [SRF] surface water layer (ENVO:00010504); material: water (ENVO:00002006), including particulate matter (ENVO:01000060) such as... | depth 5 m | reverse complement strand
CCGGGCTGGCCGATGAATATATTCCTGCTGCCGGACGGCAATCCTTTTCTGGCAGAAACCTACCTGCCACGCGACAGGTTCCTGTCTCTGGTGAAGTCGGTCGGCAATGCCTGGCCGAGCCGTCAGGCTGCCATTGAGCAGCAGGCACAAAGCATGCGGCAGTTGATACAGGCACAGCAGGGCGCGATCAAGGCACTGGCGGCGTCCAGCGGAGGTGCCGCGCAGGCGCAGTCAGAAGCGCTGCAAGCCATCCTCGCGCAGATTGATCCACAACATGGCGGCTTTGGCAGCGAGCCCAAGTTTCCGCGTGCTCCGTACCTGGACTTGCTGATCCATGCAGATTCCGATGCGGCGGCTCAGGCTGCAAGAAATGCACTGGACGCGATGGCGCTGGGTGCGCTGCAGGATCAAGTGGGCGGCGGCTTTCACCGCTATGCCACCGATGCTGCCTGGAGCGTGCCGCATTTTGAAAAGATGCTGTACGACCAGGGGCAGCTACTCCTGCTTTATGCGCAGGCCTACGCGCGATGGCCCTCATCGCTGTACCGCTCCACGATCGAGCAGACCATCCGCTTTCTTGACCGTGATCTGCAGGATGAACAGAGCCTCTGGGCTTCGTCCATGGATGCGCGAAGTGGCGGTGTGGAGGGCGGCATCTATCTCTGGAGTCGCGAACAGTTGGGGCAGGTACTGGACGCTGAGGACATGCAGTTGCTCGAGCAGGTATGGCAGTTGGTGGGGCCGGGTTCAGACAAGGCCCTGCGCTGGATGGATCCCCCGGCCGCGGCAGCCAAACGGCTCGGCCTCAGTCAGCCCGCCTTGATTGCGTCTCTGGACGGCATTCGGGCAAAGCTTCTGAAGGCGCGCGCGGCACGACCGCAGCCGCAGATTGATCACAAGATCGTGGTGTCATCCAACGCCAATGTAATTAGAGGTTTGGTGGCGGCAGGGCAGGCGCTGGGCGAGGCCGGATACGTGGAACGGGCCGCCCAAGGGGCGCGAGCAATGCTGAAAGCCTTGCGCACCGACAAGGGCCTGCATCACATGATGATTGATGGGGACGTACACCACAGCGCTCATCTTGATGACTATGCCGCCCTGATCCTCGCCTTGCTGGACCTGGATGCTGCGCAGGACGCTTCGCAAGCCTGGCAAGCGCAGGCCGTGGCCGTCAGCGACGAGATGATCCAGCGTCTCTGGCGAGCGCAGACCGGTCACTTTGATGAAACGAGTGTGGCGGATGCCAACTTGCCGGCAACCGGCACACTCGCGGGTGATGGGGACACGGCATCCGGGCAAAGCCTGGCAATGCTCGCCCTGAACCGATTGCTTGAGGCGGGCCAGAAACGGTACCGGCCGTATCTACGGCAATCTCTAGACGGCTTGCAGGCTCAGGTCTTTGCCCGACCGCAGTCCTGGCCGTCCATGCTGGCTGGCCTGCCGGTGGAGGCTTTCGCGCCGCGAAGTGCGACCAGCGCAGGGGCGGTCTCTGGCAGTGAGGCGCAGGTGAGCATGGCGATCGAAGGCGTGAAGCAAGGCCTGGGAGGCAATAGCCAGATTTTTGACGTGGTGCTCAAGGTCCAGCCCGGCTGGCATATCCAGGCCAATCCAGCGAGTCTGGATGTCCTGATTCCAACCCGCGTACAGGTCTTTGATGCGCACAAAGCGCGGGATGCCAAAATTGATTACCCCATCGGCAAGGCGCTCGATACACCGGCGGGTGACCGCATCATGGTCTACGGCGGCGACGTCAGGATCAGGGTCAACGGACCCGGTGAAATCGAGCGTATCGAATCCACTGTCCAGGCCTGCAACGACGAAGGCATCTGCCTGGCGCCCGCAAATTTGAAAGCTTTGGTAAGTCCATGAACATGTTCGCTGAGAAGATCAGAATGCGTCCGTCTGCCCGCAATACGCTTCGACCGCTGCTGCTCGCGGCCACGATACTACCGACCGCGCTGTGCGCTCAGTCGCTGGACACGATTCTGGGGCAGACCGAGTTGCTGGAATCCAATCGCGATCCCAAGTGCGAAGCCACCGCCGCACGACTCGAAGACTTCATTTACGGAACGCCGCTGACTCAGGAGGCGCGATTTCGCAAGCATGATCTGCAGGTCAACCTGGTGAGCTTGTTGTGGAGCAAAGCAAGCGCCGCCGCACAGGCCGACAAGCGCAGCTTCATCGACAAGGGCGATATCAACAAGACAGCTTCGCAGTTGTTCCTGGCACAGGGAAAGCTCGATGGCTCTTGGCGCATTGTTGCTGGCGGCGACGAGATTCTTATCAGCGCCAGAGATTTTCGCCAATACACCAGTGTTGCCTACGCGCTGCGCGCCGTACTGGCCGTGCAGCAGGAACAACTGTTTGGTTCATCGGCAGAGGAAGCCTTGCTGGAGCTGTCACCATCTGCCGTCGATGCCCTGAAATTGCAGGTTGATCTGTTCACGCTGGCGACATTGAACAGGGCAGATCGCGTCGCGCGTGCCAAGAGCGAGCACGAGCTGACCGAGACCCGACTGGTGTCCGCATGGAATGCACTGGCTAAGGTTCCACAGCGCGCCCAGCTTGATAAAGCAGCACCATCAGGGTCTCAGCAGACTAAGGGCGGCTATCCCGTTCTGACGCCGCTCATCGAAAGAAAGATTGCTTCCTACGAGGCGTACAACCAGATCAGCGGTCCGATCTTTCTGCGCAATATCCAGGTCTACTTCGCGCGCCACGGCTGGCCCAGTGATGAGGAAAAAGGCACGCAGTTCAAGGCGCAGTTCACTGAATTGATGATTCAGTTCTCGCGTGATTTGTTGCTGGGGTCGCAACAGATTGCGGCGCAGGCGCAGCATCCACTGATTCGACCTGCCGATGTGGGCGAGTACGCGCGTCGCTTTGTCCCACATGAGGTGAATGCTTACGAAGACGTCATCTTCTTTCCGCGTCTGCAGGACGACCAGAGGGTGACGCTTGAAGCCTATGATCTGGATGCCTTCCGTGATCCGGGTTTGCACTGGCGATATCTGCAAGCCGCCATGGAAAGTGTCGACGAGCCTTCGCCGCTGGAGCCAGACCCTTTTGCTGCCGAGTTGCTGGTGGAAAACATCGCACAGTTCGGCGTTCTCGTGCTGCGTCTGGCGGGAGAAGCGTCCCGGGAACAGGGACACAAAGTTCTTTCGACAGAGGATCTCAAGCTTGCGGTGTCGACAATCCAGACGCGGGTGAAGGCCAATGCCGAGATCAAGTCGGAAACACCGCGAAAATCGTCACAAGCCTTGCAGTCGGCGCAGGGAGCGCAATCCGCCGGGGCATTCGCTGATGTTTCCAAAGCCAGCGGTATTGATTACCAACACCGCAGTGCAGACTGGTTGGCGCGTCGCCTCAGAACCTACACGCCCGGTGAGGATGGCGTTGGCAACGCAACCATCCCGCCGGCTTTTGGTGGCTCTGGGCTTGCTGCCGAGGATATCGACAACGACGGGCATGTTGATCTGCTCTTTCTGGGCGGCGCCGGCGCGCGGCTGTACCGGAATCAGGGAGACGGTAGCTTCAAGGATGTAAGCCGGGAAATGGGCTTGCAGTGGAACAGAAAGTCAGACGGACTACCGGGCGAGATGCGGCAACCGATCATCGCGGACCTAGATAACGATGGCTGGCAGGATGTGGTTATTACCTATGTAGATGAAGCGCATCGTGTCTATCGAAACCTGCAGGGCAAAGGTTTTGAGGATGTGACCGAGAAGGCAGCCCTTGGCGGGGCAGGTGCCGTGGGTGGCCCGGCAACGGTTGCCGATTTCAACAACGACGGTCTGCTGGATATCTACATCGGATACTTTGGTGATTATGTTCGCGGTGCACTGCCAACCTTGGCGCGTCGGAACACCAACGGCGGGCAGAATCGTCTTTATTTTGGTAAGGGTGATTTCAAGTTTGTTGACGTCAGCAAAGGGTCGGGCACCGAAGGCCACGGCTGGACGCAGGCTGTAGGGCATACCGACTTTGACGGTGACGGCTTGCAGGACTTGATCGAGGGTAACGATTTCGGCGTCAACGCCTATTACCGGAATCTTGGGGACGGCAAGTTTGCGGAAGTGTCTGCGCAGCTCGGGACAGACAAACCCTCGTACACGATGAATGTCGGAATCGCTGATCTCAATGACGACGATCTTCCCGATATCTACATCTCGAACATCGTCACCATGAACAAGGACCAGAAGTACGTGCTGCCCGGTGCCGAAACCAGCATGAATTTCAATCCGGACAAACTGGCCAACATGCGTGTGGTCGAGGCCAACGATCTGTTCCTGTCGGTTGCCGCTTCCGATCGCGCTGCAAACGTCGCTGCCAACACCTCTGATGGTGCGAACGCAAAGCAGGGAAGTCTTCCGCGCTACGCATTGTCAGATCGGGTAGGTCGCGGCTACCACTCAACCGGATGGTCCTGGGACGCGGACTTCTTTGATTTCGACCATGACGGTGACATGGACCTCTACGTCACCAATGGCATGAACGAATTCAATGTTTACTCCACGCAAAACGCCTATTACCAGGACCCCGACGGCAATGCGCAGGACGTGCGATTTGCCGACCCCAATCGCGATACCAATGTGCTGTTTGCCAATCAGGATGGGCACCTGGAGAACATTACCTCCGGCTCGGGCCTGGACCTGGTGAGTAATTCGCGCAGCGCGGTGTTCTTTGACCACGATCAGGATGGCGATCTGGATGTGGCGGTCAACAACTATCACGGCCAAGCGGTGATGCTGGAAAACCAGCTCAAGGCCAAGGTCCAACATTGGTTGCAACTGCGATTGATCGGAAAGCCGGAGCAGGGCATCAATCGTGATGCCATCGGCGCGCGAATTCGCGTCCTGACGCCAGACGGAAAGCGACACTGGCGCGAGGTTCACGGCACCACGGGTTATCTGTCCGTGCATCCCAAGGCGCAGCACTTTGGCCTGGGCGCGGCAGACATGGTTGATATCGAAGTGCGCTGGCCCAATGGATCGGTACAGACCCTGCACGAGGTGGCCGCTGATCAGCGCTATTCACTGGCTTTTGACGGGGAACTGGAGCGGTACTGATACACCTTTCAACGAAGCAATTTTTCGCTGCTTGACATCTTGAAAACCTGGCGAGAATCCCTAGATATCTGGCAAGCGGCAGTGCGCCGCGACCCTTGAAATCTGGAGGTCATCATGACATTGGTACGTTATCAGCAGCCTTGGTCCGTGCATCAGGACCTGCTCAGTGAAGTCAGCCGTTTGTTCGACCGTTCCGGCGCCAATGATGCGTCCAACGGTGCCACCGCGGACTGGTCCCCGGCGGTCGATATCAACGAGTACGGCGACCGTTTTGTTTTGTATGCAGATGTTCCCGGCATTGATCCGGCGACCATTGAGATCACCCTTGAAAAAGGCGTGATGACCCTCAGTGGTTCACGCGAGAAAGCCGCTGAGGAACAGGAACCCGAGCATCGTCGCTCGGAGCGCATTCAGGGCAGATTCCACCGCCGCTTCACCTTGCCGGATACGGTTGATTCGGATTCGGTCAGCGCCAGCGGCAAGAACGGGGTGCTGGAAGTGGTTATTCCCAAGCGGCCCCAGGTGCAGCCCAGGCGGATCGCTGTCAGCAGCTGATTCAACGCCTTGCGCGTCGATTAGGGTAGTCTGCGCGGGGCACGAAAGTGCCCCGCTCTTTTTACGGTTATGAATGCCCCGGATGGATTACAAGGATTACTACAAGATTCTCGGCGTCAGTCGCACAGCGTCGACTGACGAAATCAAGAAAGCCTATCGGCGAATGGCACGCGAGTTCCATCCGGACAAGAACACTTCGCCAAACGCTGAAGCCAAGTTCAAGGACGCCAACGAGGCCAACGAGGTTTTATCCGATCCGGAGAAGCGCAAGGCCTATGACACCTTGGGCGCCAACTGGAAATCAGGTGCCGGATTTACTCCGCCGCCCGGTGGTTTTGGCGGCTTCGGCGGCGCGCGCGGAGGGGCAGATCCGGGGTTCTCGGATTTCTTCTCTACGCTCTTTGGTGCCGGCGGCAATATGGGTGGAGCCCGTGGCGGGCGCAGCGGCTTTGGGGGATTCGACTCGGGCGAGCAGTTTCGCCGTCCGCCGCCCGCACGCAAGGCGCCGATCCAGATCTCCCTGGAAGAGTCCTATCACGGCGGCAGTCGCCAGGTTCCTGTATCGGCGGGCCGCACACTGGATGTCCGGATTCCCAAGGGCATTTCGGAAGGCCAGACTATTCGCCTTGCAGGGCAGGGAAGCGATGGTGGCGACATCCTGCTGGAAATCAGCTTCTTCAAGCACCCGCATTTCAAGCCCAGCGGCAAGGATATTGAAGTGACCGTGAATATCGCGCCTTGGGAAGCGGCGCTCGGTGCCAAGGTGCCGGTGCCCACCTTGGGCGGTACGGTTGAGCTGAGCATTCCCGCTGGCACCCAGTCTGGGCGGAAACTACGCCTCAAGGGACGGGGGCTTCCGGGTACGCCCGCTGGTGACCAGACCGTGGTCCTTAAACTGCAAAATCCACCGGCGGAAGACGCGTCTTCGCAGGCGGCCTTCAAGGCGCTGTCCGAAGCATTTCCCGGCTTTGATCCAAGAAAGCAAAGCTGAGGCTCCAATTCCAGAGCTGCAATGCCCATTCGGGTAGTTGCCCGTGCGCTTGTGGCGGCTTAGTCTCAATGTGGAGAGAACGGTTTTTAGCTGATGGGGATCATCAGATTGGGCCGCTCGAATAATTATTGACTAAGAACGCAGGAGGAAGCTGCCCGGTATGGAAACCCCACAGACACCACTCGAATTCTTTCGCAGAGCGCGCAAATTGCACGGACAACGCGAAGCCGTTGTAGACCGGGGCGAGCGCTTCACCTACGAGCAATTTGGCGAGCGCTGTGATCGCTGGTCCAGTGCCCTGACGCGCCTTGGCGTCAAGCAAGGTGATCGCGTCGGCACGATTGCACCGAACACGCATCAGCATCTCGAACAGTTCTACGCTGTCCCGCAGCTCGGTGCCGTGGTGGTTCCCATGAACTACCGCCTTACGGCAGAAGATTTCGTCTATCTGGCCACGCACAGCGGGTGCAAGGTGTTGTGTGTCCATCCTGATTATTTGGACATGGTCAACAGCGTGCGGTCCCGGATGAGTTGCGTGGAAACATTTGTTGCGCTCGAAGGCAAGAAAGAAGGCTGGCTTGAGTACGAGGCGCTGATTGCCGAGGCCGATCCTGATTTCCCGAAAGCAGAAATCGCGGAAACTGATCTGCTCGCCATCAACTACACCAGTGGCACCACTTCCAACCCCAAGGGCGTGATGATCACGCATCGTAACGCTTGGGTGAACTCGGTCGGGACGCTGGTGCACTGGAACATGACCCCGCGTGATCGTTACCTGTGGACTCTGCCCATGTTTCACGCCAATGGCTGGACGTTTACCTGGACCATTACCGGCGTAGGCGCCACGCACGTCTGTCTGCCCAAGGTTGAGCCCGCCATCATCTATGAACTGGTCAACGAGGAGAAAGTGTCACACCTGTGTGCAGCGCCCACGGTGCTCATTGCCATCGCCAACGGTCCTGAGGCGCTACGCAAGTCGGTACGCAAGGGCGTCAAGCTCCTGACCGCAGGTGCGCCGCCCGCCGCAGCAACCATCGAGCGTGTGGAAGGCGAACTGGGCTGGGAGATCACACAGGTCTACGGCCTGACCGAGACCGCGCCCTTTATTTCCATCTGCGAGCCCCTGCCAGAGCATGAATCATTGGGTGCAGGAGACCGTGCGGTGCTCAAATCCATGCAGGGTGTGGAGCTGATTACCTCCGGCGAACTGCAGGTGGTCGACGAGCAGATGAATCCGGTTCCGGCCGATGGCGAAACCATGGGTGAGATCGTGGCGCGGGGCAACGTTGTCATGAAGGGTTACTACAACGACCCCGAATCGACGGCCAAGGCTTTCGAAGGCGGCTGGTTCCATTCAGGCGATGCGGCCGTGGTTTTCCCCAGCGGCTATATCCAGATCCGTGATCGCTTCAAGGATGTGATCATCTCGGGCGGCGAGAACATTTCGTCCATCGAAGTTGAAGGCGTGTTGTTGCGCCATCCTGCCGTCCTTGAGGTCGCTGTTGTCGGCGTTCCGCATGAGAAGTGGGGCGAGTCTCCCAATGCGTTTATCGTGCTCAATGAGGGCAAGAAAGCGACGGCTGAGGAAATGCGCAGCTTTGCCCGGGAGAACATGGCGCACTTCAAGGTGCCGACCGATTTCCTCTTTGTTGATGAACTGCCCAAGACCGCAACCGGCAAGATTCAGAAATATGTGCTGCGCGAAGGCAAGGCGGCCATCACGGCCCAGTAGGCAGGAATCTGTCCAGGGGCCGATTGCTATGGCCCACAAAAAAGGCCCCGCACTGCGGGGCCTTTTTTGTGCAGCTTTGCAGCTGTTATCGATCAGTCATCGCCCATCGCAAACCCGAGCAGGTGCAGCAGGCTGGTGAACATGTTGTAGATCGAAACATAGAGCGTGACAGTGGCCAGCACGTAGTTGGTTTCGCCGCCGTGCACGATCTCGCTGGTCTGGTAGAGGATCAGTCCACACATCAGCAGCGCGAACATGGCCGAGATGCCCAGCGCCAGCGGCTGGAAGTAAACGCCGAAGAAAGAGGCGATCAGCATGCCGATGCTGGCAACGAAGGCCAGCAGGATGCCGCCCATGAGCATACCGCCCATGAAGCTGAAGTCCTTCTTCGTCTTGATGGCGTAGGCGGAAAGGCCCACGAACATGGTGCCCGTCAGACCAAAGGCCATCATGACAATCTGCCCACCGTTGGCGAAGCGCCCGACGTAGGCGTTCAGGACAGGGCCCAGGCCGAATCCGAGCAGGCCGGTGACCGCAAAAACGACCCAGATGCCGGATTCAGAATTGGCGGTGCGGGGAACCACGAACCAGAGCAGTCCCAGCGATACCAGTGAACAGATCAGGCTGACTCCGTAGGGGACGCCCATGGCCATGGAAACGCCCGCCATGGCGGCGCTGAAAAGCAGGGTCATGGCCAGCAGCATGTAGGTCTGGCGCAGGACTTTCGCGCTGGAATCGGCGAGTCCGTGCTCGAAAGTACGGCCACTGGCAACAGCCGGGTTGGAAAATTGGCGCTCGTTCATCGTGATGCTCCGCTCAGCAAGTATTGAATGGTGACCATCTTACCGGTCCAAATCTCAAATCCATAGTGGCGTCGCCGCCCATGGATTCAAGATCTGGCCCTGACTAAAGACCAGAATGGCAGGCTTTAGTTTCCGGGAAATGAAGAACCTGTCAGAACGGCAGGATTTGCTGTTTGCGCGTGTAGTTGAGGTAGCCCACGTTTGCGCCCGCCCGGAGGCCCACACCAGTGCGTATGGGAGCGAGGGTAATCTCGCCGTTGCGCTGATAGTTGACCCCAACGCCAGCGACGAAATACAGACTGCCGTCGACGCCAGGAAAGCGCTGGAACAGCTCGCCCGTGGTTTGCAGGTCATAAACCAACGTCATGACCTTGGAGGCGTTGCCGCCGAAATCCCAGCCAATCGAAGGCCCCTGCCAGAAAACCGGCATGGCGGCACCGTCACGATAGGTGAGGGTACCGCGTCCATAGCGCAGTCCGACGCCAATGGCGCCGCTGGCCTCTTCACCCACGATATAGGCCACCGGCTTGCCCTGTTCGGCAAAAACACGCTCGATGGCTTTGGCAATGCCCTCAGAAGTCTCGCCAAAGAAGTTGCCAGCTACGTTGGCAATCTCGTTTGCGGTGTAGCCCTCCTGTGGAATGGGGCGGCTGTCTTCATTGGCCGCGTCGGAAGAATCGACTTGTGCGTCCGCCTGTGCGGAAATGGCGGCGTCCTCGGCGTGGCCCACTGACAGAAACAGCAGGAAGAACAGGGGCAAGGCGAGGATGCCCGTACGAACAGTTCGATTCATTGAAAACTCCGGTAAGACGCTAAGGGCAAGCATCGCGATCAGGCATGAGCCTGTGCTGAATTCTCGGCGAGCCCTTCAGCACAGGCCCGGCGAATCAGCCTCTTCCGACCAGACTGCGGCCGATCACTTCCTTCATGATTTCAGAAGTGCCGCCGTAAATGCGCTGAATGCGCGCGTCGGCCCAGAAGCGGGAGATCGGGTACTCGCTCATGTATCCGTAACCGCCGAACAGCTGGAGGCAGGCATCGGTGACTCTGCCTTCCATCTCGGTGGTGGAGAGTTTGACCATGGCCGCCATCACGGCATCCAGCTTGCCCTGTGCATAGAGTCCGGCACACTTCTCGACGAATGCGCGATTGACTTCAATATCGGTCTTTATCTTGGCCAGCTCGAATCGCGTGTTCTGGAATGATGCAATGGACTGCCCGAAAGCCTTGCGCTGGCTCACGTATTCCACTGTTTTTTCCAGAGCGCCCTGCGCATGTGCAACACCGCCTGCGGCCAAAACCAGACGCTCACGAGGCAACTCATCAATCAGGTGGCCGAAGCCTCCGCCCACCTTGCCGAGCACTTCGGCAGATGAGACCCGAACGTTGTCGAAGAACAACTCGGAAGTATCGGCGCTATGCATGCCGACCTTCTCCAGATTGCGTCCGCGGGTGAAGCCTTTGCTGGAGGTGTCTACGGTAAACAGCGTGGTGCCGCGTGCGCCCAGCTTGGGGTCCGTCTTGGCGGCGGTCACGACCACACCGGCGTTCTGACCGTTGGTGATGAAGGTCTTTGAGCCGTTGACGACATAGTCGTCACCGTCTGGCAAGGCGGTCGTCTTCATGCCCTGAAGGTCAGAGCCCATGCCGGGCTCGGTCATCGCCACGGCGCCAATGCAGTCGCCGCTGGCCATTCGGGGCAGATACTTCTGCTTCTGTTCCTCGGTGCCCAGATGCAGGATGTAGGGTGCCACGATGTCCGAATGGACTGAAAGATTTGAGGTCAGGGCCATGAAGCCCATGCGCGCCGCTTCCTCCAGCACCACAACTGAGAATTCGAAGGGGGCGGCAATGCCGCCATATTCTTCAGGCTGGTCCACGCATAGCAGACCTTGCTCGCCCATCTGCTGGTACAGAGATTTTGGAATGACGCCTTCTGCTTCCCATTTTGCGTAGTGGGGCTCTACGTGATCAGCCAGAAAACGCTGCACGTTGTCGCGGAAAAGTTCGAGGTCGCTGTTGTCCATGATTTTTGATCCTGCGTCTTTTGAATGGGGCTAGTGGAGTGGTAATGGTCTGCCTGTCGGGCATGAGGCATGCGCGACTATTGGACGGTGACTGTAGTCTGGCCTGGCGATGCTGTCCTCATACGAAAGGATTGGGTGGCAGGGCAGATTTCTTCTTGAATTCGCATAGATCAAGGATCGTGCACTTGGCGCAGAGCGGCTTGATGGCCTTGCAGACGTAGCGACCGTGCAGGATCAGCCAGTGATGGGCATCTCGGCGAAACTCTTCTGCAGTGAATTTGAGCAGGCGATCTTCGACCTGCCTGACGGTTTTCCCGGGCGCGAGTCCGGTGCGGTTGGAGACCCGGAAGATATGCGTATCCACCGCGATGGTCGGCTCGCCGAAGGCAGTATTGAGGACGACGTTCGCCGTTTTCCGGCCAACGCCGGGCAGCGCTTCAAGCGCCTCGCGTGAGCGGGGCACTTCGCCATCATGCTGATCGACCAGGATCTGGCACAGGGCCATGACATTGCGTGCCTTGGTGTTGAACAGGCCAATGGTCTTGATGTGCTCGCGCAAGCCTTCTTCGCCCAGGGCCAGGATGGCTTGTGGCGTATTGGCGCGTGCATACAGTGGCGCAGTGGCCTTGTTGACGGAGACATCGGTTGCCTGCGCTGAAAGCACCACCGAGATCAGTAATTCGAACGGCGTCTTGTAGACCAGTTCCGTTCGCGGTTCCGGGTTGGTTTCCCGAAGGCGACGATAGATTGCACTGCGCTTTTCGGCGTTCATGGTGGGGTTCTGGCCTTGGCGCGAGCCAGCGCCGCTGCTACTGGATCATTGGCTGCCTTGCGCGCCTGCCGCTTCAGTCTTCGCTGTTCTTCGAGTCGATGAATGCGCTGCGTGCGCGCCTCAAATCTCGCCCGGAACTGCTGGGCCAGTTCGAATGCCGGAGGATGCTCCGGCGCCGCGTCCATGACGATGCAATCCACCGGGCACGGTGGGATGCAGAGTTCGCAGCCGTTGCACTCATCGCTGATAACCGTATGCATCAGATTCATCGCGCCGACGATGGCGTCGACCGGGCAGGCCTGGATACATTTGGTGCAACCGATGCAATCGGCCTCGATAACGCGCGCGACAGTCTCGACCTTCTTTTCTTCGCCGCAGTCTGTGTCCAGTGGGAGTTCGGCGCGGTCCAGCAGTTGGGCAATCCGGGCAATGCCAGCGGCTCCGCCGGGTGGACAGCGATTGATCTCGGCTGCGCCATCGGCAATGGCTTCAGCGTACGGTTTGCATGCCAGATAGCCGCAGCGGGTGCACTGCGTCTGTGGCAAGAGCCGATCAATTGCTTCGGCCAGACTCTGACGTTGCGCTGTTTGCAAGCTTATTTGACCTGCATGCCAGGTTCGGCGCCGGCGTCCGGTGACAAAAGAAAGGGGCCGCCACGGTCATCACTTGCCGCCAGCACCATGCCCTCGGACAGACCAAAGCGCATTTTTCGCGGAGCAAGATTGGCTACGCACATGGTGAGTCGGCCAATCAGGTCCTGCGGGGCGTAGGCGGACTTGATGCCAGCAAAGACCTGCCGCGTTCCCAGCGGGCCCAGATCCAGTTGCAGCTTGAGCAGCTTGTCTGCGCCTTCCACCGCCTCTGCATTGGCGATGCGGGCGATGCGCAGTTCAATTTTTGCAAAGTCATCGATGCTGGCGTGAGCGTCGCTGGCGGGCTTGTCCTGTTTCTTGTTCTGGGGCTTCTTGGCAGCAGGTGCAGCAACAGGCGCTGCCGGAGCTGCCTCCGCCTTCATCATGTTTTCAACGGCCTTCGGCTCGACCCTGGTCATCAGCGGCTTGTAGCTGTTGATGCCTTTTGCCAGAAGTGGAGACGATAGATCGCTCCAGGCCAGCGGTTCGATCTTGAAGAAGGTTTCGATGTCCTGCGTGATCTGCGGCAGGATCGGTTTCAGGTAGATGGCGATCTGCCGGAAAATATTCAGGAACGTGGTGCAGACCTGATGCAGGGTTTCACGCTCATCCTCTAGCTTGACCAGTTTCCACGGTGCGAGATTCTGAATCTCCGCATTGGCCTTGTCGGCCAGCAACATGATCTTGCGCAGGGCGGCCGCAAAATCACCGGCCTCGTACAGACGCTTGATGTCGTCGCCCGCAGCTGCAAGCTCGTCGAACAACTCGCTGCTGTGCATGCTGGATGCCAGCTGGCCGTCAAATTTCTTCTCGATGAAGCCTGCGCAGCGGCTCGCGATATTCACGAACTTGCCCACCACGTCGCTGTTCACGCGTGCCTGGAAATCCTGAAGGTCAAGATCAAGGTCGTCCGCGCTGCTGCCCAGTTTGGCCGCAAAGTAGTAACGCAGCATTTCCGGATTCAGATGATTGAGCCAGGTTCGTGCACGTACGAACGTGCCGCGGCTCTTGCTCATCTTGGCGCCGTTGATGGTCAGGTAACCGTTGACGTGCAGTTTAGTCGGGGTGCGGTGGTCCGAGCCGTGCAGCATGGCCGGCCAGAACAGGCCGTGAAAGTTGACGATGTCCTTGCCGATGAAATGGTGCAGTTCGGCGGGGGAATCCGCGCCCCATGAGGCATCAAAATCGGCCGGATCGTTGGCCTTGCACCAGGCCAGGTGGCTGGCCATGTATCCGATGGGGGCGTCCAGCCAGACGTAAAAATACTTGTCCTTCTCGCCGGGAATCGGGAAGCCGAAGTAGGGGGCATCCCTGGAAATATCCCAGTCCTTGAGGCCACTCTCGAACCACTCACGCAGCTTGGCCTTGATGGCCGGATGCGCCACATCGTCCTGCAGCCAGGTTTCCAGGAATTCCTGAAATTTCCCCAGCTCGAAGAACAGGTGCTCTGATTCGCGCAGCACCGGAGTAGCTCCGGAAACGGCGGATCGCGGGTTCTTCAGATCTGTTGGTGCGTAGGCAGCACCGCAATTCTCGCAGTTGTCGCCATACTGGTCTTCGCTGCCACATTTGGGGCAGTCGCCCTGGATATAGCGGTCCGGCAGAAACATGTTCTTGACCGGATCATAGAGTTGCTCGATGGAGCGTCGCGCGATGCAACCGCGGGCTTTGAGCCGCGTGTAGATCAGGGCGCTGAGCTCGCGGTTTTCGTCACTATGAGTTGAATGATAGTGATCAAAAGCCACACCGAACTCCGCAAAGTCCGTCGCGTGCTCGCTGCGAATCTTGTCGATGAAGGCTTCGGCGGTAACACCGGCCTTTTCTGCTGCCAGCATGATCGGGGTGCCGTGGGCGTCGTCCGCGCAGACGTATCGCACCTCATTGCCGCACATGCGCTGGAATCTCACCCAGATATCGGCCTGGACATATCCCACCATGTGGCCGAGGTGGAGCGGGCCGTTGGCATAGGGCAGGGCGTTGGTGACGAGTATCTTGCGGGTCATCGTTGTGTCTTGGGCGGCGGGTGACGAGAGCCGCCGATTATCTCACGCGATGGGCCTCAGGCTGAACGCAACGGCCCTAGAGGGTATTCCGCAATGCTGGCCAAAGGATCACATTGGATACAGATTCTGCTGGTAATCTTCTCGATCTCGCGCTAATGACCATGACGGCGGAACCAAGCAATGAGCCGAATCGCACCCAAAGCCGCACTCGTACTGATGGCAACCTTGTTTGCAGGCATGGCCTACGCAGAGGGCTGGAAAGACTTTGCCAAGCAGATATTCCAGCAGTCGGGCGCTGCCCAGCAGGGCGCAGCGCTAGCGGACGCTGAGATCGTGCAGGGTCTGAGAGAGGCGCTGGCAAAAGGCACCAGGAGCGCCATCCTCCAGTTGGGGCGAACAGACGGCTTCTGGGCTAATGATCGGTTCCGAATTCCGCTGCCCAGCACGGTGGTCAAGGCCGATACCTTCATGCGCGCTGCCGGATATGGCCCGCAGATTGACGAAATGCACCTGTCATTCAATCGTGCTGCAGAACAAGCAGTCCCCGTGGCAGCCGATGTGTTTTCGCAGGCGGTCCAGAAGCTCACCATCAACGATGCGCGCAATATTCTGTCCGGCCCGCCCGATGCTGCGACTCAGTATTTCCGAAAGGCCACAGGCGAAACGTTGGCCATACAATTCAAGCCGCTGGTAGCGAAAGTGACGGCCGGATCAGGCCTGGTCCAGCAGTACGAGAAAATGATGGCCTCTGCAGGGCCACTGGCCGCACTTGCAGGCGGCGGCGCGGATGTGAACACCTACGTCACCAACAAGGCGCTTGACGGATTGTTCCTGCGAGTTGCTGAAGAAGAGAAGGCGATCCGGGAGAATCCGGCCGCCCGTACTAGCGATATCCTGAAAAAGGTATTTGCCAAGTAGCCGCTGGATTTGTCTGCCCTTCTAGGCAGTTTGTCCCGAGGTTCCTGCGTGGAAATGGTGGGTTGCCAGGGACTCGAACCCCGAACCTACTGATTAAGAGTCAGCTGCTCTACCATTGAGCTAGCAACCCATTTCACGGCAAAACTCTGGATTCGTTAAAGAATCCCGAGGGACAAATTAAATTGGGGTGATCGACGGGGCTCGAACCCGCGACAACCAGGATCACAACCTGGGACTCTACCAACTGAGCTACGACCACCACAGGGGGGCGGATTCTACCGACTCCGACGCCGGGATACTACTGTGTCTTGGCCCGACGTTGCGATATTGCCTCGTCGTGGATCGAACAAGTGAGATTTTGCGCCTCGATCTATGCGGTTTTGTCTTGCCGCCAGCGGCCAGATCGCTGGAGCCTGAACGGCTTGCGCCTGCGCAAAGAGCGGGCGACTGGCTTGCAACTGTGGCCTCGCCAATTTCGGCGCGTTTGCCTTTGGCGCATCGCGAATATTTTTGTGGGTTTAGTGCTCACATGGCTTCTTGCACCCGGCACTTATTTACCATATGGTCAGAACAGGCGCGCGCATTGACGTGCAATTGAGCGCTAGGCAGTGCACAGAATAAGGGGAGAATTTTATGATTCAGGAGAACAGCGACCTGCTGATTGTCTACGATCATTTTGAGTCGGTTTGTTGCCACAAGGTCCGTATAGCCTTGGCAGAAAAGCAGATTCCTCACCAGATTCGTCATGTTTCACTGGAAGACGGCTCGCACCTGAAGTCAGGGTCCGAACTGCTTCGCGTCAATCCAAAGGGTGTGGTTCCGGTGATTTGTCACCGTGGTCGAACGCTGACTGAATCATCCATCCTGCTGGAGTATCTTGACGATGCCTTTCCCGAGCCGGTCTTGATGCCCGCCGATCCTTATTGGCGGGCGCGTCGACGACTGTGGGCGCGCTGGATTGACGAAGAAATGCATGTGCCCCACGTTGCGGTCATCAGCTTCGCGGTGTGCTACGGCGCCGCATTCAAGCAGGCCTTGGGTACACAGGAAGCCGTTGAGGATTACCTCAGCAATATTCCCGACCCCAAACTGCGGGCCTCGCATCGTGCCAGTTTTGACCAGCCGCTGGATTCCGCCGAACTGCGGCGAGCGCTTCATGCCTGGGCTGCCTTTGTCAGGGTGATGGACCAGACATTGGCGGAAGTGCCCTGGTTGGCCGGTGAATCTTTTAGCCTGGCTGATATCGACGTTATTCCCTACATATGGCGCCTGAATAACCTGGGTTTGGACATGCTGTGGGAATCGTATCCCCGTGTTGGTGAATGGATAACCCGCGTTACGACGCGCCCCTCCTTTCTGGAAGCAGTCAGCAGTCGACAGCCTGCTGAGTGGATCGCGATGATGCGGCAGACCGGCGACATTGCATTGCCTCAGCTGCGGCAAATGCTCGCCGAACCACCGCCAGAGCCAGTGTCGCCCGCAGCGAGTTGCAGTTACTGAGATCGATGGAGCCCTGATCAGTGAGCAAGAGCAAAGTAGAAGAAACGGATGTTTTGGTGGTGGGCGGGGGTGGTTGCGGTTTGAACCTGTCCATCTTTCTCGCAGACCTGGGCGTCAATTTCGTCACGGTCGAACGAAGTGAGCATCTCGCGCAGCTGCCCAAGGCACATTATCTGAATCAACGCACCATGGAGATACTTCGCCAGCACCAATACGCTGACGACGTTTACGCCCTCGGGACGCCTCCGCACAATATGTCCCGCGCCATGTGGTTGACCACACTCGGCGGAGATGGCCCCTACGACCGAAAGGTCATTCACGAGATGGATGGAATTGGTGGCACAGGGGAGTCGCAACGAGCGATCTATGAGCGCGACAGCGCTTGCCGGTCAGCCAACCTGCCTTTGATTCGATCGGAGCCCATTTTCAAGCACCATGCTGATGCACGCGCGCCAGGCCAGATTCGCTTTGGACATGAATTGACCAGTTTCGAGCAAGACGCAACGGGTGTGACCGCTACGATCACGAGTTTGGCATCAGGAGAGACAAAGCAAATCCGAGCCAAATATCTGGTTGGCGCCGACGGTGGACGAACAGTTGGACGCGCACTTGGCAACAAGATGGTGGGCCCCTCTGGTCTGGCCAAGAATGTCACCGTGCACTTCAGCGCCGATTTGTCCAACGTCATTTTGGATGACCGCGTGATGTTGCACTTTTTGATCCATCCGACGCGTCGCGGGCCTCTGGCCAGCGGTGCTTTGGTTCCGGCGGGTGGGGACGATGCTAAATGGGGTCGGCACAGCAAGGAATGGATTTTCCATTTCATGGTCGCACCGGATGATCCCTCGAAATTCGATGAGGCTATGGTGACCGAACAGATTCGAGAGCTAACCAAGCTTCCGGATCTCCAGATGAATATTCACAAGATCAGCCATTGGATGATCGAAGCAGTGCTCGCTGAAAAATATCGCTTCGGGCGCGTCCTGATGGCAGGAGATGCGGTGCATCGACATCCGCCGGCTTCAGGTCTGGGGCTAAATACCGGAATCCAGGACGCGCACAATCTCGCGTGGAAGCTTGCAATGGTGACGCGCGGCCAAGCCGGTGATGCCTTGCTTGATACCTACGAGACAGAGCGGCGCCCGGTTGGCTCTTGCAATGTGGCCTGGGCGTTGTCCAGTTACTGGAATCACATGCTCAGCGCTGCCTCCATCTTCGCCATCCATCCGGCCAATGTTTATGAGATGGTCGGGCAACCGGACGAGGACAATGAGATTGCAGGGCTATTCGCGAACAGCCCCGACGGGCGCATGCGCCGCGCGCGCATGCAGGAGGTTTTCAATACACACAAAGTCGAGATGTTCGATCACGATATTGAGCTTGGTTTCGTCTATGAGAAGGGTGCGCTGGTACCGGACGGCACCCCGGCACCTGAGCGTGATCCCTGGGGATCGAAGTATCAGCCCACGACTCGGCCCGGGCATCGACTGCCACACGCCTGGCTTGAAACGGATGGCCGCCGCGTTTCCACCCATGATCTTCTGGACACAAGCGCCAGCTTTGTGCTGATTGCCAACGCCGAAGGCACGCAGTGGTGCGACGCAGCACAGCGTGTTGGCGCGGCCTTGGACATCAACCTCAAAACTGTTCGGGTTGCGCATGACGGCGATGCACTGGACACGGATCGGAATTGGCAAGAACTCAGCGGCGTCGGCGAAGAAGGTGCGGTGCTCGTCCGACCCGACGGCTTTGTGGCCTGGCGTTCGGCAGGTGTTTCAGCCGACCCCGTCGCCGAACTGGACGCAGCAATGCGTCAAATTATCCATCGCTGATGCTGCAGGCAGGTCAAAACAAGTCCGCTCATTTTGACGTCGTGGCGCAGGCGAGTCTTGTGATGAGACAAAATCCAGGATCGCGCCGTACGCGATCAATTCAATGAAATTCGGTGAATGCTCAGCGAGCAACGCGAAACACAACCTCCCGGCATACACGCGTCACTCCACTTAAACAGAGAGTCTCCATATGACCAATGCAATTCGTATCCGCCTGCCAGCCTCGCTCGATAGTCTGACGCCGGCCACTGTCGAACCCCGCTCGCCCGTTCGCGACGAAATTCTGGTGCGGGTACGCGCCAGCTCGATCAACTTTCACGATTACGCAGTGGTCTCCGGTCATCTGAAACCTGCGGAAGGTCGTGTCCCTCTGTCTGATGGTGCGGGTGAAGTGGTCGCGATTGGCGATGAAGCAACGCAATTCAAGGTTGGCGATCGCGTGATGAGCACCTTCTACCCGACCTGGCTGGACGGCGAGCCCGAGCTGAATGGCTTCGCCAGCGTGCCGGGCGATGGCATTGATGGCTATGCTCAGGAATACGTCACGGTTCCGGAGACAGCACTCACTCGGATGCCATCGGGCTATAGCTTCGAGGAAGCCGCGACGCTGACCTGTGCGGGTGTTACCGCCTGGCGCGCGCTGGTTGTGAATGGCCAGATCAAAAGCGGAGACACCGTGCTGGTGCAGGGCACGGGTGGAGTTTCGATCTTTGCGCTGCAACTGGCCAAGCTCATGGGGGCTACGGTTATTGCAACCTCCTCATCGGACGAGAAGCTTGAGCGCTTGCGTGCGCTGGGCGCGGATCACCTGATCAATTACCGCGCCGTACCGGAGTGGGGCGCTGCAGCGGCAAAGCTCTGTGAGCGGGGCGGAGTCGATCATGTGGTGGAGATCGGCGGCGCTGGGACCTTGCCGCAATCGATTCGCGCCATTCGTAGTTGCGGACACATTGCCCTGATCGGCGTTTTAGCAGGTCGAGAGGGCGTAATTCCCACCGCCGAACTGATGCGCAAGCAAGGCCGACTGGTCGGATTCACCGTTGGCAGTCGACGACACCAGATGGATTTGATTCGAGCCTGCGAAGTCAGCGGCTTGCGACCGGTCATAGATCGAAGTTTCCCGCTGCCGGCCCTGGGTGATGCATTCCGTCATCAGATAAGCGGCGCCCATTTCGGCAAGATCTGCATCAACGTGGCAGGCGACTGAGCAGATCCTGAAAGAGATCTGGTCAAAGTGGTCGGGGTAGAGAGATTCGAACTCCCGACATCCTGCTCCCAAAGCAGGCGCGCTACCAGACTGCGCTATACCCCGTTTGTGCCTCCTGACGAGTGACCGATCTCGCCAGCCCGCTATTATCGTGTGCTCCGAGGCCAGCGGTCAAAGTTTTTCGTGCTTTGTTCGATGTGAGCGGGTCGAAGCCGGGGCTTGGGCCGCTATACTTCGCGCCCAAATTTAGGTTTATCCCTATGGAACCCCAACACATCGGAAGTGAGATTACGGCCCTGCGAGCGCGTTTCGACGCGCTCCGGGGCTTTCTTTGACTACGAAACAAAGCGTGACCGACTGATTGAGGTCAGTGCGGAACTGGAACAGAGCGAAGTCTGGAACAAGCCCGAGTACGCGCAGAATCTGGGTCGTGAACGCGCCCGGCTTGAGGACGTGGTCAATTCTCTGGACGAGGCGGAGGCGGGTCTGAACGACGCTGCCGAGTTGCTGGAAATGGCACAGGGCGAGGGCGACGACAAGGCGATTGCCGAGATCGGGGCTGATGTCGAAAAGTTCATGAAGCTGGCCGACAAGATGGAATTCCAGCGCATGTTCAGCGGCGAAATGGATGACCACAACGCCTATCTGGACGTGCAGTCCGGTTCCGGCGGCACCGAGGCGCAGGATTGGGCCGAAATGCTGCTGCGGATGTATACCCGCTGGGCAGAGTCCAAGGACTTCAAGGTGGAGCTGATGGAGCGCTCCGACGGTGAAGTCGCCGGTATCAAATCAGCGACCCTGCATATTCAGGGCGATTACGCCTATGGCTGGCTGCGCACCGAAACCGGGGTGCATCGCCTGGTGCGCAAGTCGCCGTTTGACTCGGGAAATCGTCGGCACACGTCCTTTGCAGGTGTTTTCATTTCGCCTGAAGTCGACGATGACTTCGAGATCGAGATCAATCCAGCTGATCTGGAAATTGATACGTTCCGATCCAGCGGTGCGGGCGGTCAGCATGTGAACAAGACCGAGTCCGCGATTCGCATCAAGCATGTGCCCAGCGGGTTCGTGGTTGCCTGCCAGACACAGCGCAGCCAGCACGCCAACCGCGATACCGCGATGAAGATGCTTCGCAGCAAGTTATTTGATGCGGAGATGCAAAAGCGCAATACCGAGAAGCAGAAGGTTGAGGACTCCAAGGCCGATATCGAATGGGGCAGTCAGATCCGCTCCTATGTGCTGGATCAGTCGCGGATCAAGGATTTGCGCACCGGTCTTGAAATATCGGACACGCAGAAAGTCCTCGACGGCAATCTGGACCCATACATCGAAGCCAGCCTCAAGCAGGGACTGTAGTGAGCAAATCAGAAAAGCCGGAAGCAGAATCGCCAAGTGTCGACGAGAACCACATCATTGCCACTCGCCGCGAGAAACTTAAGGCGCTGCGCGATGCCGGCCAGGCCTTTCCGAATGATTTTAGACGTGACACGCTGGCAGAGCATCTGCATGGAACCTTCAGCGGCCATGAGCCAGAGGCGCTGGAGCAGAATTCCACGCGCTTCAGCCTCGCCGGGCGCCTCATGGCCAAGCGCGTCATGGGCAAGGCAAGCTTTGCGCAGCTGCAGGATTCCAGCGGACGTATCCAGATTTTCCTGAAGCGCGATGCCCTCGGTGATGAGGTCTACGCGCTCTTCAAGAGCGCCGATGTCGGCGACATCATCGGCGTCACTGGCAGCGTGTTCAAAACCCGCACAGGCGAGTTGTCGGTGGCGCTCGATGCTTTCAGGCTATTGTCCAAATCCATTCGACCGTTGCCTGAGAAGTGGGCGGGCCTGACCGATACCGAGGTTCGCTATCGTCAGCGTTACGTGGATCTGATCGTCAATCCGGCGGTCAAGGAAGCCTTCGAGAAGCGCGGCAAGACGGTGCGCTTCATTCGTCAGTTTCTCGACGCTCTGGGATTTGTAGAAGTGGAAACGCCGATGCTCCAGCCCATTGCCGGCGGCGCGACGGCGCGACCTTTCGTGACGCACCACAATGCACTGGATCGCGATCTGTACCTGCGTATTGCCCCGGAGCTTTATCTGAAGCGGTTGGTTGTGGGTGGCTTCGAGCGCGTCTACGAAATCAATCGCAATTTCCGCAATGAGGGGTTGTCGACCCGGCATAACCCTGAATTCACCATGCTCGAGTTTTATCAGGCCTATGCCGACTATCTGGATGCCATGGACCTGGTTGAAACCATGGTGCGTGACGCGGCTCTGACGGTGAACGGAAGTGGCAAGTTCAGCTATCAAGGCCGTGAGTACGATCTGGAAAAGCCTTTCAACCGTTGGTCGATGAAGGATGCGGTCAAGCAGTTCAATCCTGAGTTCGATGCGACTCGAACTTCTGATCGCGCTTATCTGGAAGCTTTCGCTAAAGGTGTAGGGGCGGATGCGAAGGCTGACTATGGTCCCGGCAAGTTGCTCACAGAGATTTTTGAGAAGACAGTTGAAGCCCAGTTGATGGACCCGACCTTCATCACCGCCTATCCCACAGAGGTGTCTCCGTTGGCTCGGCGCAATGACGATGATCCGGACGTCACCGATCGTTTCGAATTTTTTGTTGGCGGACGTGAAGTGGCCAATGGCTTCTCGGAGCTCAATGATGCTGAAGATCAGGCTGCCCGGTTCAAGTTGCAGGTCGCAGCCAAGGACTCGGGAGACGACGAGGCCATGGTCTATGACGCAGACTACATCCGGGCATTGGAGTACGGCTTGCCACCGACCGCTGGCGTTGGAATTGGTATTGATCGCCTGGTGATGTTTCTGACCGACTCCGCCAGTATTCGCGACGTCCTGCTGTTCCCGCAGATGAAGCCTGAGAAATAGCGCGATCCGGGGCTGCAGCTTTATCGTGGCCGCGCTCGCCGGAAGCTTGGAGCGCGGAGAGTTGCAGCCAAAATTTGATACAAAACGTGCAGGGTCGTCTCATAAAACGTGTAAATTCAACTCCCTGCGTTAGCGCCTGAACCGCGAGTCGAAACAACCAGAGCGCGTGTTCCCGTGGCGTCTATTTGGGGGAAATTTCCAGATAGATCAACTTCTTGGCCTTGGTCGGTATTCCGTTCACAATGCGCAGTCGGTTGCTCTCGTGGGGAGGGATAGCCGCCCGAAAAAGGCATGTTCTGAATGGACGCCAGCAGACAGGCAAGAATTTACGTGGCTGATCATGTCGCCGACGGGCACGCGTGGGCGACGGTTTCCATGCACAACATGGGGTCGGTGGTGCAGTGGGAAAGCGGGGCCGCACTGCTGTCTTCTGTTCTGGATAACGCGGCACCTGACCTAATTTTTGTGTCTGACGGCCTGACCGATATCAGCGGTCTGGAAATTTGCCGTCGCCTTCGCAACAACCCGCAGACACGAATGACGCCGGTCATTCTGATGAGCGAAATCGAGGATCCGGAGTTTGTTCGTAGTGCTCTCGATCTGGGGGCCGTTGATGTGCTGAGCAAGCCCCTCAATCCTGATTTGCTGCGTGCCAGGATCAAGTTTTATCTGGCCATGAGCCAGCAGAGTCAGGCGCTGGGTTTTGATGCGCAGGTACGCTCCGATGAGCTTGAACGCATGGTTGAAACCATGCGCGGCGAGCTGCGCGAACGCGAGCGCACCATGGCTCGCGCCGAGTTCCTCTTCAGCCACGATTTGATCACCGGCCTGCCGAACCGGCGCCAGTTGCTCGAATTGATGGAGCGCGGTCGCCGGCGCGCAGACAAGAGCGGCACCCCGATGGCGGTGGTTGCGCTGAGCATCGAGCATTACAACGCCTTGCAGGCCAGCAACGAGCGCGACTTGTTTGATCGGACGCTGGCAGGTGCCGCACAGTGTCTCCAGCGGACTTTGCGGCCACTTGATTTCGTGGCGCGCGTATCGGAGGACATGTTCGCGGCCGTGCTGATGCCGCGAGAGCTCGACAACATGGAGAGCGCGACGCGCAATGCCCAAGAAGCGGCAGAACGTGCTGCAACCGCATTGTTGTCTGAAGTGCTGGTAGACGATGTCGTCAGATCTTTGCAAACGCGCATTGCGGTTGCGGTGTATCCGCGAGACGGCACGCGCGGCCCGGAGCTGCTCAAGCACATTGATGAATCGCTTGCTGCGTCGCGTGGCGGCGCGCCGCGTGAACGTCGCCGGCCTGCGACACAAGATCTGGCCACGGCTCTGGCGATGGAGCTGCGCCTTCGACAGGCCATTGAGAGTGACCGGCTGGTGCCGCACTACCAACCCAAGGTTGATTTCAAGACCAATCGCATACTGGGCGGCGAAACGCTGATCCGCTGGCCCTTGCGCAGCGGGGAGTATGTTGGCCCCTCGGAGTTCGTTCCAATCGCTGAGGCGGGCGGGCTGATACCGTCCCTCGACGACTACGTGCTGACTTCGGCCTGCTGCCAGATTGCGGAGTGGCAGCAACGGTTTTCCGATTTCCGCATCAGCGTCAACCTGTCGGCGCTCAAGCTCCATCACCGAGGTGTGTTTGATCGTCTGCGCGAGTTGCTCAGCACAACGCGTGCTCGCCCCGAGCATCTTGAGCTTGAGATTACTGAGAGCGCCCTGATCACCGATTTCGATGCGGCCAAGGGCTGGCTGACGGCCGTGCGCGAGATGGGCGTCAAGGTGTCACTGGATGATTTCGGAACGGGGTACTCGTCATTGGCCTACCTGCGCCGCTTGCCTATGGACATCATCAAGATTGACCAGTCCTTCGTTTCCGGTTTGGAGATTGATCGCAGCACAGTGGCCATCGTGCGGGCGATGATTTCCATGGCAACAGCCCTGAACATGGAGGTGGTTGCAGAGGGGGTGGAGAACATGACACAGGCGGAAATTCTCAACCGTCTGGGGTGTCACACCTTGCAGGGTTTCATCTACAGCCCAGCGGTCACGGCAGGCAAGTTTGAGGCGATGCTGGAAACAGGCACGCTGAAACCACGTGCTCTGGGCATTCAGAGCGACCCGAGCTTACGCAGTGACGGCAGGCGTCTGAGTAATCCGTTTCCGGTTCCGGATGCGGACCGCCGTCACCGGATTCAGTGATCGCCACCGCCCTTCAGGGCGGGTTCCCATTTGCTGACAATCGCGATGATCCCCAGCTTGGGGCTATCCAGATGATGCAGTTCGTCGCTGCGCATGCGCCGTGACTCGGCCAGGCGCCAGGATGTGGCTTCTTCGCCGACGCTGACGGTGGTGTAGACCAGATCTGCATCCAGATGCAGGAATCGACCCAGACCCAGTCCGATGGTTCCATCAATTTCATTGAACTCGCGGGCACCGATTCCCCGCTCAACCGGCACAGTCACAGTTTCGCCGGACTTCAGATGCAGGCGCGGACCCTGGCCATCCGGTGGGTCATTCTGAGTCCATGCTAGTCGAATCAGTGGCCTGAATTGCGGGCTGCCGCGCAATTGCGCCCAATGATCCCGCAATCCGAATTCTTCATCCGGCAGGATCGTGATGCCAGCGGCACTGAGTTTTTGCTGTTCGTCGAGTTCAATGGCGCTGCGCAGGCTGGGCGCAATGGCGGGTTGC
>TARA_R110000850_G_scaffold188967_4_pt1 | contig 25758 bp, 18 predicted proteins | sample TARA_R110000850 | Tara Oceans TARA_R110000850 (sample SAMEA4397586) | marine metagenome | biome: Polar Biome; feature: [SRF] surface water layer (ENVO:00010504); material: water (ENVO:00002006), including particulate matter (ENVO:01000060) such as... | depth 5 m | reverse complement strand
AAACTCTCACTTTCAAAGCGGACCAGTTTTCAGGGGGAAGGCCACTGTTTCGGCTCGGACTGGCCGGTCGCACCGCTCGATCCGATGACCGGTGTGGATGCGGCCGTCCGGCGGCAGACAATCGACGGCGCCAACCCGGACGGCTGGCACCCGGAACAGCGCGTGACGATTGCTGAAACGCTGACGGCCTATACACACACAGCGGCCTTCGCCGGTTTTCAGGAGGATCGCCTCGGCAAAATCGCGCCCGGCTATCTTGCGGATATGACGGTGCTGGACCGCAATCTCCTCAGCGTCTCGCCCGGTCAGTATCTGAAAACCGGCGTGCTGCGGACCTTCGTCGATGGGCAGGAGCGTTTTACGGCATAATCGCGATAGGTGTTTTCGCCCCGCGCCGAATTACGCCGCGCTGCCCCGTGGTCGCCGCCGAAACCACAGCCACGTCCCGAGGATGATCGTAACCGCAAGCCAGAGGCCCACCGACATGGTGAGAACGCGCCCGAACGTGCCGAGGCTTTCGCCCGTGTGAAGCGGGTAGAAAGAGGCGATGATCGCTCGGGCGGTATCGGCCTCCGTCGCGGGCCAAGCACCGCGCACGCTGCCAGTGTTGGCGTCCACGATCACAAGGCTGCTGCCGTATCCGCCGCGGTAAAGTTCGCCGGGCGCGCGGACCCATGCATAGTAGCTTGCGTCCGCCGCTGACGGGAAGGTCGTCCCTACGAAACGGCTGTCGGGGATCGCGTCCACGGCGGCCTGCCGGGCGGTCGCAAAACCGACGCTGGGGCCTGCGGGCGCGTTGGCGGGCAGGGTGATGTCCGGAACGCGGGCGAGATCGCGCAGCGGATGTTCGAACAGAATGAGCGTGCCCGTTCCCGCGATCACGATGGCGGGAACCGCCGCCCACAGCCCCACGGCGCGATGCCAGGAATAGAGGCCCGCCGTCTTTCCGGTGGAGCCGGCAGGCTTCAGCACACTGCGCCACTGCGCTCGCCTCGGCCATGCAGCGATGATCCCGAAGATGAGGTTCGTGACCAACAGCAGCCCGGAAACGGCAAGAAGCCAGTGACCGAACGTCCCCGCCGCCAGCGTCAGATGAATTTCGCGCATCAGCGCGAGGAAGCTGTAATCGTCGGCTTCCCGATCGCGCAGGATGTTTCCCGCACCGTCGATATAGGCTTTGCGCTGCGTCCCGTCCGCGCCAGCAAACAGGATGATATAGCGGTCGGGCAGGCCGGCGGTCGTCCAGATCCAGGTGATCCCGGCCTCCGCTCCATCCGATGCAAAACTGTCGATCCGCTTTTCGATCGCGGCCGGATCGGTGGGACGGTGTGCGCCGCCAAGCGCCATGTCCTCCAGCTCGAAGTGAAAACTCAGCAGCGTGCCCGTGATGGCCTGGACCAGCCAGAACAACGCGGCGCCAAGGCCGAGCCAGCGATGGAGCTTCATGATCCGGTTGCGAGTGGACCGGCGGGGCGGCTGCGGGATTGATATCATAACGCTGTATGGTGCCGTTCCGAATCACTGTCTGCAACGCGGCGAAAGGGTAAGCCGGGCGTGCAACCGGGTAAGCAATCGCAGCCGAAAACGTAAGAACTGTGCCGCTTGCGAAGGCCTCTGCCGCTACCCAGCGACCACACTTTCGGACTTACCCGTCTTTGCCTCTCATTACCCTCAAAAGCCGTTCGCACGTTGCCGAGACTGTTGTTGAATGCGTGATGTAGGAAGCCGGGGATAACAGACAGCAGCGCCCGGTAATACGCAGCCGCATGAAAAAGGGGGTAAGAATGAAACTTGCAATCCAGAATTCCGGTCCGATGTCGTCGAAGCTCTGGTTGGCGCTGCTTTCGACAAGCTGCGCGGCACTATTGCCCACGGTTGCCTCGGCGCAGGCTGTCGATGACGATGAAAGCATCATCGTAACGGCGGAGCGTGCGGTCGCCGCGACCAAGACCGATACACCGCTCACCGAAGTGCCGCAGTCGATCAGCGTCGTCACCGCCCAGGAGTTCCAGGATCGGACGGTCGTCGATTTCCAGGACGTCTATCGCTACAGCGCTGGCGTCGCCTCCAACAACAGCGTGGACTCGCGGGGCGATTTCGTGCTGACGCGCGGCTTCGATGCGGCGCAGTATCTCGACGGGCTGAAGCGTATGCCCGATTTCATCTACGGCGCCAGGCTCGAGCCGTTCACGCTTGAACGCGCCGAAGTGCTGCGCGGCCCCTCTTCGGTGCTTTACGGCGCGGGCGGCCCCGGCGGTGTGCTCAATGCCGTCAGCAAGCTGCCGCAGTTCGAGTTCGGCGGCGAGGTCGGCGTCATCGTCGGCACTGACGACCGCATCCAGGGCCAGGTTGACGTGACAGGTCCACTCACCGAGGGCGTTGCTGCGCGCTTCGTCGGCGTGCTGCGTGACGGCAAGACGCAGTGGGGTACTCCGGATGACCGTCTGCTCATTAACCCGTCGCTGCGCTTCCAGCCCGGCCCGAACACCGACATCACGCTGATCGGTCTCTATCAGAAGGACAAGCAGGGCTCGCTTGGCTACGCGCCGCTCTTCAAGTCGCTGCTCGCGCCGAGCAAGGCGGAGCGGGTGAAATTCAACTTCTATCAGGGCGAACCCGGCTTCAACGGGATGGACACCGAATATGCGTCCGCCGCGCTGATCGTCTCGCACAGCTTCAGCGATGCGATCACCTTCCGCAGCGCGTCGCGCTACAGCCACATGGATACGGATTACAAGGAAGTCTACACGAACTATACGGCCGAGCCGTGGGAGGATGCGGCGGAAACGCTGCTCCGCCGCGAATTCTATGTGAATTACGAGAAGAGCAAGGTCTTCAACAGCGACAACAACCTTACGATCGACTTCGCGACCGGCCCGATCGAACACAAGGTTCTGCTCGGCGTCGATTATACTTGGTTCAAGCAGAGCAAGGACGAGGGCTTCTCGTACCTCGACTTCTTCCCGTTCCCGGCACCGCCGCCCATCAATATCTATAATCCGGAATACGGTGCGGATTTCGATTTCGGAGCATTCAACTTCCTCGATTACAAGAGCACGCAGCTCGGTTTCTATGTGCAGAACCAGATGAGCTACGCCGACCGCGTGCATGTCGTGCTCGGCCTGCGCCGCGACAAGGCGACGTCGAAGCGCAACGGCGTGTCGGAGCTTTCGCAGACAGCATGGTCGTTCCGCGGCGGCATCATCGCCGAGGTGGTGAAAGGCGTTTCGCCCTATTTCAACTACGCCGAATCCTTCCTGCCGGTTCCAGGCGGCGACTTCTTCGGAAACCCGTATGCGCCGCGCACGGCGCGCCAGTACGAGGGCGGCGTGAAGTGGGAGCCGATGCGCGGCGCGCTGCTCAGCGTGGCGTATTTCGACATCAAGGAATCGAACTACATCTCGCAGGATCCCGGCAACATCCAGAATTTCATTCAGGGTGGTTCCGTGGGCTCGACGGGCGTTGAAGTCGAAGCGATCATACGGATGCCCGAAAACTTCGAGTTCACCGCGTCGTACAGCTACATCGACGCGAAGGTCCTGACGTCCAGTTCGACGCTCACGGCCGGCGACCGCCTCTCGGCACAGCCGCGGCAACTCGCCTCGATCTGGGGATCGAAGACGTTCATGGTGGGCGACGACTGGCAGGTCCGTGCCGGTGCCGGCGTGCGTCATATAGGTAACAAGATCGATGCGGGCCAGTCATTCCTGACGCCGTCGGTGACGCTGGTCGATGCGATGGTATCGGCAACCAGCGGCCAGTGGGTCGCGTCGCTCAACGCGAGCAACCTGTTCAACAAGAAATACTACGACCTCTGTTCGCTGCTCGCGACGACGCATGGTCTGTGTACGGCGGCGAAGGACCGCACGTTGCTTGCGTCGCTGACGCGCAAGTTCTGATTGTCCTCCAGGAGGAGCACGCTCAGGCGTGCTCCTCTTCAGGTTTCGAGTGTGAGTGAACCGATGATCCTGTCTTCCCGCAATTTTCTGCCCAATGCCGCCGTCGTCCTTGGTGCAGTGCTTCTCGCGTCCTGTGCGGGGCAGGCCGTGCAGTCGCCTGCGGAAACGGCTGATCTCATTCTCACCAACGCGCGCGTCTACACGGTGGAAACCGCGCGGCCGTGGGCGGAGGCCGTTGCGATCGACAACGGCAAGATCGTCGCGGTGGGTTCTGCGAAGGACGTGCTGAAATATCGGGGGGCGGACACCCGTACCGTCGATCTCGGCGGTCGTCTGCTGATGCCTGCGTTCGGCGATGCGCATGTGCATCCCGTTTTTGGCGGCATGGCCTACACGCGCTGCTCGCTGCACAGCGGCAAGACCGTGGAGGATTATCAGAAAATCATTGCCGGCTGTGTGGCCGCGTCGCCCGGTGACGGGCCGATTTACGGTGTCGGCTGGCAAGACGCATTGTTTCCGCCGAAGGGCGTGCCGCGCAAGGAACTGCTCGACGCTGTCACGGCGCAGCGCGCGCTGATCTTTGAATCCGTCGGTGGCCACAGCTACTGGGTGAATTCGAAAGCGCTCAAGATCGCAGGGATCACCAAGGATACGCCTGACCCGGCCAACGGCCACATCGACCGTGATCCCGCGACGGGCGAGCCGGTCGGCGGGCTACAGGAAGCGGCCATGGCGCTCGTCGGCGATCTCATACCAAAGCCCACGGCGGAAGAGGTGCAGCAGTCGATCGTCTATGTCGCGCACCTCTTCAACAGCCTCGGCATCACGAACTGGCACGATGCCGGCATCGATCTCGCCGCCGACGGAACCAGCGAAACGCTTGCCGCCTATCACGCCGTCAAGGACCGCGGTGAACTGAGCGCGCATGTTTCGCTGGCCTTCAAATGGGAGAATGAGCGGGGCCTGGAACAAATCCCGGCGATCCGGGCCGCTTCGGAACGCGCCGCCGCGTGGGGGATCAGCGCGAAATCGGTCAAATTCTATGCAGACGGTGTCATTCCGCAGCAGACGGCGGCCATGATCGCGCCGTACGAGCACGCGGGCGACCATCGCGGACCTTTGCAGATCACGCCCGAAACGCTGGCGCAGGCGATCACCACGCTTGGCAAGGATGGTTTCCAGCCGCACGTCCATGCGATCGGGGACCGTGCCGTGCGCGTCGCGCTCGATGCATTCGCTGCTGCAAAGAATAGCAACGGCACCGCGAACCGGCCGATGATCTCGCACCTCAACGTCGTCGATCCGGCTGATCAGCCGCGCTTCGGCAAGCTCGGCGTCATCGCGCAGTTCCAGCCGACGTGGGCGAGCAACTATCCGTACATGGACCTCACCAAACAGGCGATCGGTCCGGTGCGATCCGGCTACATCTATCCTTCGCATGGCATTCTCGCGCCGGGCGGCATGATCGCTTATGGTGCCGATTGGCCCGTGGCGACCGCGAACCCGCTGTTCGGCCTTCAAGTTGCAGTTACGCGCGTGAATTATGAAGAGCCTGCAACACCGCCGCTGCTTCCCAAGGAAGCGATTACGCTGGAGCAGGCGATCCGCGCGCATACGCTGAATGTCGCCTATGCGAACGGCATGGAAACGCTGACGGGATCGATAGCGCCCGGCAAGAGTGCGGATCTTGTCGTTCTCGACCGGAACATCTTCACGCTCGCCCCGCTCGAAATCGGCAAGGCGAAGGTGATGGTCACGCTGTTCGAAGGCAGGCCGGTGTTTGGTAACTGGTCGTCGTTGGGCGCGGCGAAGGAGCCTTAACGCGCGCGTGCCGCCGCGCGCAGGCTCGCGGTGACCGACCGGCTCGGTACAGAGATATGGGTTTCTTCATCGAGCATGATGAAGTCGCTGCGCAGACCCTGCGCGGAAAGCGCGGCCATGCGCTGCGCGAGCGCCTTCGTATCGCCCGGAATATTGCCTTCCTCTTCGCGTTCACCCGCCATCAGCAGCAAACTGGTGGCCTTGCCGGTATCGGGGGTCTTCAGGACCTGTGCCCTGAACGCAGCCTCTTCCGCCAGGATGGATTGGTTGTCCCACCAGATCGAAGGGCTGGTCGCGATGATCGTGCGGAACGCGCCGGGGCGGGAATAAAGCATATGGAGCGCGAACAGGCCGCCGAGCGAATGCCCGTAAAGCGATTGCCGGGTGGTGTTCACGGAATAGCGCTTCTCGATTGCCGGGCGCAGCTCGTCGAGCAGGAACTTCGCGAACCGGTCGCGCCCGCCGCTTTGATATTGCGCGAACGCCTGTTTCAGCGCCGGGGTTGCGATGGGCGCGGTGAAATCGAACATGCGCCGCGCATCGTAAATCTGTTCGCCCGGATGGCCGACGCCCACGACGATCATCTTGTCGATGCCGCTGCTCCCGAAGCCATGGATACGGCGCGCTTCGGCGAAGCCCGCGAACATCGCATTCCCGTCGAGCACGTAAAGAATCGGATAGCCGCCCCCGGGTGCAGGCGCGGACGGACGCGAGACGAAGATGCGAAATTCCTGTCCATCTGCCGACGTCATGTCCCACATCTCGGTTTCGGGCATGGCGTAGGGGACGGAGACGGGTTCGGCTGCCGCAGCCGGAACGGCAAGCATCGCAAAGGCGAGGAATAGGGGAGCTGCCAGCATCAAATCAGGTTCGCGGCCTGAGGACGGCGACCGGCCCAAGGTTGCGCCTCTTCCAGTACGGTGCCGAGCGCGAGCAGCTGATCGTCACCTCCGCGCCCGGTCCAGAACATCGCGCCTGCGGGCAGGCCATCGGACGCCATGAACAGCGGCAGCGACAGGCCGGGATAGCCCGCCATGTTCTGAAGCTGCGTATAGTTCACGTGCCGGAAGTGATCGTTCCACAGCCCATCGAATTCACGGTCGGGCGCCAGCACGCCGAGCGGCGGCGGTGTGCTGCTGGTGACCGGGCTCAGCACGACATCGTATTTTTGCCAGAACGCGTCGAGGCTTCTGTCGATCTCCGCGATTGCGCTTAGCGCAGCGGCGAGATCGTCGGCCGTCATGCCGTCGCGCCGCCGCGCAAGCCCGAGCGTCCACGGTTCGAGCAAGGAATCCGCCTGCGTCCCCAGCCGCGCCCGGCAAAGGTCCACGACCTCTCCGCCGCCGTAGCTCCACAAAACATCGAAAGCGCGGCTCAGCGCACCGCGATCTATCGGCGGCTCGCAGAGTTCCACACGCCACCCAAGCGTCTCGCACAGAGCCGCTGCCTTCCCGATCACCTCGGCAACGGCCGGATCAGGCTGCAACCCGTCCAGCCCCTTCAAACTCACTGCCACCCGCAGAGTATCGGTCGTCTTCGTCTCACCCGGCTGCGACCGAAGAAACCGCGCGGCCCAGGCCGTGTCGCGCATCGTGCGTCCGTAAAGTCCATCGGAGGTCAGCAGATCATCGGCCAGGCTCGCCCCGCGCGCGCGGAGGTTCCAGCCCCGGCTCGGCTTGAAGCCAATGATGCCGCAATGCGAGGCAGGGATGCGGATCGAACCGCCGCCGTCGCTGCCCGTTGCGAACGGCACCATGCCCGTCGCGACCGCCACCGCCGCGCCGCTGCTGGAGCCGCCGCTGCTGCGTGTCAGATCCCACGGATTGCGCGTGGGACGGTATAGCAGTGCCTCGCCCGTGCCGATCAGGCCGAACTCCGGCATGGTCGACATCCCGCAAGGAATGAGCCCGGCCGCATCCAGCCGAGCGGTGAAGGGGTAACGGGCCTTCCCCGTCGTGCCCGCCCGCGTCCGCGAGCCCGACAGCATAGGGAAATCGGGATATTCGAGCGAGGCTTTGAGCAGATACGGAACACCTGCCATCGGCGCGGCTCTGTCCACTTGGCGTGATGCTTCAAGCGCATGGTCGAAGGCGCGGTGGCTGACGGCGTTCACCGCGGGGTCGACCTTTTCGATCCGCTCCATCGCGGCCTCGACGAGCGCGAACGGCGGCACCTCGCCGCTGCGGACGAGAGCGGCCTGCGCGTGCGCGTCGAGCGCGGCGATCATCGCTGCCGCCACCACAGCAAAAGCCCGTAGCTGCCTGCGGCGAGCAGCGTGGCATCGAGCGCGGGAACGGTCGTGAGCGACAGACCCATGTGCATCGCGGGCAGGGTGATGGCGAGCGAACCCAGCCACACGCCGATCGCGTCCCAGCGGATCGCGGGCGGGGTCTCGCCATCCGTCCCCCGAAAACGCGAGAAGCCGTCGATCACGTAGATGGCTGCGATCGGCGGAATGATGAGCCCGAGCGTCACCAGAAACGGAATGAAGGAATTGATGATGCCGAGCAGCGCGAAGATGCAGCCGATCGTCCCGCCGACGACGATGATGACCCATTGGCGAACGCCGGGGAAGGTCGCCGCCATCGATAGCCCGGCGGAATAGAGGTTGAGCGCGTTGATCGTCCACACGGAAAGCAGCAGCATGGCGAGCGCCGGTATGCCGAAGCCCATGGCGACGACGATCTGCATGATGTCCGTCTGTCCTGTCGCCAGCGCAATCAACGCTGAAATCAACATCAGCAAGGGTGCGGCGAGCGGAAAGGACAGGAGCATTCCGGCGATCGCGCCGCGCTCGGTCCGGATGAAGCGGGACAGGTCCGGCATCGCGGCGACGGTGAGCATGTTGCCGCCGACGAGCGCGGAGAGCGCGATGCCGAAGCTCATCGGCGTCGGCGGGTTCGCGGCGGGCGCGAGATCGACGGGCTGGGCGCCGACGGCCGTGACGCACACGGCGACCAGAATGATGCCCGCTAGCGGCACTGCAACCATTGCCAGCCGATCAAGGGTGCGAAAGCCGTAGATCGTAGAGGCTGTAATCAGCACGCTGCCCAGGATGACGAACGTGCCGAAATCGCCGGGTATTCCGTAGCCCTGCTTCGAGGCGGCCACCATTGCGTCGCCGAAGAACGACACATTGACCCCGAACCAGCAGAAATGGACGATCGCGATCACGATATTGACCAGCGCCGCGCCCTTCATGCCGAACGACCGCTGGACGAGCAGATACGTCGTCAGCCGCGTGCGAACGCTGATGATCGCGGTGAGACAGGCGGCCGCGCAAAGGATGAGCCCGGAGAGCAGGGCGGCGAGAACCGCCTTGTCGAGCCCGAGCGCAAGGCCGGTCTGCGCGCCGTTCAGGAATCCCGGCAGCGAGAATGTGAAGCTCGTGATGATGAGCGCCACGCGCCATCCGGCGACGGTCAGATGTTCCGGCAGCGGTCCGCTGGCATGGGCATCGCTGTGCCCGCCGCTCATACCGTCTCCGCGGTGTCGAGGTTTTCGAGCGCGATGAAATCGGTGCCGAGCCTGAAGGCGCGCGGGCCGACGAAACGCAGTGCCGGCTCTTCCCGCAGCATCGCGGGCGCGGCCGCGGCGATCACCTTGACGCGCTGGCCATATTTCAGACGCTCGGTGGTGATCGTGTCGGCGGTTTCCCGGTCCATGATGGTGATGAGATCGGGCACCATCGCGCGAATTCGGCCGTCCTGGCGGGCGATGAGGTTCTCGTTCTGAAACTCGATCTCCATGCGCCCTTGCCCCCCGAAGCCGTCGATTATGACGTTTCCGACGGAAAAGCCACCGCGCGTCTCACGCTCCAGATCGACGATCTTTCCATCGAAGAGCGTCTTGCAATGCGGGTAAAGGCCGGTCGCGCGTAAGGCTTCGGCAAGGGCCTCAAACGGGTCCTGCCGGGCGGCACGCGCCTCGCGTATGGCGGCGCCCGTGGCGATGGCCGCGCTGACGCTGCCCGCAATCGCGTGCGCGCGCGCCTCCGCGCCGGTGAGAGGGTATTCGACCATGTGCGCGATGCCGCCGAGCGCCACGGAAAGGCTCCGCGCGATGCGTTCGTGCGCAAGATTGTCGTCGGTTTCGATGACTGTCAGCGCGCCGCAGGAGGCGGTGACGACCGATGGGCAGGCACTGAGGCCCCGGATGTTGAAGATCGCCATTTGCGATTCCGGGAAGGCGCGCCCCATGCCGTCGCAGTCGACGACGGGCACGCCCATGTCGGCGGCGGCAATGATCGGCGCCAGCCCATTGCCGCCGCCGATCTCGATAGGCAGTACGGCATCGATGCGGCGGCCGAGGATCGTCTCCAACCGTCGCAAGCCGGCGACCGCCTCGCTGCCGTTCGGTAGCTTTTCCACCGAAACGGTCGGCGCGCCGATCCAGCCGCAAGGAACGACGAGCGCGTCGTCGGCGAGCGAGGAGAGCGGGATCAGCTCGACACGTCCGCGCCGTTCAAGCGCTGCTTCGGCGAGGAGTAGGCTGTAATAGGGGTCGCCGCCGCCCCCGGAACCGAGAAAGGCGGCACCGCGCGCCAGATCGGCCAGCGCCTCGCGTTCAATGCGCATGGTGGGCCTCGGCGATGAGGTTGCCGGCAGCGGGCGAGGAGGTTTCGACAAGATCGCCAACAGCCTTGATCCTTACCTGTGCCGACCGGCCGGGCAAGTAGCTCAGAAACACCTCCTCCATATCGACGATCTGGATGCTGTCTTTCTGGCCGCCGTTGGCGACGACACGCGCCGCGACGGCTTCGCGCATCCGATCAAGGGCCGCGTGGCGCGGAACGCTGTCGTAGTCCACGATCTGTTCAAGCTGGGCGCCGATCTGGGCGATGGCGGCGCCGACCGCGTTGGCGACCGAGGCGTGCGGCGGCCGCAAAACCTGCGTTGCGCCCGGCAAATCGTTATCGATCAGAAAATGCCCGCCGCCGACGGCGATGATCGGCACATCGCCTTGCGCGGTCTTCATGCGATCGATGCCATCGGCGAACATCGCCTGCATACGGTGCCAGATGGCGGTTTGCACGGTCGCGCTGAGCGGCGGGATGCGGGAGGGATCGCCGAAGTGTGTTCGACCGGCAGCCACGGCGACATCACTTGCCGTCAGGGTTCGGCCGCCGAAGAGAAACGCGTCCTGCAGGATGCGGTAGCCCACCGAATCCGGGCCGATCTGCAGATCGGATTCGCCGAGCGCGTCCGCCAGGTAGAGCCCGGGATCGAGATGGATGCGGGTGCCGCCGCCAAGACCGAGGGCGAGGATGTCCGGCATCCGGAAATTGGTGCGGACTCCGCCGATATCGACCGAAATCGAGGATTCGCGAGGGAAGCCCTTGGAAAGCACGCCGATGTCGCAGGTGGTTCCTCCCACGTCCATGACGATCGCGTCGTTCATGCCCGTGAGGAAGGCTGCCCCGCGCATACTGTTCGTGGGCCCGGAGCCGATCGTCATCACCGGATAGCGCGCGGCATCCTTCGCCGAGATCAGCGTGCCGTCGTTCTGCGAAATGAACAGGGGCGCCTCAAGTCTCAGATCGCGGAGTGCGCGTTCCAGCGAGGCGACAACGTGCCGTGCGAGACTGGTCAGCGCGGCGTTGAGGATGACGCCGTTCTCGCGTTCGACAAGCCCCAGCCGCCCGATGGTGTGCGAGAGGCTGACGCTGGCCTCGGGATGTTCTGCGCGGATGACTTGGGCGGCGCGCTCTTCCATGGCCGCATTGATCGGGGCGAAGGCACTGCTGACGGCGATGCTGTTGATGCCGCGTTCGCGGCAACGCCGTGCTGCGCTGCGAACCCGGTCCTCGTCGAAGGCCGAGATCTCGCGACCATCGAACTCGTAGCCGCCGGGCAGTAGGAAGATGTCGCCGCAGATCTGCTTCGTGAGGGGTGAGGGCCAGCCCGTGAACGGGGGCAGTGCCTCCCCCGAAGGGCTCGCCAGCCGCATGATCGCGACGCGGTCCAGCCGGTTTGCCTCGACGAGCGCGTTGGTGAAATGCGTCGTGCCGATCATCACCGCGGTGATCGCGCCGGGCGCGACGTTTCCGCCCTCAAGCACGGCGCGGATGGCGGCTGAAACGCCGCTGCTGACGTCGGGGGTCGTCGGCTGCTTGTTCGTTGCGACGATCCGGAGGCCATCGATCAGAACGGCGTCGGTGTTCGTTCCGCCGACATCGACACCAATACGCACCTGATCCTCCTTGAAGCGTCGTTCGCTAACGTTCCGGGATTTGAAGGGCCTGCCCCCTCATGCGCAACGCGAATTACGGGTGTGAACGGGTGTGAACGGGTAATGCGCCTTCCCGATACGGGTAAAAGCCCCTCCACCGCCGTGCGTGGGGGCGTCTGCAGGTTGCCATACCCGCGTTCAACCCGTAACTTTGGTCCATTCGGTAGAATGAAATCACGCGCGCGAGGTTCGAGGCCCCATGCTGGATGTGATTGCCGCAAAATTTGATCCGCCGATATGGATGAGTGAGCAGATTCATCGTGGCCTTCTGCTGCGCCAACTCAATCATGCGCTGTCCCATCGCCTCACGCTCGTTCACGCGCCTGCGGGATATGGCAAGACCAGCCTGCTGGCGCAGTGGCGCGACAGCTTGGCGCCGGCATCGGCGCAGGTGGCCTGGCTGACGCTGGAACGTGATGACCGCGATCTGAAGCGGCTGGTGCGCTACCTCTTGATCGCGATCCACAGCGACGCTCACGACGGAAGCCAGAAAAGGTCCTCGCCGGACTTGCCGCCGCGTGCCGCTCTCTCTGCGATAGTCAACGGGCTCGCGGGGCGTTCGAGCCCGTTCGTGCTGATCCTCGACGACCTTCACCACGCCGACAGCGAGCCGGTGGCGGCGTTCCTTCAATCGCTGATCCGCCTTGCGCCCGCCAACTGCCACTTCATATTCGCATCGCGCGACTATCCCCGGCTTGGCCAGTCCGTGCTCGCAGCCGAAGGGCAAGTGCTCGAAATCACGGCGCACCAGCTCAAATTCTCGCTTGCCGAGACGGAAAGCCTGCTGGCCCGCACCGAGCAGCCTCTGGACTCTTCCGATATCGAAACCATTCTCGACCGAACCGAAGGCTGGCCGATCGCCGTGCAACTGGCGTCGCTGTCGCTGAAGCGCGGCGCAGACGCAGGAAGGGTGATCGACGAATACTGCGGGTCCAGCACCGATCTTGCGCGCTATCTTTCCGAGCAGGTGCTGATGACGCTTCCGCAGGAGACGCGGGAGATCGTGATCCGCACGGCGCTGCTCGATCGGCTGACGGGCGGGATGGTTGATCTGCTATGCGACCGGGAGGACGGCTGGCTGGTACTGGAACGGCTGGAACAGCAGGGCGTGTTTCTGGCGCCGGTGACGTGGGAGCGACGAGAATACCGCTATCATCAGCTGTTCGCCGAATATCTCCGAGACCGCTTCGAACGATCTGATCGCGCCGGCTACTGTGCCCTTCAGCGACGAATCGCACAGTGGCTTGCCGAACGCGGCATGGTGGCCGACGCCGTGAACCACGCGATTCTTGCATCCGACGATCTGCTGCTGGCCAACATCATCGAGGAAGCTGGCGGATGGCGCTTGATACCGCAGGGCTTGCTGGGCGTTGTCGAACGCGGCCTCTCCAAGCTGCCGGGCGCACTCATCCGTTCGCGTCCGGGTCTCGTGCTCGCGCAGGTGTATCTCCAGATAAAGTTGGGCGAGTTGGGCGCGGCGCGCGCCGAATACGATCGTCTCGCTGCCGAAGTCGAAAAAGCGGAGTTGTCGGCTGCCATCCGCATCGAAATGCAGGTCGTGGGCGACACGCTCACCGATTACGAAAATCAGCCGATGACGTTCGAGGACCTGCTCGCGCGCGAAGCCCTGCTCCGCAAGTTCCCGGCAAACGATCATCTGGTGCTTGCGAACATCTCCGAAACACTCGGCGCCAAATATTTCGAGGGCGGTTGGCTGGAACGCGCATTGCAGCCGACGCTTGCTGCGCGCGAACATTATCAGTCCTGCGGATCGCTCTATAGCGATCTCTTCACCCGTTTCCTCGAAGCCCGGATCAAGCGTGGGCAGGGGCGATCGAAAGAGGCGGGAACGATCCTGCAGGCTGCCTGGCAGGCCATCGCGGAGAATTTCGGGAGCCGGTCCGACCTCGCCGCCAATTGCGCGGCGTTTCAGGCGGAGCTGCTCTACGAGCAGGACCGCGTTGCCGATGCGCGCGAGCTGCTGTCATGGGCGCTGCCACACATGGAACAGTCCGATGGCTGGGTCGATGTGTATGCGGTGGCCTATTTCACTGAAGCCGGCGCGCTGGCGGGCGAGGGCGCGTTCGACGAGGCGTGCGACGTCGTGGCGCGGGCACGGCGCGTGGCGGGGCGCAGGCGTCTGGTCCAGCTCGAGCAGCTCGCGGACATTTGCGAACTCGATCTGAAGATTTCTAACGGTTTCCTGTCCGCTTCGGGGGTGGCCGAGCTCGATCGCTACGCCGACATGATGGCAGAGGATTCGCCCCAGTATCGCCCCGTGGCCGTGGCCGCGTCGCTGTGCCGGGTCCGGCTTCGCCTGTTCAACGGTGCATACGAAGCCGCGTTGGAGGAACTCACGCGTTTACGAGCATGGGCGGATCAGCGCGGGGCAGGGCGGCTTCTCATTGATGTCAATATCCTCGCCGCCGCCGCGATGCGCGGGCTTGGCGCGGTCGAAGATGCCCGAAACCACTTCGACGAGGCTGTCAGCATCGCGATGTTCCAGGATATCGTCCGGCCGTTCGTGGACGCGCGGCAGTTTGTAGGACCTTGTCTTGAAGATGCCATGCGCGCCGACACGCAGGTGGACCGTTTCCGCGCCCAGTTCCTCAAAACGCTGGCGAAGTCCCTCGCATCCTGCCGGAATACCGTGGCGGGGCAGGGGCCGTTCACCGAGGCGGAAGCCGAGGTGCTGCTATATCTGAGCCAGGGACATTCGAACAAGGAGATCGCTCGGCTGATCGGCATGTCGCCCGATACCGTGAAATACCGGCTGAAATCGGTCTTCCGCAAAATCGGTGTCGCCAAGCGCCGCGATGCCGTTCGTATCGCTGCCGAGCGCGGTCTTGTCTCAATGCAGCTGGTGTCCTGAGGTCTGCCAAGCGAGACGCCTGAGAAGGATCATCAGCTAGCGCAGATCACGCCGGCCGCGATCAGCGCCTCGATATCAGCCTCCGGCATTCGGGTTTCGCGCAGGATCGCGCGGCTGTCTTCGCCGAGAGCGCGCGGCGGCGTGTCGGGCCGGGGTTCGAAGCCTTCGAACAGCACGGCTTGCGGCAGGCTGCGGGCGATGCCTTCGGGATAGCCGCCGGGCACATCGAAAAAGCCGACCCGGGTCAGATGCGGATCGGTGAGCAGGTCTTCGAGACTGTTCACTTCCGAGCACGGCACGTCGCGCGCCGAAAGCGCTGCAATCCATTGCGCGGTCGTGCGTGCGGCCATGCTTTCTGCGACGAGCGCGTAAAGCTCGTCGATATGTGCGGGACGCTGCTGGGGATCGCGAAACCAGTGCTCTTCCGCCACATCGTCGCGGCCGATCTCCGTGAGGAACGCGCGCCACTGGCGGTCGGTATAGGGCAGCACCGCGATCCAGCCGTCGGCGCTGCGGAACGGGCGGCGATTGGGTGAAAGAATGCGGGGATAGCCGACGGGGCCGGCCGGCTCAAACGTCGCAGATGCCAGATGCTCGTTGAGAAGGAATGCGGCCAGCGCTTCGAACATCGGCACCTCGACCTTGATCGCTCCCTCGCGTCCGTTCGCGCGGGCGAGGAGCGCGGCAAGGATGCCATAGACGGCGTGAAGCGCGGCGACCTTGTCGGCGAGAATGGTGGGGACGAAACGCGGGTCGCCGCCCGTTGCCGTGCCAAGGCCGGCGATGCCGCTTACCGCCTGTATGATGTCGTCGAAGGCTGGGCGATCACGATACGGGCCGCGCTGGCCGAAGCCGACGGCTGCGCAGTGGATGATGCGCGGATTGATCGCCGCCACCGCGTCGAAGCCGAGGCCGAGCCGGTCGGCGGCGTCGATGCGCATGTTATGGAAAAGCACATCCGCGGTTTTCAGCAATTCTGCGAAGGCCGCGCGGCCTGCGTCTGCCTTCAGATCAATCGCAAGCATCCGCTTGTTGCGGTTGTTGTTCACGAAAAGCGCGCCGCCGCCTTGGCCGCGTGGGTGGGCATGGCGGGCGATATCCCCCTCCAGCGGCTCGACCTTGATGACGTCGGCGCCGAGGTCCGCGAGCAGCTGACCCGCGTAGGGGCCGAGCACCACGGCGCCCACCTCGATTACCCGTATTCCTTCCAGCAAAGCCAGCATCGTTCGCGTCTCCGTCTTGACTTCTATTCCTAAACAGAGACAAAAATGTCCACAAATAGAAATTATATGGGGAGTCGCGATGCCGACCGGTTTCCGTTTCGATCGTCTTTTCATTGGCGGCGCGTGGGTGGCCCCGCGCGATGGCGGCGTCCGGCCGAGCATCGATCCGGCGACGGGCCAGCCGTGGGGTGACGTGGCTTACGGCGGCGCGCGCGACATCGATGCGGCGGTTGCGGCTGCGAAGGCGGCGTTCGAGGGGCCGTGGCGGACGATGCCGCCGTGGGAGCGCGCTGCGCTGCTGCGGAAATTCGCGGACCTCTATGCAACGCGCGTAGGCGCGCTCGCCGAGGTCGAAACGCGCGACAACGGCCGCGCCGTGCGTGAATCGCGCGGCGATATCGGGCTGCACGCGCAATATTATCACTGGTTTGCCTCGCTCGCCGACAAGCTCGGCGGGCGCACCATTCCGATGGACGACAGCGTTCACGCCTTCACCACGCGGCATCCCGTGGGCGTGGTCGGCGCGATCACACCGTGGAACGTGCCGCTGATGGCGGCGGCGTGGAAACTCGGCCCGGCGCTCGCAGCGGGGTGCACTGTCGTGCTGAAGCCGGCGGAGCAGACACCGGCCTCGTCGCTGGCGCTGGCGCATCTTTTCGAGGAGGCCGGTTTTCCGCCCGGGGTCGTCAACGTCGTGCCGGGTGACGGCCCGGTCGCGGGCGCGCGTCTGGTGGAACATCCCGATGTCGCCAAGATCAGCTTCACGGGCGAGGGGACGACGGCGAAGACCATCCTGAAGGCGGGCGCGGACACGCTGACGCGCTGCACCTTCGAACTCGGCGGCAAGGCCCCCCACATCCTCTTCGCCGACGCCGATCTCGATCAGGCGCTGAATGCGGCGACCGGCTCGGCATGGGCGCTCTGCGGCCAGAGCTGCGCGCTCGGCAGCCGCGTCCTCGTCGAGCGGCCTGTCTACGACAGGGTCGTGGAGGCGTTCCGCGAACGCGCCGCGCGCGTGCGTGTCGGAATGCCGCTCGATCCGGCGACGCACATGGGGCCGCAGGCGCATCAGCAGCAGCTCGACAAGACTCTTTCCTACGTCGCGATCGGCCGCGCGGAGGGCGCCGAACTGGTAACGGGCGGCGCCCGCATCGATCGCGATGGTCTTGGCGGAGGCTATTTCGTTGAACCGACCGTGTTCGCCGGGGTTTCGGCGAACATGCGGATCGCGCAGGAGGAAATCTTCGGGCCGGTGGCCGCGATCATCCCCTTCGACGGTGAAGACGAGGCGGTCTCCATCGCCAATTCGACACCCTACGGTCTCGCCGCCGGTCTGTGGACACGCGACACGGGCCGCGCGCACCGCGTCGCCGCGCGGATCGAGGCAGGCATGGTGTGGGTGAACACCTACCGCTATATCCGCTGGTCGACGCCCTATGGTGGCGTCAAGGCCAGCGGCTGGGGCCGTGAGAACGGCATCGAGGGGCTCGATCCGTTCCTCGAAACCAAAACCACGATTGTTTCGACCACCGGCACGTTCGCCGATCCCTTCGCAAACTGAGGACAAGACCATGCGCCTTTCGGGCAAGCTCGCCATCGTCACCGCCGCGGCATCCGGCATGGGCCGCGCCGGCGTGGAGCGTTTCGTGCGCGAAGGCGCGCGCGTTGCCGCCATCGATATCAACCCGGATGCGCTTGCCGCACTCGTTGAAGAGTTCGGGGACAGCCGGGTGACTGCGGTCGCCGCCGATCTCTCCACGCCCGAAGGCGCCACCGACAGCATCGACCGCGCCGTCGCGGCGCTGGGCGGCGCGGATATTCTGTGGGCACATGCCGGAATGCCTGGCCCGGCCTCGGTCGAAAATCTCGATCTCGCCGCCTATGACAAGGCCATCGCGCTCAACGTCACTGCAGCGGCATTGGGCGCCGGGCAAGTGGCGCCGCACATGCGCGCGCGCGGCGGTGGCGCGATCGTGTTCACCTCCTCGATCTCCGGCCTCGTCGGTTCGATGATGAGCCCGATCTATTCCGCTGCGAAGTGGGGCGTCGTGGGGCTCGGCAAGAGCCTCGCGCTGGCCTTCGCGTCCGATAATATCCGCGTCAACGTGGTTTGCCCCGGCCTTGCCGATACGCCGATGAAGGTCGGCTTCACCGGCCGCAGCGGAGATCCGGCGGAAGCCGCGGCGAACGAGGCCAAGATCGTCGCCGCCGTGCCGATGGGCAGGCTCGTGAAGGCCGGCGAGGTAGCTGACGCGGTGCTCTGGATGGTCTCCGACGAGGCGAGCTTCGTCACCGGCGTCGCCTTGCCGGTCGACGGCGGCTTCACGGCACGGTGAGCGAAGGTGCTTGCGGCTTTTCCGGGCGCGCCGCTTCGGCCATACGGGAGGCTGCAATACCCTTTAGGCGAAAACCAAGATGATCGTGCGGCAAGCAGCCAATGTGCTGGAAATTCTAGAATATTTCGCGAAGCGGCTGAAGCCGGCGACGCCCGCCGAGATGGCCGGGGACCTCGGCTGGCCGCGTTCGAGCACGTTCAAGCTGGTGGGTACGCTCGCCGCCAAGGGCTATCTCTACGAACCGCGCGGGCGCGGCAGTTACTATCCCAGTCCCCGCTGGCTGGTGCTCGCCGAAGCAGTGACGCGCGCAGAGCCGCTGCCCGAACGGTTCCAGCGGCTGGCCCGCGATCTGATGGAAGCCACGGGAGAGACGACGGCGATCTCGGCGCCCGCGGGCATCTTCGCGACTTTCGTGGATGTCGCGGAGTCGCGTCAGCCGGTGCGCTATTTCGCCAGCGTCGGGGACAGGGTGCCGATCCATGCAAGCTCGGCGGGGCGCGCCCTCCTCGCACAGCTGAGCCCGGACGAGCGCGAGCGCCTGTATCGCAAGATCGATTTTACCGCTTATTCGCCCGCCACGCCCACCACGCCGCAGGCGGTGGAAGCGAAGCTGGCGCGCGCCGCCGAACGCGGCTGGCACCAGAGCAACGCCGAATACACGCCCGATCTGGCAGGCGTAGCCCTGCCTTTGCCGGGCAGCGATCGGCGCCTGTCCGTAGTGGTGGTGGGGCCGGTGTCACGCTGTCTCGAGCGGCGTGCCGAAATGGCGGCGATCGTCGCAAGGCATCTGGCGACGCTGTAACCCGCGTATCCAGATTCAACGAAGAATCCGGGCGGCCGATCCGGCGCGCGTTCGGCGGGGGAGGGGCAGCATGAACAATGACCCAAGGGCGATGCTGGCAGCCTCGCCTATGCGGCCGGTGCAGATTGTCGTCGTCGCGCTGTGCATCGCGCTCAACGCGCTCGACGGGTTCGATGTGCTCGCGATCAGTTTCGCGGCGCCCGGCATCGCGGCCGAGTGGGGTGTCGATAGAGCGACGCTGGGCGTGGTTCTGTCGATGGAACTGTTCGGCATGGCGGCAGGCTCCGTGCTCATCGGCAACATCGCCGACAGGATCGGGCGGCGGCCGACGATACTTTCCTGCCTGATCGTGATGACGCTGGGTATGGCCGCCGCATTGTTCGCAAACGACGTGATGACGCTTTCGGCAGTGCGATTTCTAACAGGCATCGGCATCGGCGGCATGATCTCGTCGACGAGCGCGATGGTCGCCGAGTTCTCGAACGATCGTCGGCGCGGCCTCAATATGGTGCTGAATATCGCAGGCTATTCGGTGGGCGCCATTTCCGGCGGCCTGGTGGCTTCGGCATTGCTGGAGATGACAGGCGACTGGCGATCCGTCTTCATGCTCGGCACGGCGGCAACGGCCGCGATGATTCCACTGGTGGTTTTCTTTTTGCCGGAATCGATCGAATCGCTGATTGCGCGGCGACCGGCGGGCGCGCTTGAAAGCGTCAATAAAACGCTGCGGAAACTTGGCCACGCGGCGGTCGATATGCTGCCCCCGCCGCCGGAACAGGTGGTGAAGCCGTCAATCGGTTCGCTCTTTTCTCAGAACTATGCGCGCGTGACGATCCTGCTCACAGCGGCCTATTTCGCGCAGATCCTGTTTTTCTATTACATCCAGAAATGGATTCCGAAGATCGTCGTCGATCTCGGCTTCGACGCGGCGGAGGCGGGCCGCGTGCTTGTCGCGGCCAATGTCGGAAATCTCGCGGGCGCCCTGGTCATCGGCCTCGCGAGCCAGCGTTTCAACCTGCGCCCCCTCGTTGCCGGTGCGATGCTGGCCGGGTTCCTCGCGATCGGTGCCTTCGGCCTCGTCGGCGCTGATCTCACGCGGCTTTCGATCACCGCTGCCGTGGCGGCATTCTTCGTCAATGCCGGGGTCGTCGGCATGTACCCGATCTTCGCCCAGACCTATCCGGCGGCGCTGCGAGCCAGCGGAACCGGGTTCGTCATCGGCATCGGGCGCGGCGGCTCTGCGCTGGGTCCGGTCGTCGCGGGGGCGCTGTTTGCCGGCGGAAATAGCCTGCTGATCGTTTCGCTTGCGATGGGTGTCGGCGGATTGATCGCGGCGACGATGATATGCCTGCTGCCGCGCGCGCGCTCTGAGAACAACGCGCCGCCGCCGCCCTGACCGCGCTCCTCAGCGGATTTCGAAAGCGAATCTCAGCACATCGGTCACGGACCGGGCGGGCACGCTCATGTGGCCTTCGTTCTCGTAGCGCGTGAAGCGGACACGCAGGCCGTGACCTGAAAGACGGTCGAGCCGGTCGGCGAGCGCGCGTGCGGGTTCGGGATCGTCATCGACATCGCGGTCGCCCACCACGATCATCAAGCGGCTCGTCTTGCCGATCTTGCCGTTCGTGAGCCGCGCAGTGAATTCCCGTTCCTCGCCCAGCACGCCTTGATCGTTCCATTCGATGGAGGGGCTTGCCGCGATGATCGAATGGAAGGCATCGGGCCGGGCGTAGAGCGCATAAAGGCCGAACAGTCCGCCGAGCGAATGCCCGAACAGGGACTGGCGCTCGGGGTCGATCTTGTGGCGCCTGCCGATTTCGGTGCGCAGCTTGCCGGTCAGGAAATTCAGGAATTCCTTGCGGCCGCCGCTTTTGTACTTCGCCAGCCATCGCCATTGCGTCGGCGGCGGATCGAGGAGCGGCGGCGTCAGGTCGTTGAGCCGTCTAACGTCATATGTCTTGTCGGTCGGGTAGCCGACGCCGACAATGATCGATTTCCCGACGGGGTAGAACTCTTGCAAGCGCCGCGCTTCGGCAAAGGATGCGAAGCTCGCGTTGCCATCCAGCACATAGAGTACGGGATAACCGTCCGCCGGTGGTTCACCTTCAATCGGGTAGGACACGAAGATCCGGTAAATCTCGCCCGTGTCGGCTTTCATGTCCCACATATGCGTGGACGGCATCGTATAGCCTGGCAGGGATGGTGTCGTCGCAGGGTCCGCGCTTGCTGCCACGGCAGAGAATACGAGCAGGGCTGCCACAGAGACGAGCTTCATCATTCGCGTTCTCCTTCAGTCGTGAGGCCGGTGTGCGCTCAAGGCAAGGTCGGGTTCGCTCTTGCCTTCCCCTAGCACATGCTCAGCCACGTAGCGCCCGACGGCAGGACCATGTTTGAAGCCGTGTCCGCTGCCGCCTCCCACGATCCATGTATTTGCCCAAAGCGGGTGCCGGTCGATCAGAAGATGGCCGTTGTCGCTGTTTTCGTACTGACAGACCCGCGCTTCCGAGAGCGGGCGATCAGCGAGATCGGGAAAGCGCCGCCGAAGGTAATTTCGAACGTCGTGAATGCCCTGATCGGTCACCCGGCGGTCGTTGCGGTCCGGATCTGTTTTCGGGCCATGCTTGTCGAGCGCGATCTTGAAGCCGCGCGCTTCGATGTCCGGAAAGCCGTAATGGAGGTCCGCGCTGCTGACATCGACCCACGCTGGAAGGTTCGCATGTCCGAAGCGCGCATCGCCGGCGTCCGGCGCGAAAAAGAACACCTCCTGACGGGTTGGAACGATACGGCTTCCGATGACGTGGGGAAACATCTTGGGGAGCCATGGGCCGCAGGCGAAGACGTAAGAGTTCGCATGAAGCGTTTCGCCACCGCCTGAGATCGAATCGAGTGCTGGTCCTTTGGCTCGTGGCGGATCGATGGCCAAAGTCCGATAGGTTCCGCCCGCGTTCACGAACTCGGAGACGAGGCTCTGAACGCTCCTGCGCGCCATCAGCGCGCCCATCGTCGGTTGCATCACGCCCACTGCGATGCCGCTGAAGTCGATCTGTGGCCAGCGCTTCGCCATCTCGGGGGCCGTCATCTTTTCGATCGGTATGCCGAGCCCACGCTGGAGCGCGATGCTCTCGTCGATCTTCGCGTTATCCTGGGGGTAGATGTAAAGCGCGCCCGTTTCGAGGAAGATCGGGCTTTCATGGCGACGCGACAGTTCATGCCACTCTGCAAGCGATTCCCAGGCCCAGCGGGTATACAGCGCATTGCCCGCGTACTCCGTGCGGATAAGGCGCGTCTCACCGCCGGACGAGGACCGGCTATGCGCAGCGCCCCAGGCATCGACGAGCAGCACGGTCCGCCCTCTGCGCTGCAAGTTCCAGGCCGTCCACGCCCCGAACACACCCGTGCCGATCACGATGACATCCCACCGCTCGGAGGGTTGGGCGACGGCCCGGGTCGAAGAGGTGCCGGCGAAAACGCCCGTCAACGCCATTCCACCCAGAATATGACGGCGGGAGACGAGAGAGTTCGCCAGATCGATTCCGTTGCTCGTGGGTCGGCGAGTGATCATCTCTTCTCTCTCACTCCGGACAGACCAGAAAGGCCAAGACGCCGCGTTACCGTCTTTGCGGAGATCAATAGACTGCTTCGCTAAAGCCCATGTCTTTTGGAGCCCTTTCCAACAGCTTTTTCCAGCGTTCGAAGGGGTAAGAATAATCACATTTAGGGTAACGCAAGTCGTCCAGCTTTTTTGGAATCGAAACGCATTTTTAAGCTGCCTCCATGGTGAGTGGTGCTTGGCTGCCAATTCTCACTGCGCTCTGCAGAGGCAATTTCGAGCCACGCTGGCTGCGGAAGACATGCCGCCGCCCGCGATTGGTAGACGCGCCCCTGCTCCTGCTCTGGGAGTGCTCGCGGAACTGGCAGCCTTTTTCCCGAAGGCATGAGGCCGGCCGGCGTGCGGCCGGCCCCAACTTACCGCGCAGTCTGTGTCAGTCGTTCGAACTCGCCTTCGTCCGTCACGCCTTCCGTGATGATGAAAAGCAGGGTGGCATCGCCGTTCATGCCGATGGCTTCGCGCCATCCGAGGTTGGTGGCGGCAAGTGCGCCGGCAATACCGGCCGCGCCTGATGCGCCCGCGCGGATGACGGTGTCTGTTTCTGCAGGGGCGGCAAGGCTGCGGACGGCTTCGGCAGCGTAAGTGTCCGCTATCGATATAAAGGCGTCCACGCGATCCTTCAGGATTGCGAACGCCGGCAGCGAAGGGCGCAGACAATCGAGCATCGCGAAAATCGTCTCCGCGCTGTGCGCGATCTCGGTCGCACCGCCGGCACGGGCGCTTTCCAGAAGGCAGTCGGCGCTGTCCGGCTCGACGACGATGATGCGCGGCGCGTGGGGGCTGCTGCTGAACCGGCTGGCCATCGCCGCGGCAAGCCCGCCAACACCAGCCTGGACGAACAGGTGCGTCGGCTGTTCGCCGGGTGAAAGCTGCGCGCGGATTTCTTCGGCGATCACGGTGTAGCCCTGCATCACGCGAACGGGCAGCGGATCGTCCGCGCATTCCGGTGCGTCCGCGGTGTCGGAAACGAGGATGGCGCCTGTGCGCGCCGCATCGCGCCGTGCCTGCTCGACCGAATCGTCATAGGTGCCGTCGATGCGCACGATCGCCGCGCCCTGCCTCCGGATATGGTCGGCGCGTTCCTCGGTAACACCAGCGTGCAGATAGACCGAGCAGTGCGCACCCACGAGCCGTGATCCGGCCGCCACGGCGCGGCCGTGATTGCCGTCGCTGGCGCAAACGAAATGCATGTCCGAAGCGATGGCGCGAACCTCTTCGCCGACGAGGTCGGCAGGATCGAGCGTGCGGCCGAGCGTGGCCTCGGCGCGCGCGCGTACGACGCTGAACACCGCATAGACACCGCCCAGCGCCTTGAAGCTGCCGAGCCCCATGCGCTTGCTCTCGTCCTTCACGAGCACCTGCCCAACGCCCAGGCGGCGCGCGAGGCCGGGCAGTCGCACCAGCGGCGTCTGTGCATAGGCCGGGCAGGCGGCGAGCATCGCCATCGGTTCGAGATGCGCGTCGGCAGGAAGGCCACCCTGCGGGTGGGTGGTTTTGAGCGGGTTCAAAAGCAACTCAGTCATACGGAAGCTCCGGTTCATGTGGCGGAGACCGGCGGCCGCGTGTCCCGCCACGGCCGTGCGCTTTGGAGCGCGGCGGCAAGCGAAAGCAAGCTCTCCTCACCACCCAATCGGCCAGCGATCTGCGTGCTGATCGGCGATCCGTCAAGCACATGCAGCGGCACGCTCATCGCGGGCTGACTTGTGAGACCTTATTGGAAATCCCCGCCATCCGTCGGGGAAGGCGGGTGCGCGCCGTCAACACATGTCGGATCAGAAGCGGGGATGATGCTCGATCCCCACGGTTCAACGTCGCGCGCGATAAAGGCGATGGCCGTAAGGCCGAATCGGCGGCGCTGCATGGCTTTTTCATGGTTTTTTCTGGCGGAGACGGAGGAAAGTGAAATTTTAATAATAACAATGTAAAATCAAATATTTAAAGAATATATTTGTACAAGATGTCCCTCCTAATGCCCCCGATATGAGGCATCAATCGCATTGGTGGTGACTGCGACGTCTTGAATTTGCGCCTCTAGAACCGGCGCAATCAGCGATGCCAACAGCATAAGCACTGCGCCGACGAAAGCGCCGGCCGCTGCGTACCATTTGACGGCTCGCTGCTGGTCCTGCGCCGTCCGCGCGGTGGCAAGCGCGCTCTCGATCTGACGCGCTGCTGCCGCCATACCGTTCTGCGCGTGCCCGAGCAGCCGAGCATCTTCGGCCCGCACCTGCTGGCTCGCGCGCAGGATCTGCTGTCCGATGGCTTCGGGTGTCAGCTGAAGCGCCGGCGCCTGTGCCATGGCGCCGAGCGCCGCATTCTGTTCCCTGACCCTCTGGCCGATGCCGGCGAGCACACCGCTGTAATCGGGCTGCGCCTTCTGCTCGGCGGCGAGCCCTTCGAGTGCGCGGCGGAGCAGCGCCACCTCGCGCCTCAGCGCCTCGAACGCGTCTGCCGGGGATGAGTCGGTTGCCATGAGCATGAGCCTAACGGCTAAGCCCGCGCCCGCGCGAGAGGCCGAACCAGTCTGAGAGCTCCCGGGACAGCCCGCGTGCCGGTTCCATGCCGATGCCGAGCCCGAGCTCGCGGGCGCGTGGTCGAAGCAGTGATTCCATCTGCGCGTCGCGCTCGAGGCTCTTGGCGAGTCCGGCCATGCCGGCGTTGATCTTCGGGAGCTTGTGTTCCTCGCCCCAGAACCTGGCGTGCTCCTGCTGCTTCCGCAGCCGGGTCCATTCGGCGACGAACCGGTCGGCACGGTACGCGGGATCGGTGCGGACACGCTCGGCCTCGTCGAGGATAGCGCGCGCCTGGCGCACGTCGCCGCGCGCCATGGTGTCGAGGAGCTTCAGGTCCGCGCGCCATGCATTCCGAAGGTCGCGCGCCGCGCCGGGGCGGATGGCATCGAGCGCGGCCTCGTCGCGTTCGTGCATGGCGCGCAGGCCGTCGCTCATCGGCACGCCTGCGATG
>TARA_R110000850_G_scaffold74863_2_pt1 | contig 25775 bp, 56 predicted proteins | sample TARA_R110000850 | Tara Oceans TARA_R110000850 (sample SAMEA4397586) | marine metagenome | biome: Polar Biome; feature: [SRF] surface water layer (ENVO:00010504); material: water (ENVO:00002006), including particulate matter (ENVO:01000060) such as... | depth 5 m | reverse complement strand
TTTAGTTAATTTTATTTATTAATTCTCTTGCATCAAATAGTGTATCTATATGATAAGACCTACATTGTTTTTGAACCTCTGCTTTTGCTATATCTTTATCATTAAAAAACTTATGCACTTCCATATCGCAAACACTTACCATATTTTCTAATAAATCTACATAATCATTAAGACTATTAATAGCATCTGTCAATCTATGTTCCATTATTTCTTTTTCAGTCATAATTATTTATTTAAGTTCTTTAATCTATAAATTCCACTATCTATTTTCTTTTGAGTTTCTGGTTTTAATTCTCTTAAAAAGATATTTCTATATTTTCCAGTAGTTTGTGAGTAGTCCCAAGTATTAATATCTAACACTATTCTTCTATCATCAAAATATTTAATAGCAATTATACTATCATAACTTTGAAAACATACTTTGTCTTTTGTTGTAATTAAAAACTGGTTTGCTATTGCTTTACCAGAGTAACTATACATTTGTTTTACTTTACACATTTTGCTTTGATTTTATTTTGGGTATTATTGCCCTTTACCACCAATACCCCCTTATTTTCATAAGGAGGGTAGTTTTAAGGTGTTTTAAACTAATTTGATATACGAGGTAGGAAGTAAGGGTCTTGTTGTCTTAAACCCCTTAAATCGTGGCTTAAATCTAACATAAAGTTGCTAATGGTTCTATCATCTTTAATGTTTCCATTATAATAGCTTACTAAGTCATTACAATAATCTAAGTTATCCATTAAAGTAAATACTACTAATTGTCTTTTGGTTGGTACATTCATAGAAGGTAAATACTTTTCGCATATCATTAATGCACTCCCTATAATCATTTCTTTTTTCATAATTTTTTTCATTTTATATATTGTTTTTTAGTTCTTCATTAATAACTTGATTAAGTTCCTCTAAAGTATCTTTAGCTAATTTTAAATTTCTTTCATTATAAGATGTAAATAAAGACTTGTATAATTTTTGTGTTAAAAGCATTGTTTTCTTTTGCCTTTCATCATACTTTTTACAAGTCCTATAATTTGTCTTGTTTTCAGTTATTTCTATTGTTGGATTGTTTAAGTCCGTTGTGTTTAGAAAAATTTTTGTTTTGCTCATCTTTTTTGGTGCGAGTTTTGGCTCGGCTTTTTTAAGGTTATATTATTTTATTTCGTTTTCTAAATCTACTAAGTTGTTGAAGTCCTCAACCAAATTATTTTGTATTTTTATCCATCTTTCAATAGTTATTCTATTATGTTTTTCTGTTTTTAATTTGTTTATTCTATTGTCAATTAAGATAAGAATGTTTTTAAGGTCTTGCTTTGTTGTTTTCATCTGCTTTGATTTTAAATTTAATTGAGATTATTCTCGTTTTTAATTCTGGGACAAAGTAAAGTATAATAAAATTACCCACCTAATTATTTTATGTTTATTTACAATTTATTTTATATTTATATATATTTACTGGATAGGGGATGCTCTAAAAAAAAATTGTTTTTATTGCTATTATTATACCTATTAGAGTGTTTATGATAACTATTAGCCAGCTTATAACCTTTGCATTATTATAAGAAAATGTATAATAATATATCTCTATGTTATTATATTTAATAACTTTGTAACCTTAATCAATCAAAGCAAACTCAATAAGATAAACCTTCCCTCGCACAATGAATAATCAAAGCAAGATAAACAATACATCCCTTTCCCATTCCCTTTATGTTTTAAAGCCCTTTAAAGCAGTTTTATTTTGTTTTTCATATACAACCCCTTTAATATAAATTAATGGCTAAGAATAAAAGAAATAGGTATTTAGGTTTAAAAAAGTACAATAGGATATTAAAGTTTTTAAAGGGGGATAAAAAAGTTTCTTTATCAGAATTTAGAAAACTCCAGCAACAAGCAAAAGGTGTTTACCCATCTTTTAAAGATGTTACTTTTTCAAAAATTACTAAAAGAAAAGTAAAAAATTCTGATGCTACTTTAGGTAAAGTCAATAATACACTTAAAACCAGTAAGATAAGGATAGGTATAACAGACCTAAGTAAAAGCGAATTAGATTTAATACCAGTACCTTTAAGGTTTTTTGAATTAAAGGAATTAGAAGAATTTAATAGCAAGTACCCAGAAATACCTATCGTTATACAAACAAATGATAATCAATTTAGAATTAATGGTTCATTAGGAGAATATGGAGGTTCTGATTTAGCTAACTTTGTTAATGATGAATTAAGAGCAGAATATGATAATGATTATGAGGTTGCCTTTAATTATGAAATTACAAATGATTATCTTTTAATTATACCAGAAGATTTAAGTACGGCAAACAAAAAAAGTTTAATTGGAAAAAAAATTACTTTTGGTACTCCTACAAAGTCAAAAAAAAGAGAAATAGTAAAAAGAGAATTAACTGCAAAAGAAAAAACAGAAGAAGAAAAAGCAAAGAAAAAAAAGGGTAAAGTAATATTAAAAAAAGGCAAAGGAAAAAAATTACCAGAAGTTACAAAAAAAGTTGCCGATAAAACTACTCCTACATCACTTGCTGATAAGACCAAAGCTATTGATAGTTTAGTTGAACAATTTAAGTTAGGATTAATTGATAAAGAGGAATTTAGAACAGAGAAAAAAGAAATAAAGGATATGTTTGAAAAAGGAGGTAAAATATGACAAAAGAATTAAATGATATGATAGAATTGATAACAAAATTAGATACTAATACTAAAGTATTGGAGGGCTATAATTCTGCTATAATCGGATATGTAATAAATAGTACAGAAACAAGTATTGCATACTCGGTTAATCACATAATTAAAATTTTACAATTAAAAGATATGAGTTTTTTAGAAGCAACGGAAGAATTTGATACTAATATAAATAGAAAATATATTGGAGTAGGAAAACCTACTTTTATTTATTGTAATAATAAAGGATTATGAAAATAATTAAAGATTTTTTTAAAAGGACTTTAGATGTATTACTATATTTTGATTTTCAGCCATTGTTATTTTTCTGGGTTTTAAGCGATGTATTTAATAATATGGTACTATGGTCTAATCATTCTCTTTGGGTTGAGCAAGGTCAAGGAAATACTTATTTTCTTTATTTAGCTTATTTAATTTTGTCTTTGTTAATGCTTTTATCTTTACATAATTATAAAAGACTATCAATTTTAATTAATTTATATCTATGCTTGTATTTATTTAGCACTATTAGGTATTTACTTTACTCTGTTGATTATCAGAATGTTGAAATGATAGATTATAAAAATATATTTATTACAATATGGTACTCTATGATGTGGATATGGATAGCGTTTAAAATAAAAAATGAAAATTTACATAAACAATTAAAAAATGAATAAATTATTTGCTTTTATAGGATTGTATATGTTAGGTAGTTTGTTAATTTGGTTTCAAACAAACGGACAATTTCTATGGACTTCTTTTGCTAAAAACCCACTTTTACTATCTTTGATTTTTGGTACGACTATATCCTATATAATGATTAATGCTATTAAGTTTGGTTATATATCCCTTAATGGCTCTTTATGGTCTATACAATTTATTGGTTTTTCTTTAGGTATAATAGCTAATGCTACTCTTAATTTTTTAATGATGGGCGAGGGAATAAACCTAAAAACTTTAATAAGTATATTTTTAGCTTTTATAATAATAACAATACAATTTTGGAAATAATGAGTGAAAACTTAACAACGATAATAATAACTTCAATTTCAGTAATTTTTGGTGCTGGTGGATGGAAATTTTATGAATTTTTAATAAGGAATAAAAGAGAAAAAGAAAAGGATGTTAGTACAGAACAAACTATGTTTAGAGATGATTTGAAAATTAGAGTAGCTAAATTAGAGGAAGATAAGGAGGAGTGTATGCGTTCTGTACTTGAAATAAGCAAATCATTATCTGCCTTACAAATTAAGGTAGAATATTTAGAAAAAGAAAACAACGAATTAAAGATACAATTAAGAAAATGAAAGCTAACGATGAATTACCAGAATACCTTAAAATTGTAATATTATTTATGGTATTAATAACAATAATATTTTATAATAAATTAACTTAGCCAAATAAACAAAAATAGCCCAGTAGCTCAATCGGATAGAGCAACGCACTTCTAATGCGTAGGTTGGAGGTTCAAGTCCTCTCTGGGCTACTAATACAAACCAAAATGCAGAAACTTTCACTTTTTAAATTAATAAAAGATAAATTAGTATTTGTTGGATATTTTGATAGCCAAGAAATTATTGTTGAATATCTTATGAAAATACAAGAGATGATTGATAAACAAGCTAAATTTAATTTAAAAGGAGAATATCTTGCAATACCATCTTTACATTTTGAGTTAAAAGCAACACCAGACATTAAGACAGAAGAAAAATGATAGTAAAAAAAGACCATAAAAGATATTTAGATTTTCTTATTGAGTTAAAAAAAGATTTTAAAATAAGAGAAAGTGTAAACTATGCAGAAATTGTTAGTCCTAATGGTAAAAAAGTTATTTCATCTAAAAATAAATCATTTTCTAAAGGTTTATTTCTATTTGCTATGGTAAAAAGGAACATAAAGGCGTTTATTTCTTTAAATGGATATGTAGAACCATCTGATGAATTACCAGTTAATTATAAGAATGAAAGTTTTGATGAAAAAAAGATTGATAGCGTTATAGGTATTGATATAGATAATGCTTATTGGTCTGTTGCTTATTTAAAGGGCTATATAGAGGAAAATACATATAAAAAAGGGTTAGAGGATAGGGAGTTCAAACCTATTCGCTTGTCAGCACTTAGTTCTCTTGGTAAAGGAAAAAACTATAAGGTATATAAGTCTGGTGTTTATACTAATGATGAAATAGTAAATGCTGATAAAGAAATGGAAAATTTTTACCTTGATATAAGATACTCTACTTATTCTGTATTGTTAGAGATTTCAAATGAATTAAAAGATGATTTTTATTGTTGGAAAACTGATGCTATATTCTTTTTTGATACAATAGAAAATAGAAAATTAGTTAGAAAAAGGTTGCTTGATTATGGATTGGAGAGTAAAATAGAATTACTAAAATAATGAGAATTAATAAAAACATAGTAGTTATATGGCCAGTAGCGTTAAATAACTGGTTTTAAATCATTTGCAGTTATTTTATTTTTTTTCATTATATTAAAAAGTTTAATTTTTAATTCCGACCTTTTAGCTTGGGGTGGCTTAAACATATCATTCTGAAATGGTCTTAATACCCTATTTTTTGGTATTTTATTTATTGTCATAATTAGATTATTACAAATTTCTAATATCTTTTTACTAATTTTTGCCAAAATACTTATCTTTTATGCTTGGTAAATTAGATAATTTTTCTGCAATTTCAGTACCAAACTTATTATCTGATGGATAGTGAACACCTAAAACAATACGAGTAAACGCTATATCATCTGCTAATTTTCTTATTTGTTTTTTATATCTTGGATGTTTTGATGCTACTATATTCATTAAAAACCTAACTTGTAGTGCGTGTCCACTTGGATAAGATGGGCTATTACCAGTAATAGTATTAAAATTATGTAAAGGTTGATTTGTATAATATGCTATCTGATAAGGTCTTGGTCTTTGGTATATCTGTTTAAGCATTATAACAAGAACGCCAACATCTTCTTGTGTATTAGATAATTCTATTGCTTCCTTTTGAGTAAAGGGTACTCCTATCTCAATTAATCTTTTATATAGCAGTTTATGTATATCTTCATCTGCAATTTTCATAAACTTTTTATACTTTTTCCAATTAGGTTTAGATTGATATTCAGCTTGTGTTTCAATTATTGTCTGTATATCTGCTTGTGTATCACTAAGGTTAGGATATGGTGTATCGTTAAACATATCTACATAATCTGAAAATATGCTATCTTTTTTCCTTAGTAAATAGGAATAAGTATCTTTATTAAGATTGCCATAAACTAAATTTTTTATATAATCTACTAATTTCACAATGCAAATATATAAAAAAATTGTATTTAAAGAGAAAATAGGGGGTAAATCAAAGCAAGAAAAACCCCCTATTATAATACCGATTTTATTTATCTAATAAAGGATTGCTTTAATAGTAAAATTCTGGTAAGACAATGCAAAGATAAAAAAATATAATTAATATGCTTATATTTATTTTATAAAATAAAAAACTAAAAATAATTGTATATGTAATTTATTTTTCTTTAATTTGACACCAAATTAAATTTGTGCAGTATAAATCAAAGCAAATCAAAGCAATATGAATGATAAAATTTTATTATTAAACATCCCAGATGAACAAGTTACTGAAACCTTAACTGATGCTATTAATAACGGCAAGGTTGAAAGAGGTTTAATCATAAGGAGTTATTTAGGCAGAGAAATTTTCAAAGAATTTTCTAATCTAAAGGATAAGGGATATTTCCCAGTAGGAATGATATTAAGCAAAGACTTAAATGTTGAGTTTATGTTTCAAAGACATCCTAAACAAACTAAAGAAATGAAAATGGTAGAACTAAAAACTCCTAAATCATTAAAGTACAATTTATAATGGTAAAACTTGGTAAAATAGCAATAGAAAAAGTAGAAGGGGATTATTGCGATTATTGTGATGAAGTAGTTGCTAAAAAAACTTTAAAAACTACTTTTGATGGAGATGTAGTATGCAGAGAATGTTACGAACCCACTTGTCAATTTTGCAACGACTATGTAGAAAAAGATGGAGATTTTTGTTGTAATGATTGTATAATCGGTTTTAAATATGATAAGATAAAAAACGACTAAATTAATTAATAACTAAAACAAACCAAACTATGATATTCGCATACATTTTAATAGCAATTATTATTATTATAATTCTTGTAAAATATTTTTCTAAAGACTATAAAGTTTATGATTATGTAGAAGAAAAGCCAATTATACCTACTGGTACAAATCAAATGCCTATGGAGGTATTAGTAACTATGATAAACGAAACAAACGATATTTTAGATGCTCATAAAGTGTTTACTACTAAATCTTTATCAGAGTTAAGGATAGATGTAGATAGATTAGAATTAAAACACAAAGAGAAAACAAAAAAAGATTTTCTTACAAAACTTTTTGGCAAAGCAGTAATAAAGGCAAAGAAAAAATGTAGATATACCGATGCTGAATTGCACTATGAAATGAACAAGAAATCAGAAGGGGTAAATCTTAACGAATTAAAGGACTTAAACTACACATTATATAAAAGTTTAAGAAATAATGCCTATCAGAGATTATGGCAAAGACAATATTACCAGAGTAAAAAGAAAAAGTGAGTTATATATATTCTACCGATAGGGCAACAAGTTTACTTATGCAAATAAGAGATATATGTAATAATTTATTAGTAAATAATTATAGTTTAGGAAATGATATAGACCAAAAATCAATAGTATCATTAACCTATTCCCCTACTACTGATATTGTTTATATTTACTGCAAAAATGATTATACTGCCAACATTCTTTATAAGCAATTAAAAAAATTACTTTATACAGATAATAAAATGCCTATAAATCAAGTTAATTTTGATATAGTAGGAAATAGTTTTTGTATTGAGTTAGAGTTTGCTTGTGTTGAAAGTATAAAATTAAATAAAAAAGAAAATCTAACAATTAAATCAATTAAAAACAACCTAACCATAATATGAAAACAATTAAATCAATTTTATTTATTCCTATTTTTCTAAGTTATATTTTATCTTTTGTAATTTTACTAATTGCATTACTTGTATCATATCCTTTTTTAAGATTAAACCACGCATTAAAACCTAACTTAAATAAACGACCATACCTAACAAGTGTTCATCTTTTTGGTACTGGAGTAGCTTATATTGATGAATTTTTTAAGAACTTAGTATAATTATTTTTTAAAATAAACATAGTTATATTATAAAATAATCGTATTATTGCACTTATTAACTAAATCAAAGCAAATGATAAAAGGGTTTGAAGAAGAAACTCATAGTCTATCAGATTATGAATTAAATGTAGTAGTACCTCTACTTATAAAAGGTTTTAAAACTAAAATAGGCAAAGAAAACTCAATTACAAATGTTAATATTTGCAAATTAGTAAATCAAAACTTTAATCTTAAAATAAAGTTAAACGAGCCAAGAGTAAGAAAATGTATTGCTTTTTTAAGGTTTAATAATTATGTTCCTCGCCTTGTAGCTACATCTAAAGGGTATTGGGTTGCAAGTAATAAGCAAGAATTAATTGACTGGAAACTAACTTTACAGAGTAGGATTGATGCTATTGAGGATATTAAATTATATGCAGAAAATCAAATAGATAATTGGGATAATAAATATACACAGAATAAATTAGATATATGAGCAATAAGAATAGGCACAAAAATAAATCAAAATCAGTAAAAAGTGTTAATACTTTAGGAGATATACTTAAAGCACAAGGGGTAAATCTTAATGAATTAAAAAACAAATTACAAAATAGTGAAAAGAAAACTTACAAAAAAACAATTTAAGGAAAAGGAAGTCAAAAATGAAGCCAAAAAACTGCAAGTTGAATTAAACTTACCTAAAATACCTAAACTATCACAGAGTTTAGTTAAATCGCTTTTTGACTATAAGAATGATGAGGAATGTGGTCTTAAAATTGAAGCATCTTATATTAATGGAATAAATTTTGCTTCAAATGATGTGCAAGAATTAGATAACTATTTTGAATATATCTGTACTAAACAATTACCCAGAGATAATCATACTCCTATTGCTAAAATGCTTAAAAATGGTAACAAATCATTACCTTATGTAAGAATGGATAAGCAAAAGGAAAATTACGAAAATATAATGAAATCTTATAATTGGGAGGTAGAAAAGACTGGCTTTTCTTTTACAAACCCAAAATATAGTGGTATTGCAGATATAATAGCGTTAGATAAAAATATAAAAAGTAAAGATAAAAATAAACAAAGAATAATAATTGATTTGAAAACTTCTGGTCTGCTTAATGATAAATTCTCAAAATGGGGATGGGCTGATGAAAGTATTGAAGAAAAATGGGACTTACTGATACAAGCAATACATTATAAAATGTTGGCTAAATTTGAGTTTGGTATAGAGGACATTCCTTTTTACTTTATGATATTTAGTAATAAAAATGATTATGAATGTAAAATTTTTGAAATTAATATAGATGAAGCAACAAGATACCAGCATTTTCAGAATTTAGAAAACATTAAAAAATACCTTGATAAGTGCATTAAGGAGGGTTTTAAGCCAAAGCCATCGCTTTTAAGGTGTAATCGTTGTCTAATGAATAAAAGTTGCTTACATCAATTAGAAGTACCCCAAATACAAAAAGTATATGTATAATAAATACAATGAACCGAATAGAAATAGTAATCGGCTCAACTAAAACAACAGATATGGAAAGAACATACAAGACAATCAAATGGGTACTCAAAGGGCATATAAAAAATAGTGTAAATTCTTTATGGATATGGGAGAACGACAATTTTACAATGATTTATGAAAACTACAATGGAAGTGAAAGAATATATACTTCCAACCAACTACTAAGACTTTTAACAGAATAAACTAAAATAAAAAAAAATGGAAAATCAAAATTTACCAGCGTGGAAAAAGGCATTAACAGATAGTTACCCTAAATTTCAAGCATTAAACCCAGAACGAGCAAAAGCAGAATTAGGTTTTGCTATGAGTTTGTTTCAATCAAATGTAAACTTACAAAAATGCGACCCAAACTCTATATTAAATTCGGTAGTATCTGTTGCAAGAACAAGCATTACATTAAACCCAGTTATGCGTTTAGCATATTTAATACCCAGAAAAAATCAATGTGTATTAGAATTTAGTTATATGGGCTTAGTAGCCCTTTTAAGAGATAATGGATGTATAAGGACTATATCTGCTCATATTGTATATGAAGATGAAGAATTTGAATATAATTTAGGAGATAATAAAATAGTACATAAACCATCTTACGCTAAGACAGAACAAGAACATAATTTAAGACAAGTTATAGGATGTTATAGTAGGGCTACTTTACCTACTGGGGATGTTACTTATGAATTTATGCCTATGTGGGAGATTGACAAAGTAAAAAAGATGAGTGTAGGTAGTGGCTCACAATATAGTGCTTGGAATACTTGGAAGGATGAAATGATTAAAAAAAGTGTAATTAAAAGACACTTTAAAATGCTTATTTCTACTAATACTAATCAAGCACTACATACTGCATTAAAAATAGAAAATGATAATAACCAATTAATTAACTCTTTTACTGGGACAAATAATAATAAATCATTAATGAACGCTTTTGATGATGTAGAAGTTGAAGAAAATACACAATCTTTATTGTTTGAAGAAAAAGAAAAAGATATAAATAAAATTTCAGATAATGAACTTGATAAACTTATGAGTTTAGAAGCAGAGAAAATAAGTACCGAACCTAAAGAAGTCTTTAAGCAAGATTATACTATTAAACCTAAAATTACTGATGATATTAAAGATAAAGAATTAGATGATTTGTTTAAAGATAAAAAAAAAGGTTAAATAAGATAAAATCTAACTGGAATATAAAATAGGGGTTAATTACCTCCTATTTTCTTAATTATAACTCCATTGATTACAGAAAATACTGCTACGATAACACCTAATTTAAAAATTTCATTAGTAGGAGGTAAAAAACCTTTTTTATCTTTTTCTGGTTTATTGCAATCGCAACTATCTTTGCCTTGATTATAGTGCATAATTGCTTCAATCATAAACAATCCAAAGGTAGTTAATATAACTTTTTCTCTTAATTTCATAATTTTATTTTTAGCTAAATTGTTTAATTTCTAATAGTGTCCTACTAAAAAGACCATCTTGTCTTACTGGAACATTATTTTCTTGTGTAGTTAATGTAAAGGATGTGCTATTTATTACTTCAATACCAGACCAAATACAAGAGCCAGAAGCAGAAAAAGTATTTCCAACAAAAAAAGTAGCTTTACTCATATCTATTGCTTGATTTAAAGTACAAGTATATTCTGCCGTACTTGTTCTTGTTATAATCATTGTAATTCCCATAGAATTTTCCAATACTAAATGATTTGGGGGTTGTCCTCCACCAGTATAACTTAAACTACAACTAAATATAGTATAAGGCAAAGATGCACTACCTCCACTACTACCACCTCCAGCACTAATAAATTCTAATTTCATAATTTAATTATAAACTCTAATTTCAAACCTCATATAAGTTAAAGTATTTGTCTTACCACCACCTCCTTCTTCTTGTATTAAAATAACATCTTTTGCCACAAAGTTTGGCGAACTTCCACTTACAGAAAAATATGGAGAACTTAGTAATAAAGGAGTAATAGACTGACTTGTAAATAATATAACTTTAGACAAATCTGGTAATAAAAGAAAATCATAAATTCCAGTTGCTTTAAAAGTACCAACGCTTACATAACTCCAAATAAAAGACATATCAGTACCAAAATCATTTCTTAATACAACCTCTGTTGGTGCATTTGTTACTGATTGTTGTAATACAGATTGATATACTTTTGGGTTAGTAACTCCTCCAGTACCACTACCTCCATAATTATAAAATTCTATCTTCATATTTTTATAATTTAATCATAAACTAAAATTTCAAGCATTGTATTAACTAATAAATCATCTGCTAATATTGTTGAACCACCAGATATAGATGTTATTCCACTTTGTAGTGCAATTAGAGTAGTACCACTAAAAGCGATACTACAAGAAACACAATTATTAGTTACTAAATTGCTTCCACATATCGCACTATATTTATTTATTGGTAATGCAGTTGCTAAAATAATACTATATGTACCAACATTATTGCGATTAAAAGACATAGATATTCCAGCAGTATTTTCTAAAATTACTTGTGTAGGTATGTTACTTCCAGTTTGTGTAATTAAAGAGGTAAATCTTTTTGGGTTTGTAGGTGCTGGGGTTGTACTTACACCATTTCCTAATAATTCAATTTCCATTAAGAATTATTTTTAATTATAGCGAACCATTTACCTCCCATAGCTACTCTACCCATTTGGTCAGTAGTAAGTATTTTTTTAGTAACACTTTGATTAACATTACCGCCTATAACCTCAATTTCATTAGGTCTTTTTGCAACTACAATATCACAATGGGACTTATAATTACTTGTTCTATCGTACATATCTTTAGAATTTTCTCTACTATAACAAACTAAATCGCCCACTTCTGCTGATTTTTCATTTATCCTATATGCAACAAAAGGTGCGTCTAAATTACCTTCTTTTCTATTTTTAACATAATCTCTTATATAAGTAGCGTGAGCAGATGATTTTGTAAAGGGTATTCCAAAAAGACCACCAGATTTCAACATAACCCAGCTAATAAAAGCAGAACTCCAAGCAACATCTCTATCTTTACCAGTATAGTTTCTTTTTAATGCTTGTTTCCAATAATCTCCTACTCTTTGCCAATAACCATTTTCATACTCCATCCTTCCTTTATTAATACTTTTACCATCTTTTCCTACCAAATTTTTTCCAAACCTTTCCCATTCTTTAGTTGCCGTTTTTACTATATTCTTTTTATAAGGTGTGAGTTTACGCACTAACAAAAGAAGCCCAATTATTCCAGTAAGAACAACAGAACCCCATATAATTTGTTTTGATGTAAATTTCATTATTTATTAAATGCTTTATATATTATATATCCACCTATCAATATACTTCCTAACAATACACTTCCGTATATTATTCTCTTTTTTTTTGTCCAAAATATCCTTTCAAATTTAACTAAAGGATTGCTTAAAATACTCAACCATCTATTATATTCTTTGTTCGTTCTATCAACTCCTTTTGTACCTCCATTAACACTTTTTCTGGCTTTTGTTAAATCTCCTTTATTAACTAATTTAAAGGTTTTACGATTAAGAAATTCAGAAGCCACTTTATAAGAGTTTTGAGGTACTAATGCTAAATCTCCATTATTTACTAAATCAACTCCAATTAAATCTCCATATCTTTTATAATTATAATTATGTGTTAATTGGATTAAACCCCTACCGAAATAAGCCATTCCATTTTTATCAACACCTTTTTTAAAATAATTACTTTTACCATTATCAGACCTATAATAATCTAATGCTTTTTTACAAGGTTTACCTTTGTATGCTATTCCTTTTTCACCGCAAAGATAATCAGCTTCCCATCTTTGTAAGGAGTAATCACTTTCAGATTTTGCAGTTGCTAAAAAATATGCTACTTCCTTTTCATTATTAAGGTTAGTATCATTCTGCATAAACTTTAATACTTGCTTTAAAGAATTATCAAATTTAGTTTCCCCTCCAGTTCTATTAAATAATTCTATCGCATTATTAATATTAAATTTAACTGGCATTTTATCCTATTTTATCTAATAAACTATCTAAAAGTGTTTTTGTTTCTGCTTGATTTTCTTGTGTTTTAGAAATTTGTGTAAGAGCAAATTTTATATCTTTTTTAATTGTATCTTCAATATATTTTCTCCTATATACCTCTAAACCTATAAAAATAACGCCAGATGCTAATACACTCGCCCAGTTTATTTCTTTATCTAAAATTTTTATTTTATACCAACTCATAATTATTTTTTGCAAACATTATCACACCATTTTAAGCATACTTTTTTAAAAGTAATAAACTTAACTATTTTACATATTATATTTTTCATATTTTTATTTTTTCTTTTTCATAAAATATCCAATAGCAGAAGCTAAAACTACTCCAGCAACAACTCCTATCCAATATTCTTTTTTCTTAAAAATTCCAGTATATTTATTCATAATTTTATTTTTTATTTTTTTAACATTATAGCAGTTCCTATTCCTCCTATAAACCCAAACCCAAACCAAAAACTTTTTTTATCATAAAACCTTAAATCATCTTTTATGATTATATTTTGCATAGTTCTTGTTTTAACATAAGGATTACTATACTCAATTAATACTACTGGCTTGGTCTTTTTAAATAGACCTTGCGACTTATTTCCTATCGTTAATGTTAATTGATTATTAAAGCTAAGTGTATCAATCAATAAACCATTTTTTAATATATTACCTTTTATGCTATACCATTTATCATCTAAAGAGAATTTTTTAGGTATAATTATATAATTATCAGACCTTATTGTATCTGTAATTGTACTATCAACTATAAAAGGCACAAAAACACTATCAATTTGTGTAATTGTACTAACTATAACTTGTGATTTTATCTTTTTTAGCTTTGATATTTCTAAAAGATTATTTGCAATAGCATCTTTTTGTGAAAGTATTATTTGTTCTTGTTCTGCTAAAAATTTTCCATCTTCATTAATAGTCTGTAAAAACTTTTGTTCTTTTAAATCAAACTTTAAAATTTGATTTTTGTAATCCGAAAGTTCAGCCCTTGAATTATAATAACCACAAACCAATAGAGCAATTATAAGCAAGAGCAAAACAATCAGAATTTTTTTACTAATTTTAGCGTATATAGACACTCAAATTATTACTTCTTAACACTCTTATAGACCAAAAAGCCCAACATACTCAATATGAGTAAGTTATGCACATTTTGACCTCCTAAAAATGTATCTTGGTTTTTAATATCCAACATATTTTTATTTTTTTAATTAAACACTTATTTTTTAGTGGCTATATGCTCAATACCATTTCCTATTGCATACGAGCCAAATATCCATATCATAAAATTACTCCATCCATTGAAATCACTTTTATTGATTAACAAAAAGATAGTAGAAATTATCATTAATATAATCGCAAAAAACATTTTACGACCTCCTACAAAATTATAGATATTTTCCATTATGCAGAATAACAAATTTTCTTACCATTAGCTACTCCATTTGCTAATTTTAATGCACCTACTTGTTTGTTTTTATCTTTCCACATACCAGTAATTGTTGTCCACACGCCATCAACCCTTACTTTCATACCTTTTTTAAAGACTTTAGTAGCTTTACTTCTACTTCCATCAATAGCAATTAGTTTTCCTTTACCTTTACCTTTTGCTAATTTACCACCAATACAACCTCCATCTTCTGATTGTGCAGTTTTCATTTGATTATTTGTAGTTGATGGTACACCACTATCTAATACGCCACCAGAAGAAGCTAATTCATCTTCTTTTTTCTTTTTCATATACATATAGTAACCGACCCCTCCAAGAACCAGTACACCTAAACCTATAATCATTACTTTTTTACTCGCCATAATTTTATTTTTATTTATTAATTAATTGTTATTTATTATCTTTTGAACAAATATAGACCTACTACTAAAAGAACTACTCCAATACTACCATATAATAACACTTTACTTTTTCCTTGTGGTGCTGGAGGTGTTTGTATTTCTGGTGTTTTAATTAAATCTGGGTTAGCTAATCTTTTTTGAGGTTCTAAGTTTTTATTAACATCTTTACTTTTAGATATTTTCTCTATTGTCTTTTCTCTTTTCTTCTTACTAAATTTCCTACCTTTTAATTTTGTAAATGCAGTTTTCTTTTTCTTTTTAGCAGATTTTTTCATACAATCTTTTAAAAATTTCATTTTAGCTGATTTGGATGGGAAGCGACCTACTTTTGTCTTTTTCATACATTCCATCATCAATTTGCTACCTCCCTTACTTGACAGAAAACCATCAAATTCGTTTATTTCTTCATCTAATTCAGTTGACCTATCCATAGCATCAAAATTATCAAAAGAATTTTCATCCATATCAATCATACCCATTGGCTCTGCTACCCTATAATGTTGCCTTTTTCCTCTTGCCATTTTATTTCTTTTTATATATTTTCATTCCAGTTTTAGTAGATACTTGTATATATGTGTTTCCTTTATATTCAAAACTTTTAGCATTACTTTTTTTTGCCTTATTCATTTTTGTAAAATACTCATTCATTTTTTTTGGCATAATTCTTTTTTTTAATTTAACTATTATTATCTCAATTTTTTTAGCAAATTTAGGTAATAGAGGTATATAATCTAAACCTTTTTTTTTTGCTACAAACTTCCTTACTTTTATTACAACTGGTCTTATTAAAAAAACTAACGGCATTATTTACCTTTTCTTAATAACTTTACATTAACTATTAATCCAGCAGAAAAACCTAAAATAGCAACAACTACAAAAACAAAATCTAACTTTTCTTTTGTAGTTTTATCAGCCCACTTTTCATTTTTACTTGTATTCATCATAACCTTTTCGCTAAATGCCTTGATAGTTTATTTGCCCTATTTAAGTCTTTAACTTCTATTCTCTCCTTAACTAAAGACTTTAATTTACCTTCATCTAACTCATAACTACCATCTATTCCGTTAAGTGCTTCCAAATTGTTTTTAGACCTTACTTGCATACCATTCAAAAGAGAAGATAATTTTTCATTACTTTCAATTTCTTTAGCGAGTTTATCTTTTAGTTTTAATCCTTCTTGTTTTGCAGTTTCTAACAATGATAAAACTTGTTTACTTTCGTTCATAGCTAAATACCATCCAATATAGCCACTTACTCCTATTAATAATAAATCTTTTCCTATACTCATAATTTTAAATCTTTTTCGTTTAATAATGTATAACTAAATTTATTACCCCATTTTTCACTTGCTAATTCGCAAATATTAATAAATTCGTTAAATTCTTTTACTTTTTTAAATACTTGACATCCAGCACTCCATTTTTCTACTATATTACTTTCGCTACTTGGATTGCTTCTATGTATGTTTATCCCAAACATTCCAGTATCAATATTATTAGGGTCAAAATCTAAGACCATATCCCTATTATTATCCCTATAAACTTGTATATCCCCACACCTCTGACACAATGCAGTATATTGTCCTAAATGTTTATCTAACCTATAAATTCCTTTATACTGATTAGGTACTACTAATGCAGTTCCTTTAGGGTTCATAGGGTTTTTAAGCCAATATCTACCAGCATCAGTAGTTATAGTATAAACCTTAATATTCCATTCACTATTACTCTTATAAACGCATAATAAATGGTCATCAAAACTATTTGCAATTTTAATATTACTTCTAACGCCAATTATATTAAGATTATATTCTCCTTTTTCAAAGAAACTATAACCTTTTCGGTTCATAATTGATTTTAAATTATTTATTGCGAGTTCTACTATCATATTCTTTTTGCATATATTTCAACATACTTTTTATTTGTTCTTTTTTCTTAACAGACATTTTAGCCCTTTTTAACATCTTTTTATTTGTTTCAATAGTCCTTTTTAAAATAGGAGTTTTCATTTCTGAAACATCCTCAATAAACTTATCCCCAACTTCTTGTTTTTTATCTTTTAAAACTGGTTTAACTATTTCTTTTTCTTCTTCTATTTCTGTTTCTTCTTCTACTTCTACTTCCTCTATATCTTTAACTTCCTCCTTTACTAATTTGTTATTTTCGTTTCTTTTATATAAAAAAAAAGCAATCCCTATTAGTCCTAAAACTACATAAGTGTTTTTAAAGTAATCTTGTATCTTCATCTGTTGGTTTGTTTGTTGGTTTGTTATTAAATAGCTTATACTTATTTTTAATTATATCCCATACAATTACGGCAGTCATAGAAGATATAACTCCTATTAAAAAATACTTGGTATCTTGGGGATGTTTAAATTGCATTATTTCTTCTTTGTAGTTCTTTTTTTAGCAGTAGTTTTTCTTTTCTTTTTACAACTCACTAATTTTGAACCCAGTATGCTTCTACTTGCCTTACTTGTTTTAGTTCTTCTTGTAATAGCAGATGCTCTTGCTTTTTTAGATTTACTTCTATTTGCTTTGCCTATTCCTCCAGCAACGCCTAATTTTCTACCAGCAGTTTTGCAAGTGCTTGTTGTTGACCTTCTTTTTTTTGTAGCCATAATTTTATTTTTTAATGTTTAATTTTTCTGTTATTAATTTTTTATTACTTTCATATAAATTTATTAATGTTAGTGTAAGAAGCAAATTAGCAACTACGCTTAATAAAAATAAATTGTCTTTATCAGTTATTGTCATCTTTTTTCATAAATCTACCATTCTTTAATCTTACTACACCACTATTCCATTTTTCATCTAAATTCTGTATATTACTCAATAATTTATTATTACTATTTTTTTGCTCAAAATAATTTATTATTGCTGGTAATCCAAAATATAGGATTGCACCGATTGTTAATAGTATAATTAATGTTTTCATTTTTAGTTATGGTTTGGTTAGTTTTATAGTTATTAATGTTAATGCGAACAATACAAAAATTTCTTTTGCTGATAAAAGAGGTTTTGATTGTATGTTGAGTAATTCGTTTTTTTTTTTTCTAAATCATCTATTGATTTGTTATCTTTTTCTATTATTGATAATACAGAATTTGGTATTTTTAATTGTGTAACTCCAGCATTATCCCCTTCTTCCTTTTCCTTGTCTATATTTAATTGTTCTTGCCTTACCATTTCCTCCCCATATTTACTATCGGCAACTAAATTTGTTAATTGAGTATAATTAAAAGTTAATCTTATTGATGTATTTGGCTGAACACCACTTGTAAATTTTGTCTGACCATCTAAAGTAAAAGTATCTGCCTTTGTTGATGTTTCTAAAAAATCTACACTATTTTGAAATTGGTATGGGTCTATTAAAGGTAATTTAGTATGCACCTTTTCAGTTCCATCTGCATTAACTTTCCTAAATTTTAATGGTTCTAATAATTGAAATTGAGCAAGTTCATTAGATGGTGAAATTGCATCTACTCGCATACTTTTTATATCTAATACTCCACCACTTTGACTTTCTAAAATTTGAGAATAAGGAGTTCCATCTCCAGCTACTATTTCTATACCACCATTTGCCGTAACATTTGTTAAGGTTGATGGATAACTTTTTATATTAACTTGTCTTTGTACTGGTAGGAGTGTATGACCTCCATAAGCAATATCATTAAATGATAAAGTATCAAGCAACATAGGGTTTGTTGGGTCGTTAGCATCTCCAGTAAAGTAACCTATTGTATCGGCACTATTTTCTGGGTTTGCAGTAAAATAGGTTATTGTTATAGAAATTCTATCTTTATCAAAAAGAGGAGGTACTGGTGCTGGAAAAGAACCATCTAACACTCCAGCAAATTGAATTTGCATATATTTATAAGAAGTTGATAAAAGAGCATTATTTAGTTTATCAGTAATTTGTTGCATTGTATCTCCTAATTCTGCTAAAGTTAGTATTCCTCCACCAGTTATTGTTATAGGAGGAAAACCTACTGGCAGTATTCTTACATTAAAAATTGAAAGAGCAGTATAAACCTCTCCAGTAACGCTAAAAATACCAAAAGGGTGTGCTGGGTTTTGTAAATACCAATTTTGATTAATAGCATTTGGCTCTGATGCAGAAGGAGTTAATGAAACGCCTAAAGATAAAGGGTCGTTAGAACCTAATTCAAACATTGAAAATACTTGCCTACTATTAGAGGTATTTCTTAATTTAACTGCAAAGGCATTATCTATATCTAAATCTCCAGTATATCCCATTTTAAAATATTTTATCCCAGAATTTAATTACTAAACTTGTGATAGAGGTAATAGCTAACATTCCACCATATATTTTAGCGTACATATATTTTTGTGCTTGTAATGTTGCTTCGTGCCTTTTAACCATCTTTACTAAACCATCTTGTCCAAACTTTGCATCCCCTACTAAAGCAATATGTATTTTATCTATCTTTTCAGACATACTATTCATATCCTTTTTTATGCAACTGATTTCCTTTTTCAATTTAGTATATTCTTTTGTTTCCATATTATGCTATGGTAGGTGTTGTAGTCGTTGTCGTTGTTGTCGTTGCAGTAATAGTTTGACCAAAAGTAGAAGTAGAAAAGCCAAATGTAGCACTTGCAACTCCTACAAAAATTTCTAATCCAATAAATATTTGTGATGTAGGACTTACTATAATGGAACTCAAATCAATAGTTAGATTTTGAATAGGTTTTGGTGTACTACCTCCATTTACATTTCCTAAATATATGGGTGCATTTCTTAATGTAAGAGCATCTGGGTTTTCTCCATTATCCATATCAACATTCCAAAGAACTACCCTTGCAAATGTTTTTACATTAGCGTTATTGTAAGTTTTAACTACTAAATCTTTTAACACAAGAGGGCTTGCTAATGCACCTACATCTATCGTTGCTGGTAATAACTTGCATAATGTTCTAAAACTTAAACCAACAGGGTTAACAAGTGTTAAAGTATTTGACCCTCTGGCATCCCTTGATAAAAAATAAGTTTCACCAGCTAATACTTCCCCTAAAAAATAACCATTACCATTAACATTAAATGATTTTGTTACATTTGATATGGTTGTTGTTGATGTTGATGTTGAAGCAAGATTTAAAGTACCAAACTGAACATTTCCAGTACCATTATCATTATACAATATTTGTCCAATAGTACCTCTTTCATTTGGTAGTGAGTAAAAGTTAGTGTTTCCTATTAAAACAACATTACTATCGTTTACCTCTAAAGTATTAAGCCCAGCATTAGTTTGTAATTTTAAATTACCTCCACCAGCTACTTTAAAAGTCCTTGAAGCATCTGATGATAATAAATTAGTATTACCTATGTTTAAATTTGTATCGGAATAAATTGGTATATTTAAAGCACCTTCACTACTTAATGTTGAAGCACCACTTGTATTATTAGTAGTTAAACTTATAGTTTCACTTCCACCATCTCCAGTACCAAAAAACTCTATCTTCATATTTTATGATATTGCAAGATTAACGCTACAAGTACCAGTACCAGTAGTTATTTTTAATTGAGGTAAAACTAAATTACTACCAGATGTAAAAGTTATACCTTGTCCAGTAGTTAAAGATATTGTGGCAGCATAATTATCACTACTTTGACCAATAGTAATAGAATTTTCTCCATTATTTATAATAGTAACTACATTATAGCTTTGTAAAATAGTTTCTGTACTTGCAGTAGTTAATGTTTCAAACTTTAATCCATCTTGTGTTGGTAATCCGCTCATTTTTTTTAATTTAATTCATTAAACACATACTTTAAGTCAATGGGCTTATTAGGTTTTGTACCTACAAAGAAATAAAGGTTTAATTCTTTTTCTTTGGGATAAACTAAAACATTTACCTCATTATATTCACATTCACTTTCACGCATTAACTTATTTATAGTGTTAGTAATAAAAGGAGTTGCAATCATTTCTCTACCTAAAAAATCAAGTTTTACATTTAATATATCATTAAAACTAACTTTTTTTAACTCTTTATTGTCAACCATTACTTTATACTTAGGTTCTAATTCAGAATTATCTGTATAAATTAATAGTTGCACCCTTTCACTACTTACATCATTTTCTTTTGCATAACGCTTTATTGCTTCAAGCATTATTTTTTTGGTTTGTTTTTCTAAGTCCATTATATATTTATATTATACTAAAATACAAATCTATAAAAATTCTTCTAAATTCCACTTTATTTCTACTGGATAATCAGAAAACACAAATAGACCTATTTTAATACTTACAAAACCTCTTAACTCTATCTGTGTGCTATCAATACCTCCATCATAAATACCTTGCAATAAAGAACCTATATTACCACCACTTTCATTAATTGCTAATTTAGTTACAACATTTATATTGCTTTTTGCACCAAACCCTTTCAAAACTTCATTCATTTTTGCGTTCTTAACTTTTGCTACTTTTTGACCATTGACAACAACATCAATATCATAACCTTTTATAGTAAACGAAATCTCACTTTGATTAGTAAGTTCCGTACTTATAATTATAGTTAAGGGAGTAAATTTTTCTATTTTAACGCCAACAACCTTATAAGTTAATTTTTCTAATAACTTTATTTGTCTGCTATAATATAGATATGCACCTACCCCAAAACTACCCAAGCCAAAGAGTAATAATAGTTTACGCATATTTACTTAATATTAACTAAATTTCTTATAAGCAAAATATCCTCCTACAACAACCACTAAACCAATAGCAACCATTATCATTACTTTTTTCTTACCACCACCAGCACCAGCGTTTGTAGTATCGTTAGCTGGCATAGTATTTGTTGGGCTATCAACTGGAATATCAGTACCTAAATTTTGAGTACCTTCATTTACATTTTCCTCTAAACCTTGTGATACTTGTTCAGCTACTTTTTCAAGTCCATCTTTTTTAGTGCTAATAACTCCTTTCTTTTCTAAACCTTTAATTATTGAGGTTGTTTCTGGGTCTGATTTTCCTCTTATTGCAAAACCAATAAGTTTACCTAATTTTTGTTTAGGAATAGATGCCAATGCTTGTTTTCTTCTGTCTTTACGAGAAACTCCTTTTTTCTTTAATGATTTTCTTAACTTTCTTCTTGCTCTACTTCTTTTTGTTAAAAACTCATCATATTGCTCATCGCCATCAAAATTGAAAACATCATTATTACCTCCAAATTCATCATCAGTAAAGTATTGCATAGCTTCATCATCCATTTCATCTTCATCATCGCCATCATAATCTTCAAACTCGCCATCATCACTTTCAGTATAATCATCTTCATCAAAATCGCCATCTGCTCTGCTATAAGCACGAACTCCACCTCTACCTAAATTTGTATCATCTTCATCTTGTTCGTGCATATCAGAATAATTAGACATATCTTCATCTAAGTCCATATCTTCATCATCGCCATCATAATTTTCAAATGAAATATCTTCATTATCTACATAAGAATTGGCGTGTCTATCCACACCACCATCCATTCCATAAAGGCGATTATCAGAACCTATATTTTCATAGTTAGTTCCATCCCCTTCAAAATTGCTACAATTACACATAATTTTTTTTTTTTAGTTATTTATTAATTTAGTTGTTGTTAATTATTTTTTATTTCTTTTTTAATATCATCGCCAATACCACTACTACTGCTAATCCAATACCTCCTAAAATAAGATATTTCTTTCTACTTTTAGTACCTTCTCTGGCACTTTTAGTTGATAATGCTTTTTCTACTTCTACTATTGCTAATTTCTTTTCCTCTTGTGTTAGCTTTGGATTGTTTAAAATTTGATTAACTGGGTCTAAACTATCTTTAACTTTCATCTCCATTAACTGCAATTCTTTCTTTTTTTCTTCTTTAGTTATTCCTTGTTGGTCAGCCATTAATTTTAACTCCTTATCATCTCTAATCTTAGCATTTTTAGTTTGCTCTTTTAATGCTTTTGATTGAGGTACTGATGCTAAATAACCCCCAAGTGCAGCGATTACGCTACCCCCTAAACCTACCATTACGGCAGTTCCAGTTGTAACGACAGCATTATTCCAATCTTTCTCATCTCTAACAAGAGCCATTAATTTTCTATTGTCTAATTCATAAGGTTGGTATGCACCATCAAAACCTTTTTTCTTTGGCTTTGCAGTTGCTTTTCTTAATTTCTCTTTACATTTTGACCAACAAAAAAGTGCCTTTTTATTTTGACCACTTCTTACGGCACCCCATAATGCACTATTTTTACCTCCTAAACTTCCCCACTTATCATCTAATTTTTTCTTTTTCTTTTTATCGTTTTTCTTTGCCCAAGCTAATTTTTCTGCAAAACCTCTATAATTTAACGCTAATAAACCTCTGGCTGCTTGTCTGGGAATAAATAAAGCACCTTTCTTAATAAATGTACCAACATCTTTTACTGCCTTTTTTACCGTTTTAACTATATTTTTAATACTTAGTTTTTTAAGACCTTTTTTAACCTTTGATGCTGCTTTTTTAATGCCTTTCTTAACTTTTTTAAAAGTTTTTTTAATACCTCTCCTTGCTTTATTTAATGAGAAATTATCAAACCCAAACTCTCTATCAGCATTATCAAAATTTCTTTGTTCAAATCTATCTGGGCGACCAAAACGACCATCTATTGAGGTAGTGCTATCTGGGGTATCATCTTCTTCATCATTTTTAAAACCCCAAAACCCATCAAATTTTTCTTCGGTAACTCTATTTACATAAGTATCATCAAAATTATAAAAACCATAAGCGATAGCAGTTTGCTCATCTAATGGTAATTTACTAAGTATTTTTAATGCCTTTTTTTCTTGTGATTTATTCATTTTTACTTTTTTAAATTTTAATTAAATTCTCCATCAAAATCTGTTTTAGACCTACCACTTTTCCAATCCCCTTTACTCATATAATCAAAATCTCCATCAAAATCAACAAAGCCAGATGTTGTAGTATTAGCTGGTGCAGAAGTACCAGCAGAAGAACCAGAAGTTATAACGCCACCACCAGTTGATACTCCACCACCAGATGATACTCCACCACCAGATGATGCACCAGATGAAGAACCACTACCAGTTGAAATTCCACCACCACTTGAACCAGAACTTAACACACCACCACCACTTGAACCACCACTCGTACCACTACTTAATACGCCAGCAACGGCATCGGCTGGTTGCAAATCTGGGTCTGTTTGCCAAGCTGGATTACCAGAAGAAGTAGGAGTTTGAATGTCTATATTTATTTCTGGTGTACCACTATTATTATTACCAGATGTTTGAGTACCAGCTATTATAGGAGTTGTAGGTGTAATTGGTGCAGAACCTCCACCACCACCTCCAAAACCTCCAGCTTTTTTTTGTTCTGGTGCAGAACCTCTGTTCATAGCAGATAACATTTGTGCTTGTTTATCTTTATTTTTTTTCCATAAGTAATATCCAACGCCACCTATTAACAACGCCCATATCATTTTGTTACTTCCTATTGTTTCAGCCATTTTTTAGTATTTTATTAATGTTAATGCCTTCTTTAAATCAGAGCCACTAAATTCACTTCTTACCATAGTTTCTAAGTTAGTGTAATTTTTATTATAAAACTCTATTGTTGCTTTTTTATCTATATTATTTAAAGGTTCTAATGTAGAGAAAAATAATTTTTCATTTGTACCCCAACCCTTCATAGAATTATATAAATTCAATGCAGAATTTTCAGCAGTAAAACCAGATGTAGAAGGTACTTGTACTTTCCCTAATAGTGCATCTGTAATAGGAGAAAATATATTATCTGCCGTATCTACCACTTTAGAAGATGCTTTATTTACTAAAGCAGAAACTTGTTGTAATGCACGACTATTGCTTTGTGAATACTCTGCACCATACTTTTTCCACGCCTTTTCTACAAAAGAATTATTATATGAACCACTCCTATCTAAATCTATTTGTTTTGCATAATCAGAATAATTATCATTTACCCAATTTCTAAAATCATCTCCCTCAGACTTATTTTTAAGAATTGCAGTATAAGGAGTATTTGCTATAACAACGGCAATTTCCTCTATTTTTGGAGGGTTATTAACAGAAGTAGGATTGGCTGCAATTTCATCTTTTCTCTCTGGTGTAAAAGTTGTACTAATTAACTTTTCTGCCTTTTTCTTTTTTAATCTTTTATATATTAAGAAACCAGCAGTTGCCGTAACACCAAATGCTAAAATGCTTAATCCTATTTTTAATTTTTTATTCATAATTTTTTTTTATAAACCCATTACTCTTAAAGCCCTTTTTTCATCTGAACCAGAAAAATCTCCTTCTATCCAATCTTTTAAATCTCCATAATTAGTATTAAAGTAATTTACAACTTCTTTTTTCTGCTCATCATTTAAGTTATTTGCAGTATCAAAAAATTTATCTTCATCTGTACCCCAGCCACCAAGTGCATCTTTTAAA
>TARA_R110000850_G_scaffold23831_1_pt1 | contig 25820 bp, 25 predicted proteins | sample TARA_R110000850 | Tara Oceans TARA_R110000850 (sample SAMEA4397586) | marine metagenome | biome: Polar Biome; feature: [SRF] surface water layer (ENVO:00010504); material: water (ENVO:00002006), including particulate matter (ENVO:01000060) such as... | depth 5 m | reverse complement strand
GTGCGAAAAGTCCAGTTGCGAGAACCGTTCCGGCTGCGCTTCGGGCTCGTCCTGCGGAAACACGAGTTTCAGCTCGTTACCGCGCGTCTGCACCAGCGGCGCATTGGCCTTGGGGCTGACGCAGATCCAGTCGAGCCCTTCAGGGGCGGCAATCGTGCCATTGGTCTCGACACCGATTTCAAATCCTTCGGCCTTGAGGGCCGCAATCAGGGGCGCATCGAGCTGGAGCAGCGGCTCGCCGCCGGTGCAGACGACATAGGCCGGGCGCGCGGAGCCCGCTTCGGCCTCCCAGACAGCCCTGACATGCGCCGCGAGGTCGGCAGCGGCGCGGAACTTGCCGCCATTCACGCCATTCGTGCCGACAAAATCCGTGTCGCAGAAGCGGCAGACGGCGGTGTCCCGGTCGCGTTCGAGCCCCGACCACAGGTTGCATCCGGCAAAGCGCAGGAAAACCGCCGCGCGGCCGGTCTGCGCGCCTTCACCCTGCAACGTGTAATAGGCTTCCTTGACGGTCCAGGTCATGCCGCGCCCTTCCAGCGTGTCCAGCCCGACGCGCGCAGTTCACAGGCCGGGCACGCGCTGCAGCCATAGCCCCAGTCGTGCCGGCGGGTGCGGTCACCAAGATAGCAGGTGTGCGTCTGCTCGATGATCAGGTCGACCAGGGCCGTGCCGCCCAACCGTTCGGCCATGGCCCAGGTTGCCGCCTTGTCGATGTACATCAGCGGCGTCTCGATGCGGATGTCGGTGTCCAGCCCGAGGCGCAGGGTCTGCTGCTGCGCCGCCATCGTGGTGGCCCGGCAATCGGGATAGCCGGAATAGTCGGTCTCGCACATTCCGCCGATGAGGACAGAGAGCCCCCGGCGATAGGCCAGCGCCCCGGCCAGCGTGAAGAATAGCAGGTTCCGTCCGGGGACGAATGTGGATGGCAGGCCCGCCTGGGTCATCTCGATGGCGACGTCATCGGTCATGGCGCTCTGGCCGAGACTCCTGAGGACACCGGCGTCGAGCATGTGATCCGGCCCGAGACGCTCGCCCCATGCGGGAAACCGGTCACGAATCGTCTCCCGGAAGGCGGTGCGGCATTCAAGTTCGACCCGATGACGCTGCCCGTAATCGAAGCCGACCGTCTCCACACGCGCATAGCGTGCCAGGGCGTCTGCCAGGCAGGTCGCAGAATCCTGTCCGCCGGAAAAAAGGACGAGTGCTGATATGTGATCTGGTTTCATTGCGGGGCTCTACCAGCCCCTACGTAAAGGGCCAAGTCGGCAGCGTTACATTTATGACACCTGCGTCAAATCAAATGCATGGCAGCCATGCAAACCTGTTGACAATACCCCTCCACTCAATTTCTGATGTGCAATGAAGTGGTCCCGTTAACGAGGACGCTCGATAAAACATCACATTTCGCGGCCTGCAATCCCGACGGGCCCGAGGGGAGGAAAATTTAGCATGACACGGAAAACAGACTCGAAAACCGTCTTGTTCGCGAGCGCGTCTGCGCTGGCAATCGGACTGTTCGGTCAGACGGCCTGGGCTCAGGACTCTGACGCGCCGGAATCGACCCGCACGCTGGCGACCGTCACGGTCACCACGCAGAAAACCGAACAATCCGTCCAGGATGTTCCGATCGCCGTTTCGGCTTTCGATGAAGACGCCATCAACCGTCTCCAGCTGACCGGCGGCGCAGACCTTGTGAAAGCCGTTCCCAACGTGTCCTTCACGAAGGGCCAGTTCACAGGCAGCAACTTCAAGATCCGCGGCATTGGTAACGACGCGGTCGCCCAATCCTCGGATGCCGGTGTCGGTATCCACCAGAACGATGTGCCGCTCGGCGCGAACTTCCTCTACGAGCAGGAATATTTCGACATCGAGCGCGTCGAAGTCCTGCGCGGTCCACAGGGTACGCTCTACGGCCGCAACTCGACCGGCGGCGTTGTGAACATCATCACGCGCAAGCCTGTCTTCGGTGAATTCCAGGCCAATGCCGCGCTGACCTACGGCAATTACAACACGATCAAGGGTCAGGGCATGGTCAACGTGCCGGTCGGCGAGAAAGTTGCCCTGCGCGTTGCAGGTGCGATCACTTCGCGCGACGGCTATACCGACAACACGGTGACAGGCAACGACGTCAACGGCCGCGAACTGTGGTCGGTGCGTGCCACCCTCGGCTTCGAGCCAAGCGACAATTTCCGCGGCTGGCTGTCCTATGAGCACTTCGACGAGGATGATGACCGCATCCGCTCCGGCAAGCAGCTCTGTAAGAAAGACCCGACCAAGACGAGCTTTGCCGGTATCCCGATCACGGGTCTGGACACGCTCATCACATCGCTCGGCTGTCAGGACGCCCCTTTCAGCGACAGTTATGACCGCGTGAACTCTGCCGGTACGCTGGGCGGTGGCCTGGGAATCATCGCCGGCCTGCTGAACGGCGACGCCTACAACACACCTCTCGATCCGAACCTGCGCAATATCGAATCGGCGCTTGATCCGGTCTACAAGGCCCAGCAGGACCTCTACACGCTCAAGCTCGAGCTCGATATCGGCGAGAGCCTCAAGCTGACCTCGCTGACCAGCCGCAACGAGACTGACCAGGTTTCGGTCGATGACTATAACAAGATTGCGCCGACCATCGCGTTCAACACGACGGCAGGACCATTCTTTCTCGCACCGGGCGCCGAGGCCGTTTACGACCTCCTCTTCCCGGGCGGTGTTGTGTCTGACCCGCAACTCGGTGTATCGAACCTGTTCCGCTCATTCGACATCTCGGGCGGCGCCACCGAGACGACAACACAGGAATTCCGCCTGCAGTCCGACTATGAGGGTCCGTTCAACTTCAATCTCGGTATGATCTATGTCGATGGCGAAGCGATTGATCCGCAGGATAATCAGGCAGGCTACTATGTTCTTTCCAACACGCTGTCGGCCCTTACCCAGCTGAACAATGCCCTGGGCGGCGCAGTCTTCGGTGGCCTCACACCGCTGGACACGTCCAACCCTGACGATGACGGCAATGTGCTGAATTCCCTCGAGGGCTTCGGCCGGAACTATTTCCGCTCGCTGTCGCCATATCGTCTGAAGTCCAAGGCCTTCTTCGGCGAAGGTTATTATGACGTCACGGACGAGCTGAAATTCACGCTCGGCCTGCGTTACACGAACGATGAAAAAGAACAGGATATTGTGCCTTCGGCCCTGTTCGCACCGGTGGCGGCGCTGCCGGAAGCAGGCGTTCCGATTGGCCTGCTTGAAGCCGACTTCCAGGAAACAACCGGCCGTATCGGTCTTGACTGGTCGCCCACCCTCAATGCCACGGATGATACGCTGGTCTATGCGTTCTATTCCAAGGGCTACAAGGGTGGCGGTCTGAACCCGCCCCAGCCTGCCGGTGCCAACCTGTTCCCGCAAACCTTCGAACCTGAATTCATCGACGCGTTTGAACTCGGTACGAAGAACACGTTTGCCAACAATACCCAGTCGCTCAACGTGACCGGTTTCTACTATGACTATCAGGGCTATCAGATCACCCAGATCGTCAACCGGACCTCGGCGAACTTCAACGTCGATGCCAAGATCAGCGGTCTCGAAGTCGAGTATCTCTGGACACCAGCGGATAACTGGCTGCTGACGGCCAATCTCGGCCTGCTGAAGTCCGAACTGCAGGGCACGACGGGTATCGACGTGCTTGACCGGACGAATGGCGATCCGAACTTTGTCACGCTCAAGAACGCATCGACCTATTCGAACTGCGTCGTCTCTGCCCAGGGCTATGCCACTGTGCTCGGCGCGATCCAGGGCGGATTGCTCAATAACGGCGACTCACGCGGACTTTGCTCCGGCGCCTTTGCCGGAAGTGAAGCCGCCTTCGGTCTCGGCAACGTGACCTATGTCGACGGCAATGGCGTGACACAGACGATCGGCGCGCTGACACCGTTCGACGGCATCTCCAAGGATCTGGACGGCAACAAGCTGCCAGGCGCCCCGGAGATGACACTGAACCTGGCCGCCGAATACACGTTCAATTCCCTGAACAATTCGGCCTGGGACATGACCGTGCGCGGCGACTTCTACTACCAGGATGACAGCTACAGCCGCGTCTTCAACAGCCAGCATGACGAACTCGACAGCTGGACCAACCTCAACCTCTCGCTTGTGCTGGCCAATGAAGAGAGCGGATGGGGCGTTGAAGCGTTCGCCAAGAACGTGACCGACGAAGAAGTCATCACGGGCACCTACCTGACCGATGACAGCTCGGGTCTGTACAGCAACATCTTCCTGACCGAGCCTGCCCTTTACGGCATCACGGTGCGGAAATCCTGGTAGGCCAAACCAAATCCGGCGCGGGCAGACAGATCCGCGCCGGCATCCAGACTGGGGGCAGCTCGCAGGAGCTGCCCCTTTTTTGTTTGGTTCAAACGGCGCTCCGCTCTATCCTCTGCACAGACCTGCCAACACAAGGACCCGAGTTTCCATGCGCCTCATCACTGCCAGCCTCGCATCCAGCCTGTTACTCGCCGCGTGCAGCAATGCCGATATCCAGACACCGGCCGTCTCGAGCGACACCACACTCAAGCTCACCCAGGTAGTGGCCGAAGCCGAGTTTCCGTGGGGCATGGTCTTCCTGCCGAATGGAGACCTGTTGTTCACCGAAAAGGAGGGCGGCCTGAAGCGCGTGGCGGGCGGCGAAGGCACGCCGGTCGCCGTCAGTGGCATGCCTGAAGCCTATACAGAGCGGCAGGCGGGCTATCTCGGCCTGGCACTGGACCCGGACTTCGGGACGAACCGGCTGGTCTATGTGGCCTATTCAAAAGGCAACGCCGCGGACAATATGACGGCAATCATTCGGGCCCGCCTCAGTGATGATGGCAACGCACTGGAAAACGTGACCGAGATTTTCGCGGCCGACACGCGCAACACGGCGCTGCACTATGGCGCGCGCCTGCAATTCGCTGCGGATGGCACGCTTTACGCGACGCTGGGCGACGGCTTTGCCTTCATGGACCTGGCGCAGGACCCGAAAGCCACGCACGGATCGGTCATCCGCATCAATGCCGATGGCAGCATCCCGGAGGACAACCCGTTTGCCGATGGCACGGTTGGCCATCCGGCGGTCTGGTCCTATGGCCACCGCAACCCGCAGGGCCTCTATTATGATGCCGACACCGACACGCTCTATTCAACCGAGCATGGCCCCAAGGGTGGTGACGAGCTGAACCTGATCCGCAAGGGTGCCAATTACGGCTGGCCGACAGTCACCTATGGCGTCAACTATGACGGCACGATCATCACCAGCAGGACCGAAGCGGAAGGCATGGAACAGCCCCTGACATACTGGGTGCCGTCAATTGCGGCGTCGGGCCTGACCAGGCTGACAAGCGACGTCTATCCCGGCTGGAAGGGCGACCTGTTCACCGGCGGCATGAATGGCCCGGCGGGATTGAAACTGGTCCGGATCGACATGGAAGACGGCAAGGTGGCCGGCCGTGAAGACCTGCTGACCGGTGACGCCGAGGGCTTCCCGATTCGCGACGTGATCCAGGGCCCGGACGGGCACCTCTATGTCGCGACCAAGAACATGGACGGCATCTACCGCGTGGATGTGGCCGAGTAGGCGCTAGGTCTTCACATCGCGGCGTGACCGCAGGGCGGCTGCCAATGTGCCGTCGTCCAGATGGTCGAGTTCACCGCCCACAGGCACGCCATGGGCCAGCCGGGTAATGTCGGCGCCGAGGCCTTCGAGCTGGTCAGCCACATAATGGGCGGTTGTCTGGCCGTCGACTGTGGCGTTAAGGGCCAGGATGACTTCAAGGATGCCACCGCTTTCGACCCGCGCGACGAGCGGCCCGATATTCAGGTCGTCCGGCGTGACGCCGTCAATGGCCGACAGAACACCGCCCAGAACATGATAGCGGCCGCGAAACGACCCGCCACGCTCCAGCGCCCAGAGGTCCGGCACGTCCTCGACAACACAGATGAGGCCATCGTCGCGGCCATCGGCCCGGCAGATGGCACAGGGCTGTACCGTGTCGAAATTCCCGCACGTCTCGCACCGCGCGATCTTTTCGCCTGCGTCGCGCAGGGCATCGGCCAGCGGCAGCAGGATCTGGTCCTTGCGTTTCAACAGGAACAGCACCGCTCGCCGGGCCGAGCGCGGGCCGAAACCCGGCAGGCGCGCCATCAGCTCGATCAGGCGGAGGAGTTCAGGACCGGCGGAGCGTTGTGACATGGAGCTGCGATCAGAAAGGCAGCTTGAAGCCAGGGAGCATGCCGCCACCCAGGCCCTGGGTGGCGGTCTTCATGGCCTCTTCCATGGCCTGGTCGAGGCGCTTTCGGGCGTCCGAATGGGCCGCCTTCAGGAGGTCTTCGAGAATTTCCGGGTCGTCGCCCGTCAGTGACGGGTCGATCTGCACGGAGATCAGTTCGCCCTTGCCCTTCAGGCGCACCCGGACCAGGCCTGCGCCGGCGACACCGTCTGCTTCGGTGGCTTCGATCTTTGTCTGGGCCTCCTGCATCCTGGTCTGCATTTCCTGGGCTTGCTGCATGATCTTGGCGAGGTCTACCATGGCGGGTCTTCCTGTATCTAGCGACGGGAATTGAGGCTGATGACATTGTCAGCCGGAGCGTCGGATTCAAGCGGCTGCGGCTCAATGACATCAACAATGGTTGCGCCCGGCAGGTTTTGCAGGGCGGCGATCACGGCCGGGTGCGCGGCGGCAGAGGCAAAGCGCTCCTGGCGGGTGCGGATTTCAATCTGGCGCACGGTCTCGCCGCCGCCGGACACCTGCTGGACCGTCCAGTCCATACCGGTTTCGTATTCGAGAAATTTCCGGAGGCGGGCGAGCAGGTCTGCCGGGGCGTTCGGTTCCAGCTCGCAGGCGAGATGGCCGGGCGTGATCGCGGCGGGCCTCACGAAGCGTTCGAGTTCGACCTGAAGGTTCACTTCGCGCAATTCATCGAGGCGGACAATGATGTCGGCAAAGCTGGCGATGCCGCCGGGCTGGGGCGGCGCCTCCTGGGGGGCGTCAGGCTTTCCCGGCGAGGCACTGCCTCCGGCGGCAATCATGCGGGCGGCCTCTTCCGGCGATGGCAGGCGGCTGGCCGCCGAAAGGCGCAGGAGCACCATGTTGAGCGCCGTCGCGGTATCGGGCGCGGTCTGAAGGTCGTTGAAGCCGGAGAGCAGTATCTGCCAGCAGCGCGAGGCCTGAGCAGGCGTCAGCTTCTGGGAGAGAGCCTGTGTGCGGGCCGTCCAGTCGGCCGGGCCGCCAGGATCATAGTCGCCGCCGGTTGCCTGCGCGACGGCGACATCGGCGGCAATGTCCATCAGGTCCTTAAGGATGACGGAAGGGTCCGCCCCGGCATGGACCTGGTCCCTGATCTCGCCGAGCGCGGCCTTCGCGTCGCCATTGACGGCAAAGCTGAACGCGTCAAGCAGGCGGCCCCGGTCGCCAAGGCCGAGCATGTCGCGCACGGCGGGGCCGGAGACTTCATCACCGTGCATGGTCTGGACGATGGCCTGGTCGAGAATGGACAGCGCGTCGCGCACCGAGCCTTCGGCGGCGCGGGCGATGAGGGCGAGGCCTTCTTCGGAGACTTTGGCGCCTTCGCGGTCGGCGATACGCTTCAGGTGGGCGGCGAGTTCGGCCGAATCGAGCCGCTTCAGGTCAAACCGCTGGCATCGCGACAGGACGGTGACCGGCACCTTGCGGATCTCTGTCGTGGCGAAGATGAATTTCACATGCGGCGGGGGCTCTTCCAGCGTCTTCAGCAGCGCGTTGAATGCGGCTGTCGACAGCATGTGAACTTCGTCGATGATATAGACCTTGTAGCGCGCCGAGACGGGCGCGTAGCGGGCCCCGTCGAGCAGGTCGCGCATGTCGGCGACGCCGGTGCGGGAGGCGGCGTCGAGTTCCAGCACGTCCGGATGGCGGCTGGCCATGATGGCATCGCAATGCTCGCCAGGCGGGTCGAGATGGATGGACGGGCCGTCATGGCCTTCGCGGCGGTAATTGAGGCCACGGGCGAGCAGGCGCGCCGTGGTCGTCTTGCCCACGCCGCGCACGCCGGTGAGCATGAAGGCATGGGCGATGCGGCCTGTTTCGAACGCGTTGGAAAGCGTGCGGACCATGGCCTCCTGGCCGATCAGGTCGGTGAACAGGCGCGGGCGGTATTTACGGGCGAGAACCTGATAGGACCTGGGCGATTCGGACACGGCCTCGTCTCCGAACATGGAGAAGGTCTGGTCATCGCGTTCAGGGATATCGGATTCGCTCATCGCGGGGACTTTAGCGGCTTCGGGCGGAGGGGGGCAAGGAAACAAAGCGGAGGCTCATCCTGAGCGAAGTCCGCATCAGTCCGGTTCGATCAGCCGGTCGCGAATCGCTTTCTGCATGGCGTCATCCACGAAGAGCGTGTCTGAGAGGTAGGCGTCAATCGAGCCGGAATTCGCGGTAATGGTTGTAAAGGCGGTTTCCAGATAGCGCAGACGGACGCCGAGAAACGGGCGGTAGACTTCGACATCATGGTGCTTGCCCAGCATGTCGTTGAAATATTTCGCCGCTTCGGGAAGAAAAAGGGACACGTTCACGGCCTTGTTGGTGAGGTCGTAATCAGTGCGGATGTCCTCATCGCTGACGCCGAGGATGTGATGGGTCAGCGCGCAGAGGATGCCGGTGCGGTCCTTGCCGGCGGCGCAGTTGACGACGCCTGCGCCATCGCCTTCGAGGCCGGCCAGATGGCGGAACCAGTCGGAGAACAATTCAGTATGATGCGGCTTGTAGGGGGCGAGCCGGTAATAATCGTTCATCCAGCCATCGGCGGACGCGGCGTCCACCTCCAGCTGCGTCAGGAAGCGCGTATGGGGCGCGTCGGTCTCGCGGCCGCCATCATGCGTGATCGTATTGGGAGCCGACCATTTGCCGGGTTGTTTCTCGCGCTCGTCCGGGCGGCGCAGGTCTGCCTGCAGGTGGATGCCAAGATCGGCAATCTTTTCAAGGTCAGCCTCGGTGGCCTCGGCATAGTGACCGGAGCGGTAGAGGCGGCCTTTCCTGACCGTGCCGCCATGGCGCGAGGCATAGCCGCCAAAGTCACGGAAATTGCGAACACCGTCAAACGGGAGAATGCGATCTTTCATGGAAACTGAGCTAGCGCGGCATGACGCAATCGTCCAGAGCGCCGCGAGGGAACCCGTTGAATAGGCGGAACAAGTTGTACGCACCTGCGTAGAGCGGTAAGATTGATCATATGCCTGAACAGGAGACCCCTCATGGCAAAATTCCGTTCCAAACTCCTAGCCGCCTGCCTTCTCGTTGGCGCGCCAGCCCTCGCCACGGCCTGTAACAGCCTGCCGAACGAGATCAGCCGCCAGGACATCGATTCAGATAGCCAGCAGGCGCTGAACAAGCTGACATCTGAAAACGCGGCTGCCCGCGCCATTGCAGGCCAGTCGCGCGCCGTTCTGATCTTCCCGTCCATCGTGAAAGCCGGCCTTGGTGTTGGCGGTGCGTTTGGTGAAGGCCAGATGCGCAAGGGCGGCACCGTGACCGACTATTACAGCACGTTCACCGGCTCGTGGGGCCTTCAGGCCGGCGCGCAGCAATATGGCTATGCCGTGTTCCTGATGAACAATGACGCGGTGAAATATGTCGAAGACTCCGATGGCTGGGAAATCGGCGTCGGCCCGACAGTTGTGCTGGTCAATGCCGGCATGGCTGAGAACCTGTCGACCTCGACACTGAAGGAAGACGCCTATGCGTTCATCTTCAACCAGAAAGGCCTGATGGCCGGTGTCAGCATCGAAGGCACGAAGATCACCAAGCTGGAGAAGTAGATCCGGTTTCGCCCTGCTCCGCCCGCCTGTCCGCATATCAGGACCGGCGGGCGGCATGCGGTATGTTATTTCAGGACTTGTCCTGTCTCGTTTTTCCCTTGATTGTTGTATCTGACGGCAGTTTCCAACATGGGGGGAAGGCATGTTTCCGGAATCGATCCTGCGCTGGATAGCGCTCAGCCTGCTGGGTGTTGTCACGTTCGTGTTCATCCTGCTTAGCGCGGCCGTGCTCAGCGGGCTGACCAATGAGCTGTTCCTGAACTTCCTCGATCTGACCTGGCCGCCGCAGGAAGCCCTGACCGAGTTCGAGATCGAATCGCGCCGGGACCTGTCCTTCTCCATTCTCAATTATGGCATCACGGCGCTCGGCACGGCCTGGGTCGCGTCGTTCGCCTATCTCGTGGTGATGCGGAACCAGCAGAAGCAGGCCGAACAGCAGCTCAGCCTGGAGCGGCTGAAGCTGACCACCGACCTCGACATGCAGATCCTCGATATTCTCGAGGCCGAGGCCGTGGTGGATTTTGCCAGTGATGGCAGCCTGAGCCGCGTGCGGCTGATCACCGTGCTGGACCGCAATACCGAGTGGCGCCCCAGCACGGACCGCAACTGGAGATACCGCGAGGGCGACCGGACCGTGCCCTTCGTGCAGACCTCCAGTGTCGTCAGTAAGGACGCGGAAGTGAGCGTGACGGCACTGCACCATTACATTGCCTGGGTCCGGCGGATTGCCCGGGCGACGGAAACAGGCGTCCTGATGGAGAAGGACATTCTCCTGTTCTGGCGCTGGATCGTGATCGGCTGCTACCGCAACCGCTACACATTCCTGCGTGATATTTTCTACAAGGACGACCTGGATGATTTCGTGCGGCTGGCCGACCAGATCGTGCGGACCGGGCGCACCCATGGGAGCGGGCAGGATTTCGTCGAATACCTGCGCGGCATCGGCGACCCGGACCTGATCGCGCTGCTGTCGGATGAGGCGAAGGCGATTGTGGCGCCGGAGGCTGTGACGGCGGCGTAGGCCCTCTCCTGCAAAGCCGTCGCCCCTCGTTCCCGGCCCTTCTCCCGAGGGAGAAGGGCGCGCGAGATGAAACCGCGAGCCCTAGCGGAACGGCGGTTCGTCGAAGGCGCGGAGTTTGCGGCTGTGGATCCTGGCGCCCTTGTCGGCGGCGAGAGCCTCCAGCGTTTCGATCCCGATACGGATGTGTTCGCCGATGGCCCGTTCGTAGAAGCGGTTTGCCGCGCCGGGCAGCTTGATCTCGCCGTGGAGCGGCTTGTCGGAGACGCAGAGCAGCACGCCATAGGGCACACGCAGGCGGTAGCCATTGGCGGCAATCGTCGCGCTTTCCATGTCGATGGCGATGGCGCGCGACTTGTTGAACCGCCGGGCAGTGGCGGTGAAGCGCAGTTCCCAGTTGCGGTCATCGGTGGTGACGACCGTGCCGGTGCGCAGGCGGCGCTTGAGGGCCTCGCCGCTTTCGCCGGTGACCCGGGCGGCGGCTTCCTGCAGGGCGACCTGGACCTCGGCGATGGGCGGCACCGGGATTTCCGGCGGCAGCACGGCATCGAGCACATGGTCTTCACGCAGGTAGGCGTGGGCGAGGACATAGTCGCCGATGGACTGGCTGTGGCGCAGGCCGCCGCAATGGCCGACCATGAGCCAGACCTGCGGGCGCAGCACGGCGAGGTGATCGGTGATCGTCTTCGCATTGGACGGGCCGACACCGATATTGACCAGCGTGATGCCTGCCCCGTTGGGCGCGCGAAGGTGATAGGCGGGCATCTGGAACCGGCGCCACGGGGTGGCATCGATGTCGGCACGCGACGTGTCGGTGACGCTGGACACTTCAAGGCCGCCGGGCACGGACAGGGACGTGTAATGATTGTCGCCGCCGATCTGGGTCAGCGCCCAGTCGCAGAAGGCATCGACATACCGGTGGTAATTGGTGAACAGGACATAGTGCTGGAAATGCTCGACCGGGGTGCCGGTATAGTGCTGGAGACGCTTGAGCGAGAGGTCGACGCGGGGGGCATCGAACAAAGCCAGCGGATGGGTGTCATAGGGCTCGAACAGTTCGCCGTCGGCAACCTCGTCGCCAATGTCGGCCAGCTTCGGGCTGGGGAACCAGCGGGCAAGCTCGGCCGGGGAGATTTCCTCAAGCCCTTCGGCCTGGCCCTGTTCCCAGACATAGGCGTAGGGAATTTCCTGGCCGGAGCGTTCGACGACGACATCGACATCATAGTCGCGCATCAGGGGCGTGAGCTGCTCGATCAGGTAGGCCCGGAAGAAATCCGGCCGGGTGAAGGTGGAGATATATGTGCCCGCTTCCGACATCTTGCCGAAGGCGCGGCTGATCGGCGGCGGCGGGCCGTCCGGATCATAGGTCAGGCGGATCTGGGGATAGCAGAACGCCCCGCTTTCGCGCAGCTTGCGATCGGGGGCCGTGCCCTTGTGGAGGTAGAGATCGAGGGCCCCGGACAGGGCCTCGACGGCTTCGCTGTAGAGGCCTTCGAGGGCGTCAACAACGGCTTCAGGTGTAGTGAGTTTCGTCATGCACCCAATTGGCGGAAATGCGGCGCGACGTCAATTGGCGGGTGCTGATCCCCTGCCCGGCGCCAGGCCCGCTCGTGCAGCGTGTAGGCGACGGTCTGGACCAGGGGCTCGATCAGGCCGACGCCAAGGGCGATGCGCCAGTCTCGGGTCAGCACGAATGCCACCGTGACGGCGACCGTCAGGTGCATGAGGCTGTATGAGAGCGTTTTCAGCAGGTCGCGAGGCATTGGGCCGACTCCGGTTGGGACCGAAATCATATAGTGAGAATGATTCGCAATTGCCAGTTAATCCTGCATTCTTCTGCCATAGAGAAACTCGATGGCTGGTCAGGATGAACCCGGGAAACCCCGAAACGCCTGGCACCACTGGCATTTGCCGGAATGGCCCCTGTGTAGACAGCGAAGGAGCGGGCGGACGGCACATGCCCGCCATGACGGGGCGCGGGACTGCCAGAAGCAGCGCGTTTCTGCCAGAGCCGCAGAGAATCAATTAAAGTATTGTTTTTATTGACTCTTTTTTTCCCCAATGCGGCGCAGCCCTGAAGATGCGTCATAAATGCATAGCAGACGTGACATTTTCCTGATGCTCTGACGCATTTCAGATGAAGCTTTGGGCAAGTGCGCTCACAATTCAGGCGATGGCTATTGCAGGTACAGGTTTTGACCGAAAATTCGCAAAACAGCGGTTGCTTTGCTGCGTGTGCGAGCACAATATTGCAGTGCAGCATGAGTTGGCTGTTCCCGGTTGGCCAATGCATTGATGAGCGCATTACAGGGAACAGTGATCATAAGGCTCAGCTGCGGGGGGAGTTTCCTGCCGGAATTTTCCGGCGCTAACTTCTAAAGGGCTATACCCATGTTGAAACCAATCGCATCGATCATGGCCGCGGCCATGATCCTGTCGCCTCTCGCTGTTGCCGGAGAATTGAAGCCTGTCACGGTGAGCATCTCCTATGAAAAGGCCTTGCTGGCATCCGAAACCGGCGCCACTGAAGTGCTGAAGAGCATCAAGTCCCAGGCAAAGGCTGCCTGCACGTCCTACACGCCAACCATTTCGGGCTTCTACACCGACACCAAGTGCGTCAAAACACTGGTGGAATCGGCCGTGTCGAAGATCAGGGACCAGCAGGCTCAGGAAGGTTTTGCCACTGCCGGCGTGTTTGCCAGCAATACTGCGATGACCCACACCGACGCTGAACAACGCTAGGCCATTTCCTCCCGGTCTTGTGCGTTGGAGGGGCCGCCCGCGGCCATGGGCGGCCCCTCACTTGACTCGACGTTACGTTCCAGGCGAGCGGCCACACGGTGACGTTCCGCACACGCCTGATGACACCTTCACTCGTGAAATGAGAGGGCTGGGCCCTGCCCCGATTATGATTGACAGGCGCCATTTTTATAACATTATTACATAACAAAATTGAGAGAGCCGGATAACCGGCCCGCCCCATACGGAGGAAATGCGCATGCTGAACTCGACTGCCCACCGCACACCGATGGCTGCGCTGATGGCCCTGCCGATTGCCTATGGACTGTTCCTGTTGATGAGCACGCTGATCGAGGTGAACGAGATTACGCTCGCAGAGCCTGCGACACGCATCCTTGGCATGATCACGCCGCAATTGCCGGAGACGAATGACGAGATCCGGAAACGCCCGAAGCCGCAGATGCTTGACGCGGCCACCAGGCCACCGCCCCCGCCTGCCCTGTCGACCACCCAGGCGGATATCCACCTGCCTGTTCCGGTCATTGGCGGCGCGGCGCCGGGTTCATTGCTTCCGATCCGCCTGAACCTGCCGGCAATCTCGCCGGTGGTTGTGTCATCACGCGGATACCAGGTGATCCGGCCGCCCATGCCGGTCTATCCGGGTAAGGCGGCAACGCGCGGCCTTTCGGGATCGTGCAGTGTCGCCTTCGCCATCGATACGCGCGGCAAGCCGTTCAACGTGTCGGCAGCCTGCACCGATCCGGTATTCAAGAGCGAGGCCGAGCGGTCTGTCCTGAAGGCCGAGTTTGCGCCGCAGCTTGTCGACGGGCAGTTCGTGAGCGTGAGCGGCCTGGAATATCCGCTGGAATTCAAGCTGGCGGATTAGACATCCTTTCGCGCGGGCGACCCGCGATGAGCCAGAAGCGCCAGACCGCAAGCCGTGCCGATCACGCATTCGAACATGGCAACCAGAACCAGCGCCTGGCCAGGTGAGCCGTCGACTGCCATGCTGACCAGGCGCGCAGCGCCATAGGAGAGGTAGAGCAGCGTGGCGAGCGCTAGCGCCGGCCGGATGAGCCGGTGCCGGACGGCACCTGCGAGGATGAACAGGCTGCCGGCGAGTATCGGCCCGCCTGCGGCGCGCATTTCATTGGCGAGGTTCACGTCGCTGCCAAGATGAATGCCGCTGGTGGCATGGAACGCGACGGGCGCGAAGACGATGCCTGCGCCGACGGACAGGCCAACCAGGCCGGCAAGGCCCAGCAGGCCGCGTGTGAATAATGAGTCCGGCATGCGTTTCTCCGTTGGGGTCAGGCGTGAACGGGAATGAGACAGGCGAGCAGGAAGCAGCACGCGGCCGCCGCCGCGCCGAACGTGCGGACATGATTGAGCCCGGTCCAGCGGGGATAGAATTCATGCGTCCAGAACGGTGCCGCCTCAGGGCTGGCAGGCGACATGATCTCAAGGCGTATGTTGAGCGGCACATTCCCTGCCACCGTAACGCCGAAAACCAGCACAATGTAGAGCGCGCCGCCGGACAGGACCCAAGCCTGCGCGGCGCCATGCATCTGCCACCAGGCGAGCGCCATCAGTACGGGCGACACGATCGACATACCGACCAGAACGACCATGAAGACCGTGCGAAACACCTCGCGGTTGATGACCTGCATCGTCTCGATCCCGCCCGACCGCGCGGTCTGATCGAGCGAGCGCATCACGAAATCGGAGAAGGCCAGAAACACACCCGCGACGAGCGCGCAGGCAATGACGGAAACGGCCGTCAGGGCCAGGGCAGCAGACATGGGAAATCCCTTTCTATTTTACACCGTGTCAATTGACACCGTGTCAAATTGCATTAATTTGACACCATGTCAAATCAAGTTGCCCAAACCCGCATTCGCATTCTCAAGGCGGCGCTGAAACGCCTTGAGGCCGCCGATGGCGACACGGTCCGCGTCAGCGATGTGGCCAAGGAGGCCGGCGTGACACGCCAGACGCTGTACCTGTATTTCCGGACACGGACGGAATTGCTGATCGCCGTGACACATTATGTGGACGAGCTGAATGCGTCTGACGCGCGCCTGGCCGCCAGCCGTACGGCGCCCACCGGCCTTGCCAGGCTGGAGGCCTATATCGACGCCTGGACCGCCTATATTCCCGAGATCTACCCCGTGGCACGGGCCCTGATGGCGATGAACGAGGAAGACGCCACCGCCGCCTGGCAACAGCGCATGCTGGACATGTGGGAAGGCTGCGAGGCGGCGATCAAACGGCTCAAGGCCGATGGGCAGCTCAGCCCGGACTATGGCGTCAAGGATGCGAGCGACCTGCTGTGGACATTGCTGTCGGTGCGCAACTGGGAACACCTGCGCATCGACCGCGAATGGTCGCAGCGCAAATATGTCAAACATATGCAGGCCATCGCGCGCCGGTTACTGGTCGCAGGCGTATAGGCGCATAAAAAAGGCCCCATCCTGGGGTGGGGCCTTTCAGAATTTGCGTCCGGGGACGCGACCTACTCCGCCGGGACCTGCGCGGGTTTGCGTTTGTCGAAATTGGTCCAGACGCCGTCTTCGCCGTGCCAGTCACCGCGGGTGGCGCCCTTGGAATATTCGGTGGCGCGCTGTTCGAAGAAGTTGGCGTGCTCGACACCGTTGAGGATTTCCGACAGCCAGGGCAGCGGGTGCTTGTCGATACCGTAGATCGGCTCGAGCTTGAGCTGGCCGAGGCGCCAGTCGGCGATGTAGCGGATATAGTTCTTGATGTCGGCCGGCGTCATGCCTTCGACGTCACCGGCTTCGAAGGCGAGGTCGATGAACTTGTCTTCCAGCATGATCACGGTGCGGCAGCACTCGCGGATTTTCTCGCGCAGGGCATCGGTCATCACGCCGGTCTCGGCGCAGAAGGCATGGAACAGCTTGATCATGCCCTCGCAGTGCAGCGACTCGTCGCGGATCGACCAGGTGACGATCTGGCCCATGCCCTTCATCTTGTTGAAGCGCGGGAAGTTCATCAGCATGGCGAAGCTGGCGAACAGCTGCAGGCCCTCGGTGAAGGCCCCGAACACGGCCATGGAGACGGCGATGTCTTCATCGGTCTCGACCCCGAACTGGCCGAGATAGTCATGCTTGGCCGACATCTCCTTGTATTCCATGAAGGCGGAAAATTCCGAATCGGGCATGCCGATGGTTTCCAGCAGCAGGGCATAGGCCGCGATGTGGATTGTCTCCATATTGGAGAAGCTGGCCAGCATCATGGAGACCTCTGTCGGCTTGAACAGGGGCATGTAATTGGTCATGTAATTCGCGCCGACCTCGATGTCGGACTGCGTGAAGAAGCGGAAAATCTGGGTCAGCAGGTTACGCTCGCCATCCGACAGTTTGACCGCCCAGTCCTTGCAGTCCTCGCCCAGCGGCACCTCTTCGGGCATCCAGTGGACCTGCTGCTGCTTCTTCCAGAAGTCATACGCCCACGGGTAGCGGAACGGCTTGTAGGCATGGCTCGGGGTGAGCAGTCCTGACACATTGGAATTTCCGTCAGCCATGGGGGCCTCCTTGGTGTTCATGTCGATGCGTGGGGCAATATACACCACATATAGTGCTTCATTCAGGTTAATGCCGCAAGATGTTCTGTGAACTCTGCGACACTTGTCCACAGGGATGCCCACAGAAAATGCAGATCAGCGCAATATCTGGCCGCGCGCTGAACGGAGCATAGGCCATGAAGGGCGCCGAGTCCCCCTGCCCGCCAGCGGGGCCTGGGGGGATTACGGCGGATAGCGCCTTGAAGAACCACCTAATTCGCCCGCCCGACTTAGCGAGTTATTTATACTGATACGCCTAAAAAACCCATATGGGCATGACGGTTTGCAATCTGACATATCCGGGCCTGTCCGGAGCGTTGCATGACCTTGGCCGTTGCTGCAAGGCACAGGCGGAGCGGGCATGATCGGGATCGAACAGCTGACGCAGATCCTGGACGTGTTGCCCTATCCGGTTTTCGTGAAGAATGCGCAACACCAGTGGATATACGGCAACGCAGCGTTCGAAGAGCTGATGGGACATGCTGATTACATTGGCAAGGACGACCGCGCCTTCTGCCCGCCGGAACAGGTCAAGGCGTTCAGGACGGCCGACAGGCGGGTCTTCGCCGGCGAAGAGGTGGTGAAGGAAGAGGAAATCGGGTCGAACCTGTTCGCGCTGACCCGCAAGGTGCCGCTTGTCCTGCCTGACGGGTCAACCGGGCTTGTCGGGATCATCCTTGCTTCGGTGAGGCCGAACGCGCACCCGTCGGATGGCGGAACGCCCGATGACACGATGTCACTGGTGTCCGGCGACCATCTGAGACAGCTCAACGAGAGCCTGTCAAAGCGGACGCTGGAGCTTGAAAGCTCCCTGACCATTGCCGAGCTGAAACAGCAGGCTGCGATGGAGGTTGCCCATACCGACACAACCACCGGCCTGAAGAACCGTCTCGGATTCAAGGACAAACTCGACGCCACGATCCGCGAAGCGGAAGAGACCGGCAGGCGGTTCGGCGTCGCCTTTATCGATGTCGACCGGTTCAAGCAGATCAATGACCGGTTCGGGCACGCAGCCGGTGATCTTGTGCTGAAAACGGTCGGCAAGCGCCTCTGTGAACTGCCGGATGTCTTCGCAGTTGCCCGCTGGGGCGGCGACGAGTTCGTGCTGCTGACCGAATTGCCGAATATTGGTCAGAACGCACTGGTCCAGGGCTTCGAAGAGGCCCACACTTACACTTTCCGGCCGATCAAGAGCGATCATGGGCGAATTGAAATTTCCGGATCTGTCGGCATCGCGGTCTATCCGCAGGATACCACCTACCCGGACGACCTCATGCGATATGCCGACATGGCCCTGATGGTTGCCAAACGGCAGGGCCGCGGCAAGGTGCTGTCCTTCGATGCAAAGATAAACAATGCGCTGTCGCGCCGGATGCAGATCACTCGCGACCTGCCGGGGGCCATTTCCAACAATGAAGTGCACCCTTTTTACCAACCCATCGTCTGCGCAAAAACCCGCAAGATCCAGGGTGTCGAGGCCCTGGCACGCTGGACCCACAAGGACCTCGGGCCGATCAACCCGGAAGAGATGTTCGAGATCGCGCATGGCTGCGGGCTGGCAACACAGCTCGATGCCAGGCTCCACGAAGCGGCCTGCCGGGACGTCGGGCCGTGGCTGAACACCGGCGCCATCAAATACCTGTCCCTGAACATCTCGCCCATGGATATTGTCTCGATCGATTTTGCCGACCGTTTCCTCGCGGAGCTGGCACGCACGAAAACAGACCCGAAGACCATCTGTCTCGAAATCGTGGAATCAGCCTTCGTCGACAATCTGGACACTGCGCGCCGCAATCTCGACCGCCTGCACAAGGCCGGCGTGATGATCGCCCTGGACGATTACGGTACCGGGTTCTCGAACCTGCGCGCCCTGCTCGAGCTGCCCCTGGACAAGCTGAAGATCGACAAGTCGCTGATCCAGTCAATCGGGTCCAGCTACAAGATTGCCGACCTGATGACGTCCATCATGCAGCTGGCCGGTACACTGGATGTGAAGATCGTGGCCGAGGGCATCGAGACCAAGTTGCAGTCAGCCTTTGTCACGTCTGCCGGGTGTGACCTGATGCAGGGCTACATGTTCAGCCGGCCGCTGTCATTCGACGCGATGGACCGTTGGCTGGCGGTGCACCAGAAACGGGTCGCCTGAAAGGACCGGGCCTGTGGCTGGTCCGACCGCATTGGCGCCCGGCATGTCCGGGACCGGGCCTTGCCACATGACCGTCTCGATGTCCGTTTCGCTTTCCAGCCGACGCTCGGCGTGCAGGGCGCGGCGGAAGACAAAAGCGGTCAGAAAGCCGAGCCCCACAGCCGTAAGGCCGAGTGTGGCAAGCAGGAAATTCTGGCTGGCGTGAAACTCCGATAGTGTGGCCCAGACGGCCGTTAGCGCGACGATGGCCGTGATCTCCATGAGCAGGAAGGTCATGACCAGGGCTTTCAGGAAGCGGCCCATGAGTTTTCAATTTCTGTGAGAACACCAGCATGCGCTGGCACAGACAGGATATCTGCATGCGCCCGCGCATCTGCAAGATGGGCGCGCTGATCTTTCGCAGTGGCCTGTGCCGCCGGCCGCCGGTAACGATCCGGTCAGGACCCGGCTGTGTTTGTGATGATCTCGGTGGTCACCGAATTGGCGATGAAGCAAAGCTCATGCGCGGCATGGTGCAGGGCCTCGACCTGGCCAGGCGAGGGCGGCGAGCCTTCATAGGTCACGACCGGGTTCAGCGTGACGCGGGTGATGGCCTGACGGCCGGCGGCATTCGTGGCCAGCACACCGACAGCCGCATCTTCATAGCTGTTGACGACAAAGCCCGCATCGCGCGCCTTGTGGAGATAGAACAGCATGTGGCAGCTGGAGATCGACGCGACAAAGGCCTCTTCCGGATCGATATTTGCGGCAACGGCGTAGGGGAGCGGCACAATGTGGGGCGAGGCGGAGGCGGGCACTCTGAGACCGCCGTCAAATTCCCATTCATGCGCGCGGGAATGCCGGTTGGCCTTGAAGTCCCCGTCGCCGCGCGACCATCTGACAATAGCTGTATGATCGCCCATGTCCGGTCTCCATGCGTGCATCTCATGCCTGAGACTGTCTAGCCGGGCACGGGCGCCCATGCCAAGCAGCATGAATCGGAATGCCGGCATGTCCCGGCCGGTCTAGACCCGGATCTGGAAACAGGCAGGAGGGTGAATGGACGCCGCGGATATTGACTGGGCCGCTGTGGCGACAGCGCTGGATGATCACGGCTTTGCCTCGCTGGGCCGGTTGCTGGATGCACAGGCGCGCGCTGCGCTGGCCGGCGCGTTCGGCGAAGAGGCGCCCTATCGCAGCCATGTGCATATGGCCCGGCACGGGTTCGGGCGGGGCGAGTACAAGTATTTCCGCTATCCCCTGCCCGGCCCGATCGCCGGCCTGCGCACCGCGCTGTATCCGGGGTGCGCCGCGATTGCCAATCGCTGGGCAGAACGGATGCGGCAGGACGTGCGCTATCCGGCGGCACATGCGGATTTCCTGGCGACCTGCCATGCTGCGGGGCAGATCCGGCCGACGCCGCTGATCCTGTCCTATCGCGAAGGCGACTATAACTGCCTGCATCAGGACCTGTATGGCGGGATCGTTTTTCCGCTCCAGATCGTTATCCTGCTGAGTGACCCGGAAAAGGATTTTGACGGAGGTGAATTCGTGCTGACGGAACAGAGGCCAAGGATGCAGTCGCGCGCGCATGTCGTGCCCCTGCGGGCAGGCGAAGCCGTGGTGTTCGCCGTGAACGAGCGGCCGGTGAGCGGCACGCGCGGCGACTATCGCGTGAAGATGCGCCATGGCGTCAGCCCGCTGCGCCGGGGGGCGCGGTTTGCAACAGGGATCATCTTCCATGATGCCGCGTGATGACTGACCTGCTGAGCAGTTTGCGGCCGGACGAGAGCTGGCATGGCGAGGGCGTTCTGCACCTTCCGGGCTTTGCCGATGCCCCGGCCCTGTGGGATGCACTGCAGCCGGTGCTGAAGGCCGCACGGTTCCGGCACCTGGTGACGCCGGGCGGCAAGACCATGTCGGTGTTGATGACGAATTGCGGCGAGGTGGGCTGGGTGTCCGACCGGTCCGGCTATCGCTATGACCGGCTCGATCCGATGAGCGGGCGGCCCTGGCCGGACATGCCGGACGCGTTCCGCACGGTGGCGCAGCGCGCGGCGGCGGCGTTTGGCGCGGGCGGGTTTGATCCGGATGCCTGCCTGATCAATTGCTATGACGTCGGCGCGCGGCTGACGGCGCACCAGGACCGGGACGAACAGGACACGACCCAGCCGGTCGTGTCAGTTTCGCTGGGGCTGCCTGGACGGTTCGTGATTGGCGGCAAGCAGCGCAGCGGACCGAAGCAGACCGTGTTGCTGGAACATGGCGACGCGCTGGTATTCGGACGCAGCGCGCGGCTCGCCTATCACGGCGTGCTGCCGGTCAAGGCCGGAACGCATGACATGACGGGCACGCGCCGCATCAGCCTGACCTTCAGGAAGGCCGGGTAGCTGTCTCGACTTCCGGCTGCCGGACTGCCACGATGGACCAAATCATAACGGGGAGAAGACGATGCGCGTTGCTGCCTATGCCGCTCAGGGACCGGAAACACCGGTCGAACCGTTCGAAATTGACCGGCGTAACCTTCAGCCGAATGACGTTCTGATCGAGATCACCTGGTGTGGTGTCTGCCATAGCGATATCCACACGGCGCGCAATGAATGGGGACGGACCAGGTATCCTGTGGTGCCAGGACATGAAATTGTCGGACGCGTAAGCGCCGTTGGCGCGGATGTGACCCGGCACAAGGTGGGTGACACAGTGGGCGTGGGGTGCCTCGTGGATGCCTGCCTCGCCTGCCCGGCCTGCGCGGATGGCGACGAGCAGTATTGCGAGAAAGGTTCGATCGGCACCTATGGTGGGACCGAGCCGGTGATCGGCGGGCCGACCTTTGGTGGTTATTCAAAGCAGATCGTGGTGCGCGACGCATTCGTCCTGAAGGTTTCAGACAAGCTGAACCCGGCCGAAGTGGCACCGCTGCTGTGCGCGGGCATTACCAGCTGGTCACCGCTGAAGCACTGGAACGTCAAAAAGGGCGACAAGGTCGGCGTGATTGGCCTGGGCGGACTTGGCCATATGGGGGTGAAGTTCGCCGTAGCCATGGGGTGTGACGTGGTGATGATCACGACCTCACCGGAGAAAGGCGCGGACGCCAAACGGCTTGGCGCGCATGACGTGCTGATCTCCGGCGACCGCGCAGCGATGAAGGCCCACCGCGGCAGTTTTGACTTCCTGCTGAACACCGTGCCGGTCAAGCATGACCTGAACCCCTACCTGATGCTGCTGGCGCGCAATGCCACAATGGTGCTGGTTGGTGCGATCGAGCCCCTGGAAGAGATGCATGGCGGCCTGCTGCTGGCCGGGCGTCGCCGCCTGGCGGGATCAGGCATTGGCGGCATCGAGGAGACGCAGGAGATGCTGGATTTCTGCGCCGCGCATGGCGTGACAAGTGACGTCGAGATCATTGCCATGAAGGACATCAACACCGCCTATGACCGCGTGGTCAAAGGCGACGTGAAATACCGGTTCGTGATTGATATCGCGACGCTTTAGTGGGCAATCGAGATCGAGAAGGCGCCGAAGCGTTGCGGCGTTATCTGGGAGTCGAATTCCTCTGTGCGGTTCACATAGGTGAAGGCGAGCTGGACTGCGCGATAATGGATCGCGATGCCGCCCTGAAGGTCGCCCACAAAGGTCTTGCGGTCATCGACGCGGGGGCCGTCGCGCCAGAGGTTGCCATCAAGGAACATGTCACGGCCAATCGCCCGGCCACTGGCGCCGATGAACAGGTAGCCGCCCATCGGGTTGGCATCGTTGCCGGGAACGAATTCGCCCGCGCCCGACAGGGCCGGACGGATGCGCGGCGGCCCGAAGCTGGAATCGAGGTCCCAGCCGATCCGCGCGGTCAGGCCCGTCGCGGCATAGGTGCGGACATTGCCGAGCGCGCCGCCGACATCAAAGCCGAAATCCGTTTCAACGCCCAGAGGCAGATTGGGCCCCGGAAAGCGATGCAGGCGCTGGGCGATGATCTCCAGGCCCGGTTCATCGCGCAACTGGTTTGGCCAGCCCTGCGCCTCGGCCACACCGATCACGCGGTGAAAATTGTTCTGGACGAATTCGCCGCCAGCTGACGGCCCGACAACACCGAGATTGACCTGCAATGTGTCCTGCGTGTTGGCGCTGGCGGCCACGATCGTGCCGGACGCATAGAGCCAGCCTGCATAGGGCCGGTCGGTGGGGTCAGGCACGGCAAGCGTCTTGTCTTCCGGCGTGAAGATGGTGTGCGAGAGGGCAAAGCCCTGGCGCAGTTCCTTGCGGTCGAGTTCGAGATACGGAATCCGGTGCGATATCCATTCGAGCGCCGGGAAGATCTCATCGGCGCCTGAGACCCGCTCAAAGCGCAGACCATTGGAATAGTTGCGGTCGGTGCCGCCGCCGAACTTGTCATTCTCGACCGTCAGCGAGGTGACAGCCGGCTTATTCACCTCCTGGGCATTGGCCAGTGGTGCAACAAAAAGGGCCGCGACTAGCGCGGCCCGAAAACAGTTCTGGGCCTTCATCATGGCCGGGGAGGTATCATCTATCGGCGCATCGTGAAACTTACACCTGCGAAATCTTCAGTGTCGCTGATGCTGCCATTACGGTCTTCATATTTGACTTCACGGCGGATGTAGCTGAGCGACAGTTCCCCACCGGCGCGCTGGACGGAGACGCCTGCCTGCAGGTCACCGACGGTGACCTGATCGGACAGGGACATGTCATTCAGGTTGGGCGTCAGGCTTGTATTGCCGGCATCCCAGATCAGGGCTTCGCCATCAGCGCCAGCGAAAATGTACCAACCCTGCGGCTGGCCATCCCTGTCGAGGATATTGAGGTCGCGACCGATGCGGACCTCACCACCGACACGCTTGGACTCCAGTTCACCTTCTTCGCGCACCACGATGCGCGGCGCGACGCCGATGTCAAATTTCAGGCCGGTCAATTCGCGCGGGGCGGAGAAGGCCACTTCGGCGGCAATGTCTTTTTCGATCTGGCTTGGCACGGAAAGTCGGGCCATGCCGCGTTCAGCTGCAATCGCAACAAGCGCGGGACTGCCTGTCCAGGCCAGTTCAGGCACAGCCACTGGAACGACGCCCGGCATGATGCCGAATGCCGCCGACGTCGCGCCGTCAAACTGGGCAGCGGGAGCTGGAAGGACACCCATGACGGTGCCTGAGAAACGTGCAGATGGGCTGTTGGCGACATGAACGGAGATGTCTTGCGGTGTCGCGGCCTTGATGCCGGTCGTTCCGAGCGCTGTGGGGACGGCGGTCATCATGCCGAGCGACGGCGGCGCGGCCGGTTCGGACCGGGCATAGTCATGTGGAGATGTCGATACGCAGCCCTGGCAGGCCAACGTCAACACTGTAGAGGCTATTGCGATTACCATACGCCTGACACCCTTCATGGCTAATCCTCGTACGCTTACGCTTGTTGAGAATTACACCCTACTGCTCTTAATGTAGCATAAAGGGCACAGCATGCCCAAATGCCTTTCGCTCAAAAAAGATTAACACTGGTTGATTAAACGTCCGCCTGTTGTTCTTGTTCCAGAACCCGAAATCCTATGGCTTTTTCCAGCAAAAACGGGGCCGGATGGCGCAGTCGCATTGTTAATCTGTAGAGATATTTGTTTGAAATAAGGCAATTGCCGCAAGCTTTGCGTGAATTCCGGGCGGCGGCGTTTTCCACCCCGGAACGAAAAGCGGCCAACCCTCTGGGGCTGGCCGTCTGATCATTGACATGAGTCATGCGGGCGGCAGCCTACTGGCAGGCCAGGCACTCGTCATAGTCGGTATTGGGCGTGTCCATGGTTTCGCCTTCGACCCGTTCCGAACCGGCAAAGGCTGCACGCTGGACCGATTTGGACCGGCAATAATAGAGCGATTTCAGACCACGTTCCCATGCCGTCCAGTGCAGCATGTGCAGATCCCACTTGGATACGTCGCCCTTCAGGAAGAGGTTCAGCGACTGTGACTGGCAGATATAGGGCGTGCGGTCAGCGGCGAGCTCAATGATCCAGCGCTGGTCGAGTTCGAAGGCCGTCTTGTAGACATTCTTCTCATGCTCATCGAGGCAGTCGAGGTGCTGGACCGAACCTTCATGTTCCAGGATCGAGGTCCAGATCTCGTCGGTATTCAGCCCTTTCTGGTCGAGCAGGGTTTCGAGTTGCTGGTTCTTGACCGTGAACGAGCCGGACAGCGTCTTGTGCGTGTAGACATTGGCCGGGATCGGCTCGATGCCGGCCGAGGTGCCGCCGCAGATGATCGAGATGGACGCGGTTGGCGCGACAGCCATCTTGTGGCTGAAACGGGCCATCATGCCGACATCGCGGGCATCCTCGCAGGGGCCACGCTCCTTGGCGAGCTTGACCGAGGCCGCATCGGCGCCCTGCCGGATGTGCTTGAACATTTTTTCGTTCCACACCTTGGCCATCGCGCCCTCCATGGAAACATTCATGGACTGCAGGAAGGAGTGGAAACCCATCAGGCCGAGGCCGACCGACCGTTCACGCTTGGCGGAATAGACCGCGCGGGCCATTTCCGGTGGCGCACGT
>TARA_R110000850_G_scaffold32282_6_pt1 | contig 25942 bp, 22 predicted proteins | sample TARA_R110000850 | Tara Oceans TARA_R110000850 (sample SAMEA4397586) | marine metagenome | biome: Polar Biome; feature: [SRF] surface water layer (ENVO:00010504); material: water (ENVO:00002006), including particulate matter (ENVO:01000060) such as... | depth 5 m | reverse complement strand
CAACCATGCAGTACAATACAAACCAGGCTGAATGGGAAAAATGGTATCCAGCGGACCTGGTTACCGAATGTTTCCCCGGACAGTTCCGTAACTGGTTCTACGCATTGCTCTCGATGGCAACCATGATGGATGGCACGCCTCCGTTCAAAACGCTGCTCGGTTATCGACTGGTGCTGAATGAAGAAGGCAAGCCCATGCATAAATCAGATGGAACCGCCATCTGGTTCGAAGAAGCCGCAGAGCAGTTGGGTGTCGACACCATGCGTTGGATGTATCTGGCTCACAACCCTGCGTCGGACCTGAGATTCGGCATGAGAAATCCTGATCAGCAGGTGACCCTGCAAACTCCGGAAGGCCCGATCAGTGAAACCAAAGAAGGTGCTCCCACCTGCCTGGTGGAAAGTAAACCTGCCGATGAAATCCGCCGCCAGGTCTTGATCCCGCTCTGGAACTCCTATGCCTTCTTTGTCAACTACGCGCGTCTGGATGAGTTTAATCCTGCCCAAGATCGGATCCCCGTTACAGAGCGTCCGGAAATTGACCGCTGGATTTTATCAAACCTGCAGGCGCTGCTGTCTTGCGCAAAAACGGAAATCGAAGCGTATAACTTTGCCGGTTTTCTGAAAAACGCCACCGCATTTATTGATGATCTGTCGAACTGGTATATCAGACGCAACCGACGTCGTTTCTGGCGTTCTCAGGATGCCAACGATACTGATAAACTGGCCGCCTATCAGACTCTGTTTGAGGTATTGGTCACGCTTTCCAAAGCGTTGGCTCCCAGTATCCCGTTCCTCAGCGAGCGCATGTATCAGAACCTCGTCACCAGTTGGGACAATTCTGCCCCGAACAGCGTTCACCTATGTGATTTTCCTCAATGCGATGCTTCACTGCTTGATGAAGAACTCAACTTCCGGGCGGCACAGGCACAAATTGTTGTGAAACTGGGTCATAAGCTGCGTGATGAATCCAATCAGCGGGTTCGACAGCCTCTGGCAGAATTACGATTTGCCTGCCAGACGCCTCAGCAGGCGGATGCAATCGAAAACCTGGCTAATACGATTGAAGAGGAATTGAACATCAAACAGGTGACGCGTTGTGAAAACCTGGATGACCTGGTCAGCTACACCTACAAGCCGAACCTGAAAACGCTGGGACCGAAATACGGCAAGCTGTTGGGTATGCTGCGTCAGCAGTTGCCTGAAGTTGGCGACGAAGTACTGGGACCGCTCAGACGGGGTCAATCGGTTTCCATTGAGCTCTCAGGCAATCAGATTGATCTTGAACCAGATGACGTTCTGGTCGGGACGGAGCAGGCCGCCGATTGGGTATGTGCGGACGAGCAGGGGATTCAAATCGCCGTTTCCACGAAGCTCTCTCCTGAACTCGAACAGGAAGGCATGGCCCGCGATTTTGTGCGGCAGATTCAGCAATTGCGCAAGGAAGCAGATCTGGAGATTGAAGACCGGATCAAAATCTTCTTCAATCCTGCAGATGCAACCGAAGTTAAAGCAGCGGTTACCAACTGGTCCGACTACATCCTGGGTGAAACACTCGGAGACAAACTGGAACAGTCAGAGCAGACAGATGACAGTAAAGAAGTTTCGATCGGGAACAGCAAGGTGACTCTCCGAATCGAAAAGGCATAATCCAAAAACCAAAAGGAGCGTAAATACGACAACCATATTTACGCTCCCTTGCATGTTATTTCTCTGCAGCTTGAGCCTGCTGTTCCTGCAGGCGCTCTACCAGTCGGCTTACGTATGACTGCAACCGTCGGTCCAGTTGAGCATTCTTCAGTGGCAGCTTTGCGATCTGGTCCTGCACCCGGGCCACTTTTTCACTTCCCAGTTTATCCAGGCCATTTAATGCCAGCATGGCCACATAGACGCCTTCTTGTTTCTGATCTGATAATGAAATCAGAGTATCGACAGCATTGTCAACATCCTGCTGAGTCCCATATTTCCCGAGTGCCTCTGCAGCAATACAACGCACCGATTTTGAATTATCTTCCAGAGCATTTAGAAGCGACTCATGCGCCTGCGCAACTGCTGGTTCGCCACGCATTAACAGGCCCATCGCTGCCCAGTAACGTATCGCTGCGTTCTGGCTGGAGAGTCCATTGATCAACTGGTCCACGCCTGACGGTTTTCCCGATGATGCAAGATCAGCCATCTTCAAAATCTGTCTGAGTGGATACAGCTCTTTGTTCTGACCAACCAGATAGGGAGCTTCCCCATCAGCCAGGCTGTGAAACTCTGCTTCCGGCAGAAAACCCAGATCTCTGATGGCCAGTATCTTTTTGTGCTGTGCCTGCTTCAGTTCTTTTAGAACCGCTTGATGTTCTGCTGAGTCAGCCAGATTGTTGACTTCGTCCCGATCTGCCTGCAGGTCGTACAGCTCTTCAGCGGGTTTCGTCTCCCAGAAATAAGTTTGGGGCGGCTTGAGTTCACCGGCATCATACATTTTTTTCCAGACTTGAGTCGTCGGTGTCTGGAACATGTAATTCAGGTACTGACCATATTTTTTGTGAGGCATATAGTTCTTGATATACAGGTAACGCTGATTACGGACCGATCGCACCAGGTCATAACGTTCATCCATTCTGCCTCGAAAGCCAAACAGATACTCTTGTGGCTTCGTATCGTATTGACCCATGAAGGCATCGCCCTGCATATGCTGAGGTGGTTTAATACCGGCCAGACTCAAGACAGTTGGTGCAAAATCAACAAAGCCTACCAGTCGATCTGTTTTCCCCTGGGGCTGATAATCCGTGGGGGCCAGCTTGCGATATTTCGGAGGAATATACACCACCAGGGGAACCTGTAAACCTGAATTGTAAGGCCAGCGTTTACTCCGTGGCATCCCGGAACCATGGTCACCATAGTAGAAAATAATCGTATCTTCAGTGAGCCCGGCTTCGGCCAGCTCCTTGAGATTCTTGCCGACCTTTGCATCCATTTCGGTGATGCGATCATAATACTGCGCCCAGTCATGGCGGACTTCGGGGGTATCAGGATGGTAAGCAGGAATCCGAACTTTGGCGGGATCATGAATCAACGTATGCGGGCGATTGCGAATTTTACTTTCATGACTGATGGTGTGATTGAAAATAGCAAAAAAGGGCTGTCCCTGCTTTCGATTCTTCCAGTGCGCCTTTCCATTCGACTGGTCCCAGACCTCACCCGATTTTTCTACATTGTAATCTTCCTTGCTGTTATTCGTGCAGTAATAGCCAGCCTGCTTCAGGTACTGTGGGTACAGTTTGATACTCTCAGGCAGCTTGACCATACTTCGCATGTGTTCGGCTCCCAGGCAGGTCGGATACATGCCGGTAATCAGCGTCGTTCTTGCAGGAGCACAAACCGGCGCGGTCGACCAGCAGTTCAGATAAATCATGCCTTGCTTAGCCAGACCGTCAATGTGGGGAGTATCCGCATACTCATCTCCGTAACAGCCCAGATGGGGACCATTGTCTTCACTTGTGATCCATAAAATATTTGGACGATCCGGTTCTGATTCTGCGGCAGAAAGGCTGATCGAAGTCACACCACTGCAAACAATAAATAGACAGAACCATATCCATGTAAACTGATTCAACAGAGCACTTCGAAACCGCATATCTATTTCTTTCAAATCAAAAGTTGTAAAGAACCTCGCTGCCCGAGCTCCCAGAGAGTGTCACAGGGGATGTGACTCGCAAACGGAGTGTTACTGATCAATCGAAAATCCGCATTATCTGTTACGGACGTCATAGCATAACAGAATATCCTGATCGCGCAAAAACAGTTTGCCATCAACGACGACCGGGTGAGGCCAGGCCATATTTCCACTGCGATCCGGCTGGTTAAAGCGGCCCTTTTCCACGTAGCCTTTCGGATTGACTTCCACCAGCGCCACTGGGCCTTTTTCGCTTCGCAAGTAGAGATGCCCGTCAGCACAGGTCAGCGCGCCTTTTCCCACAGAACGATTCTGCCAGGCAGCCTGTCCATTAGCAAGATTGATACAAGTCAGCACACCCGGATCACTTGAGCCATACAGAAAGCCATCCACTTCCACCATTCCGCCATGATGATTCTTCATCTCGGGAGTGAAATACGCCAACTGCGCGTTCACACCATTCTGAGCCGCCGACAACTGAAGCAGGGCTCCACCGGTTCCGTATCCGGAAGCGTAAAAGATTGAATTCTTCTCTGCATAGAACACCGGGGCAGAGCAGTTTGCAGTTTTATTCGCCGCCCTGTCATTGCCCCATAAAGGTCTGCCAGTGGTCGATTCAATTCCCATCACACCGGCATGTGTGAAATTCACATACTGCCTGACTCCACCTGTATTAATAGTAATGGCAGAGGCATATCCCGCCTGCGGATTTCCGGGCACATCCGATTTCCAGATAAGGCTGCCATCCTGTTTCTTCAAGGCAACCATGGTTGCCCCTTGTCCCCCCGGGGTACAGATCAGCTGATCTCCGTCAATCAATGGTGATTCGCTGATCCCCCAGACAATATTGCGTGCGTTGAACTCCTGGAGGATGTTTTTGCTCCATTCCAGATTGCCATCTTTGGTGGATAAGCAAACCAGATTTCCATTAGCCCCCAACGCATACAGTCGATCGCCCTCAATGGTCGGAGTTGAGCGGGGTCCGTTGCCTTGATTGTTATTAAATACGGGTCCATTTGCTTGTGACCAGACGATTTCACCAGTGTTGACGTCAATGGCCATCACCGTTTCTTCGTTCGCCTTTGTTCCCATCGTAAACACCAGGTTTCCACTCAGAGAAACCGATGAATAACCTTCGCCTAAACCTCGTGCGGTCCATAACAGTTTGGGAGGATTCTGATTCCAATCCTTACTCAAGCCGGTTTCATAGGAAATATTTCGGCGATCAGGACCGCGGAACTGCGTCCACCCCTGAGTTGCAGTCTCTCCCCCAGGTGTTGCAGTGCTCTTGCGTTCTTTCATTGTTTTTTTCGGAAGGCCGGCAGGCTCACTCTTTTTTTTTATCACAGCGTCCCGAACCGAAAAACGGGTAATCTCCCCCTTCGAAGAAGTGAAGATTGTAGCGCGCTGACCGATTTCAAACTGACCAAATTCTGCGGGTTTTCCATTGAACGTGACAGGCACGTCTGCGGGAATCTGAAAACGCTTTTCTTTTCCCCCCGTTGTTTTAACGACGACCTGTTTCTGTTCTGCAGAAACAGATTTGATTTCTCCGCTGAAGATTGCCGCCTCGACTCTGCTGCCGAAGCTGATCGTCAACAGACATAACAACACGCTCAATCGACTGATAGATCGCATGAGAATTCCTTCTGATTCGGTGTCACCAGATGACAGGTTCTGAAGTTTGGTAATCAGCAAACAGGCTTCGATTATACTGCGATTCACCCACAGTATGAAGCAGGAAACCGGAATTGTCGGAGATTGAAAACCTTTCCCGACCATTCGCAACTGGGAGAATTACAGTATCCGGCATCGATGAATGTCTCATTTCTCAGCTGGCAGCTTGAAAGACATTTCAATGCACACCGGGCGATGATCAGAAACCCACGTCCAGCGATTCTCCGCGTGATACAGTTCAATGAATTCATTCGTCCAGATCCCATCCAGATCCAGAACCGGTACAGGCAATGGCCAGGTCGCCAGATATCCGTCGCCGGCGATTTCCAGGCTGTTCTTGAAATTCTTTCTCAGCGGGTCAAAGTGCACTGAATCCCCGGGGGTATTAAAGTCCCCCAAAACCAGAACCGGTTGCTGATCCAGTTGAGATGCCTGATCTGCCAGTTCTTTAAGAGCCGCTTTTCTTGATTTCAGGACTTCACTGTAGATATCCACAAGGAAAACAGCGGGAGCTCTGACGTCTGACTGATCAGACTGCAGACTGAATTTCAGATACTGCCCCATATCCGCCAGTCTGCCAGCTGAAGTATCTTCTATCGGAAGACGTGACAGGAAAACGAATCCATTCTGTACAACCTGATAGGGATGATCCGGAAATGTCTGTTTCCAGAATTGCTTCATTTCAGCAGAATCAGCGCCCGCTTCGACCAGGCCGATCAGATCCGGATCCAGGTGACGCATTTCATTGATGGCATGTTCCAGTCCCCAGAGCCGATCACCAATATTCCAGAACAGAACCCGTTTCGTCGACTGATCCTGTTTTGATACTCTGTTCGCATTTGTACCGTTTTGAAATTGTGTCTTCCAGCACCAGGTTCCGGTCAGGATCGAGAGTAGTAACCAGATTACAGCAATCCGCCGCCAATGAACTTTCCACGCCAGCACAAATACAACGAACGCTCCCAGGCTCAACAGAATCAAAGGAGACATGTAAAAGATCAACGTCGAAATGACACTGCTCGAATCTCGGACTGTAAATCGAATGGAGATGGCCAGGCACCAGAAGATGGAAATCAGCAGGACCAATACTTTCATCAGCCAGACCTGAATCGATTTTCGCCACCTGCGTCTGGGAGATACTCCACTTTGATGCTCCTGACGATCCGGATATTCTGAATTCATGTCTTCGATTTCTATTGAACCGGTTCGCAATATCGACGGGAATATCGGTCGATCCCCATAACTTCTGCTGGTCGGGATGGCTTAGGATATGTTATGATTCCACTGCAGGGATGACTGCGAAAGCAGTTGATAACATCACATTCACCTTCAGAGGACTTTACTCACAATGAGCCAGACCCCCGAATCGCGCATCATGGAACTGGGGCACACACTGCCTTCTCCTCCTCAGGCGGTAGGATCATACATTCCCGCCACCCAGTTTGGAAATGTCATTGTTACCAGCGGCCAGTTGCCATTCATCAGCAGCGAATTGATGTTTAAGGGAAAAGTGGGCGATCACCTGCATGAGGACGATGGCTCCAATGCCGCCAGCATCTGTCTGCTTAATGCATTGGCACAAATCAAAACTGTTATCGGTGAACTTTCAAAGATCAAACGGGTGATCCGTCTGGAAGGATACGTGCATTCTGCACCTGGATTTGATCGGCAACCTTATGTGCTGAATGCCGCATCGCAAATGTTAACTGATATTTTCGGTGATCAAGGCAAACATACGCGTGTGGCGCTGGGGATTTCAGAAATGCCTTTGAACGCAGCCGTTCAGCTGGCACTCTGGGTAGAGGTTGAATAATCGGCCAGCTGAAGAAAATGGATTTCAACTCAGCGGAATTGCTTCATTTTAACGGATTAATCAAGATGGTTTGGCCTGAAACAAAGAGAGACACAAAGACGTTATACCGCCAGATGGTTCTGACTCATACTTTTGTCTTTCTGCTGGTACTCATCCTGTCGACCAGCCTCGTAAAGGGGCAGCTACCTGTGATCACCCCTGGGATCGCTAAAACTGCAGACAAAACCTCAGATCCCGTGGAACCATCCGATTTAAAGACAGAGGCGAGCCGCTGGACTTCCTTTCTGGGAAATCACCGAAATGGAATTTCCGACGAAACGGGTCTGAATCTGGACTGGAATGTACATAAACCAGCCGTTTTATGGCGGGTCCCACTGGGAGGGGGCTATTCATCAATGGTCATTGCCGAGGGTCGGCTCTGGACCATGGCGACGCATCTGACAAAGGATTTTGTGGTCTGCTTCGATGCCCGGTCCGGTAAAAAACTCTGGGCCACAGAGGCAGCTCCGACCTATATCGATCATCAGAAACAGGCAAGTGGCCCGCGGTCGACACCCACATACCATGAGGGCAATCTATACTGCCTGCTACCTGCGGGCGATTTACTTTGCCTGAATGCCAAATCAGGCAAGGTTCACTGGAAAGTCAATATTTTTCAGATCAGCGGAGCGCCACGACAGGAAGAACAGACTTTATATTACTGGGGTATGTCTGCCTCCCCTTTAATCGAAGGAGACCTGGTTATCCTCCAGCCTGGTGGAAACAACAATAATTCCGTAATAGCAATCAATAAAGATACCGGAAAGCTGGTCTGGGGCGCAGGCAATGATCCACCCGGATATGGATCTCCCATCGTAATTGATACGCTTGATCAGAGACAGATTATCGTACCGACCGGATCATCAATCCTCTCACTGAACCCGGCAGAGGGAAGTCTGCTCTGGCGCATTGTCTGGGGAAATAAATACAACTGCAACTGCGCAACTCCCGTCTGGAATGATGAATCACTTTTTATCTCTTCCGCGTATGGTACAGGCTGCATGCGGTTCGCCTTATTTCGACAGAATGAAGAAATCCGTCCCATCTCGCAATGGAAAAGCCTTTCACTGCAGAACCAGTTTGCAACCAGTATGATCAATGACGGCTATATTTACGGACCACATGGAGATCTGGCGGCCGTCACCTATCGCTGTCTGGATATGCAGCGGGGAAAGATTCAATGGCAGACACGACGTGTCGGAAAATGTACGCAGATCGCCGCAGAGGGCCATCTGATCTGCCTCACAGAGCAGGGGACACTGATTCTCGTGGAAGCCAATCCCACAGAATACCGTGAGAAAGGGAAACTGACCGGGTTGCTCAGTTTCAAAGCCTGGGCTCACCCTGCGCTGGCCAATCGCCGACTCTATCTGCGTGATGAGAAAAGACTGATCTGCATCGATCTCCAAAAAAAATAGCCGTGCAGAAGTAAAACTTCTGTCACGGCTTTAAAGTCTGGTCTTTCAAGCAGGTTAATTTGTATCAGGATTGTTTCCCAGTTGCTGTTTCAATGCCTGAAGTTTTCGCTGTTGCTGCTGAACCTGCTTTTCCTGGACTTCAATTTTCTGTTTTAAAGTTAATTCTTTCACCTTGGGAGCCGGAGCATGTCCAGGGAGAATTCGACGAGGTGGATGCCGAAGCTTTTGTAAGGCCACTTTGTTTTCGGCTTTGATTCGTGCCAGAATGCGATCAGCCTGGTAGATCGTCCGACGTGCTTCTTCGAACGCGGTATGCTCTTTCCCATCAGGTCCGATATATTTCTGCTGTTGGATCAGGCCTCTGTTGTCGAAAGCATTATTATTTCTTTCATTTGTGCCTAATCCATTGTTCTCAATGTCACCATTCTCTTTGTGCTGATTTTCAACAGCCCCCAGTGCGTCGTAGAAAGCTCTGACCAGACCTGTCTTTAAATCATCACGATCATAATCCCGGTAGTCCGAATCCTGGGGATATGTATCTCTGACCTGTCTCTGAGCTACCGGAACTTCGGGCTTCTGATCCGCAGAACTGAATCCGGTCATGGTTATATAAAACCCGCCCATCACAATGGCTAATATCAGTAATCGTTTCATGATGCTGCCTCATTCGATCCATTTAATAGAGAACAACCACTGGTTGTATATTCATCGTACTTATTATATTCGATTCATTCCATTTGTTTCAATCTTTTTACACTAAAAAGGGAAAACACAGGAATATAAACAGAATACACAAATAAAAAAGGCCCGGACTGTTAGCCCGGGCCATTTCATTACTTAATAAACATTACCGCATTCAGTTCTATGAATTAATAGCATTGATTGCGTTGGCAAGATCCATAAGTTCATTGATTAAAGCACTACGCAACGTAGTAAGACCTGCGATGGCCCCAATTCCAATAATGGTGAGTAGCAGCAGATATTCAACAAACACAGCACCACGAACCTTTTTCTTCCATCGTCTGGTTTGTGTTTTAATTTTTTGAAACACAGGTCTCCCTTTCATATGTCCAGATAGAAAATCCTCTGGCAATGATCTATGCACAACCTGTACCAATCATTCGAAATCTCGCGATTCTACAAGCGGAGCACGCTGGGCTGGCCGAAATCGCTGAAAACAGCCTGTAACCGGTCAACATACGGCTCACGTCGAAAACAGTACGCGCCCGAATCTGATAAGAAAGAGAGGCAATGGAATGCAAAAGTGTTAACAATCAGAAACACTTGCGTTAACCAGGCTTCCAGAAGATTACATCAGCGAAGCATTCGAGAGACTGATGACAGCGAACAACTGGGGTTCAAGGATTAAGCGCTTTGATTGCTGCGTCTCTGGTATCGAAAGTTTCCCAAAGCTGATCAAGGTGAGTTACTTCCAGCACCTCGGTACAGTATTCACTCAAACCACAAATCGTAAACTTTCCACCTTCTCTGTGATTCAGACGATTCCACATCCGGAAAATCACTTCGATAAAAGCAGACCCAAAAAATGAGGTGTGTGAGAGATCCAGAACAACGATGGGGGGAGAGGCAGTCTCGGCAACCTGCAACAGCACATCCGTCAAGGCGTCCAGCCTGGGTTCGTCCAGGTTTTCATATTCAGGCCCCAAAGCCACAACAGTGACCTGACCTTCTTTGACTATTTCCGGTGGATAATCAGCAGGCATAATTGAACTGTCAACTAGAGCGTCGTTTGTAAAAGCCCTCACTGCATTCAGATGAGAACATCAAAGGAACCTACACATAGTAATCCAAATCACTAAAGTGTCAACCAAGAAATCCGATTCGAAGTCCAAGATCTATTGACGCAAGTCTATTAAAACCGAATATTTATCAACACGTTATCCTCAACGTACTCCCCCCAGAGTCATGTTGAGTTTCTGAGGAAAAGCGATGCAGCAGGAATACTACTCGTTTTTCCAGTCCTGCAGCTTGGCTTTGAGTTTCAATTTTCGATTATTTCGGAATATCGTGAGCGTCACAACATCGCCCACCTTATGATCTTCTAACGCATCCAGAAGTGAATTTGATCCCATAATTGGTGTTTCATCCAATTGCATGATCAGGTCTCCCAAAACGATCTTCCCACTCTCGTCCCGCCTGATTTCCAGTAATCCTGCCTGATCTGCTGCGCCACCTTCGACCAGATCCTGAACCATGACCCCATGGATAGAAGGGGGTAAAACGCCATTCTTCTTGAGTTTGCCAGTCACAAAATCATCGACTCCCGTGAAATTCAGGCTCGGGCTCTGAATCTTTCCGTACTCGATCAATTGAGGAACAAATCGGCTGATCAGGTCAACGGGTACTGCATACCCAATACCAGCGTAAACGTGTGATGAACTGTAGATTGCCGTATTCATTCCAATTAGTCGCCCGGAGCTGTCGAGCAGCGGCCCTCCTGAGTTACCAGGGTTGATGGCAGCATCGGTTTGAATCACATTTCGGATTGATCTACCAGTAACCGAAATTATTTCCCTGCCTAATCCACTGATAATGCCAGTCGTCAGAGTCTGGTCCAGGCCGAAGGGGTTTCCAATCGCCAATACCGTCTGGCCTACCTGCAGGTTGGAAGAGGCGCCGATTTCAATGGGTTTCAGCAGGTTTTCAGGTGCATCAATTTTTAATACAGCCAGATCTTTCGAGGGTGCGACTCTGACACGGTAGGCATTCCATGTCGAGTTATCCGCCAGGGTCACAGTCATTTCATCGGCATTTTGGATCACATGATAGTTAGTGACAATATGCCCCCTCCGGTTCCAGATGAACCCGCTCCCAGATCCCTGCGGCGTCTTCGACTGATTCAAACTGAATCGCCCCAGTTCGAATGCGATCTCAGCGGTTCGGATATGCACCACCGAAGGTGATGCTTCTCTAAAGAGATCGATTGTCCTGATTTCAGACTGGGTCAGATTCGTTGCCATCGGAAACTGATACGATGTCTGTCGGAACTGACGTCTGATTAATTCGCCTGTCATCAGAACAATCAGGACGATTAAAATGAGAATTAACCAGCGCTGGATCGCTGAAGATTGTCTGGATGGAGAATCCAAGCTGTCTGTCCCTGTTTCAGAATAAATAAACGGATTATTTACAGCAAACGAACGAGGCTGAGTACAGAGTTAAAGGACTCATATTTTAGGTCAGAACACTTCAGAATCGCAACTGCTGCTTTCCCCTTAAGCACTTTCGGTCCGTAGATTACTGAAGCCGGGCTGCAGCAGAATTCAATTCACTGATTGCTTTGATAAAACGTTTTTTCAGTTTGGGAGATAATTCCGGGAATGCCGAAACTACTTCGGGACTTAACATTTTATGACAGCGTTCCACAGCAGAACAGATCCGCTTAATTGCCTGCTCCGGAGTGATTTCAGGCTTCGCTACAACAGCCACTTCGGAACTTGATCCTTGAGGCGCTGGTGCGCCCGCTCCAGAGCGGAAAGGACTATAGTCATTGCCAGTGCCTCCAACATCACGCGCATGAGCCCCAACCGTAGCAGGTGAGTCAGACTGCTCGCGGGAACCTGATTCTCCCCGTTCCAGCTGACCGTATTCAGAGGGATCCTTTACAGAGATCGGTTCATCTGAGACAAATGTCACTTCGGAATCGACTGGGTACTCTTCAAATGGTTCGGAGATAGAAAGATCTTCACCATTTACAGCCCGACGCCATGCTTTTAATTCTGCAACAGTCGCCTGATTCTCTTCCGCCCATTGCAGACATTCTGGAGCATCATCCCAGGTCAACGCGATATAGTAATGCGACCATTTGAGATGCTGGTACTGTTCCCGAACATCTCCGAACGTTTCCCAGACACGTCGACGCTGATAAATCTGATCCCCACTCAAACCGACCATTGCACCAAAATCAGCATCAGTTCTGCCCTTGGCATATTTTTTCGTCCATTGGGCAGCACATTCGCCAATCACCCAGCTACTGTCACTTAAGGCTTCACGGGCACGATCAATTAATTGTTCTTCCGTCATTTTTGCTGTTGTGTCTGTATGATCAATCATAATATTTCTACTGGTCTATTCTGGTAACGAAAAAGCTTTTCTCAATCCCTGAAGACTTTGCCTGGAATACTGAGAAGGGAAATTATGAACCATTGCCCAGGAGACGACTTCTGAAAAAATCGCAGGGCAGATCTAGTCTCGATGCTACACGGATCGAGCAAGGATTGCCACCAATGCGGGACTGTTAGTCACTCAGAAGCTATATTCGCTTCCATTTCTGTAAGTAAAGATCCTGCAATCATCGTATGTCATCACTGATCATTCTTTTGTTAATCTGGGAAGCTTACAAAAATCTTGCCGATCACTGGCCGAATGCTTGACCTAACTTCGATCGGTTATTAGGATTCGGTCAAATCCAGACGAAGAAGAGTCGAATAATGACTGTATCGCTTCTGTTGATTAAATAATTTCAACACAATAAACTCTGGACAGATAAGCGTTTATCAGAGTTAAGAAGCAATAAATTTCAGGGCGCCGTAGCCAAGTGGTCTAAGGCGGCGGATTGCAAATCCGTTATTCCCCGGTTCGAATCCGGGCGGCGCCTCTTATAATAAAAAAACAGCTTCCCTCGGGATGCTGTTTTTTTATGCGCAGATAAGTTCGGTTACAGTTATTTTTTCTTAACGTTTTGCAGTTCCACCAGAAATTCCGAGTTCTTCAGACAATGAACCATGCTGATATCACCAGCCAGTCTCCCTCTGCGATCGGTGATCTGATCTGCGGTATTAACCATCCGGTCTAAGCCTTCAGTTAATGACTGCTTGATATTAGCAGACTGACTGGACTTGAGTTCTGAAAGCGCAGATCCAGAGGCATTCCATAAAATCCAGGATGTCGTGATATCATGCAGATTTGCAGTTCCCCTGGGATAATACTGATCAATCCTCAATTCCCAGGCAGCTTTCGCCTGTTGTAAGCTGTCAGTGAAGAATTTCCGGCTTTCTGATTCCCGGTTCTGATTCTGGCTGTATCTCCCCTCGACATAATTCAGATGTGCTTTGGACAGATCGACCAGATCTGCTCTACCCAAACCTGCTCCGTTTGAAGAAAACCACTCCACTGCTGTCTCGATTTGACGGAGATCCTCTGCATAGTTCATCAGACTCGTCTCATCTTTCACCTTGCTGAAGCGATTCTGCTCTTGTCGGGCAATATTTACAGCACGAGAAGCACGACGAAATTCGTCAATTCCCGCTTCCCCAACTTGAAATTCCACTTCACGGACGGAATGATATTCATTAGCCAGGCGGGTGACCTGCCCCAGGGCAGCCTGTTGACGATCGCGGTTGTTTGAAACGCCGGCGATTTCATAATCATTTTGTGCCAGAAGCAGCCTGGCATGGACCAGATCCCCGTACCAGCCTTGAGCGGCAGGCTGATTAAATGCTTGCAACTGCTCTACTGCTTTCTGAATCAGGTTTCTCTTCTCATTTAACAGTTGTAATTTTACGTGATTCTGGTTCTGTATCTCGGCTGCCTTGATCTTAGTATCGTAAGCCAGATTCAATGCCAGGTTGTAATCTACCAGCGGAAGCAGTCCCCGAGAAAAAGAGTTCTCTGTCTGGTTGATTAAATCATTGGCAGTCTCAACTGTCTGCTCGAGTTTCTGACGTACAGCACGGGACGATGACCAATTCTGTTTTTGAACCTGATTCTTCGGCTTGGGTGCAGAAACTGGAGACTGTGGCTCTGTTTTACCAGCCGTGATTTGCGGTACGACATTTAACGGAATGTAGTGCTTGATATCCTGGTTATTATTTTCTGGCAGTCCTCCACTGAGACTGACAAGTGCAGTCTGCTCGGATTCCTCATCCAAAAATTGTTGAACAGTCTGTCGCGTTTGAAGACTGGTGTAATTTTGCCGGGGTGGCTCTGGCGATGGCGACTGAGAACTGGATGGTGCCACGACCAGTCCCACCATGAACAGCAGCAGGGAACAACTGATACAGAAATGAATTCGATCGCTCATGAGGATTTTAAATTTACCAGAATGGATGAGGTCTAGAAAAAAGAATCTCCGGACTTGTCAGAGCGATCCATGCTGTTTGATTCTCGAGCTTCCTGTTTTACTAAATCGACAAATGCACCAGGACATATCTCAAAAAAATTTAATGGCGTTGTAATACAAATGAGATGTATTTCTGGCAGTCGTCGACGAACTGGTACGAATGGATTAACTGGACCAGCGACATACTTCCCTGCAGTTGAGTTTTCCGGAGCCAGTTCAGGACCGATTTTCTTAAGCCTGCTTGAAAATAACACTTACTCATTATCCTTCTTTGAATTACACCCCCTGAAAATATACAAATTTACACATTTCAATTTAAATCAATCTGTACTTTTTAGATTTTGTTCTGGCTTTAGATCGGGGTGAATATTTACGATGAATCCGATAATTTCTAGTTTCCTATTTACCCCTGATTACATATTTGCTTCTGGTGATAACTTTTGTTATCGTAACGCCATCCTTACAACCGCTATATTCTACCTAATCAACTCAGTCCTTCAGGCTTTAAGCCCTAGACTTTCTTAGCACTACTAATTGACTGAACAGATTATTTGGACATACGGCATAAGATTGCTACCTGCTTGATTGAGTACAAAAGGATCCATGATGCACCTGCCTGGAATTCTCTATACCTCGGACACCCAAATCGGTTTGAAGCTCAACTGTCAACTGGAAGGGATCAATCTGAAGTTGAAAACGGTTTTCTGCCATGAGGATCTGAAGCGTGCACTTCAGGAATCGAGCCAGACTGTATTATTCATCGATTTACGTGCCGATCAGTCACTTCAGGAAATTGAGGATCGGAAGTCAATCCTGCAATATATGCGCGAGCAATGTACAACCCCCGTTAAGGTGGTTTCCATCATTGACCAGTTTATTCCCCTTGAGCTACTGGAGTCTGCCAACTTTCTGACAGACAGTTATCTGGAATACCCGCCTGTACCTGAAGAAATTCAGTCACTTGCAGATGACCTGGATTCCATTGATCCTGTGGTGAAGTCAGCCGACTTGCCAGAATCGCGTCGCATTTTTGATCAAAACAGGTACGTTGTCACTTACACCAAAGCGATGATTCCCATTCTTGATCAAATTACAAAAATTGCCCGGCACAATGTCACACTGCTTCTGGTTGGTGAAACTGGTACCGGGAAAACGACCCTGGCCTCCATGATACACGAGCTCTCACCAAGAAGCGCAGAACCTTTTCAGAACATTGCCTGTGGTGCACTCCCTTCCGATTTGATTGAAAGCGAATTGTTCGGTCACCTGAGAGGATCGTTTACCGGCGCTGATCGCTCCAAAATTGGCCGCTTTGAAGCAGCAGGGAAGGGGACTCTGCTTCTGGACGAAATTGATATTCTCTCATCCAAAGACCAGGCAAAATTACTGAAAGTAATTGAGACAGGGCAGTTTGAGCCTGTTGGATCCACAGAGTCCCGTATTTCTGAAGCACGGCTTATCGTCGCTGCTAATGTGGAACTGGATGAACTGACCCGCAATAACAAATTTCGTTCAGATTTATATTATCGACTGAATGTTCTCCAGTTTCGGCTACCGGCACTCCGCGAGCGCCCCCATGATATTATTCCACTCGCTGTCCAGTTTATAACGGAATGTTGTGAGCAACATGGAATTACCATATCAAAAATACATCGCAGTGTGCCTGAAATGCTCAAACAGTACCACTGGCCTGGGAATCTGCGTGAATTAAAAAACCAGATTCAACGAGCAGTGCTGTTTTCCAATCAAGGCGAATTGACGGCCGATGAATTTTCTCCCAATATTATTGTGGAAGTCGACCAGTCTAACCAGGCAAAACTGTACCAGGACATGGAGAGCAAATCTCTGGCAGATCAGGTGGCAATCAGTGAGAAACATCTCCTTCAGAAATCGCTCTCTGAGAATGGATACCGAAAGACTGCTACAGCAAAAGCTTTGGGAATCAGTCGGGTAGGGCTCTATAAGAAAATGCGCAAGTACGGAATGCTGGAACAAAAGAAATCGACTACAAAGAAGAAAATCCAGGCTGAAAATTAAGCCCGATTTCAGAACCATCTGTTTTCGAAAAACACATTTCACTCAGCGATTCCGAGCCCGCAGTAAAGCTTGCTGATTTTACAGACCGCTATTTTCAGCCTGCTGACGGACTGACTCAGATGTCGTACTGATGGAATCTCCATAAGTCGTTGGCTCAAGAATTCCTCCCGGGCGATGTTCACGGATCAGAAAATTACGCAGTTCAAGAACCGCTGGTCCGAAGAACAGAATATAAATGGGGGGAGCCATGCAAAAGATGATCGGGAATAACAGCTTGATGCTGGTTTTGCTGGAGTTCTCTTCAGCCCGTTGTCGGTATTTTCTTCGTACCCCATCAGCAAAATCGATCAATGCCGTCGAAACATTTGTCCCCAGTCGCTCTGTCTGCGAAATCATTAAAGACAGGGCATTCACGTCTGGTGCATCGATCCGTTTAGCAAACTGTTTTAAAGCATCTGCCATGGAGTTTGCATCAGCATGCCTGCGTATAATTTCAAATTCGACGGCAATGTCCGGGTGAGAAAAACGGACTTCATCGGTGACGCGTTCTAATGCCGTGCGTAATGGGACTCCACCGGTCAGGCACATCATTACTAGGTCAAGTGCATCGGGCAGACCTCTCTGGATGCGATGCACACGACGATTTGCTTGATTTTGCAGGACAATTCGAGGCAGCCCATAGCCTGCACCGGCAATGAGTAATCCAGCGATCAGAATAATTTCAGGCAGGTTCGAACCGGGATCTGCCAATACACAACCAACGCCCGTCCCAATTAAAACAAGAACGACAAGCATGTTTCGAGTAGCCAGATATTCGACCAGTGCCGTTGAGCGATAATAACCGGCCCGTTTCAAATCGAGCTCAATTTTACTGATTTCCTGGCTGGATTGTGGAATCACACCAGCAAGCGCACGACTGAAGACACCAACCTTAGATGTTTTGTAATAATTGGCACCTCGTTCATCGTACTTTGAATTCTTATTCCTGCCTGTACGATGGCCTGCTGAAATTGCGTCTCCGATCAGGAAGATAACAAAACAGACTAACAGGAAAGTGGCAACGGTGACGATTTCGATAAACATGAAAATCTCTTTAATAAAAAACCGGTATCTTTCTGACAGTCAACCAGTTTGTGAAAGGCCGAATCGACGTTTAATAATCTGTTCTTAAAAGGGTCGAAACCCAGAGGATTCCGATTACTTCCAGAACAATTGCAATCAACAATAGAATATTACCAATGGGATCGGTGTAAAGATTGGAAACATGAGCAGGAAACGCAACCAGTAACACAACAAAAGCTACCGGAGCCACTATGGTCATCAGCAGAGCGGAGGCACGTCCTGCTCCTGTAGATGCCTTCATCTGGCGACGATAGTTAATGCGATCTCGAACCACGTCCGCCATACGTTCCAGATTCGCAGGCAGATTTCCACCCGTTTTCCGATACAGCATTAGTGTAGACGTTAATATTTTCAGATCGATCAACTGGATTCGGCTGGAAAGTGACTTCATCACAGCTGGAACTGACAAATTCATATCTAGCTGGCGGGCACAGCGTCTGAATTCAAAACTCAATGGCCCTTTGGTTTCTTCACCAACTATCGCAATCGCCTGTTCGAGACTGGCACCTGCATGCGTAGAGCGCGCCAGTAAATCGATCATTTCCGGAAGCTCTTCCTGAATGGTCTGCATGCGTTTTTTACGGCGGTAGTGCAGAATAATCAGAACAGCAATCATTCCCCCAATCATCCCGGCTATCCCCGCCAGCGGTTGATTTGTGTAAATGAAAATACTGCCGCCAATTGCCAGACCGCAGGCAATCAACAGGAGAAATGCGCTGAATGGAGTAAAATCAGAGCCGTTCTCAAGAACCAGTCTATCAAAACTCTGATCGAATTTTCCCAGCACACTGGTCGCAGGCTGTTGATCAAATACATTATGGATCCTGCGCAATCGAGGCCGTTTTGAAAACTTTTCACCTTTGGAACCAGCCACTCCGGTCAAATCACGGACAAACAGATAAGCTGCCAGTACAAAAACTGTCACTGCAGCAAAACAAATCAATGCTATCGATGAACTGTCCACTACAGGAGTTCTCCACTTACTCTTTAAAACACAATACTCAAAACCAGGGACAAAAGGTCTCTGAATTCATTATTTACTTTTTCTCAAAAATCTGCTGGCTCAATTTGATTCCTGATGATTCCATGCGTTTGAGACACGCAGGGCGATACCCCGTAGCATAAAATTTACCCTGGGCATTTCCCTGATCATCAATTCCCGTTTGCTCGAAGCCGAATATATCTTCTACTTTGTAATCTCCCTGGCTGTTCAGTGAGACGATCTCAGAAACTTTCGTAATGCAACGTTGACCGCCTTTCAGACGAGACACGTGCAGGATGATTCCGATTCCGTTTGCGATATATTGTCTGATCACCGGCAGTGGCAGATCAAACCCACTCATGGCCACCATCATCTCCAGTCGGGCCAGTGCATCACGGGTATCATTGGCGTGAACGGTCGTCAGAGAACCTTCATGGCCTGTATTCATCGCCTGGAGCATATCCAACGCTTCTGCCCCCCGCACCTCACCGACAATGATTCGGTCGGGACGCATACGCAAACTGTTTTTCACAAGCTGTCGCTGCGAGATCTCTCCTACACCTTCCGTGTTGTCTACTTTAGTTTCCAGCCGAACGACATGCTTATGCTGTAACAGCAACTCAGCTGAATCCTCAATAGTAATCAGGCGTTCTTCACGTGGAATAAAGTTCGACAGGGCATTCAACATCGTTGTTTTACCACTGCCGGTCCCCCCCGAAATCAACATACTGATCCGGGAATCAACCACCGCAGCCAGGAAATCAACGATCTCTGGTGTGACAGATTTTTTTTCTATCAGATCATCAATCTGCAGGGGCTTCGTCCCAAACCTTCGAATCGATAACGAGGGGCCGTTTAACGCCAGTGGAGGAATAATGGCGTTGATACGGGAGCCATCAGGGAGCCTGGCATCGACCATGGGATTGACTTCGTCGATCCTGCGGCCAACGCGTGATACAATCCGCTGGATAATTCGCATCAGGTGCTGATTGTCAGCGAAAATGACATCAGACTCCTGCAATTGTCCCGCCTTTTCAATATGTATTTCATAGGCATGATTAACCAGGATATCACTCACTTCAGGATCCTGCATGAGTTGATCGAGTGGCCCCAGCCCGAAAACCTCACTTAATAATTCACCCAGAAGTCTTTCCCGGTCAATCCCCTCAAGCACTGATGCGTGATCATCACAGATCTCCATAGCGACTGCACGCACTTCGCCAGAGAGTTCCTTTTCTGAAATCTGGGCCAGCATGGACAGATCAAGGGAATCCACCAGTTCCTGATGAATGATTACTTTTTGTTTCTGAAATCGAAGTTCAGCTTCCCTGTTCTCAGGAATGTAACTGATCGGTTCCACAAAAAGTTTTTTCGTACCAAGTGATTCCATGCTAAACCTAATATTTATGAAGATTTGTTATCCTGGCTTAAAAGAACCAATTGCCTGGATATAATACCCCGTCAATTAATCCTACAGCCGTTGAAGTCGAAGCGCACCCTGACCGCCACATGGAGCTATGCTCATTGTTAACTATCAACGCCGCTACTTACGATCATCCGATATCGAGTCGAGAATCACACACGATCTGACAGCAGTTACAACCCACTGACAGGTGTCGAAATCTCCGAAGTTTTGTTATTGGACGGTTTCATCGTAGTCGTTGTTTTTCCGGGAGGGATTACTTCTGAAGCAATTGGTGTCTCAATTGCGTCAATCCAGTTCTGACTTTTGTAGGCACGATTACCTTTGAAGTGCACTGTATTCAAACTGCCCCCACGATAGATATCCATACTGGAAACGCGCTGATTGGGCATAAAGCCTAGAATATTGGATAGTGTCAGTCGATCACTGGCACGTCCCGCAGACACAACCTCTGTATTTTCATCAGGATGGCGTAATGCCAGACTTAATATGCCATGATCCTCTACCACTTTAAGGACTTTGCCCTGTTCTGGAGAAACCTCAAGGGTAACAGGGTGATCCATGCCACCTCCCTCTCCCACCTTGTGCCCGGGGACAGCCTGGTCTCCTACAGCAAGGACGCGTACTTTTTCCAGCAGCGTAATCGTGGTTTCTGGTATACCATCCGTTTCTTTGGAACGGAACAGAACATCAACAATAGTACCCGGCCGGGAAAAGCCAGCGACATTCCCAATCTTGTGGATTGCGACAGTAACAGCACGGTTTCCAGGTTCCAGGATTTCTGAAATCCCGGGTCCCATTCCATTGGCAAACAGATCAATTGTATGAAAAGGCTGACCTGCTTTAATCGCTGTTTTAAGAGTTCGACCTGCGATATACTGAGTCATCATAATCCGCTGTTTGCCTTCAGAATCAGCATCATAGCGTTTGGAAAGCAGCTCGGGAGAGATTTGCAGTAGTGAGATATCGTCGAGCGAAAGTTTCTGCCCCGGTACCAGATCACGCGAAGCAATTGGAAGCACTATTTTCTTAGGTCCTGCCGGTGGATCTTCAGCCAGAACGAAAGGCTTTGGCTTCTCATGGAGAAACTGCCTTACAGTATATGCTGCACCCAGACCTAATAGGATTGCGAAAATCGCTGCCGTCATCGTTCCTGGACTAATTTTTGCCACGCTAACTTCCCTGAAATCTTCGGATATTGAATTATAGTTTGACTTCAACTGGTGTCAGCCTTAAGCAGACTTCAGATGAAATACACTCTTGTTTGATTACTGTCGGAATTTAAATAGCTCTTTTGATTATTCGCTTGATGCTGAAATTGTAAGATCGAGCCCGGCAGGCGCTTCACCAGCTGCATCACTCACACTAGTGGAGTCAATATATTGGCTGGTGACACCGTTGAACGAATAACTGTAAGACTGATCAAAGGTCTCAATCGCAACGGCCACATCTCCAAACTCCTGAACGATCTGATCTCGCAGAGTGACAACTCCTGGCAAAAGACCCAAAAGCAGAATTGTCATCAACAATACCGTCGCAAAAGGGGAAACACTTCCACCTTCTTCATTCCATAATTGACAAGCAATTCTCATTCCCACTCAAATCCCGTCTGAATAAATTCTAGACTGATGTTTAACAAATATTACCTACTCAGGCATCTTATGTGCCAAAGTCGAAGGACTTTAGAAATCATCTGTTTCCGGAGGGGCGTCTCCGGAAACAGATAATAAATTTTCAAGCAGGCAAAACTTAGCCACCAGCTACAGCTGGAATCTGCACGTTGATACACTCTGGTTCTGAACCAGATGCATCAGCGGTCGTGTCGCAGAAGTCTGTCAGGTCAGCGAACACTGAACCAGCTGTGCTGGATGTGTGTCCGGTAACACCTGAAAAACTGTAACTTTGATTAATGTTTGAAATAGCTAATGCAAGGTCACCCAATTCCTGAACAACCTGATCACGAACGGTGGCCAAACCAACGACAACACCCAGAACCAGGATTGTGCCGATCAGTACGAGTTCAGACGAGACTACAAAACCGGCCTCATCATTCCAGAACTTAGTAAGCATGTTCATTCTAACTCCTCATTATTTTGTGAACTGTTTTATTCAGTTCGTTTGAACATAGTGAAAAAAATTGAAACATTAGTAGTTGTAGAGCAAATCAAATAACAACATGAGTTAATCCGCTGACTCTGGAGTGAACTTTCACCCCGGCAAAAGATAATCGTATCGATTAACCTTCTGCTTCAGCAGCGATAATGTTGATACAATGATTGTCTTGTCCAGCTGTAATTGTGTCTTGATCACAGAAGTCCAGGTTGTCGTTGAAGATCGACCCCGATGTGCTGGAAGAGTGACCAGTAATCCCTGAGAAGGAATAGCTCTGGTTACTGTTAGAAAATGCAGCGGCAACGTCTGCAAGTTCCGCGATGACCTGATCGCGCAATGTAGTCAGTCCGACAATCATGCCGAGAACCAACACAGTAGCGATCAGCACTAATTCTGTTGAAACGACGAAACCATTTTCATCATTCCAAAACTGCTGAAACATCTTCATTCTTACTCCTCACATAGATCAAATGGTTAATGCCAACTCGATGCACTGCAAGCAAATGCAGCTTTTAACATTCGAGTAAATTAACTCGTCTGCACACGCCCTGCGCAGACGTTTCAAAAATACAGCAGACGATGTGCCATTTTGACCCACAATACATATTTTTCGCATTTCCGCTCCACAATGCATCTTGCGCCTTCTCACAATATCTGAAAATAACATCATCATCGGTAAAATCCTCAACTTTCGATTTATGCACCAATTCCGGCAAATTTTGAATTGACTGGTAGCCAGTGAGTGCTACGGCGCAATCATGTTTCCAACTGTTAACACTCTGAAACAAAGTGTTACCCGCAATGCACAGGTTGTAACATACGGATTCTTGACAGAGTCATTCAGATAATGAGGAGCAGGGAACTATGAATGATTGCTCTTAAAGCGATTCAGTGTCCTGACTTGATAAGTCAACCTGAAAGGGAAATTTTCCGCGCCACAGTGCCAGTGCACGACCTGCATGCGACAGGAATGTATAGCTGCCTTGTATCTCAGATTCAGGCATCTGCTGGATAGTCTCCACAAGCCAGTGGCCGGCTTTCTGAAGCGTTTCATCCGGAGGTAAAACCTCTGGAGGTGCCAGAGACCACCATTCCATAGCATGCCCGGTTGCCAGAACACGGCGCGCGACAGGAGTGAATTTCTTCTCGGAAGCCAGATCCAGAGGTCGGCCATCCCAGTTTTTATCCCAGAAGCCTTCCTCAGACTGATTCTTTACCAGCAGGCTGGTAATCTCCTGCAGATATTTCACGATTTTTTCACGACCGGCTTTTGTCAGGATCGAAGTCTGCTCATCCACTCTGAGCAGTATCACCAGTGCATGTAATCGATGATTTCCATAACAGACCCCTTTGACAGGTGGTTGTCGCATGATCCGCTCGGAGATCAGATCGAAATTGATGTATTGCCCCTCGGTCGTCATCCAGTCCCGCGCGGTATTAAAATACAGAGCAAATACAACGGATGACCATTCATATTCTACCTGGTTCAGCGTGAAAGACCGCATCGTTTCCTCGATCATCGCCGACAGCTTTGTCTCTCCCTCTGATGTGACAACCGGATAATCAGCGGGCGTTCCAACCTCTGCCAGGGTAGCCAGAGTATGATCTTCATGGCTTGATGTAGCCAACCCTTCCTGTACACGAGGTCTGACTCCATATTGATTATGGACTAACAAGGGATCCGTTTTTTTTCCCCAGACATCTCCAAAACGTCGATGGTCCAGAAGAATATCCCGCATTTCGATACCTGAAAGTGACCGAGAATCATCAAATTCCGCTTCAATTCCCCAGAAACGGAGTGCGTGATCCACATGATTAATTCGGGGCGATTTACCTCTGAATTGTGGCCGCAGTCGATTCAGTACCTTCACCAGATCATCGTCGGATACGATTTCCGGCCGGTTATACTGAGGTGTTACAGAGAGAGGATTCAAACGCAATTCCGGCAATTGCTTCTGTTGCTCCCAGTTCTGGAAACGAATGGCTCCCCACGTAATTACGACACCAGCCAGGAGCAGATGAAAACACAGAAAACCCGCCAGTTTCAATTTGGATTTGAGAGACATGACCTGAGTACTCATGGCTGCACCTCCTGATTTTCGTTAACCGGCTGTTCTGAATCCTCTATCTCATTCTGACTGGCTGCCGCTATCAATTGTGGTTCTCGTGATACCACAAGACTCAGGTCATCTTCATAAACAACTTTGAACCCTTCCAGTCGACGAACCTGTTTGTCCAGTTGAACCTGTTTCTCCTTATGTACGATAAACGTGGTCACTGCATATTTCTCCGCAACCGTCTGCCAGCCTCGATTGGCTCGGGCGATTCCCAGATAATCCTTCCAGACCCGAGGCGGTGTGAGATGTACCGCATTTGTAGTCATGAATACATTCATTCCCACAGGACCGTCCCAGACCAGCCAGTCCCCCCACCACTGAGGATTCCAGACCTGTCCCTGGGGAGGATGCTCTTTTAAAAACTCGGTTAATTTTCGGGGTGTACCCTGACTGTAAACCTTATCCAGTGGCCTTAATTTTCCACCAAATAACGGTGTCGCGATATTAGAGAATGCAAACCCGAACCAGATGATTAATACGCAAACCGCTGTAATAACAGGAGTTTTACGGGACCAGAAGGGCAGTGGCTCTTTCGAATCCTCACCCAGATCAGGAACCAGTAACTCTCGACGCGGGATCACATTTGCCAGATGAGGAACCATGGCATAGACGAAAACAACGGAAAACCAGCCGATCATTCTCACCCCCACAATCACAGCCAGCGAAAGCAGTCCCACCCGCAGGACATCTGCTGTCCGGATGGTTGCCCGACTGTGCCGGTAGAGTCCCAGCATGAGTACCCAGGAACCACAGAACCAGATCCCTTCGGCGTCCCTGAATTCAAGTGGCTCCCACTCCAGAACATCTTTCAGGTTGGGATTCCTTGGGAATGTGAGAGAATTGAGAAACAGATCTATATGATAAGGATTAAGAAGTGCCCCGCAGACAGATAATTCCGTAACAACCAGCCAGCGTCTGACCCAGGGATCAGAACAGACCTGAACCAGGCTTCTGGTTCGCCAGCCCACTTCCAGAACTCTACCCAGAAATTGCAGTCCCAGAATAGCCAGGCCCACTACGAATGATCCATGCAGGTTGGCCCAGGCCAGAAAAATGAGTGGAATTCCCAGATACAGGGACAGCAATAATGCCAAAGGTGCTTTTTTTACGGAGTTTTGAGAGCCCTCATCAGATCTGGCTCTTCGGTCCCAGATATCATATTTCTCTGACCAGGCCATGATAACCAGTGTCAGCGCAACACACAGCGTTCCGAAAATTTCCGGTCGAATGATGGCAATGCGGCTGGAAGAAATGAGCACCAGCAGGAACGACGCCAGGGTACTGATACCGACTCGACCGGATTTGAGGTAAAAAGCCAGCCAGAACAGGACATGGGTTGTAAATACTGTTAAGGCGAAGATATGCGATAAACCCCGTACACCAAATGATTCATACACCTTGGCAAAGAAAACCTGTGAAAGCCAGGCAGCATCAATGCTCTTGACCCCTTCTGCCAGAGA
>TARA_R110000850_G_scaffold241905_2_pt1 | contig 25954 bp, 18 predicted proteins | sample TARA_R110000850 | Tara Oceans TARA_R110000850 (sample SAMEA4397586) | marine metagenome | biome: Polar Biome; feature: [SRF] surface water layer (ENVO:00010504); material: water (ENVO:00002006), including particulate matter (ENVO:01000060) such as... | depth 5 m | reverse complement strand
GAAGGCCGAGGACCAGCTGATGCGCGAGTATGGCATCACCAAGACTCTGAAGACCCCGGTCAACTTCATCGTGCACTCGCTGCAGGAGGTGAACGACGGCCTGGCCCATGGCCGCTACTTCTTCATGGACGTCGCGAAGGACGGCATTGCGCTCTATCAGAGCGACGACACGCCGTTCCATACGCCGAAGCCGAAGTCGCCTGAACAGGCGCTCGCCATGGCCAGGGAGTACTTCGAGGAGTGGTTCCCTTTAGCGCTCAGCGCGAAGAAAGGGTTTCTATTCTATGTGTCCCAGAAGGAACTGCGAGATGCTGCGTTTACGCTGCATCAAGCGACCGAACGCCTCTACCATTGCGTCCTTCTGGTCTGCACCTTCTATACGCCCCACGTCCATAATCTGGGCTTCCTGCGCACGCAGGCCGAGCGGCTGGACCGTCGCCTTTTCCATGTCTGGCCGCGTGATACGAAGAAGGAACGCGCGCTCTTCGAGAAGCTGAAGGAGGCCTATGTGAAGGCGCGCTACTCGAAGCATTACCGCATTAGCGCCGAGGATCTTGAGTGGCTGGGCGCCCAGGTCGAGGAGCTCGGTCGCGTCGTCCATGCGGTGTGCAGCGAGCGCATCGCCGAGCTCGAAGCCGTCGCGAAATAGCCTTCGCTCGCCTGTCCAATCTGCTGAATACCTGCCGCCGCGCCGAAATATGCGTCAGTCGGTGATGCCATCCCGGCCTTCGATTGCCATCAAAGTCGCCGTCAAGAACGCGATCAGCCTGAGCGCGCCGTCCTTTTCCGCAAACACTTCAGCCTGCGCGAGCGTGAGCGTCTTGCCCGCTTTGAGAACCTTGCCGCGCGCAATGAAACGGTCCCCCACCGCCGGAGCAAGGAGATTGATCTTGAATTCTGTCGTCAGAACGCCCCTGCCGGGCGCCATCGTGCTGAGCGCCGCATAGCCGGCGGCCGTATCGGCGACGGCGCTGATCGCACCGGCATGGACAAAGCCATGCTGCTGCGAAATCGCGGGGCTTGGAGACAAAGAGATTTCCACGGACCCACGAGAAATGTCCCCAAGCGTTGCGCCAAGGGTCCTCATCAGCCCCTGTTTGGCGAAGCTTGATCGGATGCGCGCCAGATTTGCGAGGTCGTCAGTCTCTTCCATGTCGGCACATTGGCGGGGTGCCGCGAAGTGCGCAACTGGCCGATCGTCGCCATGTCGTTCCAGCGCGAACTCGGCGATCCCGCACCGAACAAAATGTGCGTCGGCGCGCTTGTGACTAGCCTTATGGGCACTGGACGCCGGCTCCACGCCCCCGTGGGTCGGCGTCCTTTTCCAATTTTTGATCCGTAAAATCAGCCGTTGAGCCGGTCCTTGACCGCCTTGGCGGGGCTGAACGCGAGCTTGTTCGAGGCCGCAATCTGCATCGCCGCGCCTGTTGCCGGGTTACGACCTTCGCGCGCGGGAGAAGCCTTCACCTTGAACTTGCCGAAGCCGTTCAGCGACACTTCCTCGCCTTTGGCGGCGGCGTCGGTGATCGCGGCGAACACCGCATCGACGGCCTTGCGTGCATCGGCCTTGGTGGTCCCGAGTGTCTCGGCAAGCGTTTCGGCGAGGTCGGCATTGTTCATGTCTGAGCATCCTTTTGTTGTGGAAAAGCCCGTCTGACGCCGCATGGAATCGCTGTCAAACGAACACGTCGTTAACGCGAGAAAGCGAGCGAAAATCATGCCCAAAGCATCACTTTCGATCGCCGTCATGCCGCGAGAATGCTGCGCAGCATGACGTATTTCAGATCAGTTTTTGCATACATTTGATCCGAAAACGCGTCCACCGCCGTCCAGCAAAACGGAAAACGCCACCCCCTGATCAGAGGGGTGCCATGCACGTCCATGCGCGTCCGGGACAGGATCGGTCTGTCCGAGGGTCGGAAGGGTGCGAGAGGGGAGGAAGTGGAGGGAAGTGAAAGCAAGATAAAAGGGAATGCTCGCCGCGCCTATGCGCGGGGAGAACATTGGGCCGAGAGGGTCAATGTGATGCAGGCATGGTTGTCCTATGCGCGTGGCCCTGCCATAGCCGCCGGCCGCTCGCTGGAAAGGAAATGCAGTGCCCGCCGACAAAGCCAGCGCCATCGGCATCGACTTCGGCACCACCAACTCGGTGGTCGCACGCACCAATGGCAAGGGAACGGCTGAACTCGTCAGCTTCGCGGCGCCTGACGGGCCCTCGAGTGTGTTTCGCTCGGCACTGTGTTTCTGGCAGGACGAGGATGCCCGCGGCGGGCTCGCGCACGCGGCCGGGCCGTGGGCCATTGCCGAGTTCCTCGAATTTCCACAGGGTTCGCGCTTCCTGCAATCGTTCAAATCGGTCGCCGCCAATCCCAATTTCGAACAGGCGAGCGTGTTCGAGGCACGGCTGCGTTTCGAACAGTTGGGGCAGATTTTCCTGTCTCACTTGCGCGAGCACGGCGGCGATCCGCTTGCCGACCTGCCGGACCGCATCGTCGTCGGACGCCCGGTGCGCTATGTCGGTGCACGGCCCGATCCGGCGCTCGCGCGAACACGCTACGACGCGATGTTCGAAGCCCTGGGCCGCCCGGTCCACTATGTTTACGAGCCGCTTGGCGCCGCCTACAGCTTCGCCTCGCGGCTGAGCGAACCCGCGACACTGCTGGTGGCGGATTTCGGCGGCGGCACCAGCGACTTTTCGATCGTCCGCGTCGCGCCCGATGCGGCGCAGCGGTGTGTGCCGCTGGGGGCAGCGGGTATCGGCATCGCCGGTGACCGGTTCGACTACCGGATCATGGACCATCTGGTCCTGCCGCTGCTCGGCAAGGGCGGTCAGTATCGCTCCTTCGACAAGGTGCTGGAGATTCCGGCCGGCCATTTCACGGATTTCGGGGACTGGTCGCGGCTCGCGCTCATGCGGAACCGCAGGACGCTCGACGAACTGGCGCGGCTGAAGCGCGCGGCGCTCGATCCGGCCGCGATCGGCCGCATGATCGCGGTGGTGGAACACGAACTCGGCCATGGGCTTTACGAGGCGGTCGGCAGGCTGAAACGGGCGCTGTCGGCAGACGAACAGGCGGTTTTCAGTTTCGAAAGCGTCGACCTGACGATCAACACTGAGGTCTCGCGCGCCGACTTCGAACGCTGGATCGCAGCGGACCTCGCCCGCATCGCCGAAACGGTGGACAGTGCGCTCGCAACAGCGCGCCTCACCCCTGCCGATATCGACCACGTCTTCCTGACCGGCGGCTCCTCGCTGATCCCGGCGGTACGCCGGTTGTTCGCCGATCGCTTCGGGGAAAGTCGCCTTGCAGGCGGCGAGGAACTCACCTCGATCGCGCATGGGCTTGCACTCATCGGCGGGGCACCCGACATCGCGGACTGGATCGCGCCAGAGGAGAGCGGAGCATGAGTGTCGCCTTTCGCCGCGAAAGCGATGACGAACATCTCGAACCCAAGTTCGAGCTTCCGATCCCGCCGGGGCCGAACCTCGTGACCGCGCGCGGGCAGGCGCAGATACGCGCGCGGGTGGCAGAGCTCGAAGCCGTGCTGCAGGGCCTCAGCGACGAAGACGCGATCAAGGCGACGCGCCGTGACCTGCGCTACTGGCGCAACCGGCAAGCCACGATGCAATTGATGGAAGACGCCGACGGCGCGCGCGTGGCCTTCGGCTCCACCGTCACCTTTCGGTTGAACGGCACCGAGCGCACCGTCACCATCGTCGGATACGATGAAGCAGACCCCGCCGCCGGGCTGCTCTCCTTCTCCGCACCGCTCAGCCGCGCAATGATGGGCGCCGAGCCCGGAGACACGCTGGACTTCGCAAACGCGAGCGATGCGATCGTGGTTTCAATTCAAGTCCCGGGAGATTTAAGACGGTAGCGCCGACATTGCCGCCTTTCGCTTGCCATGGGTCAACCGTCTGAACCCGGCATGTTCGGGAGGTCTTTGTCGTCGCGCCGCCAGCGGCATCGATCAGGCGACGCGGACCAGCAGTTTCCCGGTATTGCCGCCCGTATAGAGGAGGTTGAGCGCATCGGGCGCGTTCTCCAGTCCTTCGATCATGTGCACCGGCATCTTGATCCGGCCTTCACGCAGCCAGTCGGCAAGATCGCGCATCGCCGCCGGAATAAGATCCACATGGTCGAGGATCACGAAGCCCTGCATCGTGAGGCGGCGCATGATGACGTTGCGAAACATATAAGGGCCGGGCACGGGCTCGTGGCTGTTATAGGTCGAGATAAGGCCGCAAATCACGACCCGCCCAAAGTCCTTCATGTGCGTCAACGAAGCGTCGAGAATATCGCCGCCGACGTTTTCAAAGCACAGATCAATGCCATCGGGGCATAGCTGCCCCAGCCGCTCGCTCACATTCTCGGTGCGATAATCGATGGTTTCATCGAAGCCCAATTCATCCCGCAGCAGCGCGCATTTCGCGGCTGAGCCGGCGATGCCGATCACCCGCGCCCCGGCGATGCGCGCGATCTGGCCCACCATCATGCCTACCGCGCCGGCCGCGCCGCTCACCACCACGGTATCGCCTGATTTCAGAGCGCCGATATGGTGCAAACCCACATGCGCGGTCGGCCCGGCAACACTCATGGCGGCGAATGCCTCTGCCAGGTCTATGCCCCCGAGCGCGGGAAAAGGCGAAAAACCCGTGCCATCGCTGACGATCAGGCTGGACCAGCTATGCAGGCCGCTGGCGTGGCAACCCACCGGATAATCGGGATGGCGGCTGGCGATGACTTCGCCAAACACGAAGCCGCGCATGGGGTCGCCGATATGCACGGGCTCCATGTAAATATCCCAGTTGCTGATCCACACCCGGTTGGTCGCATCGAGCGAGAGATACAGGGTTTTCAGCAGGAACTCGCCCTCTGCGAGATCAGGCACAGGGTCTTCGCGCCATTCAAAGGTGTGGCCATCAACCTTTTCCGCTGGTTTCTGTCGGAAATACCAGCGCTGTGCTATCAATTGCCGATTCATATTCCCTCGCTTTGGATGGACCTCACACGCGGCCGCCCACGCTTTCATACAATGTCACGACGCAGGCACCGCCCAGGCCGATATTGTGCGCGAGCGCCAGACGAGCACCTTCCACCTGTCGGGCGCCGGCCGAACCGCGCAACTGGCCGAAAAGTTCATGACATTGCGCCAGCCCGGTCGCACCCAATGGATGTCCCTTGGCGAGAAGCCCGCCGGATGGATTGACGACCACCTGGCCGCCATAGCTGTTGTCGCCGTCGCGGATGAAACGTTCAGCCCCGCCTTCAGGCACCAGCCCCAGCGCCTCGTAGCTCAGCACTTCGTTGCTGGTGAAGCAATCATGCAGTTCGACAACGTCCACGTCCTCGGGGCCTATCGCCCGCGACTCATAAACCTGAATCGCCGCGCGCCTGGTCATGCCCGTTCCGACGGTCGCCCCGAGGTCATCGCCCACAAAGCTGTCCGCGGCGTCGGTGGTGACGGCCTGAGCCGCTATTCTCACATCGTCCGAGATTCCATGCCGGCGCGCAAAATCCGGCGAACATAAGATCGCGGCCGCCGCTCCGCAGGTGGGCGGACAGCATTGCAAGCGCGTAAGCGGGCCATAAAGACGTGGGGACGCCAGAACTTCCTCGATGCTGAGCGGCTCCCGGAATACAGCCAGCGGGTTGCCGGCCGCATGGCGGCGTGCCTTGCACACGATCGCGGCAAAGACATCGTCCGGGGTGCCATGGCGTTCCTGATAATCAAGCGCCGCGCCGCCGAACAGGCGCAGCGCCATGGGCGCATCGGAAGGGCCGAAGCGGTTGTCGATTACGGACAGGAACCTTTCAAGCGGATCGGTGCGATCGTTCCACTGAGACTGAAGAGCCCCCCGGCGCATCTGCTCGAATCCGAGAGCGAGGACACACTCGGCGGCGCCGGACATTATGGACTGGCGCGCCAGAAACAGCGCCGAGGAGCCGGTCGCGCAATTGTTGTTGACGTTGAATATCGGGATCGCCGTCAATCCGGCCGGATAGAGGGCGGCTTGTCCCGCAGTGCTGTCGCCATACACATAACCGACATAGGCCTGATCCAGCGCACTATAGCTCAGCCCGGCTGCCTTCAGCGCCTCACTGACAGCTGCCTCGGCCAGTTTCACATAATCCGGCGAATTGGCGGGCGTGCAGAAGGGTGTCATGCCCGTTCCCGCCACAATGATGCTGCTGCTTGTCACTGATCTCTCCTTGCGCGCTTCATGAGGACAGTGAGGGACACGGCGCCCACCCGAAAGGGTGGGGCAAAGAAGCGTGCGCAGGCGGAAATGTCTTTACCGTGAGGCAAACCCTACCCAATCAGGTGTCGAGGAACCGCGTGTCGGAGAGGACAAGAGTGGATCTGCGGCGGGAAAAGCTGCTTGAGCGCATCAGCGGCGCAGCGCAGGCGCAGCTCGTGCTGGTCCATGCGCCGGCCGGATACGGCAAATCCACCCTGCTGCGCCAGCTCGCTCAGCAGGAACTGGACGCGGGCGGCAAGGTCGGGTGGATCACGCCGATGTCGCAGGATGCGGATATCTCTCGTCTGGTGCAGCTGTTTTCCGCGGCCTGTGAACGCCTGCTGCAGGAAGGGGACACGGCCCCGCCTCCGACTCGCGATCTGCTCGCGCTGCTGGGTGCGATACAAGGCCCGGCGCTGTTCCTGCTCGATGAATATGATCATTTCGCCGGGGTGGAGACGGATACATTCCTCGCCCGGCTGATCGAGAGGCTGCCGCCGGGCATTCGCATTGCCATTGCATCGCGCATCATGCCCGATCTGGCTGCGGCGCGCCTGAAGCTGAGTGGGCGCGCGGTGGTGCTGGGAAGCGTCGACCTGCGCTTCGATCTGGGTGAAGCGCACCTGTTCTTCGCGGAGCGCCCCGGCGTGGGCGCGGAGGAAGTGCGCAGGCTGCACAGCCGCCTGGATGGGTGGCCCGCGGCATTTCAGTTCATCAGCCTGGCCCTGCAATCGCCGGGGTGCCCGCCGAGTGACGCGTTGGGCCGCGCGATGGCGAAGGACATGGTGGAATATCTGGCGCAGGAGGTTTTCGCCCTCCAGTCGGAAAAGGTGCAGCGCCTGCTGCTCGATGCGTGCCTGCCGCACCGGATCAGCGCGTCCCTGCTCACCCATATCATGGTGGATGCCGAAGACGAGCTGCCGCTCGATGCGCTATGGGCGGCGGGGCTTTTTCTCGATCCGGTGGATGGCGACCGGCACTGGTACAGGTTCCACCCCTTGTTCGGTGATTTTCTGCGCGCGCGCTATCGCGGCAGCGTTTCAGCCGCGGAATTGGCGCAGCGCCACCGCCTGATCGCCGACTGGTTTGCCGCCAACGCCATGACGGAAGCGGCTGTCGATCATTATCTTGCCGCCGATGCCCAGGCGGAGGCCGCTGATCTTCTGAGCGCCATCGCCCGGCGGCTCGTGAGCGAGGAGCGGCTGGGTCTGCTGCTGTCGTTGATCGAGCGGCTGGAGCCGGAAATTTTCCTCGCGCGACCCTCGCTCGTTTCACATGCGATCATCGCCTATGGCTTTCGCCGCAATTTCGGGCGGGCGCATCATCTGCTCGATTGGATACAGCAGCACGAGCCGGATGTGCCGCCAGAGGTTCAGGCCGAGCGGGAAGTGCAGCGGTGCTATATCCTCGCCGCCGAGGATCATGTCGAGGATATGGGGGGCCGTGCCCGCGACGCCGCCAAATGGCTGGGCCCAGACAGGCCGTTCTTCCATGGCGTTGCCTTGAATGCCTATGCGTTCTGGCTGACCGCGCAGAGCCAGTTCACGGAGGCTGCCGATTTGATGCTGCGCGCGCGCCCGCTGCATGAAGAGGCCGAAAATTATTTCGGCGGCAGCTACGCCGAATCGATATTGGCCAGCACCAAGATGTCGCAGGGGCTGGCCGAAGAAAGCTGCGCGCTGCTGTCGCGCTCATTGCAGCGGGTAGAACAGGAAGCCCCCAGCGGGACATGGGCGGGCGCCGTCATCGCCGCCCATCTGGGCGATGCCCGCTACGAGACGAACCGGCTGGCGGAGGCGCGCACGGTCATCGAGAAATATCTCCCGTTCATCCAGCAACAGTGCATCGTCGATCCGCTATGCCTGAGCACAGTCGCGCTCGCGCGGATCGCCGCGCTGGAGGGTGATGCGGTAAAAGCGCACGAGCTTTACGAGAGCCTGATAACGGCAGGGCACAAATATGGCCTGGAGCGGCTGGTCGCCTGCGGGCGGGCGGAACTGGTGCGCGAGGCGACGCTGGCGGGCGATATTGAGGCGGCGGAGCGGCGTATGCGCGCGGTCGGCACGGAGGCGCGCCTTTCCACCGAAGGTCAGCTCATCTTCGCCAGCGGCGAGACGGAGGCGCAGCGGATCACCTATCTGCGCCTGCTGGTGCATAGCGGGCGCCATGCCGAAGCGCGGGCAGGCCTGCAGGGAGAAATCCGCATAGCAGGGGTGCGGCGGCGTATCCGGCGGCTGGCCAGGCTCAAGACATTGCTTGCGATCTGTCTGGAAAAGGAAGGCAATCAGCCGCTCGCCCGGCGTACGATCATGGAGGCGGCAAGCCACGCGGCGAGCGGCGGCATGATACGGGTTATTCTTGATGAAGGCCCGGCGGCGATGCGCCTGCTCAACGAACTGGCAGCGGAAAATCTGGCACAGAATGTCAAATGGGCCGAAGATCCGATAGCGGATTGGGTGCGCAGGCTCGTGGATATCAAGAAACCGGCGCATGAGGAAAGCGCCGCCGCGCCCGACCAGCCGATCGAAACGCTGACCCCGCGCGAGCAGGATCTGCTGCGCTTCCTGGCGCTGGGCCACAGCAATACCGACCTGTCAGACCGGCTGGCCGTTTCGGAAAACACGATCAAGTTCCACCTGCGCAATATCTACGCGAAGCTGAATGTCAGCAACCGGATGCAGGCGGTGCAGGCGGCGCGGCATTTCCGCCTGATCAAACAATAATCCCCCACCCCTACCCGTCCGGGTGGGCAGAAGCACCGGAAGCGATTCCAAGCACAGCATCATCGAAACACCGCGGGTAGGAAACCCGCCGAGGGGAGGATGATGCCATGGGCCTGCTGGTCAATATCGACAATGGCGGGACTCTGACCGACATCTGCGCCTTCGATGGCGAGAAAATCTATCACGCCAAGACGCTGACAACGCCGCACGACCTGACCGAATGTCTGATGGCCGGGCTGGCTGCGCTTGCGGAAAAAACCGACGCGCGGGGCGACCTGCTGAAGCTGGTCTCGTCGATCGACCATCTGCGCTATTCGACGACGCAAGGGACCAACGCCATCGCGCAGCGCAGGGGGCCGCGTCTGGGCCTGCTGGTGGAGACGGAAGAGGATGCCGCCTGCCTGCGCGCGGCTTCGCCGGATTTATATGACACGCTGGTCGGCACGCGAATGGCCGCGCTGAGCCGTCGAAACGATCATGCGATCATACAGGCGGTGCGTACGCTGGTGGCGGAAGGGGCGAGCCGGCTGGTGATCTGCCTTGACGGCGCCGATGCACCCGATGGCGAAATGCGCCTGCGCCGTCTGCTTTACGGGGCCTTTCCGCGGCATCTGCTCGGCGCCGTGCCGCTGCTGTTTTCAACCGAGCTCGCGCCCGGGGCCGATTTCGACCGCCGTGGCTGGTCCGGTCTTCTCAATGCGTTCCTGCATCCTTCCATGGAACAATTTCTGCATCATGCGGAGGATAGGCTGCGTCAGCAGCGCATCCGCAACCCGCTGCTGGTTTTTCGTAACGATGGCGGATCAACCCGCGTCGCGCGCACGATCGCACTGCATACCTATTCCTCCGGTCCGCGCGGCGGCGCGGAAGGCGGCGGCGTGATGGCGGCGCACTACGGGCTGGACCGCGTGGTTTCCATCGACATCGGCGGTACGACGACCGACCTCGCCCTGTTCGACAGGGGCCGGGTGGCCGAACACGCGCAGGGCTATGTCGAAACCGCGCCGATCGCCTTTCCGATCGCCGATGTGCCCAGCATAGCGGCGGGCGGCGGCTCGATCCTGGCGGTTCGCGATGGCGCGGTCGCCGTCGGCCCGGAAAGCATGGGGGCATTGCCCGGCCCCGCCTGCTTCGGGCGCGGCGGAACGCAGGCGACGATTACGGATGTGATGCTGCTGCTCGGCATTATAGACCCGGCGAGCTATTTCGGCGGGCGCATGACGCTCGACCGCGAGCGGGCCGAGCGGGCGGTGCGCGAGCATATTGCCGAACCACTGGGCATATCGCTCGAGGAAGCGCTCGACAAAGCGGAAGCGGCGTATGACGGCGCGATCGCCGAAGCGGTCGGCAAGCTGGGCGGCGAAAGCGGCGCCGGCGCACTGCTGGCATTTGGCGGGGCAGGGCCGATGAGCGCCTGCGGCATCGCCGAACGGGCGGGCATTTCGAAGGTGATCGTTCCCCGCTACGCCGCCGTGTTCAGCGCGTTTGGCATCGGCTTCAGTCCGATCCGCCATGAGCACCGGATGGAAATGGCAGGCTTCGCGCCGGACCAGATCAGGCAGGCGCAGGAGAGCCTGATGCGCCGCGCCGCCCGCGCCATGCAAAGCGAGGGCTTCGACCTCGCCGATTGCACGATTGAATGGAGCGCGGCGCTGAAGGATGGCGGCGCCTGCCCGATCGAGAATGTGCCGGACAGCGCTGAAGGCGTTCTGGGAATGGAGGTGGTGCGGCCCATAGCCTCACCGTCGCTCGGCGCGGCCGGCGGCGGGGTCATCCGCGCGGCAACCGCAGGGGGCACCCGCAACGCCCGTGGCGGAATGCCGCTCTACCGGGTGGAGGACATGGCGCCCGGCGACAGCGCGCCCGGCCCCTGCCTTGTCGAGGAACAGTTCTTCACCTGCCAGGTCCGCGCGGGTTGGCGCTTCACCATGACCGGCAACTCCGATCTGATGATCGAACGCGAGGATTGAGGCATCATGAAAATCTATGTCACCGACGCCCTGATCATAGACCTGGACAGCGAACAATGGGAATGCCGCGCCTGCAGCGCAGTGCTTGGTTCCGCGCGCGAGAATTACAAACGATTCATGGTGCTGCGCCCGCGCGACCCAGGCGAGATCCACGCGCCGATCATCGATCCGGAGCGCTATGAATTCACCTTCGCGCCCGACCCGCGGTGGCTGAGCATCATCGAATATTATTGCCCACGGTGCGGCCACATGGCCGAGGCCGAATATCTGCCGCCGGGCCATCCGCCTGTGCATGACATCGAGTTCGATATTGACGCGCTGAAAGCACAATGGGCAGCGCGCGAGGCATTGACCGCGCCCGTTCTGGGGCCGGATTTCGTCACCCCGCCCCATCACCATCACAAGGGAGGGCACTGAGCGATGCGGCGCGTTTCGGTTGATATCGGCGGCACCTTCACCGACTGCTTTCTGGTGTGGGACGATCAATATGTGGCCGCGAAGGCCCTGACCACGCATCAAAATCTGGCGCTGGGATTCAATGCTTCGCTGGCGCAGGCCTATGGCCAGCTCGGCCTGGGCCTGGAAGATGTAATGGCCGATGTGGACAGCGTGCGCTACGCCACCACGCTCGGCACCAACGCCCTCATTGAACGGCGTGGCCCGGTCGTCGGCCTGATAACGACCGCCGGTTTCGAGAGCACCGTGCCCCTGAGCCGTGGACGCGGCTATGGCGAGGGCCTTCCGGAGAGGATGCGCAAGGATCTGCCGATGGCGGAAAGGCCGGACCCTCTCGTGCCGATTCCCCTCATCACCGGCGTGCGCGAACGCATGGCCCAAAATGGCGAAATCATCATGGCGCTCGACGAGGACGATCTGCGCGCGCAGGTGCACCGCCTTGTCGATCGCGGGGCGCAGGCCTTTGTCGTCAGCCTCGTCAATTCGGTGGTCAATCCGGCGCACGAACTGCGTGTCGAAGAGGTGATCCGCGAGGAATATCCCGAGCACATGCTCGGCTCCGCGCCGATCCTCCTCGCGCACAAGGTGGTCGGTCGGAAGGGCGAATATGCCCGCACATCTTCCGCCATCCTCGATGCGTTCCTGCACAAGGCGATGTATCTCGGCCTTTCAAGCTTGGAACTGAACCTGCGCGAAAACGGGCACGAGCGCCCGATGCAGGTGGTGCACAATTCCGGCGGCATGGCTCAGCTCAACTCGACCGATGCGCTGCAAACCATCCACAGTGGGCCGGTCGCAGGCATCGCCGCGTCGGAGCATCTCGCCGCGGAGACCGACCTCGGCAATATCGTGTGCACCGATATGGGCGGCACCAGCTTCGACATCGGCCTTGTCGTCGAGGGCGGGATCAAATTCTATGATTACAATCCGGTCATAGAGCGGTGGATGGTCAATATCCCGATGGTCCACCTCGTCACGCTGGGGGCGGGCGGCGGCTCGATCGCGCGCTTCGACCGGTTGCGCCAGACCGTCGCGGTCGGGCCGCAAAGTGCCGGATCGGATCCCGGCCCCGCGTGCTATGACAAGGGCGGCCGCGAGGCGAGCGTGACGGATGCGGACCTGCTGCTCGGCTATCTGCGCACCGACAATTACGCCGGCGGTCGTATCGTTCTCAATGAAAAGCGCGCTGCCAGCGTGATGCGCCGCACCTTGGGCGAGGCGCTTGGCACCGATACGATTGCCGCCGCCAAACTCGTCAAGCAGCGGGTCGACAACGACATGGCAAACGGCATCGCGCAGGAGCTGCGCGCCCGTGGCTATGAACCGAGCCAATTCACGATGCTGGCCTACGGTGGCAACGGCGCGCTTCATGCGTGCGGCATCGCCAGCGCCATCGGCATAACGCGCGTGCTGGTGCCCCCCTTCAGCTCCGTGTTTTCGGCGGTAGGCGCGGGCAATATGGACCAGCTCCATATTCACGAGAAATCGCTGTATCTTCAGATCTACGACAGTGTGACCCGCTCGCTTCTTTCCAGTTTCGACGGCTTCAACGAGATTGTCCCCGAGCTGGAGGCAAAGGGCCGGGCAGACCTGCTACGGCAGGGCTTCGCCGAAGACGATATTGAGCACCGGCTCGAAGTCGACATGCGCTACGGCAATCAGCTGGCGCAGACCGCCGTGGTCGTGGGGCGCAACCGCATCGGCAACAGTGACGAGCTGCTGGAACTGATCGGCGTGTTCGGGCGGGATTACGGTAAGCGCTACGGCGAAGGCAGCCAGTCGCCCGAGGCAGGCATCCGGATCAATACCGTGCGCGTGGCTTCCTATGTCACGACGCCGAAGCTGCGCTTTGCCGATATTCTGCCGCCGGAGGACAGCCTGCACGAGGCCCCCGAAGCAGAGGCGGTTCGCCCCTGTCACTTCGTCGGGGTGGAAGGCCCGGTAGAGACCGCGTTCCACACACTGGAAACGCTGGCGCTGGGCGCGGTCGTGACCGGCCCCGCCGTCGTGATTTCCCAATCCACCACCTTCCTCGTCGAGCCGGGCTGGCGTCTGTCCGTCGGGCGCTATGGCGCGGGATGGATGCAACGCAATGAACCCGGGTCGGGAGGCGCGCAATGAGCATAGAAAACACGAACGTCAGCGAATTCCTTCAGGACGCGACGCTGTTCCTCGCGCCCGACCCGGAGATCATGAACAATCATGGCTTTGCGCCGCGCACGCCGCTGGAAGAGCGGTGCATGGCGAAGGAGAGCGACCCCGCCCGGCTTGAAATCGTGCGCGAGCGGCTGATGGCCGGGGCCAATGAAAGCTTCGAGATGCTGGAGAACATGGGCGCGGCGCCGGGCGCGAAATGGGGGGACTGCGTTTCCGCCATGTTCACCGCGGCCGGCGACCTCAGCCTCGCCAGCACGGGCGGCGTCGTAATCTTCGTCAATCTCGTTCAGTATCCGATCAAGTTCATCAACAAATACTGGGCGAAAGACCCCAGCGTCGGCATCCGCGAGGGCGACGCCTTTCTGGTGAACGATGCGCATTACGGGCAGGCGCACAATACCGATCAGTCGCTGATGATGCCGGTCTTCTGGGAAGGCGAACATGTCGCGTGGGTCGGCGCGACCGTGCACGAAGGTGAGAACGGCGCGATCGAGCCGGGCGGTATGCCCTCCATCGCCGAGCAGGTTTGGGATGAGGGGCTGAGGATGCCGCCTTTCCGTGTCGCGGAAAACTACCGGCTGCGGCGCGATATCGTCACCTTCCTGCAGAATTCGGTGCGTGAGCCGAAGCTGCAGTACGCCGACATGAAGGTGAAGATGTATACCTGCCGCCGGCTGGAGCAGCGCCTTCACGAAGCCATCCGTGAATTCGGACTGGAAGCCGTCGTTTCCTGCCTGCGCCGCAATCTTGAAGATACAGATGCCGAGGTGCGCCGCCGCCTGATGGAATGGCCCGAGGGCACCACTCGGCACAGCTGGTGGACGGACGGCACGCTGCGCGAAAATGCGCTGATCAAGATCAACCTCGCGGTGACGAAAAAGGGCGAAACGCTGACGTTCGATTATCGCGGGTCATCGCCGGAATTTTCCAACCGTGCGAACAACACGCTCGATATCACGCTGAAGGGTATGCTCTCGCAGCTGATGCTGGCCTATGTCTGGCCCGATCTGCCGCGCAATCAGGCCGTGCTCAATTCGGTGAAATTCCTGTTCGACGAACATTCGATCATGCGCCCGGCGCCGAGCGCGCCGATTTCCCAGTGCATGATGTCCGTGTTCACATCCTGGAGCGTGGCCCAGGTTTCGGTCATGAAATTCCTCTATGGCGTGCCCGGCAAATATACGCGGGTGATCGCGCCCTGGTATTGCATGATCAACACGTTCCTGTTTGGCGGCATAACCCAGCATGGCGAGATGGTGGGCAATGTCTGCGCCGACATCAACGGCATGGGCGGCGGCGCGCTTGCCGACAGGGATGGCCAGCATAGCTGCGCCCCGATCTTCGCCACCATGGCCGATCTTGGCGAGCAGGAGTTCATGGAGGAGGAAATGCCCTTCGTGCAGCTCGTTTCGAAAAAGCTCATGCGCGACAATCAGGGCTTTGGCCGCCAGCGCGGCGGCATGGGCTATCAGATGATGCTCGCCCTGCGTGACAGCCCTGCATGGGGATTCATGCTGACCGCCATCGGGTCTAAATTCCCGAATGTGCCGGGGCTGTTCGGCGGATATGGATGCCCCACCTACCCGCTGGCGCGGGTGCGCGGCGTCGATGTGTTCGAAGCGATGAAGACGGACCCGGGCCGGTTCCGCTTCTCCATCGCCGAGATGATGAACGAGCGCCCGTTCGAGGACGCGGAATACAGCACGCATCCGATGTCCCTTCCCTATGCGCTCGCGTCGCGCGGCGAGCTGTATATGATCGCGCAGGGCACGGGCGGCGGCTTCGGCGACCCGCTGGAACGCGACCCGGCCGACGTCATGCGCGATTACGAGGAAGATCTGATCTCGCCGGATGTCGCCTGGCGCATCTATCGCGTCGTATTCGATCCGCAGACGCGCATCGTGGACGAGGCGGCAACCGCTGAGGCCCGCGATGCTGTGCGCAAGGAGAGGCTCGCGGGCGCGATGAGCTATGACGCGTTTTGTGCGCGTCATGTTACGCCGGAGCCGCCGGCCGACCTGCCTTATTATGGCAGCTGGAGAGATCCCAAAACGATCTATGGCGGCAGCCCGGACCACTGCTTCCCGGCTGGGCACGCCAACGCGCCCGTCGTCATGCCCAACCCGATGCAGGTGAAAATCGAGGCGCTGGAGAAGCAGATTGCCGAGCTGAAAGGGGCGGCATAGTGGCGCGGCTTTGGCTGGACGCGCATGATTATGGCGCGCGACTTCTGCGCGGGGGGGGTGAGCCATGGCAAACCCCCGCCTCTCTGGGCCCGTTTTATGGCGAGCTGGCCGGCCTGTTGCGGCCATGGCGTTTGGTGGTGCCGATCGAGCCGCTGCTCATGTCTTCGCTGCCCCGGAACGGGGACAACATGGACTGCGCAGGCGCACTGGACAGCCTCGTCGGATCGGCGGCATTTACGCAGAGCTTGGCGACCGGCCTCGCCACGCTGACGCACAGCCCGGCGGCGGCGCTGTGCGCGCCGCGCCTTCCCGGCCCGTCCCGGCTGGGCTGTGGGCTGGAGGATGAGGACGCGCTCGACGACGTTGTCGCGGCTCTAGGGCATATCCTGCGGCAGATGGCAGGCGCCGCGCTCAGCGGCACAATTCTTCTCGATGAGCCGGAAGCCCAGGCACTGGACAGCATTTCGCCTCTGCTGCGTATCGCTGAACACGCTGGCGTTGTGCTCAGGCTGATCGGCCGGGACATTGCCACGGCGGACTGGGAGGCAGTGCCCGATGATGCGGATGGTCGGGAAAACATCACGACGATACCGGCCGATGCGCAGCCCGAGGCGGCGCTGACTCGGCTGGCGGCATCGCGTCAGGGGGGCAGGCGATGATCGCGACCCCGCTGTTTCACGACATGTTCGATTTCCTTGTGCGGTCACGCCCCCGGCAGACCTGCGTCGTTGATGAACGGCGCAGCCTGAGCTTTGCAGAGGCCGGCACGGAGGTGAACCGTATTGCCAACGGCCTGCGGGGGCTCGGTCTGCGCAAAGGCGAGCGTTTTGGCTATGTGGCGAAAAACTGCGCGGACATGTGGCTGATGTATCTCGCAGCCGCGCGGACCGGCGCGGTGCCCGTGCCGCTCAATTATCGACTTGCGCCGGTCGAATGGCTGCACATCCTTAAAGATGCGGGCGCCAGGGCATTGTTTATCGGGCCGGGTTACGATGCGCCGGTGGGGCAGATCCTTGGGGATCTCCCCGAAATTGCGGCTGTGATTTCCTTCGACGGTGAGACCGCGGGAGCGCCGCGATATGACGCATGGCTGGCCGCGCAGCCGGATACGCCTGTGGACTGCGGGATAACGGGCGCGGACATATTCTACCAGATGTACACGAGCGGCACGACCGGCCTGCCCAAGGGGGTCATCGTTACCCATGCCAATTATGCCGCGAATATCAGCCAGTGCCTGCAGATGATTACACGCCTGCCCGATGCGGGCGAAAGCGCGCTGGTCGTAACGCCGCTCTATCATGCGGCAGCCGTTTGGATCGCCGCTTTCAGCACCGCACGCGGGCTGACAATCCACCTGAAGGGCGATTTCGATGCTTGTGATGTCGTAGATACGCTGGAGCGCAAGAAGGTGAGCTTTACCTTCCTTGTCCCCGCGATGATCCAGGCCTGTCTCACCCAGGTGGAGGATATCGCGCAGCGCGACTGGTCGCATCTCAAGGTTCTGATGTATGGCGCGTCGCCGATCGCCGAGGATGTGCTGCGACGCGCGGTCACAGTGTTCGGCTGTGACGTGTATCAGGCCTATGGCATGACGGAAACGACCGCGATCCTCACCTTGCTGGGCGCGGACGAACACCGCCGGGCGCTGGCTGGTGAACAGCATTTGCTGCTTTCGTGCGGACGGGCCTTGCCGGGCTCACAGATCATTACTGCCGATGAAGACGACCGGCCTGCCGGTCCGGGCGCGGCGGGTCAGATCCTGGCGCACGGGCCGCAGATCGTGCCGGGATACTGGAACTTGCCGGAGGCCACGGCGGCGTTTCTCAAGGACGGATGGGCGCATACCGGCGATGCCGGAGAGCTGGACGCGGAAGGCTATCTCTACATCCGCGACCGCATCAAGGACATGGTCGTGAGCGGCGGGGAGAACATCTATCCGCGCGAAGTCGAGAATGCGCTCTTCGCCCATCCGGACATCATCGATGCGGCCGTGATCGGCGTGCCCGATGCGCGCTATGGCGAGGCTCTGCTGGCGTTTATCGTAACCGCCGGCAACATGCCTCTGCCCTCGGAGGATGTGATTGCCTTCTGCCGCACGAAGCTCGGCGGATACAAGGTGCCGCGCCGGGTCGAACAGGTAGAGACGCTGCCCCGCAACGCCAGCGGCAAGGTGCTCAAGCACGTGCTGCGCGCGCCCTATTGGAGCGGGGAAAAGCGGCGGGTGGGATGATGAACGCGCTCGCCCGTCCGCGGAACGATTTTTATGAAGATATGCACGCGCAATTCCGCGAGACGATCCGCCGTTTTGCCGCGCAGCACATCATTCCGCACATTGCGGAGTGGGAGCAGGCGGGCCTGCCGCCCCGCTCTTTCTGGCGCGCGTGCGGCGAGGCCGGACTGCTCTGCCCCCAGATCGCCGTACAATGGGGCGGGCCTGGTCTCGACTTCAGCTTCAACGCAGTGATTGCGGAGGAACTGGGCTATCTCGGCCTGCCGCCGGGATTGCTGGTCCACTCCGATATCGTGGCCGATTATATCGCGCGATATGGCAACGACGAACAGCGCGCGCGCTGGCTGCCCGGCATGGTTTCAGGGGACATCGTCGGCGCGATCGCCATGACGGAGCCACAGGCAGGCTCCGACCTGCAGGGTATGCGCGCCGCCGCGACCCGTGAAGGCGACCATTACCGGCTGAACGGCGCGAAAACCTATATCACCAACGGCCTCTGCGCCGACATCGTGATTGTTGCTGCCCGCACAGACGCTGAAGCCGGCGCCAGGGGGATCGGCCTGCTGGTGGTGGAAAACGGCATGGCCGGGTTTGAGCGTGGGCGCGCGCTTGACAAGATCGGGCAGCATAGCGGGGACACGGCAGAGCTGTTTTTTCATGATGTTCCCGTTCCTGGCGCCAATCTTCTGGGCAGGGAGGGTGGAGGCTTCGCCGCTTTGATGGAAAGCCTTCCGCAGGAAAGGCTGGCGATCGCCATCATGGCGCAGGCCTCGGCACAGCGCGCCTTTGACGAAGCCGTAGCCTATACGCGTGAACGGCGCGCCTTTGGCCGGAGGGTGCTCGATCTCCAGAACACGCGCTTCGTGCTTGCCGATCTGAAGGCGCAGCTGCAGGTCGGCTGGGCACATATCGATATGTGCATCAAGCGGCACCTCGACCTCGAACTGGATAATGCGGCGGCTTCGGCGGCAAAGCTGTGGCACACGGAACTCCAGTGGAAATGTTGCGATACGGCGCTGCAGCTCCATGGTGGCGCGGGCTACATGAACGAATATGCGATCGCCCGTCTGTGGAAGGATAGCCGCGTAACGCGCATCTTCGGCGGCACCAGCGAAATCATGAAGGAAATCATCGGAAGACGCATCGGGTAGCGGCTACCACCCTTTCGGGTGGGGGGAATTGCGCATCAGGGATTATGCCGGAAACAGCCGAGACGGGTACGCGAGATGCCCCGCGCAAGGTGCACAAAAACCCGCGCAGACGGGATGATCCAAAGGAAAAGTGGGAGGGAGTGACAAAGTTATGAATAGCCTGAAAACCTATTTGCTGGCCGGATGCGGGGTCGCCGCAGTGCTGGGGGCGCCGACGGCGCACGCGCAGCAGGCGGAAACGGAAACAGATGGCATCGCTGACATCGTCATTACCGCCCAGCGCCGCTCGGAATCGTTGCAGGACGTGCCGCTCGCGGTTTCGGCGCTCGATTCGGAGCGGATCAAGGAAGCGGGCTTCAAGGATGTCGAGGATTTGACCTCGACCGTACCGAACCTCAACATCTCCGCATTGTGGGGCTCATCAAGTCCCAAGATTTTCATGCGCGGCATCGGCAACAACAACTTCAACCAGACCGCCGAAAGCAAGGTCGCGGTGTATCTCGACCAGGTCTATCTCTCGGCGCCGTCCGGCCAGCTGTTCCAGATGTATGATCTGGAACGGATCGAGGTGCTGCGCGGCCCGCAGGGCACGCTCTATGGCAAGAACGCAACGGGCGGCGCGATCTCGGTCTATTCCAAGCTGCCGGGGCGCGACACCGAAGGCTATGTCCGCGCAGGCTATGGCAATTACGACGCCTATGAACTCGAAGGCGCGGCAACCTTGCCGCTTTCCGACACGCTCTCCGCGCGTGTCGCCGGCACCTGGTCCAAACGCGATGGCTATGTGAAGGATCTGGGCACCGGCAAGACAGTCAACGACGCAGAGCAGTGGGCCGCGCGCGCGATATTGCGCTGGCAGCCGAGCGACGCCGTCGACATCAAGCTCAATGTTCACGGCGGCAGTTCGGATTCCACCCACAACAACAGCGTGCATCGCGGCATATTCGATCCCGCACAATTGGCGCTCGGCAACTTCGTGAAGATGTCCGCAAACGATATTATTGCGGGCAACGCCGTTGATATCCTGGGTTATGCGGACCCGAACCCGGACCCTTATGTGAACACCTATGAGGGGGATACTTTCGCCAAGGTCGATCTGGTGGGGGTCTCGCTCGTCAGCGATTTCGAACTGGGCGATGGCTATACGCTCACCTCGGTCAGCGGCTATGAAAAATCCAAGCGGCATGTGCTGCAGGAAGGCAATGGCGCACCCAGCACGATCTTCACGATTGACTGGGGGCCTTCGACGTTCGAGTCCATCTCTCAGGAACTGCGCCTGAGCTCACCCACCGACAGCAGCTTCAGCTGGCTGGTCGGTGCCTTTGCCTTCCACGAAAAAGGCACAGTGCACAATTTCTACAACCTGGCCTCTGTCAGCTTCGCGCTCGGCTTTGACGCATTCGACCAATATTATACGCAGAAAACCGATACGTTTGCCGCGTTCGCCCAAGGGAGTCTGGCGCTGACCGACCGCCTGAACCTGACGCTGGGCGGGCGGATCAACCACGAAAAGCGTAAGCTCGACCATCGCACATTCGCAACGACGGCAGCGGGCGTTTCCGTATTCCCGGGCCCCCTGTTCGATCTGCAGCTCTCCGAAAGCTGGACAGAATGGTCCGGCCGCGCCGCCATCGATTATGAGATTGCGGATGATGTGCTGCTGTTCGCCAGCGTCAATCGCGGCTTCACCAGCGGCGGCTTCAACACCGGCGCCTTCAACGATCCCGTCGGGGCGGAACGCATATTCAACCCCGAAACTGTCGTCAGCTACGAAGCCGGCATTAAATCGACGTTGTTCGATCGGCGCCTGCGCATCAACGCAACGGCGTTCCTCTATGACTATAGCGACCTGCAGGTGTTCACCTTCACCGCGGGCGGCTTGCAGTTCATCGAGAATGCTTCGAACGCAACGATCAAGGGCATCGAGCTTGAGGTGCAAGCCATGCCGGTCGATAATCTTGAACTCGGCGCCAGCGTCGGCCTGCTCAAGAGTGAGTATAAGGACTTTGTCCGCGAAACCGGCGGCGTCACCGAAGATCTGAGCGGAAATCGCCTGATCGGGGCGCCCAACAGCCAGTTCAACATCGTAGGCAAATATACCGTGCCGACGAGCAAGGGCGACTTCTGGTTACGCGGCGACTACTCCTATTCCGGTCATCGTTATTATGACGAGCGCGAGCTGCGAGAACTGAGCAGCCAGGGCGCCACCGAAAACCTGAATGCCTCGATCGGTTATACCGGAATGAACGACAAGTTCGAGCTCAGCTTCTGGGTGAAAAATCTGACTGATGAAGTGACGATCATCGACGTCGTCGAGGTCGGCCTCTTCGGTTACCAGAACGTGTGGTACAACATGCCGCGCACCTATGGTCTGAGCCTCGAATACAGGTTCTGAAGACAGGACACTTCCCGTGGCCGGCCCCGCGCTTCAGCCGGAGCTGGCCATTGTCTTACCAGCCTGCGCCGCAGGAATGGCGCGCAGGAAAATGCGGTGAAGGGCGGACGTCACGCCGAACGTCGCGTCCGCCCCTCCTGCCATGCGGTACGATCATGGTGTCGGCCAATAGCGGAGATGAACGTGCGTGATCTTCTCGCGGTCGGCCGCGTTGGTCATGGCGTGCAGCGCGCGGTCCAGCGCATTGCGCGCCACCCTGCCGCAGTCGCTGGCGCCCTCGGGTGCCGTTTCGGCAAGCGCGGCCAGCGATTTCTGCAGCCGGATCGCCACCTCAAGCATCCCGGCGCCGTCGCGCGCGATCGGCCGATACAGATCCTCCAGCAATTCGGGGAAAGCGAACGGCGGCACGATGACATTGTCTGCCTGTTCTTCATCCTCGTCCGCTTCGGTGTTCAGCATGGCTGTCAGAACCCGCGTCCCGGCCTCTATCACTGAAATGGCCGTCCCCGGATCGTTGACGGCAGGCGAAAGCGCGCGCGATGCGATTTCCGAAAGAACGACGAGGCCGAACCGCGGGTCGTTATCAAAGGCACGGTCGTGCGCGAGGGTGAAGGCAGACCGACAGCGCTTCAAATGTTCGTCTTCGATCGGGGCCGTGGTCCAGGCAAGCATCCGCGACGGATCGGCCATGGTTCCCGGAAGCGCGGACAGGATGATCTCGGCATCAAGGTCTTTGGCCACCTCGCGCAGTACGGTGATGTCGATGTGCGTGATACGTCCGATGCAATCGTGATGGATGCGGCAGGCGTCGTCCGGCACCTCGCGCTGTCGGCGGGTGCCGAAGTGCGGCGAGGCGCCCATGGTGAGTGCCGCCTTCATCGCTGCGCTTTCGACACGGTGAATCGTGTCGTTGACCCGGCCGAAGCGGGTGATGTGCTCGATCCAGTGCAGGAAGGTGATCACGATGATCGCAATGATCAGGATGGTGCCGCCGAGCAGAATGACGCGGCCGCTGTCTCCGTAAAGCCCGGTCGAAAGCGCAATGATCCCGACGATCGCAAACAGGAAGCTGCCGAGAAAGGTGGCAAGCGCGTTTTGCGCCGTGGAATCGTCGACCAGCAACTGCACCGCGCGCGGCGTGATGTTGCTGGTGGCGCCGGAATAGGCCGATACCATCGCTGTCAGCGAGAAGGTCGTCACCGCGAGCATACTGGACGCCAGCACGTTCAGGATGTTGTCGACCGATTGCGCGCCGACTTTCGAGGCAAACTGGTACGGAATAAGATGCGCGAGGAATGCGCTGGCGAGCGCCAGCAGTATGGCGAAGACGCAAAACAAAGCCGCGCGAAACCACATTCGCCGCGTTAAAAGTCGAAAGGCCCACTGCCACCTGTTCAAATGCGCCCCCTCATCAACCGCAATCATGCCCGGATACGGAAAGGTCCGCGGCGATTTTGGTTCCGCGCGAACCTTGGGAGGAATTCGACCCGCTCGGCAAGAAGGGCATCGTCACGTCGATGGATTTTTCTGGCGCAGGTTGTCGTTCCTCGCCTCGAACATATCGATTATCCCTCACGCTTCAGAAAGCCGCGCGTGAACAGGCGGATCATGAAAGCGTTGCGCCTTGCGATCATCGGCTTCGCATACATGGATTGGCCGAGTGCATGCTCGGCGAAGGGTTCGATGACGGCGGGGCCGATGAAGTCGAACACCATGTAGATTGCGGCCCATTCGCGGTCCACATCGGGCTGCAGGAAGCCGAGCCTTGCATTATTGTCGATGAACTGGCGCATCACCGCCAGCATCTCGTCGAACAGCGCCTGGCTGCCGGGGGTGCGTTCCATCAGCGACATACGCGCGTACATCAGCGCGTCGTGGTCGCGGGGAATCCAGTCGAGCGCGTCCTCTACCGCCTGCTCGAGCGCTTCGACGGAGGAATGCTCCAGAACAGCGGCGTAGAGCGCGCGAATCTCCTCAAGCACATGGGCGTCGATCGCCTCCCTCAGGCCGTCCTTCGATCCGAAATGCGTGCGGACCAATCCAAGCGAAACGCCCGCCGCCGCCGCGATCTCGCGCAGACCGACTGCGGCGAAGCCGCGCTCGGCGAACAGCTTCATACCGGCCTTCAGAAGCTGGCGGCGGCCCTGCGCCTCGATCTGGCTCACAATCGCGTTCCTTCGAAACAAGACTATACAGACGTATACATTCGTTATATACGATCGTATACGCGAAGGAGAAATTAGACACGATCCATGTCGGGATTTCCAGCGTACAGCAGGGAGGGGCTCATGATTTCGAAGATGAACAGGCGCACGGCGGATTTGCTGATCAGCGTGGCGGGTCTGGCGCTGGCGGCAACGTCGGCGCTGGCGCAGGAGGGTGCCGTCGAGCGTGAGGAGATCGTCGTCACCGCGCAGCGGCGGGCGCAATCCATCCAGGACGTGCCCATTTCAATTTCGGCGCTCAGCACCGAGGATATCGAGCGCGCAGGCTTCTCCGAGTTCGACGACTACGCAACGCGCATCCCGAACCTCAGCTTCTCCGCTTCTGGGTCGAGCTCGACCGACGGCGCGCTCTCGATCGCGATCCGCGGCGTGTTCGGCAACAACACGACCGGATTCTACATCGACGATTCGCCGCTGCTCGCGACGCTCAATCCGCGCGTCGTCGATCTCGAGCGCATCGAGGTGCTGCGCGGCCCGCAGGGCACGCTTTATGGCGCGCGCTCGATGGGCGGCACGGTGCGGCTGATCACCACCCAGCCTGATCTCGATGAGACATCCGGCCGGGCGCACGCGCTCGTCTCGACGATCCACGAGGGCGGCATGAACTACGGCGTCGACGGCGCCGTGAACCTGCCCGTCGTCCCCGGCGTCTTCGCGGTACGCGCGGTCGGCTACATCCAGGAAAACGGCGGCTTCATCGATCGCGCCCCGCGCGCCGATGCGCCGACGCCCTTCGCCCGGCGCAAGGATATCGACAGCGAGTCGGTGCGCGGCCTGCAGCTTTCGGGTCTGCTGTCGCTCGCGGGCGGCGACCTCACGATCGCGCCGCGCATCATGTATGAGCGCACCGAGCGCGATGGCCGCACGCAGGCGGATTTCACAGCGGGCAACCGCGTCAATCTGCGCCAGTACGATATCGACGAACCGAGCGAGAACGAATGGACGCTCGCGACGCTCACGGCGACATACAACGCGCCCTTCGGCACGTTCCTCGCCGCCACGTCGTATTTCGATCGCAGCTACAGCGATTCCGAGGATTTCTCGGAATGGACGACGGCCGTGTTCGGTTTCCAGGGCGCGTCGACCACCTTTTCCGAAACCGATCAGAAGATCTTCAGCCAGGAATTGCGCTTCGTGTCGGGCTGGGAGGGCCCTGTCGATCTCACCGCCGGTCTCTTCTACCAGCGTTCGAAGTCGGACTGGCGCTTCCCGACCACGATCATCGATGGGTTTTCCGACGATGCGTTCAATCTCGACAACCCCACGAAGGTTACCGAGAAGGCGGTATTCGCGGAAGCGACGTGGCACGTCACCGATGCGCTTCGGCTCATCGCCGGTGCACGCGCCTTCAAGAACGAGGTCGATTTCAATCTCCGGCAGGGCGGCGACTTCATCGGCCCGGACGAATTCTACGCGGGCAAGCAGAGCGAGAAGGGCGTCACCCCCAAGGTCGGTGTGCAATATGATATCGATGACGACCGGATGCTCTATTTCACCATGTCCGAAGGCTTCCGCGTCGGCGGTGTGAACTTCTATGCGGCCGCGCTCTGCCAGGGGGAAATCGATGGGCTCGGCCTTGGCGACACGACGACGTTCGACTCAGATTCGCTGCGCTCTTACGAGGCGGGATTGAAGTCATCATGGCTTGATCGGCGCATGACGGTGAACGTCGCCGCGTTCCGCATCGATTGGAAGGATCTGCAGCAGCGGCAGGGCCTCGGCTGCGGCTTCTCGCTCAACGTGAACGCCGGCGAGGCGCGGCTTCAGGGGGCCGAACTCGAATTCGATCTGCTGCCGTTCGATGACACGCGCATTCTCTTCAATGTCGGCTACGTGGATACCGAAATCACCGACACGGGCGGGCTCAGCACGGTGACGCGCGGGGACTCCATCCAGAACGTGCCGAAGTGGACCTGGAGCGTCGCGCTCGATCAGGATTTCCAGGTCGGCGCGGTCCCCGCGTTCCTCCACGCGGATTATTCCTACACGGGCGGTAGCTGGAGCGGGAACAACAACCCGACGACGCCGCTGCGCCGTCCCGCGTTCAAGGTCGCGAACGCCCGGCTGGGGGCGGAATTCGGTCTGGGCAGGATCGCGCTGTTCGTGGACAACATCTTTGATGAAGCGGCGAACTATGCGGACATTCCTCCGCTTGGCGTGCAGACGCCGGGCCGCCCCCGTATCGTCGTCAATCAGCCGCGAACGATCGGTATCGAG